>ERZ891134.81-NODE-81-length-80302-cov-9.411043_pt1 | contig 80302 bp, 80 predicted proteins | sample MGYA00520888_ERZ891134 | MGnify/ENA primary metagenome ERZ891134 (study PRJEB32303, sample SAMEA104408692) | aquatic metagenome | biome: Brackish water; feature: Coastal; material: water | place: Baltic Sea | collected 2014-10-23 | depth 10 m ... | reverse complement strand
AGCAGGTCCCAAGGGTTGGGCTGTTCGCCCATTAAAGCGGTACGCGAGCTGGGTTTAGAACGTCGTGAGACAGTTCGGTCCCTATCCTCTGCAGCCGGAGGAGATTTGAGGAAGGCTATCCCTAGTACGAGAGGACCGGGATGGACGTAGCTCTCGTGTGCCAGTTGTCCTGCCAAGGGCATGGCTGGTTAGCGACCTACGGAAGGGATAACCGCTGAAAGCATCTAAGTGGGAAACCCGTTCCAAGATGAGATCTCCCACAGAGTCAATCTGGTAAGGCCCGTGGAAGACCACCACGTTGATAGGCCGGAGGTGTACGTGCGGTAACGCATTCAGCCGACCGGTACTAATCGGCCGAGGGCTTGGATCGACACAGATGTTCGTGCTCGCTATGGAGTTCTGAAGGGGCCGCGACAGGTCCGACCTTTGGTCGGTTCTGGCGCACCCTTTTGACAAAGGTTTCGGTGGCTATGGCGGTGGGGTCACACCCGTTCCCATTCCGAACACGGAAGTTAAGCCCACCAGCGCCGATGGTACTTGGGAGTAGACTCCCTGGGAGAGTAGGACGCCGCCGGATTTCTTAGAAAGAAAAGGGCCCCCATTGGGGGTCCTTTTCTCGTTTTGTTCTGAGGTGATTTTGTCGAAAGAATCACCCCTGAATTACCACAAACCGTTTGGGTGTCGTCCGACGCCGGAGGGCTCGTTTTCAGGGTTGGGGTCGAGGACCGGTAGGTTGGTCACATGGCTAGTCCTTCCTCTTCCAGTTCGTCGCGCTCGGGCAAATCAAACGGCCCTCGAGGCGGCGGACGTCCTTCGGGGAAGTCAGGTCCGGCAAAGGGCAATTCGAAGGGCGGATCCAAGGGCGGTTCGGGTTCCAGCTCGCCGCGATCTTCAGGCGGTTCGTCTAAGGGTCGAACGGGTTCAGGCCCGCGTTCGGGTCCTTCGTCTCGATCCGGCGCTCCTACGCGTTCGGGCTCTAGTCCACGATCAAGTTCGTCGGATCGAACGGGTTCCGGCCGCCCGAGTCGGCCTCCAGGCAGTTCTGATCGACCTCGTTCCGGAAATGCTCCGAGCCCTCGGGCTCGCAGCGGCGGCGATGACCGCGCCACACGGCGTTCAACTTCCGAAGATGGCTGGGCCGATGGTCCGGCACTAGAAACTCCGCGGACATGGGGCGGTGTCGCTCGTCGAGGCGCAGGCGCTGCGACAGGTCGGCGAGTCGTAGGTGCGTCTCGTGCATGGAGAGACGCAGTCGAGGCGGCTACCCCTCAGCGTCGTCCCGACTCAGCGCGCCGAGCGGCACCGGGATCGATTCCCGATGAAGCCTCCGACGCCGAACGACGTGCGGCAAACGATGCTCGTAGTTCAGAGGATGACGCGATCATCACCCAAGTGCGCGATGAAGCCACCGCTGCAGTTTCTCGTGGAGGTTCCCGCGGAGGTTCACGTCGCCGTGATCCTGCTCCGATTGATTTGGCCGGTGAAGTTCGCGAGCAACTTTCTCGCGCCGTCGGATCCGCCCGCACTGAGCGCGTGGAAAAGCGGTTAGCGGAAGCCGCAGAGCACTTTGAAGCAGAACGATACGGCGATGCCGCCCGCATCCTGAAAAAGTCTGTCGAGGAGGCCCCGACCGTTGCCGCGGTGCACGAACTTTACGGACTCACGCTGTATCGCCAAGAGAAGTGGAAGCCCGCAGCGCGTGAACTCGAAGCATTTCGGCTGTTGAGTAACTCCACTGATCAACATCCGGTGCTCGCCGATTGCTACCGCGCAATGCGTCAGTGGACACAGGTTGGCGAACTTTGGGACGAGCTCCGTGCTGCGTCTCCGAGCGCAGAGTTGGTCACAGAGGGCCGCATCGTTATGGCCGGTTCGCTGGCCGACCGAAATGATCTCGCTGGTGCGATTTCGCTTCTCGAACAGAGTTTCAATTTTCCCAAACGCCCGATGCCTCATCATCTGCGACGTGCCTATGTGTTGGCTGATCTCTACGAACGATCAGGAGATCTTCCAAAGGCCCGCACAATGTTTGGTCGAATCGAGAACGTCGATCCCGATTTCGCCGATGTCCGTCTCCGGGTTCGGGCGCTTCGCTGATCTGTCTCACCCCGGTTCTACGTTTTGCATCACTTCCCCCAGTGACCGTCGGTCGGCGTTCGTCCGATCACAATTCTGGGAGGCCTCATGGTCGCTATTTCACAACGAAGCGCAACAACATCACTCCGGGCTAGGACTTCAACCCAAGGTGCTGCCTAAACAGTGGTGCTGCCTTAAACCCGGGCACCGTCACAACACGTCGCACCGCTTCAACCGCACCAAACAAGTCGAACTGCAGCACAGAACTGGTGCCTGTCGGTTCCAACCTTGTCGTTCTCCGAGGCCTCATACGTCGAGACCCAGAGTTCCGCGTGCTGGCTTCTGGCGATGAACTCATGTCGCCTGATCTCACCGTGCGTTCGGACGAAGCACCGGCTGAGTCGGTGCCGGTCGTTTGGCCCAATCCGGCCGCGGCTGCGGTAAAGCTCGTCGAGGGCGACGACGTGGTCGTCGTGGGCCGGATTCGCCGCCGGTTCTTTCGTGCTGGCGGTTCCACTGCAACTCGCACCGAGGTTCATGCCGAGAAAATTCTCAGCGCCCGATCTGGGGTGCGGATTCGGTCAGTACTCGAGCCACGCGTCGAAGACCTCAATCTCTAAGGCACGGTCTCTAAGGCACTGTCACGGCAGGTTCGACACGATCATCTGGTCGGTCTGGCTGGCCTAGGCTCGCTCCCGAACAACGGATCGATGTGCGTCTGCACATCTAACTGGTCTGATGGGCACAGGCGCATCAGATGATCGAGGAGAGGCATGACCGACATCAAAGGACTACTCGGCGACGAAGCCGAAGAGTTGCTGACTTTTACGTGTAAGGGCATTACTGCAGATCAACTGACGCAGCCGGGCGGCGACATTGTCGAACGGGTCTATCTGCAGTCAGATCGTTCGCCGCAGGTCCTGCGCAACCTTCAGTCGATGTTCGGCCACGGACGTCTCGCCGACACTGGTTACGTGTCGATCCTTCCTGTCGACCAGGGAATCGAGCATTCGGGCGCTGCATCGTTTGCCCCCAACCCGATGTATTTCGATCCCGAGAACATCATCAAGCTCGCGATCGAAGGTGGCTGCAACGCCGTTGCCACCACCTTCGGCGTTCTCGGCACGATGTCTCGCAAGTACGCGCACCGCATCCCGTTCATTGTGAAGATCAATCACAACGAACTCATGACCTACCCCAACGAGTTCGACCAGATCATGTTCGGGACCGTTGAAGAGGCCTACGAACTCGGCGCTGCCGGGGTTGGTGCAACCATCTACTTCGGCTCACCCGAATCGCATCATCAGATCATCGAGGTCGCCGAGGCATTCCAGCGAGCTCACGAACTCGGCATGTTCACCGTTTTGTGGTGCTACCTCCGCAATAACGCGTTCAAGGTCGATGGAGTCGATTACCACGACGCCGCCGATCTCACCGCCCAGGCCAACCATCTCGGCGTCACCATCCAAGCCGACATCATTAAGCAGAAGCTCCCGACCAAGAACGGCGGCTACAACGTCCTTGAGGGATATGGAAAGACCTCCAAACTTGTTTACGGCGATCTCGTCTCTGACCACCCCATCGATTACACCCGCTGGCAGGTTGCCAACTGCTACATGGGCCGCATCGGCCTGATCAACTCCGGCGGCGAATCTAAGGGCTCCTCAGACCTCGCCGACGCAGTGCGCACTGCGGTCATTAATAAGCGTGGTGGTGGCACCGGTCTCATCTCTGGCCGTAAAGCATTCCAGCGACCAATGGCCGAGGGGGTCGCGCTCCTCAATGCCATCCAAGACGTCTATCTCGATGAATCAATCACCATTGCGTGAGTTGTTCTGACACGAAGTGAAATGAAACGGGCCGGCCTTCGGGTCGGCCCGTTTGCGTTATCGAGTGCGTTGGCGGAGTTCGGTGCGCTTCGTTGGTTGCGTGACTAATCGATGGAACGGAAAACCACGCCAGTGCGGGGTTTGGGCGCAAAGAACGTTGACTTTGGTGGCATCTTCTCGCCGCCCTTAGCGATCTCGATGATCTGATCGATGGTGACTGGGCGCAATAGGACGCCAGCTTGAGCGGCACCTGAATCAACCGCTAAGCGAATGTGCTCGACGCCATGTTGGTACACCAACGTGTGATCGGGCAGTGACGCGAGGGCGAGGTCAAGTCGACTGGAATCAAGATCTCGAGTTGCGGAAATGGTCTCGGGGCGAGGGCGAAGCAACCACGCGTCGCCTGGTACTACGAGAACGAGTCCGCCAAGTTCTTGGATGCGACGAACCGTTGGGGCGTCGTTGAAGCGAAATGCTTCGATTTCGAAGAACGGGTCAAAGGCGGCACGAAGATCGAAACCCTCGGGCAGGCCCGAGAGCAAACGGTGGATCGGGCCGACATCGAGTTCATCCTCGACGAGTTCAACAACGAACGTCATGACCGCGTCGGCTTGGCCTCCGTTGTCGTCGGATGCTCGGCGTTCGTCTCGATACGCGAGAGAGGTTTCGTAGCGGTGGTGCCCGTCGGCGATGACGATCGGTGCTGAACCGATTGCCGCGCGGATTGCATCGATGCGAGCGGTATCGGTGATTCGCCACACCGTATGAGTCACGCCGTCGGCTTCGAATCGACACAACGGAGCCTCCGTGCTCTCGAGAAGCGCCGTGAGGCCTTGGGCGGGGGAGAGCCCCCAGACTGCGGAAAGGTTGGAGCGGGTGGATCGAAGAAGGTCGAGTCGGTCGCTTTTTGCCTTCGGAGTGGTGAACTCGTGCGGAAGAATGTCGCCTTCGCCCGGACGGCTGAGTTCCATCGCTCCGATGACTCCAGTGGTGTGCCTGATAACGCCGTTCTCGTCGGGGGCATCCATTCGGTAGACCGTGAATGAGGGCTGAGGGTCGTCGACGAGCACTCCTGCAGAGCGCCACTGCGCGAACTGTTGTGCGGCATCACCGTAGGGGTCGTTGCCCTCGATGGGTAGATCGATGCGAACCACATTGGTCGGAGCGCTGGCAACAAGGGCAGCCCGATCGCTTGGGCTGATCACGTCGTAGGGGGGAGCGGTGACGAGCGCGGGATCAAGCGTTGCGGTGTCGTAGCGAATACCGATGAATGGTTCGAATCGTGGCACTGAGTAGTACTAGCAGACGCGCAAAGGTGAGTGACGCGAACGAATTTGGTCGGTCGTCACGATTCGATTGAAGAGATGGGAGACTCTCGAAATGGCATGGGCCCTTGATCTCGATGGAGTCGTGTGGCTGGAGGATGAGCCCATCGCCGGAGCCGCCGAAGCCATTGCCGCGTTGCGCGATGTCGGAGAGCATGTCGGATTCGTCACGAACTTCTCTTTCGGTCGACGTGACGACATCGCGGCCAAGCTCGAACGCCATGGCATTGATGCATCGAATGGTGTGATCACCTCGGCGATGGCCGCGGCTGCGATGGTCCCTCGCGGTTCTCGTGCCCTTGTCTGCGCTGGGCCTGGAGTTGTCGACGAGCTGCAGCGTCGCGATGTGGAAACTATCGATGCGAGCGATCCGTCCGCAGTGGGTGCGATCGTCGATGTTGTGGTGGTCGGCTATCACCCGACCTTCGATTACCAGCGGATGACTGCCGCTTCCACGGCTGTTCGTAATGGCTCTCGTTTACTCGGCACCAACGATGACGCCACCTATCCCACCGCTGCTGGGCCTGTACCCGGAGGCGGGGCACTGCTCGCATCGATTGCCGTTGCTTCCGGCGTCACTCCGGAGATCGCAGGCAAGCCCCATCAACCCATCGCCGACATGGTCCATGCGTTGTTGGGTCCTCGCGGTGTCATGGTTGGCGATCGTCCCGATACCGACGGTCAGTTCGCTCTCACGCTCGGATGGAAGTTCGCTCTCGTTCTCACCGGCGTTACTTCGCAAGCGGATCTCCCGGTGCAACCGCATCCCGATGTTGTGGCGAACACACTTCACGACTTGGTTACAGAGGCCCTGTCGGGCAGCGACATCGGTAAGTAGCGTCACCACCTATGGGGGCTCGCCGTCGACTTGATCTCGAACTAGTGCGTCGTGGTTTGGCCTCATCGCGCGAGCGTGCTCAGGCCGATATCGCTGCCGGACGCGTCACAGTCGGAGGGGCTCCAGCAACAAAGGCCTCACGTATGGTCGATGCTTCCGAGGCGGTTCTGGTCCACGGTCCGCCTCCAAAGTTTGTGAGCCGAGCCGGAGCAAAGCTTGAAGGTGCAGTTGAACACTTTGCACTGCAAGACATTGTTGCGGGTGCTCGAGTTCTTGATGCCGGAGCCTCTACTGGTGGTTTCACCGATTGTGTTTTGCAGTACGGCGCCTCAGAGGTTGTTGCGGTTGATGTAGGGCATAACCAACTCCACGAAAAATTGGAGGGCGACCCCCGAGTCCATTCGATTGAACGAACCAATCTTCGAACAGTCGATCCGGCGCAACTTGGTCCAGTCGTGGATCTCGTCGTGGGTGACTTGTCCTTCATCTCGCTGGCCCTGGTGCTCGACACCCTCGGCGCAGCAGCGGCTCCAGGGGCGGTCTACGTCCTGCTCGTGAAGCCGCAGTTCGAGGCTGGTCGTACCGAAGTGAGCAAGGGCAAAGGCATCGTCGATAACCCGCTCATCTGGCGTCGGGTCCTGGCCGAGGTATCGGGTGCGCTTCTGGAGCGGAATGCGGCCATCATGGGGGTCATGGTTTCGCCCATCACAGGTTCTGACGGAAACGTGGAGTTCATTCTTCTGGGCCGCTTCGCCGGGTCCGTCGACCCGATTGGTCGTCATTGCTTTCTTGACCGCTCATCGCTTGACGCGGCATTCGATCTTGTCACCGGATGCCTCGACGACGTTGCACTGCCCGGCGGGGAAGACTGATCATGGCTGCGTTCGCATTTGTGGTGCATCCCCTTCGAGAGGAAGCGGCATCAGTCGCGCTCGACACCATTGCTTGGCTCATCAACGACGGCCACCGTGTGGTGCTCCCGGTCGAAGACGCCGCACTTCTAGGACGCTCTGATCTCGGCGTCTCCGATGCCGAACTTGTCGAAGGTCTCGACCTTGCCGTCAGCCTCGGTGGCGACGGAACGATGCTTCGAACTGTCGCACTCGTCGCTCGTCACGAGGTTCCAGTGCTGGGCGTAAATCTTGGAACACTTGGCTACCTCACCGACATCGAACCCGACGGACTACGCCCTGCGCTTGAGCGGGTCCTCGCTGGTGAGCATCTCATCGAAGAACGAATGCTTCTCGATATTGAAATCGATGCACCTTCGGGTGGAGCTACAGAAACCGCAGTTCTCGCTCTCAATGAAGCAGTTCTTGAAAAGACCGCAGCGGGGCACACCATCCGTCTCGATGTTGCCCTCGACGGCGCGTACTTCACGCCGTACGCGGCAGATGGTCTCATCGTTGCAACGGCCACCGGTTCAACGGCGTATGCCTTTTCTGCGCGTGGACCAATCGTCGAGCCAACGCATCGTGCGTTACTGCTTACTCCGGTGTCCCCGCACATGCTGTTTGATCGCACCCTTATTCTTGATGACGATTCCGATGTTTGTCTCACTGTTTCGGGTAACCGCGAAGCGGCGTTAGTCGTCGATGGTCGACATCTCGGCGATCTGCAACCAGGCGACATCGTCCGCTGTCGTGCATCGAACCACGTCGCCCGACTTGTTCTTTCCGGACCTCGCGATTTCCACGCCATCCTCAAGGCCAAGTTCGGTCTGTCCGATCGATAGTCAAGGGTCGACCCAATGCTGAGCGAACTTCGAGTCTGCAATCTCGGTGTGATCGAAGAACTCTCGCTCGTGTTTGCTCCGGGCATGACCGCGGTGACGGGCGAGACCGGAGCTGGCAAAACGCTTGTCGTCACTGCCATCGAATTATTGGTGGGCGGGAAGGCCGAGACCTCCATGGTTCGTCCCGGTGCCGATGAAGCGATTGTCGAGGGCCGCTTTGATCTCGGAGATCGTGAATGCGTTGTCCGACGGGTGGTGCCAGCCAAAGGCCGATCTCGCGGCTACATCGATGGCAGCCTCGCAACGATTGCCGAGCTGTCAGAGGTGGGCCGCCGCCTCGTCGACCTTCACGGCCAACACGACCATCAGTCGTTGCTCACAGGCTCTGTGCAGCGCCAGGCCCTCGATCGGTTCGGTGGGGTAGATCTGCAACCGTTGCGCCTTGCTCGCCAGCGCGTCATTGACCTCGAGGCCCAGCGTTCCTCGTTGGGGGGTGACCCCAGGGACAGAGCACGCGAAATTGATCTTCTTCGGTTTCAAGTCGAGGAACTCGTAGCTGCCGCCCTCGACGATCCCGACGAAGACGCAAACCTTCGATCTCAGGCGGAATTGCTCGCAGATGCGGGCGGATATCGAGATGCGGCAGTTCTTGCTCTTGATGCGCTCAGTGCCGACGGTGGAGCGACCGATGCGGTTGGTCGCGCCGTGGCCGGACTTGGCGACCGAACGCTCTTTGGCGCGGTGGTCGCCCGGCTTCGAGATACGCAAGCCGAACTCGATGACCTTGCCCGTGAACTGCGATCCACTGCCGAAGGCATCGAAAGCGATCCCGAGAAACTTGCTGCGATCGGTGACCGTCGCAAACTCCTTCAGGACTTGCGTCGCAAATATGGCGAGACCCTGGAAGAAGTCATTTCGTGGAGAGACGATGCCAATCGCCGGTTGGTCGAACTCGAGGGTCACGATGAACTCGCAGCCGCGCTCGATTCGGAGATTCTCGTTGCCCGTTCTGCGCTCAACGAAGCAGAGACGGTGGTTTCCAAGGCTCGCTGTCTCGCCGCACCGGCCTTAGCCAACGCGGTTCAGGCTCATCTTCCCGATCTCGCTCTGCCGAAAGCCCGTTTAGAGGTTGAGGTTGCTGGCGTTGCCGGGCGTGATGTCACCTTCCGGTTTGCTGCCAATCCCGGCATGGAACTCCAACCGTTGGCCAAGGTGGCCTCGGGTGGAGAACTCGCCCGCGCCATGTTGGCCTTGCGGCTTGTACTCACCGAAGGCCCGCCGGTGTTGGTCTTCGACGAGGTCGATGCGGGAATTGGAGGAGCAGCGGCAGTCGCTGTGGGGCGTTCACTCGCGGCACTTGGGATTGACCATCAGGTACTTGTTGTTACCCATCTCGCCCAGGTCGCGAGCTGGGCCGATGCCCATGTGGTCGTTGACAAGGTTGCAACCGATTCGACAACGACGACGAAGATCTCTGTAGTCAATGGCGAGGAGCGAGTGACCGAGCTCGCTCGAATGTTGTCGGGAACTCCGGAATCGTCAACGGCCCAGCAGCACGCTCGCGAGTTGCTCGAAAGCACGCAATCCTGAGCCGGTGATCAGTTCCGGTCTGAAGTCACCGAGCAATCCACACCGAGGCACTCAGAACGGGGCTACGATGAAATCCCGACGTGTTGACTAACGCCGGGAGGCCCCTCCAATGACCAAGCACATCTTCGTCACAGGGGGTGTGGCCTCTTCGTTGGGAAAGGGCATCACAGCATCGTCGCTCGGCCGTTTGCTCAAGAGCCGTGGCCTTCGAGTCACGATGCAGAAACTCGATCCGTACCTCAACGTTGATCCCGGCACGATGAACCCGTTCGAACACGGTGAAGTCTTTGTCACCGACGACGGCGGCGAAACCGACCTCGATCTTGGGCACTATGAACGCTTCATCGACGAGCCGTTAAGTCGCGATTCAAATGCCACAACTGGCTCGATTTACTCTGCCGTGATCGCCGCAGAGCGCCGTGGCGATTACCTGGGCAAGACCGTGCAGGTCATTCCACACATCACAGACGAAATCAAGCGCCGTATCACTCGCTTGGCCGACGACTCGGTCGACGTTGTCATCACCGAGATCGGTGGAACCGTGGGTGATATCGAGATCCTCCCGTTCCTCGAGGCCATTCGGCAGTTCCGGCTCGATGTCGGTCGCGAGAACGTTTGCTATGTGCACGTGACCTTGGTGCCGTTTATTGGGCCGTCGGGCGAGCAAAAGACCAAGCCCACGCAGCACTCGGTGACGGAACTACGCAGCCGCGGCATTCAGCCCGACATCATTGTTTGTCGAAGCGAAGCGGCGCTTTCTCCCGACCTCAAGCGCAAGATCTCAAATCTGTGTGACGTTCCTGTTGAAGCAGTCGTTAATGCTGCTGATGCGCGAAACCTTTACGAGGTTCCGCTCATCATGCACGAAGAAGGCCTCGATGAGTACGTCTGCAAGATGTTCGGCTTCACCGACCGCGAGATCGATTTGTCGGAGTGGGAAATCCTCGTTGACCGCGTCGAAAACTCAAACATTCCGGTTCGTATCGGAATCATTGGTAAGTACGTTGCGCTCCCTGACGCATATTTGTCCGTTGTCGAATCGCTGAAACACGGAGGCTTCTTTCACGCAGCCGATGTTTCGATTGAATGGGTGCAGGCTGAAGACGTCGAAGCAATGACGGCCGACGGACGGTTGGGCGAGCTCGACGGCATCGTCATTCCTGGCGGCTTCGGCGAACGTGGAGTTGAAGGAAAGATCGCTGCTGCCCAGTACGCCAGAGAAAACGACCTTCCCTGTCTTGGGCTTTGTCTTGGCATGCAAGTCATGACTATTGAATACGCGCGCAATATCCTTGGTATGGCTGGTGCGCATTCGAGCGAATTCGATCCGCAGACTCCGTTTGCCGTCATTGATCTGATGGAAACTCAGCGAGATGTCACCGACATGGGTGGAACGATGCGATTGGGTGCTTGTGTTGCCAAACTTCAACCGGGCTCACGCGTTGCCGAAATCTACGAATCCGAAGTCGTCTCGGAACGGCATCGTCACCGCTACGAGTTCAACTCCAAGTTTCGAAACCGATTCGATGAGTCAGACTTTGTTTGTTCAGGAACCTCACCCGATGGTCGTCTTGTTGAGTTCATCGAACTCAAGAATCACCCATATTGGATCGGCACGCAGGCGCACCCTGAATTCAAGAGTCGGCCAGAACGTCCCGCACCGTTGTTCCGTGAGTTCATCGCCGCAGCATTGTCACGGTCCGATGGTCGCAATCCACATCTCCCCGAATTCGATTCCGAGTCGTTGACAGCGTGAGTGAGCAGTTCCGCAAGGTCGACGAAGTCGTCCTGCATGGCGGTTACATCTTTGATCTTGTTCGGGCCGACTTCGTCTCGCCCGAAGGTGAATCGTTCAGTCGTGACATCGTGCGTCATCCCGGCGCAGTTTCTGTAGTCCCCGTTGATGACGATGGCCGCGTAATCATGGTTCGTCAGTATCGTCCGTCTCTCGATCAGTACATTCTTGAAATTCCTGCGGGCAAACGTGATGTGGCCGACGAGCCTCCCGCTGAAACGGCTCAACGTGAACTTGGTGAAGAGATCGGGATGCGAGCCGGAACGTTGGAACTCCTAGGAACGTTTGCTAACGCTCCTGGCTTTAGCGACGAACTCTCCTGGATTTACCTGGGTCGCAACCTTGAATCGGTGCCGCGCGATGTTCAAGGGATTGAGGAGTCACATATGACGATCGAACGGTTCACCTTCGAAGAGTCGTTTGCGATGATTTCCGATGGTTCACTCATCGACACGAAAACGGTGATTGGTCTCTATCTGGCGGCGACACTGGTTGGCGGTGGCTGAGCCCTCTGAGGATTGGGAACTTCCTCTCGATGTTGAGGAGTTTCTGACATGGTTGACGGCCGAGCGCGGTCGTTCGGTGAACACGCTTGCTGCGTATCGTCGAGATCTCACCGCCTATTGCCTTTGGCTATCTGAAACGGGACGAACGCTCGATGCGGTTCGGGCGACAGATCTCGACGCATATGTCGGAGTACTTCGAGAGCGAGGCTTGGCGCCATCGTCTGTGAAACGGGCCACGGTCTCAGTTCGATCGCTACATCGATTCCGTTCCGACGAGGGGCTTTCGGCAATAGATCCATCGGCGGGGATTGAGACACCCAGAGTTCCTGCGGGACTTCCAAAAGCGTTAACTGAAACTGAGGTGACCGCACTGCTGGATCAAGTGGAAGGCGAAACGGCGATTGCACGTCGCGACCGTGCAATTCTTGAGGTTCTCTACGGCACTGGTGCGCGCATCTCGGAAGTTTGTGCATTGAGTCTTAGTGACGTTGACCTCGATGCTGGATTGTTGCGACTCTTCGGAAAAGGCTCGAAAGAACGTGTCGTTCCGATTGGACGGTGGGCGCGCGTTGCGTTGGCGAGTTGGCTTGAGGAAGCTGGACGTGGCGATCTCGCGCCAGAACGATTTGCGACTCGCTCTGACGCAGATGCTGTCTTTCTGAATGCCCGCGGCGGTCGCCTCGGGCGCCAGGGCGCGTGGGCAATTGTTCGAAAATATGGAGACGCTGCCGGGCTTGGCGCTCGTCTGACTCCGCACGTTTTGCGCCACTCCTGCGCCACGCACATGCTCGATCACGGAGCTGATATTCGGGCAGTACAGGAACTGCTGGGTCACGCTTCTATCGCGACGACTCAGGTGTACACGATGGTCTCGAACGACCGACTCTTTGCGGTGTACGAGGCGGCTCATCCGCGAGCTCAGGCATCTCGCCGCTAGCCTCATCTCCATGAGTAACTCAGGTGAATGGTCTGCCCCCGATCGATTTTCCGACAATGAGGTTGAACTTGTGGACGAAATTGTTTTGTCCGAGGACATTCTCGACGAGGACGGATCCGTCATCGGCGAGCACGTGGAGACAATCGACATTCTCGAAGTCGATGGTCATGGTGTTGTCGTGATCGACGATAAGACGATCGTTACCGACGACGAAGGCGATCTCATGATCGATGAAACCGTTGCGATCTTCGACGAAGACGGTGACATCGTTCTCGATGAAACCATCACGATCGTCGACGCCGAGGGTGATGTCATGGTCGAGGAACACTTCGTCGCTGCCGATGCACAGGGCAACGTCGTTGTCGCTGATTCGTTGACGGTCATCGATGGCGGTGAGCCCGATGATCGTCAGTTGGCTTCAGTCCTTCGCGAGGAACTTGACGGAGTCGAACGTGCTCTCGAGCGCCTGGACGAAGGTTCGTACGGTCTCTGTGACAGTTGCGGCAATCCGATCGACGATGCCGTTCTTGCCGAAATGCCCCAAGCGCGCTCTTGCAGCGCACACCTGGTCTAGGGATCTGCAACTGCTCTATGTCCCGCCTCAGTCATTTGATTCGGCGGTTCTTCGGCAGCCTGCGACCTGGTGGTCCATCTGCCGCAGGACAGAGTTGGGCGGAATCGCAACTCTTGCCCGGTGAGCGAGCTATCTGGCGTTCGTTGTCAGGGCCAGACCGGCGTCATTCCGCCGCCGTCGCCCGGCGAGTCGAAGTGTCATTGGGGCAGAAGGCAACACGCCCAGTGCTCGCCGCCGCTCTGCTGCATGATTGCGGAAAGTTGACGTCGGGTCTGCGAACTCCGGGTCGTGTCATCGCGACGGTGCTCGCCATCACCGTTATAAAAACTGAATCAGATGTTTCACGGTGGTCATCGTCGAGGTCGACGTGGAAGCGTTCGGTTGGGCTTTATCGTCGACACCCCGATATCGGAGCAGAGATGCTCGCTGATTCCGATAGTGATTTTCTTACAGTGGCGTGGACGAAGGAACATCATCTGCCAGCTACAGCGTGGACCCTTGAACCAGCAATCGCTCGTGCGTTACATGAGGCCGACGACGACTGAGAAATGCACAGTGGCGGTGATGGCACCGTTTGTCTCGGATTACATGAGTGCATCGGCGAGATCGTTGTATTGGTGCGGGTCAGGGGAGTGGCACCAGTTGCCAGCTCTGCCCGTCTAGCCTCGTAGGCGTTCAGTCCCGCTGGGCGCCCCTCATCATGATTACTCTCGAAAACGTCACCAAGACCTACAAGAATTCGACCGTCGCACTGCGCGACGCCAACGTCGAGATCGCCAAGGGCGAATTCGTCTTCCTCGTGGGTGCTTCAGGCTCTGGGAAGTCGACCTTCATTCGGCTTCTCAATAAGGAAGAGACTCCGGAGCAGGGCCATATCTATGTGGCGGGCAAGGATATTGGTGGTCTCTCCACTTGGAAGGTTCCCTATCTGCGCCGGAACATCGGCTGCATCTTCCAGGACTTCAAGCTTCTCCCGACCAAGACGGTCTTTGAGAATGTTGCCTTCGCCCTCGAGGTTATCGGACGTCCTCGCAGTGTGATCGAAAGTCAGGTTCCAGCCATTCTCGATCTTGTAGGGCTCGGCCATAAGTCCGACAGTTTTCCTACCGAACTCTCTGGTGGTGAGCAGCAGCGAGTTTCTGTCGCTCGAGCCTTCGTAAACCGTCCGCTCATTCTTCTTGCCGACGAGCCAACGGGAAACCTTGATCCAGCGACATCAGTCGGCATCATGAAATTGCTCGATCGCATCAATAAGACCGGTACAACCGTTGTTATGGCCACCCACGATCGCGGCATCGTCGACACCATGCGTCGTCGAGTGATTGAAATTGATCGCGGTTCCATCGTTCGCGACCAGGCGCGCGGCGTCTACGAATAGGACGATTCGATGCCAGTCAAGTTTGACTATCTCGTTCGCGAGACCACTTCTAATCTCGGACGTAACGTCACGATCACGCTTGCGTCGATCATGACAGTTGCTGTCTCCCTGGCGTTGGTTGGCGCATCGCTCATGCTCCGCTCCGGCGTTGAAAATGCCACAAAGCGCTGGCAGGGAGGCATCGAGTTCGTGGTGTTCTTACGAATCGACGCTACGCAGCAGCAGATTGATTCGCTGCAGAACGATCTCGATCAAAGTCCTGAGGTTTCAAAGGTCGTCTTTGTCGATCAGCAGCAGGCCTACAGCGAGTTCAAGAGCCTCTTCGCCGATTCACCTGAGCTCATCGACAGCGTGACTGCCGAAGACCTCCCGCCCTCGTTCCGGATCGAACCGGTGAACAAGGACGTTGACGCGGTTGAATCACTTGGACTCACTTTTGAGGGGCGTTCAGGTGTCGACCAGGTTGTGTTTGCTTCCAAGACGATTCGGCTTATTCAGCAACTCTCGAGTCGGCTCACCGTGGGTATTTTTGTGATCGCTGCATTCCTCTTGGGAGCAGCAGGTCTCCTCATTCTCAACACCATTCGAATGGCAATGTTCGCCCGTCGCAGAGAAATCGAAGTGATGAAACTCGTTGGGGCCACAAACTGGTTTATTCGAGTGCCGTTCATGCTGGAAGGTCTTATCCAGGGCTTGATTGGGGCGTTCGTAGCGATCGGTGCACTAGCGGCGTTTAAACCGTTCTTCCAGAAGTGGTTGCCAAGTGCGCAGGACATCCCCTTAGTAGGTGGGTTCCAGGTAAGCGGCGGAGAGATGACCGTCATCTTCATCACGCTTGGTGTCGTCGGTATCGCAATCGGTGCAATCGGCGCCGGTATAGCAGTCTCTCGATTCCTCGACGTCTAAGCGGTCGAAGAGTTCTGCGCCGCTGTCATTAGTGCGACGGTATCGGCTCGGGAATTAGCCGACGAAAGTGGAGTCGTGCGGGTGAGCAATTCCCGTCGCAACGTCATAAAGAAAGCCAGCGATTGCAGTGCCCACCGGGAGATACGGGCATGTGCGCACCGCTTCGATATCGGCGTCGAGTGCTGCTGCATGATCGCCGATGAGGTGGAAGTCAACGTTGTCGGGATCGGAGCCAGTAGCGGCAAGGACCTTGGCCCGTAGCCCGGGAAGATCGATTTTGGCGGCACCGCAGTCGGTGTGGTGCACGATTGCGATGCGGTCGACTTCGAGTTGGTTCACCGATTTGATGAGCGAACGAAGCATGTCCGGCGTAATCCGAGCGCCAGCATTGCGCATGACGTGGATATCGCCGGCCTCGAATCCAAAAATGACAAGGGGATCGATTCGACAATCCATACAGGTGACGACCGCAAGGTGCTGTTGGGGAATCGGTGAGAGCGAAGCATTGGGGAAGCGGGCAGCGAAAGCGTTGTTCCCATCGACAAGGTCCTTGAATGAATCCACGGCGGCGATGGTAGGCGGGGAATAGGCGGTGTTCGACTATTTGCCAAAGATTCTGTTGGATTTCGATGCAGCGGTACCCTGACTTGGTGCATTGGATAGACGTTATGGCCGCCGAAGACCTTGAGATCGGTCAGATCGTGACGGTCGAACGTCAAAGCGGCGACGTCGTGGTCTGGCGAACTGCATCGGGTCGCGCAGTTGCGTGCGCCGCGAGGTGTCCTCATCAGTGGGCCCACCTTGGAACTGCAGGAGCAGTCGACGGCGAAGAGATTGTGTGTCTGAGCCATTTCTGGCGGTTTGATCAAGAAGGCACTGGCTCAAAACTGTCAGCTGCTGGTCGGCGCGATGAGAAGGGTTCAATCAACACCTTCGAGGTTCGCGAGCACGAAGGCCGTCTGGAAATCGCACGAAACGACTGACGTGGTGGGGTGGCGCCTATTGAGCGCTGTTGGTTCCTACAATGGTTAAGCTTAAGTCTTTGAAAGGACTGCAATGGCTTCGAATCCCGTTCTAAATGACAAGCGCTTCGAGCAGGTCATCGCCGAGGGCTATGGCACCTCGCCGGTCACACGCACGATGACCTACGGCGGCACCATGTCAGCTCTTGGTGTGATGTTTGCGATCATCTGCGTCTCGGGTTGGGTCGGCTGGTCTCAGGTGAATCAGACCACTCAAGAAGTTTTCGACACGGCAACGCGCCAGACCGTTGTGGTCAGCACAACTTCGTTCCCTGGTTGGACAATCATCGCTGCGCTTGCTGCGATTGGGTTCGCGTTTGCCACCATCTTCAAGCCAAAGTGGGGCCCCGCCACTGCACCGTTGTATGCACTCTTCGAAGGTGCATTTCTCGGTGCTATTTCCGCCTATTACAACCAAATGTATGACGGCATCGTCGTACAAGCGGTGCTCGCGACGCTGAGTGTCATCCTCGTGATGTTCGTGTTGTACGTGACGCGTATCGTGAAGGTCACTCCAAAGTTTGTCCTCATCACCGTCGCTGCGACTGGCGGCATCATGGTGATGTATCTCGCCTCTTGGATCTTTTCGATCTTCGGTGCCAACATCACCTTCTGGAATAGCCCGACACCCCTTGGAATCGGGATCAGCGTCGTCATCTGCATCGTCGCAGCCATGAACCTGGCGATTGACTTTGCATTCATCGAGCAGTCAGTAGAGGCCGGAACTACGCCTCGCCGGATGGAATGGCTTGCCGCTCTCGGTGTCACCGTAACGATCGTGTGGCTCTACCTCGAGATCCTTCGCTTGCTTTCACTGCTGCGACGCTGAGGCGGGTTAGGGCTGCGCAGTGCGGCGCTGCTTGCGGCGCCATGAGCGCACAAAAATCGTGGTGAAGACCACAAGAAAGATGATTCCACCTGCCAGTAACGGCAGTGCTGCGGTGCCTTCGCCGCTTGAGTCTTCGAGTGGTTTCGATTGCTGTTCAATGAAGGCGAGCCCTGGCGCAGTTCCGTTTGGGCCGATGAGCGTTGAAGTGGTCGAAACCACTGAATCGATTGTCGTCACGGTCGTCTCCACATCACGAGACTAGGTCGGACTGTCGCGGTCATTGACGTCGCGTAACGGAAGATTCGTTCTTCGGTCCCCCACGACTGGGGGAGCCGAGGTAAGAATCAGCCTGTGTCCGGGACTGAGTCAGTAGAACTCTTCACCTATGGCGATGCCAATCGTGAGCGAGCAGAAACAGTTCTTCGTCAGGCGTTTATTGCTGCTCAACTTGGCATGCCCTCTGAGGATCCTGAGACTGCGGTCGAATCGATCTGGGTCATTCTCGAGGCACTGCTCGTCGAGCACCTTGCACCATCCGAGCCGATCGAACAGATGCGCTCGGAACGACTCACCGATATCGGTACTCACTGGCGACGGATGGTCATCACGGCCGTCACGAATACCTTTGTTCTGAGCGGCGGATTTGTGCAGCCCGAACCATTGGCCACAGCTGTGGCCAATCGCGCTGACCTTCTGGTTGGGGGTGGGCTCTGGCACACACGGCGTCCCCCTGCGCAAGGAGCTCTCGTTCTTCGGGTGCACTCGTCTCTGCAGGTCCTCGACGCAACCGCGCGTTCAGGTCAGCACCCGGGTGCTGCGGATGCAACTGCTCTTGAAGACCTCATAGCCTGCGCAACTCTCGGCGCGGTGATGGCGGGGGAGACTCTTCCGTCGCCAGACAACGAAGATCGCGACATGACCGACGATACGAAGGGTCGCTGGGCGAAATCGACCGAATCGGTTGCTGCCGCTTTTGGTATCGGTGGTGTCGAACTCGTCGAAATAGCAAAGACAGGATGGGCGTGTACGGAATGCGGCTGTGTGTTTCTCGGTGGCGTCGATGCGGGCATCGCCTACCCCGACCGGTTTGCGCCGGTTGGTCGCTCCGGGGCATGTGATCAGCAGACCGAGTGCAGCTGTCATGCAGCTCCACTACAACGGCGGGTCCGCTGACCTTTCAGTCAATCGAACCCGCCGTGTGCGGATGAATCCAGTTGTAGGCCGAAATCAGTAAACGATGACGCCGCGGATGTTTTTGCCGTCACGCATGTCCTGGTAGCCCTCGTTGATCTGATCGAGGGTGTAGGTGCGGGTGACGAGTTCATCGAGCTTCAACTGGCCGCTGCGGTAGAGGCCGAGAAGCTTCGGAATGTCATAACGCGGGTTGGCGCTGCCGAAGATGGTTCCGATGAGTTGCTTCTGCTGCATAGCGAATGCGAACAGGTTGAGCTGCACATCGTTTTCGTTCATGTTGGCAACGGCCGTGAATACCAAGCGGCCGCCCTTGCCAACCATGCTCATGTACGACTCGAGGTCGGCGCCCTTGCCTTCGCCGACGGTGACGATGACCTTGTCGGCCATGCGTCCCCATGTGAGTTCGCCAAGCAGTGCCTGTGCCTCGGCAACGTCGGAAGCGACGTGGGTTGCGCCGAAGTTCTGTGATTGTTCACGCTTGAATTCGACCGGATCGAGAGCGATGACGTAGCGGGCGCCCGCAAGGTGTGCGCCTTGCACAGCGTTCATGCCAACGCCGCCGGTGCCGATGACAACGACGGTGTCGCCGGGTGCAACTTCAGCTGCGTAGGTGGCGGAACCCCAGCCGGTGGTGACGCCACAAGCGACGAGGCAGGCCTTGTCGAGGGGAAGATCTTCTTCAACCTTGACAAGCGAATTGATGTTCATGACCGAATGCTCAGCGAACGTGCCGAGGCAGCACATCGTTGCGAGGTCGGTGCCATCAAGAAGGTGGTGGCGAGAGGTTCCATCTTCCTGGCGACCAGAGAGAAGGTGCGCACCCCTATCGCAAAGGTTCTGCTGACCCTTTGCACACGAGGGGCAACGTCCGCATGAAGGAACGAACGAAGTAACGACGTGATCGCCGACCTTAAGTTCGGTCACACCGGGGCCGACCTTTTCAACGATGCCGCCACCCTCGTGTCCGAGAATGATTGGGTACTGCTGCCAGCCGAGCATTTCGATGATCGCTGGGTCCATTGCCATATCGCCGGTAACCATGTGCTCATCGGAGTGGCACATGCCGCTCGCAACAAAGCGCACGAGGACCTCATTGGCCTTGGGTTCATCAAGTTCGATCTCTTCGATTTTGTACTCGGTATGAGGGGCGTACAGGACTGCGGCTCGTGTCCTCATGGGAACTCCTTGTCAGGGCGAATGGCTGGCCTGTCGGCGCAGCCTTAGCAATCTAGGCCCTCGGTCAGGCTGACGTGTCCGTCGGCACAGCGCAGCCCGTATTTTCATGCTACATTATGTGTTGCTTTGTGAATCTTATGTCACATGTGACCAGCGAGTCCCATTACGGAACCAAAGGGGAACCCATGAGCACTCCGATCGCCAAGCGTCTTGGAATCGAATTTCCGATCTTCGCTTTCTCGCATTGTCGAGACGTGGTCGCTGCCGTTACAAACGCCGGTGGTTTCGGTGTTCTCGGCGCTCTGGCGTTCGGCCCAGAGCAACTCGAAATCGAGCTCAACTGGATCGACGAACACGTCAGCGGAAAACCCTATGGCGTCGACTTCGCCATGCCGGTGAATTACGTGGGCAAAGGTGGGGGAGAGGACGCATCGTTCGAATCCCTCGACGCCATGATTCCGGCTCAACATCGAGAATTCGTTGACGATTTGTTGGAGCGATACAACGTTCCCGAATTACCGCCCGAATTGGAAGGCGGCCAAGTTGCTGCCGCCGGTCTGAATGTCGATGCGATGGGTCCGAGCCAGATCGAGGTTTGTCTCAATCACCCGAATGTGAAGATGATCGTCAACGCTCTTGGGCCGCCCCCGCTTTATGTCATTGAACGGGCCCACGAAGCCGGCATCCTCGTCGGAGGCTTGGCCGGCTCGAAGGTGCACGCGGAACGTCAGGTTGCCATAGGCGTCGATGTGATCGTGGCCCAGGGGACCGAGGCGGGCGGACATTGCGGCGAGATTTCGACCATGGTGCTGGTGCCCGAGGTCGTCGACGCAGTTGGACCCGACATTCCCGTACTTGCCGCAGGCGGCATTGCAACGGGCCGACAGATGGCTGCTGCGATTGCTCTCGGCGCGCAGGGTGCGTGGACTGGCTCGATGTGGCTCACCGTGTCCGAAGCCGATACCAATCCCGCTGCACTCGAAAACATGCTTGCGGCAACCTCACGAGACACCGTTCGCTCAAAGGCCATGACTGGTAAGCCGGCCCGACAGTTGCGCACGGCTTGGACCGATGCGTGGGAATCAGAAGATTCTCCCGGAACGTTGCCCATGCCGTTGCAAGGCATTCTTCATCAGGAGGCCGGACGTCGCACCCAGCGGGTCGGCACTCGCGAACTCATCGGCTTCCCGGTTGGCCAGATCGTTGGTCGCCTCAACAAAGTCCGTCCGACGAAAGATGTCGTACGCGAGATGGTCGAGGAATGGATTGATACCACCGAACGTATGGCCTCAATCCTGAGCGACTAACCAGAGATTCTGAACGACGGCCCTTGTTGGGTCACGACTGACACAATGGTTGCAAGTTCCCTAGAGGAGTTCTTATGGCTGACACATTCGTAGATGCACCACTTCTTCATACCGCTGCCACATACGCGAACGGCGTTCCTTACGACTACTACCGATGGCTTCGCGACAACGATCCTGTGGCATATCTCGATCACCCCTCCTATGCGGGCGAGAAATTGTGGGTGGTGACTCGCTACGCGGACGTCCAGCAGGTGTCTCGCGATGCGTCCACCTATCGCAACGCTCCAGATCCGTTCATTGACGATGGCGTTAGTGACCCTGCTACTGGTGGCAACAATCAGTTGATGATCAGTCTTGATGCGCCTGACCACATGAAACTGCGCAAGATCATCAATAAGGGCTTCACGCCCAAGAGGGTTGCGCAGCTGGGCGACATGCTTCGCACACGAACGAACGACATCATCGATGGTCTCGCAGGTCAAACGAGTGCTGACCTCGTCCACGATCTCGCGTTGTGGCTTCCGCTGCACGTGATTGCCGACATGGTGGGTGTGCCAGAGGAAGATCGGGCCCAGGTTTTCGAGTGGACCGAAAAAACCTTTGGGTTCGATGCCTCGGTAACTCCGGAAGAACGGGCACAGGCGGCAACCGATATGTTCATGTACGCCGATGGGATGTGCGCCGAAAGAGCTGAGAACCCCAGCGACGATCTGATGAGCGTCCTGCTTCATGCCGAGGTTGAAGGCGAGAAGCTCACGGCGTTCCAGATCGAATTGTTCTTCATGCTTTTGCAGAACGCCGGCTCTGAGACAACCCGAAACTTGATCACAACCGGAACGCTCGCTCTGCTACAAAACCGCGATCAGTACGAGATTGTTCGCAATGACCTTTCCGTGATCCCAACGGCAATTGAAGAGTTGCTCCGTTTCTCCACTCCGGTTATTCAGTTCACTCGGACGGCGGCGGTGGATACCGAAATCGGAGGCAAAAAGATCAAGGCAGGCGAGCGCGTGCTTATGGTCTACGCCTCTGCCAATCGCGACGAACGGGCCTTCGAAAACCCCGACACAATCGATGTCCGCCGCAACCCGAACGATCACGTTGCCTTCGGCGCTGGTGGTCCGCATTTTTGCCTAGGTGCAAACTTGGCCCGTATCGAAGGTCGAATCATGTTCGAGGAAATTCTCACTCGGTTCGAAGGCTTGCGATTCGTGGGCAATCCCGCCGACTATCCGCGAGTCCATTCAAATCTGATCGATGGCTTTGCTCATGTTCCGATTGAGTGGGATTCCATCGGAGCCCCGAGCTAGAGAGGATGCGCGTTCGAGCTATTCGAACTTTGCACCAATCATGCGCAAGAGGCCAACCACGTCTTCAGGTTGATCGGGTGCCTTGGGTCCTGGAATCCAGAGAACGGGTCCTTGCGCGCTGTTGTAGTGAAACGAACCATGTGTTTCGTAGCGTTCCCACCACACTGGCGAACGGGGGTCGCGGCCAACGCTGATTCCTTCAAACGGCGACATCGCGTAGAGCATGGGAACTTCGGGATGCTCATCGACCGTGACACCATCGATGGTGAGCGAAAGTTTCCAGGTGTTGCCACCGATTGCGTCGAAGGAACACTCCAGTAGATGCTCGCCAGCGTCCAGTGAAGGACCTGCCAGCAGTGTCAGCGTGCCGCGTCCGTCGTTGAAGACGAGCGTGGGTCGACGATCTTCGAGGAGGTAGAGCGCGTAGCCGCCACTTTGGTCGCCATGGGCTGCAATCGTGCCTAACGACTGTTCGGTGACCGTGATTGGTGCTTGGAACTGAAACGAAGACAGCCAGATGAGCTGCAATGAGCGCCAGCGCTCAAGGGTTGGGGTTCCTGGCCACACCGAAAGCGGTTGCTGGACGATTTCGGTTTCGGGTGGTCGGAGCACGTACTTCAGCCCGGTTCCTTCATCAAGCGGAAAGACCTGACCATCCCACGCTGCGTCATTCCAAGCAGCGGCGAGTTCAGCAAGTTTCTCCGGATGACTTTCGGCGAGGTTGTGAAGTTCGGTGCGATCGGTAGTGAGGTCGTACAGCTCCCATTCGCTATCGCTGAACGGTGTGAACGGTTGATGCAGCGTGACGATTTCCCAGCCGTCGCGGTAAAAGCCGCGGTGACCGATCATTTCGTAGAGCGCCTCTGTTCGCTGTGGGGGAGCGCTTGCATTGCGCAATGTCGGAGCCATGCTTGAGCCAGTTCGGGGCTTTACGTCAGTTCCGTTACGAGTTGTTGGAGCGCTAATCCCAATGAGTTCGAGAAGTGTCGGGAAGATGTCCGAGACATGCGAGTACTGGCGACGCATTTCACCGCTGTTGAGTTGGCCGGCATTCCATGAGAAGAGGAATGGAACCGTATGTCCGCCGGCATGGGTGTTGATCTTGTAAAGACGGAACGGTGTGTTGCCTGCCATTGCCCATCCGCGCGGATAATGCGGTGAGGTTTGGGGGCCGCCGATGAGATCAAAGCGTTCAAAATCAGTGTCTATATCGTCGCCAGCAGTGAGGTGCACCATGTAAGCGCTGGTGCCCACCATCTCGCCTTCGCGCGAAGCGCCATTATCGGAAGTGAAGATCACGATGGTGTTGTCAAGCTCGCCCATATCGTCGAGGGCATCAAGAAGACGGCCGGTGTTTTCGTCGACGTTCGTCACCATCGCAGCGAAGACTTCCATGTAGCGCGAATAGAGCACCTTCTGGGTGTCGCTTAATTCGTCCCAGGGATCGACGTCGTTGTTCAGTTCCGTATTTCTCGGCGCAAGCACAATGTCATCGCCGACGACGTTGAGTTCTTTTTGGCGCGCGAATCGGCGTAGGCGAAGTTCATCCCACCCGGCGTCGTAGTTCCCTCGTTGTGCAACAATGTCAGATGCCTTCGCGTGCAGCGGAGCATGGATCGCTCCGTGGGCGATGTAGAGGAAGAAGGGTTGGCTCGGCGCTGAAGCTTTACCCGCGCGAACCATGGCGATTGCTTCATCGGTGATGTCGTCGGTGAAGTAATAGCCGTCGGGGTAGGTATCGATTTCCACCGGAGTGTTGTCGCGAACTAATCGGTGGGGCTGATGAAGATTCGTGAATCCATCAAGGAATCCGTAGAACTGATCGAAGCCGCGCTGGCACGGCCACGAATGGCGCGGACCGGCATTGGATTGATCGGAGTCTTTCGCTAGATGCCACTTGCCAACCATGTAGGTGGCATAACCGTTCGCCTGAAGAGTCTCAGGAAGTGTGATGACGTCTTCGGCAAGTTCCATGGCGTAGCCCGGGAACCCTGGATCAGAGTGGGCCACGGTGCCGACACCTGCGGCATGTGGATTCATCCCAGTGAGAAGCGCTGCGCGTGTGGGCGAACACATTGGCGTTGAATGGAAATCGGTGTACTGCAGGCCGCCTTTTGCGAGGCGGTCGATGTTGGGTGTGGCGATCTCGCTGCCGTAGGGGGCGGTATCGGCGTAACCGAGGTCATCGCAAAGGATGACGACGATGTTGGGTGCACCTTCCGGAGCGCTGGGCCGATCTGGCCACCACGACTCTGAGGTCGCAAAGACTTTTCCGACTTTCCCGTGGAATCCCGGGTAGGTGCCGGCGTCTTCGTTGGTGCCCATTTCTTCCCCCTAGAGCAAGCGTGGAGGAGAGCGTAGTTGCCTGCTTTGGGGGCCTGTTTCGTTAGTTGCCGGCACTGCCGGCAACGAGTGTCGTCACCCGAAATCCGCCGCAAGCGCTGTAGGCGCCAGTGATCATGAGTGATTCGGTATTGGCGGGCGGGTAAACGCGGAGTTGTGCCGAGGTTGGATCACACTGAGCGCCCATTCCTGCCGCGCTTGTGTGAAGGGTGGCGCTGGCTGTTCCGCCGGGTTGAATCATCACTGTTGCGCCTTCAGTTCCTTCGCGAGACGCCGGCTGACCGATCTGCTTTCCGCTCGCGTCAACGAGTGAAACCCCAGGGAAGCCGCGCAGGTCACATTCCTTTGCTCCGGTGTTCGTGAGAACCAAAGCGGTGTAGCGCTGTCCCGCCCCTGCTTGGGTTTCCCCGAGAGACCCTTTGAGTTGCCCGGTGGTGCAGTGGGTACTTGAGAGGGTCGACGTGGTCTTGGGGGTGGTAGTCGTCGAGTTGGAACCGGCAGTTGTCGACGTGGAGTCCTTGGACGACGAGGCATTGTCGGACCCGGAGTTGCAGGCTGCGGCTCCGAGGAGCAACAGAACGGCGAACGAGAGGCTTGCGATGACGTTTCTCATGGGGTGAGGCTATTGGTGGAATTCTTCTCTCCGGGGGATGGACGTTTAACTTGGCATCGCGAAGTGGGCCAAGATGTGAACAGTTGTCCCGTATCGGGGCAGATCTCAAAAAAGGGGGAGACCAATGGAGGCCGATGTCGTCTCGACGTTTCAGATGACCGGACAGGACGTGCCATGGCTTTTGGCGCGCTTGGCGGAGCGGCGTTCCGATCACCCTGTACTTATTTGGGAACCGCGCAATGGCGAGGTTCAGACATGGACGTACGCCAAGTTCTGGGACGAGGTACGCCGCTTAGCTGCAGGCCTCCAGCGCAACGGAATACAAAAGGGCGACAAGGTCATCATCCACTCCGATAACAGCCCCGAGATGGTGTTGGCCTGGTACGCATGCGCAACGGTCGGAGCCGCTGGGGTTACAACCAATACGCGTTCCGTTGCTGCGGAACTCACGTATTTCATTGATCACACGAAGGCAGTTGCAGCGATCACGCAACCGCAGTACGCCGCTGTTGTTGCGGCGAGTGGTCCGAAGCTCAAGTGGATCGCTGTCACGGCCGACAACTCGGGTGAGGCCGCAACGGCTGAGCAGGCAGTTCCGGGCCTTCTTTCGTTTGACGATCTCTTTGCTGACATTGAGGAATTCATTCCCCGTCCTGCCGAGCCGATGCTTCCGGTGGGAATCATGTTCACCTCGGGCACGACGTCTCGCCCGAAGGCGGTCGTTCATACTCATGCCAACACCCTTTGGGGAACCCGAGTTGGTCCAGACAACATCGGTGCCGATCCCGACTCGGTGTATTTGATCTTCCTGCCGTTCTTCCATGTGAATGCACAGTCGTGGTCGATGTGGTCGATTCTTGGCGTGGGTGGCACGGTCGTATTGCAGCCCAAGTTCTCCTCAAGTCGCTTCTGGGAAGTTGTCGTGAAGCACAGCGTCTCGCATATCTCTTTGATTCCGTTCGTCTACCTCGCCGTCCAAGGACAGCCGATTCCCGAGAACAAACTCAAGGCCGCAGTCTTCGGCGCTATTGCTCCTCCGCTTGAAAACCTCATCGGGTGTCGAGTGCTTGCCGCGTACGGCATGACCGAAACGGTGACTCACGCGACTCGCTCTGGTTTGCACGGCGATATCCCGCCGGGATCGCTCGGAAAGGCGACTCCAGGGTACGAATCGCTCATCGTTGATCCGGAAACCGACGAGGTTCTCGACGACGGTCGCGTTGGCGAGCTTTGGTTGCGCGGCACACGCGGGATTCAGTTGTTCCTCGAGTATTACGACAATGACGATGCGAACGAGAAGAGCTTCACCGAAGACGGCTGGTTCAAGACTGGCGATATGGTGCGTATGGGTGATGGGGGAGCGATCTTTTACACCGAGCGCGACAAAGACATGCTCAAGGTCGGCGGCGAGAACGTGTCCTCGAAAGAGGTCGAGGACCTCTGTCGAACGGTGCCGGGCGTTGGCGACGTTGCCGTCGTCGGCCGCTCGCATCCGATGCTCGATGTCGTTCCTGTTGCATTTGTGATTAAGGGGGCCAACGCTCCTGGTGACGCGGAACTCGAGGCTGCGATCCTCGAGCTTTGCCAGAAGAACCTTTCTGATTTCAAAGTTCCTCGTGCCGCGTACTTCGTCGACGATTTCCCCCGCGCAACATTGGAGAAGATCGCGAAAAATCAGTTACGAGATATCGCTGACGCGATGCCAGAACCGTTCTAGGGGGAGACCATGACTCTTACGCCATTTGATGAATTTCCGATCCATCAGGTTCCGAAGCCCATCTCGCTTTCGGGCACCACAGACCGCAACGCATACGGCCGCTATTGGTTTGGAGCGACGCACCGCGATGGCGAGTTCCAGATCGAAATCGCGTTCGGTCGCTACAACAACCTTCAGGTGCAAGACACATCGGTCTCGATTTCACGCAACGGATCACAGCATGCGTTCCATGCGTCGCGTTGTGCCTCGGATGATCCCACCGAACTCACGATTGGTCCGGCGACTCTCGAGATCATCGAACCGTTTCGTCAGCTTCGTTATTCGGTAGCGCCGAATGAAACCGGAATCACTTGCGATATGCGCTGGCGTTCACGAGTTGGGGCATTGCTTGAAGATCACACGGTGATGACAGACGGTCCTCACACGATTCTCGATATGGCCCGCTACATGCAGTTCGGCACATGGGAAGGCTTTGTCGACGTCGATGGCGATCGGACTGAGTTCACTCATGACGAGGTCGTTGGTATCCGTGATCGCTCATGGGGGGTTCGTCCCGTTGGTGCGCCTTCTCCGGGAAAGCCCTCAAGCGGGCCGCCCAATGCTTGGCTTTGGTCGCCGATTCACTTCGACGATGAATGTGTCGTTGCTGGCTGGTTCCAGAGTCCCGGAGGCGTCTTTTGGCGTCCCGATGGTCACCGCATCGATGTCATTGATCCGGTTCCAGCCAGCGTCACACTTGAGGACGCTTCGGTTCGTCGATTCGATCCAGTCGGCCAACGTTTGCAGTTTCATTCAGGCACGCGTTGGGTGTCCCATGCGGAAATCGACCTTTTGGGAGATGGGGGCGAGGAAATCGTTCTCGAGTTGGAACCGGTGTCTCGTTTCGACATGCGCGCCCTTGGGTACATGAATCCCGAATGGGGTCATGGCGTGTGGCACGGAGAACTTGAACTCGGACGTGAAGACTGGAACTTCGACGAGGTCAGCCCGCAGGATCCAACCCATCAGCATGTTCATCACATTGTCCGCGCTCGTATGGGCGACAAAGTCGGCATCGGAATCTTTGAGCAGATCATTTTCGGGCCACATACGCAGTTCGGGTTCAACGACATTCTCGATGGCGCGCGCTGAGTGAACGCTGGGAGTGTTTCCCTCATCGGCGTTTATGACGCTGATGGCTCGTTTGCTGGTGAGATTCGCTACTGGGTTGGAGCTCGTCTGGGCCGCACTCGCTGTTCACTTTGTGAGATCACTCACGGATTGTTCCGAGAGAAATCGGAATGGCGCGACTGTCGCAATTCATTGAATGTTGAATTTTCGACGTTTCATCGAGATGACGCTCCTGACGATGTGCTCGAGGCGTGTAAACACCAACTACCAGTTGTAGTGGCGCGACGTGGCGACGATTTGCTCGTGGTCATGGGTCCCCAAGAACTTGAGTCACTAGGCGGAGATGTCGCAAGATTCGAGGCTCAACTTAAGCAATCGTGTGCGGCAAAGGGAATCATCCTGGACTGACGGAACGTTTCGTCAGGCGTTCAAAAATGCCACAAGCATGAAGAGTGCGATTGCTCCGCGTCCTGTCCAGGCTGCAGTGCGAAACCAGTTTGTCGCGATGAGCCGATTGAGAAGTGAAGGATCGGCTCCGGCTTCAAGTCGACCGTGAGTTGGTGCGCTCACAAACGCGGTGACGCCAATTGCAATCGCCTCAAGGATCCCGCCGAGCAAGGTTGCCCAGTACGGCACGCCATCAGGTCGCGCAAAGAACACCGCAAGGACGCAAAGGCCTTCAACCGCCATAAGTGGACCAACAACAAATGAGATCAAACGAGTGTGTTGTTTTTCGTAGGCAACGAATGCGTCATTAGGGATTGCCCGCATCAGCGGATAGTGCACGAGCTGAATGGTCCAGATGACGCCAAACATTCCAACTGATCCGACCACTTGGGCGATCAGCACGGATGTTGCAAGGTTTCCGCTCATAACGTCACCTCAGCAAGCACTGCGTAGTGGTCAGAGGGTTGAATACCGCCGACTGGTGTGAGACCTATGAGTTCACAGGATTGGAAAGATCCACAATTCCGTCTGCGTGGAAATGTTGTTGTGATGTAGTCAAGACGGCGGTTTGGGTGAACAGCTCGACGAGGCACAAGCAGGTTGGCCGATGACCAAGTATCACCCCGACTTACGTTTCCGCACGCGTCCCACGCGTCGACCAGAACAAAGCCGGGAACGAAAGGAGTCGATGCCCCAGTGGCTTGACGGATCTCATCTGACCACGGAACAGCGTTGAAGTCGCCGGCGACGAGGGCGGGCAGTTCGTCTCGCCATGCCCCACTCGGGCTGATCGCATTTGAAACTTCTGCGTGAAGGTGCGCCATTTGGGCAGACCTTGTGAGCGTGCGATCGAGACCATGCTCAAGATGCGTGCCAGCGGCAACAAAGGGTCCACCGTCTTCGTCGGGCCTAGCGACAGAAGCGATGAGTACGTGACGCCAGGTGGAAACGCCGTTCTCGTCGTTAAGGGGGACGGCCCGGAGAATCTGACTTGGCCATCGGGTCAAGATGGCATTGACGACCCAGTAGGGCGCTTGTGGGTAGCGATCGAATCCAGCAAGTTCGAATGCGGTCACTGCGAACAAGCCGAGTCGCTCTGCAAGCACGTGCGCTTGGGCCTTTCCATCGGGTGCAACCCAAGATTCTTGAAGCATGACGACATCAGGTTGTGCATCATGCAAAACCTTTTCAATCGCGTGATGTCGCGCCTCCCATTGACCGACTCGACCTTGAAGGTTCCATGTCATCACGCGCACGCTGTCATCCTGCCCGACGCAGCAGCCCGGTGTGCTGTTGAAGCAAGAGTTGTCTGTTCATGGCAGGATTCGCCCATGACAGAGTTCAACTACCCGCAGCCCACTCCCATCGGGGATTGGAATCGACTTCTAGAAGGCCGGGTCGCCGTTGTCACAGGCGGCGGCACCGGTATTGGTGGTTCGATCTCTCGACTGTTCGCCCAGCATGGAGCGATCGTCGAAATTATCGATATCGATCCTTCGGTTGCGAACGAGGCTGTTTCTGACATCAACGCTGCTGGCGGAATTGCACGAGCGCATGTTGCCGATTGTCGCGACTGGGAACAGTTGCAAGGGGTAGCTGCGACGATCCTTTCTGATCACCCTCATGTGCAGGTTCTCGTGAACAACGTTGGCGATTACCGGCCGCTCGAACGGTTCCGTAAGTCATCGCCAGATTCATGGAAAGCGATGTACGACATCAACTTCTTCGCCATGGTCGCATCGACGAAATGCTTCATCGAATCGATGATCTCCGGCGGCGGGGGATCAATCGTCAATATTCATTCGGTGGAAGGAATGCGCGGTTATCCCGGTGACCCCATCTACGGGGCAATGAAGGCTGCCAGTGCGAAGTTCAGTACCGACCTGGCGCTCTCGATGGGTCGCAATGGAATCCGGGTCAACGGGATTGGACCTGATCTCACCCAAACCCCACAGGTCGATTACATCTCGACCTCGGTTGGCTCAGAGCATCTCTGGGAGGCATGGGCGCCGGTCGGGCGGTTGGGTTGGCCAGAGGACCAAGCTCGGGTCGCCCTGTTTCTCGCCTCGGACCTTTCGGCATATGTGACAGGACACAACATCCCGGTTGATGGCGGAACCAAGGCGGGGGCCGGCTGGTTCTATTCGCCGGCCGAAGAGCGATTCACCAATCGTCCCAAGGGTCTCTGAGGCTTTGGACGATCGGAAAATTGATCTGCCCCCGATCTCACATGGGACCTCTTGTGTCACCTATGATTCAGTCAACACATTGAACCCCTCGGGGTTCGTCATGCGCCCACAAAGGGCCTATTCACCACAGGAGACACCATGCTCGGACCGGAAGATCACTACATCATCATTTCGGCCGACACCCATGCGGGTGGAAGCCACGTTCAGTACCGCGAGTTTCTTGACCCCAAGTACCGCGATGACTTCGACGCATGGCGCGAGAAGTACAAGAACCCGTTCAAGGATCTCAAGGACACCGATCTTCGTATCCGCAACTGGGACGACGATCGCCGTGATGGCGACATGTTCGCCGACGGCGTTATTGCCGAGGTCATCTACCCAAACACGGTTCCTCCGTTCTTCCCGAACTTCGTGCTCTTTGCTCAGCCGCCAACCCCTGACGAGTACGAACACCGTCACGCAGGCGTGCAGGCCCACAATCGCTGGTTGGCCGACTACTGCAGCCGCGCTCCAGAGCGTCGTGCCGGCATCGGTCAGATTTTCCTGAACGACGTTGACGACGCGATCGCCGATGCAATTTGGTGCAAGGAGAACGGTCTTCGTGGTGGCGTGCTTATCGGTGCGGTTCCGCCGACTGCCGATTGGATCAAGCCGCTGTATCACCCGGACTACGACGAACTATGGGCAGCTTGTGCCGAGAACAACATCCCGGTGAATGCTCACAGCGGAACTGGTGGACCCAAGTACTCCCCAGCGCCGGCAATGCCGCTCGTTCACTTCATCGAGATTCCCTACTACTCACAGCGTCCGCTGGTGCACATGGTTCTTGCTGGCGTGTTTGAGCGTCACCCGAAGCTCAAGTTCGCTCTTACCGAAACTGGTTGTGCCTGGATTCCGCCGTTGCTTGAATCAATGGACAGCCTCCTTGCCGGAATGCGCGGCAACAAGGTTGGCGAAATGCGTTTCGAAGGCGAGACCGTTCCTCCTCGTTCGGCAACTGAGTACTTCGCTCAGAGTTGCTTCGTTGGTATCAGCCAGCCGACCCCGGCCGATATCGCAGCAGGCATGGACGTGCTTGGTATCGAAAAGATGATGTGGGGCAACGACTACCCGCACGAAGAGGGCACGCATCCGTTCACGCGTGAACATCTCCGTCAGGTACTCGGTCACCTTGAGCCCGCGCAGATCCAGCAAATCCTTGCTGGTAATGCTGCCGAGTTCTACAACTTCGACCTTGCTGCACTTCAGCCGTTTGCTGATAAGTACGGTCCCACGGTTGCTGAGATTGCCGAACCACTTACCTCGCTTCCCGACGGTGCGAACCAGGCGCTCGAGCGCTCGGCCGCACAGCTTTCGAAGGCTGGTTGATTCGGTTCGTTCAATTGAACCCAGTACGCGAGAAGGCCCCGGGTTTCCCCGGGGCCTTCTTCGTTTTCGGAATCGTTAGTCGGGTGAGAGCTTCAATCGCTGGGATTGATGTTGCTGGAGGTTCAGGCGAACAGGTTCGTGATGAGTGCGAGTGCACTCAAAATGAACATTGCTGCAGCTGGAAGAGTTTCTGCGCCGGAGTCGCCGATTTTGGAGTGGGCGCGAATGGCAAGGATGAAATAGGCAACTAATCCAAGTGCTGACAAAACGCCGATTACACCGAAGACCAATCCGACAAGAAGCCCGAAGCCGCCGAGAATCTTCAGGAGGCCCAGCGTACGAACGAAGTTGGGTCGGTGGCCGAGACGGTCGACACGGATGAGGACCTTCTGGGGCATGGTGAAGTCGTAGGCACCGCTCGCGATCATGACGAGGCCAGTGACGACTGAGAAGAAAACTGCTGCACTACCCATGAGTGCCAACGCTATTCCGAGACATTGACTGCAACGGGGATCCCGTCATCAGCGCCATGGGGAGAGCAGTAGCCTGAGCGCCATGACTGAGTACGAACCAAGCCCCTGGGAACCAGTTGCAGACCACGTCGAGCGTTACATCGCCACCAATGGTGAAGATGGATTCCTTTGGGAGGGTGGGGAAGTCATCATCCTCACCACGACTGGGGCAAAGTCCGGCAAAGAACGTCGTACGCCTTTGATCCGGGTGACCGACGGCGAACGCTATTTCTGTGTTGCATCTATGGGTGGCGCCCCGAATAACCCCCAGTGGTTTCACAACATGGTCGCGAATCCGTCGGTAACGGTGCAGGACCGAGCCGACGTTCACAAGCTTGTCGCCCGAGTCGCGACGGCTGAGGAAAAGTCGAAGTACTGGTCAATCGCAACGGCGGCATGGCCGGCCTATGACGATTACCAAGCAGGGACTGAGCGCGACATTCCGCTGGTCATCTGTGAGAAGGCCTGAACCGGAGTTGATGATGTCAGCGGAGCATTCCCACTCTGCTGAACATGTGCATTCCTCGGACTGTGCGTCAAAGCGATCGCGTCTGGCTGCAACGATGGCGGTGCCTCTCGGACCATTGCGGTGGCTCGTTGTTGGATGCCTTGGGCTTGCGGCAGTTGGACTCGTTCTACCGTTTTCACCGATTCCGCCGTGTCCGCTGTTAACGATCACGGGAGTTCCGTGTCCGTTATGCGGAATGACCCGATCTGCACGGTCTGTTCTGCGTTTCGACCTGTCTTCATCGTTGCAGTATCAGCCTTTCGGGCTTGTTGCGTTTCTGTGCGGATTGATCATCCTCGCTCTTTGGGCGATCCCGAAAACTCGAGCAGTTTCTGTCATTCGATTGCCCGTTGCGGCGGTTGTTGCAGTAGTTGCCGTTTCGTGGGTCTGGAACATTGCGTTCAACCCGACTTTCGCGTGAGTTGAGTTCGTAGCTGAAAACGACAAACGCCCCGGCGAACCGGGGCGTTTGTACGACTACGTTTGGTGAATCAGGCAGCGACAGCGCCTTCTGATTCCCAAAGCTCGTTGGCGGCCTTCTGTACAAGGACGATCCAGATGATCCCACCGACGATCGGGATAAGGATCCAGAGACCGTAAATTGCGTTCACGCCCTCGGTGAGTCCTGCGCGCTTGCGCGTTTCGCCTACCTGCCATGGAAGTAAGAAAATCGTGACAATGCCGCAGACGATTGTGAGCAAAAGCCCAACTACGCCTGTGACGCCTTCTTTATCGAATTCGTTCGTTTCCTTGAACATTTCGTAATGCCAGTAGAGGCAGTAGATGCCAAGAGTGATGATGGTCAGCAAAACGACAACGACTGGATTGCGGATTTTTCCAACAGGACGCATTGGATCTCCCCCTTTGGTTAGTGGTGACATCGAATATCTCTCAGTGGCGAGCGTAGAGGTTTTGGATCTACTGCGACGGGATTGTCTCAAATGTTGATCCCCCAGCCTTCATTGGTTCAGCCCGCTCATCGCTGGATCGGCGGTACCTAGCAGTTCCATAGGCATGGATCCTTCACTGATTTTGGTTCGGGTCCTCTCGACGGCCGTTCCGCCGCGTAACTGTCCGCGTGCTTGCTGTCTGTCTTGCTCAGATTTCTGCGAAGTAGCGTTATGGCGACGCAATGAATGGGGGGCAAGTGACTGGTCGGCTTGAGGGAAAAGTAGTGATCATCACGGGTGGTGCTCGTGGCCAGGGGCTGGCCGAGGTTGAACTCTTCCGCAACGAGGGCGCTCATGTCATTGCTGGTGACGTCCTCGAACACGATGGACTACATCTCGATGTGACCTCGCCGGAAAGCTGGGCATCGGCGGTCGCTGGGGCGCTAAGTGAGCACGGCCGTATTGACGTCCTGCTGAATAATGCCGGTGTGCGTGCGGTGGCCCCGGTGCATGAGATGCCGCTTGCCGATTTCCAGCGGGTATTGGATATCAACCTCATTGGCCCGCTACTCGGGATACAAGCTGTTGTTCCGCATATGCCCCGTGGAAGTTCCATCATCAACGTGTCTTCGCTAAATGGACTAGCGGCAAATGCGAATACATCGGCCTACACGACCTCGAAGTTCGCATTGAGGGGACTGACCAAGTCGGCAGCGTTGGACCTGGGCCCACTAGGCATTCGGGTCAACGCCATTCTTCCTGGTGTAATTCGCACACCGATGGTGTCGTACATCGTTGATGACTTCGAAGAGCGGTTGGCCTCTGGGCTTCCACTCGGGCGCATCGGTGAACCGATGGACATCGCTAGCGCAGCGCTCTTCCTTGCGAGTGATGATTCCGCGTGGGTAAGTGGCCTCGACCTCACCATTGACGGCGGTCAAATGGCCAGCACCCCGAAACTCTGAAGGGTCAAAGTGGATACACGATGAGGGGACTCGCTTCTGGTTCCGACGAACAGTCCATCTGCATCGGTTGTGGACTTTGCTGCGACGGGACGGTCGTCACACACCTTGCGGTCCGAGATGAAAGCGATCTAGGTGCGCCGCTCCAGGGACTTGGCGTGCAGATCATCGCCGCCGCTGATCCGCCGGTATTCGAACTTCCATGTCCCGCCGTTTGCGATGGTGTCTGCACGATTCACTCGCTGCACAGGCCGTCAGCGTGCGCGCAGTTTGAGTGCACGCTCTCTCAGGGCGTTCTTGACGGGAAAGTCGCGTTGGAAGAGGCCCGAATGGTGATTTCCGCAACACTCGCTCTTCGGGATGCCCATCGCAATGGCTCGGTCAATGCCGACGTGTTTGAGCAACACATTGACTCGGTCTTCCGGTGAGAGGTGACCAAGCCGACAGGGTGACGAATCGCTACTTGCGTTCGAGGATGCGCAGCGGCAATTGGCGAGGACCGCGAACCTGACCTTGCGAGAATGTGGTCGGCTCCGAAGCATTGAGTTCAAACTTCGTGTAGCGCTTCAGCCATTCCTCGAGAGCGACTGTCATCTCTAGGCGGGCGAGGTTTGAACCGAGGCAGCGGTGAATGCCGAGACCAAAAGCGCTGTGCCGATTGATCTCGCGATCAATCAGCACCTCGTCGGCATTATCGAAGGCTTTCGGATCGCGGTTTGCCGCCGGGAAGCTTAGGAAGATCCAGTCGTCTTTCTTCATGGGGCAACCCTGGAACTCGAAGTCATCCTTGACAAGACGAGCCATAGAGACCGGCGCGTAGGCCCGAAGAAATTCTTCAACTGCTGAAGGCAGCAGCTCGGGATGGGCGACGAGACGTTCGAGATCATCGGGGTTGTTGGCGAGATGCCAGATCGAAGAACCGATGGCCGACCATGTTGTGTCGATTCCGGCCACGATCAACAGAAGGATCGAACCAAAGACGTGTTCGTCGGAAAGCTTTTCGCCCATGATCTCGGCGTCGAGCAGATAACTGATGAGTCCGTCGTCGGGGTTTTCGCGCCGTTCGACAATTGCCGGGACGATGTAATCCTCGACGGGTTGGAACGCTGCAATTCGCTCCTCGGTGGGGAGGTCGACACCTTCGAGGACAATACGAACGAATTCGCGGAATTGCTCACCATCTTCAGCCGGAAGTCCGCAGAGCTTCGCAATGAGACCAACCGGGATGTGCTCGGCGTACTGGACACTTGCATCGACGAGGTCGGCATCGCCCATTTCATCGAGCAACTGGTTGCAGAGCTCTCGTGTGAAAGGTTCGAGTGCTGCAATTGGTCGTGGGGCGAATGCCGGAAGCAGGAGTCGACGAGCGATTTCGTGGAACGGTGGGTCGGAGGAGATGGGCGGCGCAACGCCGATCGGCGCAGGCAGGGCGTCGTCGCCTGGTCGGCCGTTATTAATGACAACGGTGCGCGAAGTGAAATGTTCCGTGTCGTTTGCGATCGCAGCAACGGCGTCGTAGGTCATGGGTGCCCAGAGGCCGCCGTAACGGTCGCTATGGGCAACAGGGCAACGTTCGCGAAGGTCGTCCATGATCGGATACGGATCGGCAACCCAAGCTTCGTCGGTGTGGTCGAAGTCAGTTGCGAAATCTTCTACAGGAGGGTTGATCATGTTCAGTCGCCAATCCTGATCGCGAACTCGGGGCAGTTGCCCGCCGCAAGATTCGCCTTCGCCAGTTGTTCATCGCTGAGTTCGCCAGTAACAACGACGACGGCAGTGCCAAGATCGTCACAGTCGAAGAGGTCGGGGGCGAGGCTGTAGCAGCGGCCGTGTCCCTGACATTTCTCAGTATCGAGATGGATCCTCATCGTGCCTCCGTCGTTCTCATTTTCTTATCCTTCCACGCCGAGGGCTCTAACGGGCCGGCAGGAGGGCGAAGACTCCTGAAGTCAGCGATAGAAGGAATATCTCCCCGTTTGCGTCCTCCCCGAATCCCACGATTTTGCTGATCGGCAGGTCCACAAATGTGGTCTGTCTTGAGGTCGGATCGAAGAGAAAGATGCCTGATTCGGCGAAGTCGGCGAAGAGGTACTTGCCCTGCAGTTCCTTGATGGCAGAGCCTCGGTAGACAAAACCACCGATGGCAGAAGAGCCGCCCAGGTTGTCCCATTCGTGGACTGGGCCTGTGAGTGTGGAGACCGTGGAGCCCTGAAAGTCTTCGGATCCCTCTTTGATATTCCATCCAAAGTTCGCTCCCAATTCGCTCCCTGAAACTCTGTTGATTTCTTCCTTCGAGTTCTGACCGACGTCGGCGATCCAGAAATCTCCGGTGTCTCGATCAAGAGAGAATCTCCACGGGTTGCGCAGACCAAGGAATGCGATTTCCGGCTCCACGGAATCAGACTGGACGAAAGGGTTGTCGGAGGGGATGAGATAGGGCGCCGTCGAACCCGGGGGAGTCGGAGTGATGCGAAGAATCTTTCCGAGGAGGCTTGACGGGTTCTGGCCGTGCCCAAGCGGATCTCCGCTTGCGCCGCCATCACCGAGACCGATCAGCAGATTGCCTGCGTCGTCGACGAGCAACTGTCCGCCATTGTGATTCGAGTAGGGCTGCTCAACAAACAGCAACGTTCGCGTTGTTGTGAGATCGGGGACACCGTCTTTAATTTCAACGGCGACGATGTTGGTGTTGCCATTGAGGTCAGTGAAGTGCGCGTAGAACTCGTTTCCATCGAGTGAGAACGCAAGGCCGAGCAATCCACGTTCGCCGGTGCCCGTCGTTTGATCGCGGAACGAGGCGAACTCAGAAACATCGTTGGTGGTGAGATCAACGCGACTGATCTCGCCATTCTGTGAAGCGACGTAGATGATTGACGGAGAATCGCCAGGCTTGGTGGCGAATGCAGTTGGGGATTCAACGTCGGCGACAAGTTCACCGGTGATTGACCCTGAAATTGTTGAGGTTTGTGCAACTTGCGAAGAACTCGATGATCCGCAGCCCGCGATAACGGCAAGACAAATACAAAATACGAATGCAGAGAAGTAGAGCTTGGGTGACTTCGTCAATGCTTGACGGCAATTGCCTGGGCTAGTGCTGGCGGACGCAAAAGCACACATGCTCGGCTGCCCTTGGATCCGTTGCGCTCGATATCGGCCAACATGCGTCCGACGATATCGGCAGTTTGGCGAATCGACGACTGCTCGCTGCCGAGTTTTGGTGCCCAGTTCTGGGCGATGTTCCGTGCCCATTTATGGCCAAGGGGTGCAGGGACAATGCCCGTCAAAACCTCGTTGGTGGAGCTGGGGGGAATCGAACCCCCGTCCGTCTGGTGAGAACTGTCCGCGCTACGACCATCCCCGAGTCAGTGGCTTACGGCAACCACACCGCCGGGTCGGATGAGGCCGAAACCTCGCCGCCGGATCTTTCTCCGATGCCAACGGTCTTTCCCGTCGTCAGCCTTCTTTCAGGCTGTCACCCTCCGCTTCTGTTGCCGGGCTGCGGAGAGCAGGCCCCGTGCGCCATTGCTGGTCACGATTTCTCTCTACCGTCTGAGTGATCAGGCGGCGAGAGTCAACTGCTCATCGGCGGTTGATTTTGTGCCCCCGTTTAAGGAGTCTGAGGCCACTCCGGTCGCACGATCCAGCCTTCGGTCCCGACGTCGAAACCGATCAGCCCCTGATCGTCACTGCCTTAGGTGCGGACAACAGCGCTGCCCACACCATCAACAGATAGCCCAAGACTACCGGCGAGGTGCGACACTGCACCATTGAGTAAATGATTCAGTTCGCAAGACGCTGAAAGAACGGAACCACATACGGGACCGATGCCTTTCCGGCCTTCATATGATCGACGCCATCCATCACCTGTTCTGTCGCTTGGTTGTTTCCCATCGCCACATACATCGCAGTCAGTTCAGCGGTTGTTGAAGGCGTAATGATCTTGTCCGCTGTCCCCTGCGTAAGAAGTAGAGGTGTGGTGATCGGGGATTGCGCTGCAGTGTTGAGCGCGAACTGGTTTGACCACGGCGCAGTAGTGGCTGGGTCCGCGGCCCACATCCGGCCCTTCAGGATGAGGTCGTTTATGCCCAACTCGATATCGCTCAGACGAGATCCGCCAACAACGCATTTCTCACTAACCGCGCGAACCCGATCACTGAGTGAGGATTTCACGACGGTTGCTTCGTCGTAGCCAAAGATGTCGGACCACGACACGACTGCATAGGAACCGAGAACCGCTCCCGCAGCGGTGTTCTTGTCGGCTTGAAAAAGTGGAACGAGCAAACCTGCGGGCGCGGCAGCAGCAACGCCGAGTAATCGCAACTCAGGTGCGTAGGCCGAGGCCATTTGGCCGGCGAAGAGCGCTGCCTGGCCACCTTGCGAATGCCCAAACACGAAATAGTTGGAAGATGCGCCGGCTTCGTCCATGTTGCGCGCTGCACGAACGATGTCGATTGTTCCCTGCGCCTCGCTTGCTCCAACCAAGTAGGGATGCATGCCGTCGGTGCCGAGACCTTGATAGTCGGTCGCGACAACAACCCATCCGAGATTGAGAAAGTCAGCGAGTCCCTGCACATCGTCGTAGGTCTTTGGTGAACGTGACGGTGCACACGGATCGTCGATGCCTGTGGTTGGATGCGCCCAGCTGACAACAGGGCGTCCACCCGGCGGTATCGGTCCGGTAGGCGCAAACACCATTCCGCTAACCGCAATCGGTTCGCCGTTGATTCCGGTTGAGGTGTAGAGAACCCGCCACGCCTGTGACTCAGGGAATGGCGCATTCATGGTTTCGAACCGCAGAATCGTGCCGGGTGCATCCGATGGAATCGATGAAGGTGTGTTGTAGAACGAAGTGCTGAATGCGTTCGATGACGTTGTTCTGCAGGAAACAAGGACAAGCGCAGCCAGGACTATCGCCGTCAAGAGTGCGAATGTGGGACGCATGGTCAACCTCACCGTTGAAGTGATGCGAGGCTAATAGTCATCACTCCACTCCGGGGGTAAGGGGATATCACATGGGCAAGCATTCCTACGACATCGAGGCAGTTTCGACTGCGCCGATCGAACTCGTTTTCGAAGTGATTGCCGATGCTCCCGGTTGGTCTCGGTGGAACAAGTCAATTGGCCGCGCATCGTGGGAGGTTGAAGGTGATCCTGCTCCGTGGGGAATCGGCGCCGTGCGCGCACTTGGTGCGAGGAGCGGCCCTCTTTCAAAGGAGCGCATCGTCGAATTCAACGCTCCCAACCATCAGGCATACGAAATCGTGTCGGGTCCGATGCCGGTGAAGGGTTACCGGGCCGATGTGCGCCTCACATCAACGCCCGATGGGGGAACCCGCATTTCGTGGAAAGGTTCGTGGACAACACGCGTTCCGGGCGTCTCAGGTTTCCTCACCAAAATGGTGCGCGGCTTTGCAACCGGCGCAGCACGCGAAGCAGAGCGGCTCCAAAAAGAATCGAATTAGCGGATCGCTGTGATCTGTTCGATAGCGAGTCGGAAATTTCCGACTTGTTCATCGATGAGATAGATGCCGATCTGCTCAATGGTCGATGGATCAAGGGGGGAGTTCGGCGTTATCGGGCGAAGGAAGCGGCTCACCGGCGCAAATGATTCGATGGGAATCAAAACAAGAGTTGCGCTGCTCGCTCCGGTGGTGCTCGTAGGTGTGAATCGAGCAATCCAGCGGTCCTGTCCGGACCGGCCCGCCCGAAGTTGCATCACATAGGTGCGACCATCACCGATTGCGCTCACACCCAGTGCCGTGGCTCCAGTTGCAACCTGGCCAAGGCGCTGATCGGATGGTCCCAGTGTGGAAGTGAAGCCACCGTTCTGCTCCGTTGTCATCCTGCCGGAAAACAACAAAGCGCCGAATCCACCTGTTTCTACCCACATTGTCGTACTTGCAGAGATGCCGCCCATAACTGAGTCATCGACACTCGACCATCCGTTGACCGACTGTGGAGTGGCGAACTCGAACAGCACACTGGTGTTCGGTGTTGGGGGAGGGACGGGTGCAGTGGTCACGGGAGGCACTAGTTCTGTAGTGACTGAACTTTCAGTCGGCGGCGACGACCCAGTTTCAGAACTGCAGGAGATGAGAAGGGACATGCACAAGAGCGAAAGTGCGGTGATCAAAATGCTCTTTCGCATGTCAGTCCTCGCCGCGTTTTCGTGACCTACCAAGTGCCTGGTCAGCCTCACGCTTAGCTTCGCGCTCGGCAATCGCTTGACGTCGGTCACCCTTCGTTCGGCCTCGAGCAAGTCCTAGTTCGATCTTTGCTCGACCGCCGGAGAAGTACAGAGACAACGGGACGATAGAAAGTCGTTCGAGATCGACGCGCATTCGCCAGCGTTCGATCTGCTCGCGATGTAACAGCAGTTTGCGTTTGCGATCGGGTTCGGCGAGATCATGAACGCCGCTCGTTCCCCACGGAGCAATATGCATTCCGATGAGCCACGCTTCGCCTTGATCGAATCGGGCAAAGGATTCTTTGATCTGAACCTGCGCATCCCGTAATGACTTCACTTCGGAACCGCGCAAAACCAGGCCCGCCTCAACAGTGTCGAGGACCTCGTAGTCGTGACGAGCCGACCGATTGGTCGCCACAATCTTCTTTGCGTTCGGATCGTCGTTCGTCGCCATGGGAAGCGCTCAGGCTACCGGTCGAAACCGTTGTGAGATCAGCCGCCCGTGAGAGGTGCTTCGGGTGATGGGACTCGACACCCACCGTCGACATCAAGGATCTGATTAAGGCGGCCCTGCGATACCCACATGCCGACGCAGAGTCCGAGATCAACGATCTCTGAGTCGGTGAATGCGCTTCGCAGACGAACCCAAAAAGGATCATCCATCGAAAGGTGATCAAGCGCGAAACGTTCAGCAAACTCAGCAGCGAGGATTTCGCGTTCAGAAAACCCGTTCCAATTCTCGTTACCGATCTGCGCGTAGAACTCCTCGTCGATCAGATCGGCTTCTGCAGCGCGTGCAGGCGCATCGCGACCGGAGCGCCATCCGAGACACAGCTGACAGTCGTTGATCTGCGCGATGCGAATTCGAGCAGCTTCGAATTCACGAAGCGGGAGTGCGGACTTCTCGTAAACCGCAGCCGAGAATTGTGCGGCGGGAATCGAGAGTTCTGGAACTGCACCAGTCCAGACATGCATGAGCGGATCGGATCCGGCGGGAACTGAGATACGAGGCATGGCCACACGCTATGACGCTGCGACCGAATCCGCTCGTGGTTTCCGCAGGCCGGTAGCCTTTGCCCGTGCTGCAACTTCCGGTCACTATTCTCAACGATCTCCTCGTACACCTCTCCGACGGCCTTCCCGATGAGGCCTGCGGATTGTTAGGCGGCAGACCGGGCGGCGATGGAGAAACTTGTGTGGTCGACGCTTGGTATCCAAGCCCTAATAGGGCGTCTTCAAGTCGGGTCTACACAATCGATCCGAAGGTGCACCTTCAGGCCGACCGCGACGCCGAGGATCGTGGTGTCGAACTCGTCGGCGTGGTCCATTCCCATACCCATTCTGAGCCGTACCCGTCGCCGACCGATGTCGCCCAGGCGCCTGATCCAGCATGGCACTACGTGATTGTCTCGTTCCGGCTGGGCCAGCCGATGGTGCGGTCGTACCGGATTCTCGAGGGTGAGATCACCGAAGAACCCGTTCTGGTGCTGGAGCAGTAGAATCCAGACCTCTTGGGTCGACATTTACCCCTCGGGTCGTCCACAATGGTGGTCCGGTTTGAATCCCCCCTTTGCACCGCGTCTCTAGAGGTTCTCGATGGCTGTTTACTCTTCGGTACTCGACATGATCGGCAACACGCCGATGGTCGACGTCTCCGTGCTCAGCCCGAATCCGAATGTGCGCATCCTCGGCAAGATGGAAAGTCAGAACCCGGCGGGTTCAGTCAAGGACCGCATTGCGTTGGCGATGGTTGAAGACGCCGAAGCCGACGGAACCCTTACGCCCGGCAAGACCATCATTGAACCTTCTTCGGGAAACACCGGCATTGCGTTGGCGATGATCGCTCGTATCAAGGGTTACCCGATCAAGATCGTTCTCCCCGAAAATGTGTCGATCGAACGACGTCAGTTGCTCGAGATTTTTGGTGCTGAAGTGATCCTGTCGCCTGGTTCCGAGGGGTCCAACGGAGCCGTGAAGCGCGCGATCGAATTGGCCGAGCAGCATCCGGAGTGGGCGTTTCTCTATCAGTATTCAAACGAAGCGAATCCGCAGGCGCATTACGACACAACTGGCCCAGAAATTTGGGCCGATGTTCCTGAGATCACACACTTTGTTGCTGGTCTTGGTACTTCCGGAACCCTCATGGGTGTCGGTACGTTCCTCAAAGAGAAAAACCCAAACATCAAGATCCTTGCTGTTGAACCGCCGCTTGGCGAGAGCGTTGAAGGTCTGCGCAACCTCGACGAGGGATACATCCCGCCCGTCTATGAAAAATGGGGCGGGCCAGAGCTTCTCGATGGCAAGCGCATTGTCCGTCCGCGCGAATCGATCGAATTCACGCGACTTCTCGCCGAGAAGTGCGGCATCTTCTCTGGCATCTCGGCCGGTGCAGCGCTTGCCGGCGCTGTTCGCGTCGCATCCCAGATCGAGTCCGGCACAATTGTCTTTATCGTTTGCGATGGCGGCTGGAAGTACCTCTCTACTGGCGCATGGACTGACGACATCGACGACGTCACCGATCGCGCTTCAAAGATCATCTACTTCTAGACCCGCCCAATCGGGGCAGAGTCGGGGAGTACCCTCAGACTGTGGATTCCCGGCCAATCGGCATGTTCGACAGTGGGTTCGGCGGCCTCACTGTGGCCCGTGCGCTTATCGACCTCATGCCCAACGAGGATCTGGTCTACGTCGGCGATACCGGTCGTTATCCCTACGGTCCAAGAGACCTCGGAGAAGTCCGGGATTTCGCCCTTGAAATCACCGAGCACTTACTGAGAAATCACGACGTCAAGATGGTGGTTGTTGCTTGCAACACTGCCTCAGCGGCAGCGCTCGATGAATTGAAGAAGATCACTCCGGTTCCGGTTATCGGAGTCATCGAACCAGGCGCAGCCGCACTTCTTGGTGCATCGCGAAATGGGCGCGTCGGAGTCATCGGAACAGTCGGAACGATTGGTTCGGGCGCCTATCAGCGTGCAGTCACCCAGCACAATGCTGGCGTTGAATTGTCGTGCGCTGCATGTCCGGGTTTTGTCGAGTTTGTGGAACGTGGGGAAACCGATTCAGAGCAAGTACACGTGCTGGCTGAGCGCCTCTTGGCCCCACTCGTAGACGCCGATGTCGATTCGTTGCTGCTCGGTTGCACGCACTACCCGTTTCTTGCCCGAACAATTTCCGACGTGATGGGTCGCGATGTGGTCCTTGTCGATTCGGCAGATGCGACTGCGTTCTGTGTAAGTGACCTCCTCCGAGAGGCCAATGCGCTTCGCGGCGACACCGATCGTGGGGGAGTGCACCGCTTTGAATCATCTGGCGATGTCGAGGCGTTCCGGGCCTTGGGCCGTCAACTTCTCGGACCCGAACTCGATGAGGTCGTAGGGCTGACCTGGCCTGAATCCGGCAACTAGTTGGGATGTGCCGATAGTGATGTGGCGAGTGCGGATGCTATTGTCTACCAATCCTGTCGAAATGGTCGTGAATCGTGTTCACGGCCAGCCATCAAGGAAAAGGTCACCGCGTGACAACGCTTACCCATCTTCAGCGCCTTGAGGCCGAGAGTATTCAGATTTTCCGTGAGGCATTCTCCGAAAGTGAGCGTCCAGTGATGCTCTACTCGGTCGGGAAAGACAGCACTGTCATGCTTCACCTGGCGATGAAGGCATTCGCACCTTCGAAACTCCCGTTCCCATTGCTTCATGTCGACACGACTTGGAAGTTTCAAGCGATGTACGAGTTTCGAGATCGCGTCGTCAGAGACAACGGCCTTGAACTCATCGAATACCACAACCCCGAATGCATCGAGAAGGACATCAACCCTTTCGATCACGGCACCTCCCTTCACGTCGACCTTTGGAAGACAGAGGGCCTGAAACAGGCTGTTGAAAAATACGGATTCGATCTCGGCTTTGGTGGAGCGAGACGAGATGAGGAGAAGTCGCGAGCGAAGGAGCGAGTGTTCTCTCTTCGGTCGGCGCAGCATCGATGGGATCCCAAACAGCAACGGCCCGAACTTTGGCATCTTTACAACGCGCGAAAAGCTCCAGGCGAAAGCGTTCGCGTCTTCCCATTGTCCAACTGGACGGAACTTGATATTTGGCAATACATCTACAGCGAGCAGATTCCCATCGTGCCCCTGTACTTCTCGGCTCCGCGCCCCGTTGTTAAACGAGATGGTCTCTGGATCATGGTCGATGACGAGCGGATGCGCTTGGAGCCGGGCGAGGAACCCGAAATCCGTAACGTCCGCTTTCGAACGCTCGGTTGTTATCCGCTTACCGGTGCAATCGAGAGCGATGCAACAACACTTCCAGAGATCATCCGGGAAATGCTCATCACGACGACGTCTGAGCGTATGGGAAGAACCGTCGATCATGAATCGGCGGGGTCACTCGAAAAGAAGAAGCAGGAAGGTCACTTCTGATGCCACACGTACACGATGAGTTACTCGCTGTCGGGATCGAGACCTACCTCGAACGTCAAGAACACAAGTCAATGCTCCGGTTCATCACGTGCGGAAGTGTCGACGATGGCAAGAGCACACTGATCGGACGTTTGCTCTATGACTCAAAACTTGTTTTTGAGGACCATCTGGCAACCCTCGAGGTCGATTCGAAAAAGGTCGGGACGCAAGGCGGCGAACTTGACTTCGCACTTCTCGTCGACGGCTTGGCGGCCGAACGTGAGCAAGGCATCACGATCGATGTTGCCTATCGATTTTTTTCGACGGAACGCAGCAAGTTCATCGTTGCTGACACTCCTGGGCATGAGCAGTACACGCGCAACATGGTCACCGGAGCCTCGACTGCAGATCTCGCCGTGGTGCTCATCGACGCGCGGAAGGGTGTGCTCACCCAAACACGACGCCACAGTTACTTGGTATCGCTCCTTGGCATTCGTCATGTTGTGCTTGCGGTGAACAAGATCGATCTCGTTGACTATTCCCAAGAGGTGTTCGAGCAGATCGAAAGCGACTACCGAGAGTTCGCGTCTCAAATCGGCCTGAACGACGTGACATGCATTCCGATGTCGGCACTAGCGGGCGACAACATCACTGAGGTCGGATCGAACATGCCTTGGTATCAAGGTGTTCCGTTGATCACGCATCTTGAGAATGTGAAGGTCGACAACGAATTGCAGTCGCTTCCGTTTCGTATGCCTGTCCAATGGGTGAATCGACCAGATCTCGATTTCCGAGGCTTCTCTGGTCAGATCGCTGGCGGCACTGTGCAACCAGGCGATTCTGTTCGAATCCTGCCTTCGGGGCGAACAACCACCGTTGAACGGATTGTCACCTACGACGGCGATCTCGAAGAAGCAGTTGCTGGTCAATCAGTGACGATCACGCTCGCTGACGAAGTCGATGTGAGTCGTGGCGACGTTATTGCGACATCGCTTGCACCGCCTGGAGTCGCCGATCAGTTCGAAGCGCACATTGTCTGGATGGACGATCAGGGAATGCTTCCCGGTCGCCCGTACTTGCTCAAAATTGGCGCTCGCACGGTGAGCGCGACATTGGCGCAGCCGAAGTACAAGGTGAATGTCAATACGCTTGAACACGTTGCTGCCCGCACGCTTGAACTCAATGAAATTGGCGTTTGCAACATCAACTTGGATCGCCCGATTCCGTTCGATCCGTACGACGAGAACCGCGATATGGGTGGTTTCATCCTCATCGATCGTTTCACTAATGCAACAGTTGCTGCAGGGCTGCTTCATTTCGCACTACGTCGTTCCGACAATGTGCATTGGCAAGCGATTGAGGTTGATAAGCACGCTCATTCGTTGCAGAAGGGTCAGAAGCCATGCGTTGTTTGGTTCACCGGCCTGTCCGGCTCTGGTAAGTCGACGATTGCGAACATCGTCGAACAAAAGCTCCTCGAACAAGGCCGCCATACGTACCTGCTCGACGGAGACAATGTTCGTCACGGGCTGAACAAAGACCTCGGGTTCACCGATGCGGATCGAGTCGAAAACATTCGTCGTGTCTCCGAAGTTTCGGGACTCATGGTCGATGCCGGCCTGATTGTCCTTGTGTCGTTCATCTCACCATTTGCCGCCGAACGACGTATGGCTCGCGAGCGCGTGGAAGATGGCGAATTCATCGAGGTGTACGTGAAAACCCCGATCGAAGTCGCCGAGGAACGCGATCCCAAGGGCTTGTATCTCAAGGCCCGTCGCGGCGAACTCGCAAACTTCACCGGAATCGACTCTCCCTATGAAGCCCCGGAATCCCCTGAACTCATCGTCGATACGACCTCGTTGCCCCCGGAAGCTGCAGCGGACACGATCATCGGCCACCTGCGCGAACGCGGTTTCATCGACTGACTCTCAGCGGGCCACGAATTTCTAAGCGTGCCGAGACTCAGTCTCGGCCCGATACTCCGATGCCAGATCGGCGATCGGAGCGGGCAGAGAGCCGTCGGCGAGATCGGCAATGGTGACAACTTCAAGAACTCTCCGCAGGCTTGCACGCACTGCCATCCACACGGTGGGTAGTTCTGCAGCGGCACCGATGTGGGTCATCGAACTGAGGCTCTGGTCGCGCACAGTGGCGAGCGGTCCATCGATTGCTCGAAAGATGTCCGCTAGTGAAATCTCGTTAGCCGGCCGAGTGAGGACAAAGCCACCCTCAGGTCCTCGTTGGCTACTCACCAACCGAGATCGCTTGAGCTCGGTCATGATCCCTCTGAGAAACTTGAGCGGAATTCCCTGAGCCACAGCGAGCTCTTCGGCCGTGACAGGACCCTCGCCTCTGCTGGCCAATTCGGCCATGGCTCGGATCGCGTAGTCGACGCTCGCAGGAATGCGCATAGCCGCATTCTCGCATGGAACGGGCGAGTCGGTGTCGTCCGCTCTGCATGTTGAAAGCAGAGTCCCACTAGCGTTTGAAGATGCTCGTTACCGTTCTCGGATGCTCAGGGAGTTACCCGGGTCAGGACTGCCCTTGTAGCGGCTACCTCATACAGGACGGCAGCTCGAATGTTTTGGTCGATCTGGGACCCGGATGTCTTGGTTCGCTTCAGCGACACATCGCGCTTTCCGACGTGACAGCTGTTGTTTTGTCTCATTCGCATGCAGATCATTGGAGTGATCTCGCTGGTCTGCACGTGGCGTCAAGATACCGCTACGAACGTGAAGGGCTTCCGGTGTGGGGCACTGCAGAAACTCGTGCAATCGCTTCGCTTATGCCCGGCAACTTGGAGCCAACCTTTGAATGGAATGTCACGGGCGACGGAGACGAGTTCGCAATAGGTCCACTGCGGTTTCGGCTCGAGCAAACTGATCATTACGTCGAGACACACGCCATGCGGATCGAATCGACGAATGGTGGTTCGATGGTTTACTCCGCTGACACCGGTCCCGAGTGGAGTATCGAGCGCCTGGGTCGAGGCGTTGATCTTGCGCTAGTTGAGGCCACGTACGGAACTGACGCCGAGGCAGATGGAATGAAGCATCTTTCGGCGCGCGCTGCAGGTGAGATGTCGCGCGCTGCCAGAGCGAAGCGGTGTGTGCTGACGCACTTTTGGCCAGAGTCGGATCTGTCGGTGCACGCCCGCAACGGAGAATCGGCCTACGGTGCTCCCGTTGAACTTGCATCCCCCCATGAGAGGTACCAATTGTGAGAACAGACGGACGACGCCCAGACGAACTTCGCGATATTTCGATTGAGCGCGACTTCACCGATTCGGCCACCGGTTCTGTCCTGATTCGATTTGGCCGCACAATTGTTCTCTGCACTGCGTCAATCGACGAGAGTGTTCCGCGGTGGATGAAGGGCTCCGGCAAAGGCTGGGTCACCGCCGAGTACTCGATGTTGCCGGGTGCTTCCCCAGAGCGTGTTCGCCGCGAAGTAAGTAAGGGATCGCCATCGGGTCGAACCCACGAGATTCAGCGACTCATCGGACGTTCCTTGCGGGGTGTCTGCGATATGGAAGCGCTTGGAGAACGTCAGGTTGTCGTCGATTGCGATGTGCTTCAGGCCGACGGCGGAACTCGCACGGCTTCGATAACAGGTGGTTATTTGGCGTTGCACGACGCGCTCACTCGCTGTGTGCAGGCCGGAAGCATTCCGAAGCATCCCCTCACAGAAGCTTGCGCCGCTATCTCTGTGGGAATCGTCGACGGCGCACCTGTTCTCGATCTTCCCTACGTCGAGGATTCTGCTGCTGAAGTGGACATGAATGTTGTGATGACAGAGAGCGGTCGGTTCCTTGAAGTCCAGGGAACGGCGGAGGGAATGAGCTTCAGTCGGGGGGAGCTCGATGAGCTCCTCGGACTTGCCGAAGGCGGCATCCGCGAGTTGTTCACCATGCAGAAGTTGCTCCTTTCCGACCCGCCGCCTCGTCGGGACTGAGCACAGTGGGCGGTCGGCGCCTCGTTTGTGCGAGCGCGAATCCCGACAAAGTGAGCGAGATCGAAGAGATCCTCGCTTCGTGTGGTGTCGTCCTCGAACCACGTCCAGAGGCAGTTCACGATGTTGACGAAAATGCCGAAACGCTTGAAGGGAACGCTCGCCTCAAAGCGGTTGCGATAGCGAATGCGACCGGTAGTGCATCGCTTGCGGACGATACGGGTCTCGAAGTTGAAGCCCTAGACGGAGCACCGGGCGTCCGATCTGCGCGATATGCCGGTGAACCCAGCGATTCAGTTGCAAATATCGCAAAGCTCCTCAGAGAACTTGAGATCGCAGGAGCGATAACGCCGCAGGATCGTCGCGCGAGATTCCGTACCGTGGTTTTGGTGCGTTGGCCCGATGGTTCCGAAACAGTCGCTGAGGGAATTGTTTCGGGTGTCATCGCTTCTGAACTCAGAGGAGATGGGGGCTTCGGCTATGACCCCGTTTTCGTTCCTGACGATGGCGACGGTCGAACCTTTGCTGAAATGAACTCCTCGGAAAAGCATGCGATCAGTCATCGAGGTCGGGCGTTGCGAGCGTTGGCGCAGGAGCTCGCATGACATTCCCCTCTGAACCGCCGTTGCCGCCGCACGCGCAGCCGCCAACCACGCCGCCACCGCTACCGCCACCGCCGACCTCTAGTGCTGCGCAAGGTTTGGTCATTCGTTGGGGGCTTGGAGACGTCTTTATTGGTCTCGCCCTTTGGATTGCGGGAGGAATCGTTGCATCGATCATCCTGATTACTGCCGGTGACGGTTCCGAATCGTCATTCACGGAACTGAGTCTCGGGGCACTCACGATCAGCATGGTGTGTGGTTGGGCGGGGTTTCTTGGCTGGCCTGTCGTTGCAACGTATTGGAAGGGCCAGCGCAGTCTTCGTTTGGACTTTGGTCTTGATCTCCGAGCGATCGATCTGGCGTGGGGTTTGGTCGGGGGCTTCGTTGCGCTCGTGCTTTCAATACTTGGAGGAATCGCTTGGGTATTGATTTCTGGCGAACCATCCCCGTCGAATACCGAGTTCCTTCCGACGAAACCCAGTGCATTGACGGCGTTCGTCATTTTCTTCCTCGTTGCAATTTGCACACCCGTCGTCGAGGAGTTGTTTTTCCGGGGACTCTTCTTACGGGCCCTTGGCCGACGCTGGAATCTGGTGACCGGCGTGATCATCTCGTCTCTGGTCTTCGGTTTGTTTCATGCCCAAGGCGACACGTGGGGTCAGGCGGCGTTCATCGTTGGAGTTACCGCCACCTACGGAGCTGTCTTCGCCCTCCTTGTGATTCGTGCCAACGGTCGGTTGGGTCCGTCAATCGTCGCTCATATCTGTGTGAATGCCGTCGGGGTGCTCGGGGCGCTCTATCTCTAATCGGGCGCAGAGCGCGTCGGAGATGCCAGTTGGCCCTGTAGCCTGCCCAAGTCGGTTCGTAGAGCCGGCCCCCAGTCCGTTGGAAGGAGCCCGATGTCGAATCCCCCGATCGCACCGCAGGTGGCTATGGCCGCCTCCATCGCAGACCCGGGAGCAGACATCTTCCGCATGCTCCTCAAGGACCGCATCGTGGTCCTCGGTAGCGACGTCAACGACGCCGTAGCCAACCAGATCGTCGCCCAGTTGCTCTACCTCGAGGGTGAAGACCCGGGTAAGGACATCTGGCTGTACATCAACTCACCTGGCGGTTCCATCACTGCTGGTATGGCGATCTACGACACCATGCAATTCATTACCCCCGACGTCGGAACGATTTGCATGGGACTCGCGGCATCAATGGGACAGTTTCTCTTGTGCGCCGGAGCCGCAGGCAAGCGTCACACACTCCCGCACGCTCGCATCATGATGCATCAGCCCCTCGGTGGTGTTCAGGGCCAAGCTTCTGACATCGCTATTCAGGCCGAACAGATGGCGTACATCAAGCGCCTCATGGCTGAGCGGATCTCGTTCCACACGGGTCAGGCCGTCGATCAAATCGAAATCGACTCAGAGCGCGACCGTTGGTTCACCGCCGAGCAGGCGAAGGCCTACGGCATCGTTGACAACGTCATTGTCAAGCGCGGAGAACTCCTCTAAAGCATTCCGGATCGATTCAACGCCACGAATTGGACGAGCTATCTGCGAGTCGTTGTGGTGGAAGATTTTTGCGTTGTCGTCGTTCGCAACGGAACGCCACAGTTCGTTATCGCCCAAGCTTCGACTGCTTGGCCCGCAGCCGTAACTTCATCCACGCGGTCTTGTCGTTCTGCGAGTGCTGCGACGAGAGTGGCCTTCTTGTCGACGGGCGAAGCTCGGACTGCATCTGCAAGTTCTTCGACGAATGATGCCAGCACCGTCAGCTGGGCCTGGATGTCTGATGGCGCTACCGAGGTCGCCCGTTGTAGTTCGGCAACCTGCGGCCCCAGCGTGGTCGGGTCGAGTGTTACAAGAGAACTTGAGAGCGAAGTGACTGCGCCGAGTTGTGTGCACAACTTTTCCGCCGAACGAGTTTCGGGTTTCTTCAACACCGTCCAAAGCCCAACGCCCGCAGCAGCGAGGACGAAAAGCGCAATGACAATGACGCGCACCGCTCGAGGACGGGGCCGGGGCGAAGGCATCGATTCAGATGGTCGCAGCAGATGCGAGCGAGCGGAGTTCCGCAGTGGCGTGCTCAAACCCTTGGGGGTCTCGGAACATCGCACTACCCACGACGAAACGATTGGCGCCAGCAGATGCGGCTGCAGCAATGGTCGGCGGAGCGATGCCGCCATCGATTTCGATGTCGATGTCGAGGCCTCGGTCACTGATGATTTCGCGAAGCCGACGCATCTTGGATTCAACTGAAGCGATGTATGACTGCCCGCCGAAACCAGGGTTCACGGACATGATGAGGACAAGGTCGACGAGGTCTAGAACTTCGATGATCGACTCGAGTGGGGTAGCCGGGTTGATGACGACGGCTGGGGTGGCACCGAGTTCGCGAATGCGACCGAGGGTGCGGTGAAGATGCAGACATGCTTCTTGGTGCACCATCACCGTGCTGCATCCCGCATTGACCATGGCATCGAGGATCCATGTTGGTTCGGTGACCATGAGGTGCGCTTCGAACGGGATTGTCAGTAGAGGTCGAATCGAGGCGATGACTTCGGCGCCGAATGACAAATTGGGAACAAAGTTGCCGTCCATGACATCCCAGTGGATGAGGTCTGCTCCGGCGTTCTCGAGTTCGACACATACCTCACCGAGGCGTGAATAATCGGCGGTGAGCACCGATGGTGAGATTTCAATGGGCCGTGGTGTTGAAGGAGTCGACATGGCGAACTTTCTTCGAGTTGATCGTTAGGGCGACGATACCCGCCTACGCTGCGTAGGTGACCGACCTTTCTGGTTCTGATCGACCCATCAATCGAATGTCCGATCGTTCCGTGGTCGTCGACGTCGAGCGTTTGGTGGCTGGCGGCGTGGGGTTATCCCGCCGAGACGATGGTCGCGTCGTTCTTGTCGACGGTGGCTTGCCTGGCGAGCGCCTCGAGGTCTCCGTCATTGAGCGCCGGGGGAGCGAACACGGTCGAATCATCAAGGTCATCACTCCTTCACTGGGTCGGATTGAACCGGAATGCCCGCACGTCATCGAAGGCTGCGGCGGCTGTGATCTCGCCCATTTGCGTCACGATGCTCAGTTGGTAGCGAAGGTCGACATTGTTTCTGACGCACTTCGTCGACTCGGCCGATGGAAGGAACCTGTCGTTCGGGTCGGAGCGACTCTCGATCCTTGGGGATTTCGAACGACACTGCGCGCCGCTGTCGTTGGTGGTCGTGCGGGGCTTCGTATGGGATCGAGTCACGACGTGCTGACACTGTCTTCATGTGCAGTTGCACATCCTCTTCTTGAGGAACTCCTGGTAAACGGTGATTTTGGCGCCGCAACCGAAGTAACTCTCCGCGTTGGAACTGCAACAGGGGAGCGAATTGCTGTCGTTACCCCGTCCGCTTCTGGAGTGCGTCTTCCTTCTGATGTCCTCGTCATTGGCGTCGACGAATTGAAGGCCGGACGTCGAGCTTGGATCCACGAAGAAGTTGCGGGCCGTGTTTGGCGAATCTCAGCGGAATCGTTCTTCCAGACTCGTCCCGACGGGGCCGAGGCATTGGTCAACGTTGTCGCGCAAATGGCTGCTGACATCTTGGAAGATTCAACGCGCGATCAACCCACGCTGGTTGACGCATATTGCGGCGTCGGGCTTTTTGCCGGCAGCTTGCTCGCTGGGCGCGAGAGGTGGCGCGCTGTGGCTGCTGAGCGAGGGCGGTCATCGGTGGCCGACGCAAAGGTGAATCTCGCCGACCTCGACGTTCGGGTGGTCGGGACTTCAATCGAACGATTCCGTGTTCCCTCGGCCGATCTCGTCATCGCCGATCCATCTCGCGCTGGTCTTGGTCGGAAGGCTGTGAAGGTGCTGGCTGCTGCCGAGGCCGATCGATTCCTCCTCGTGAGTTGCGATCCCGCCGCCGCCGGCCGCGACGTTGCCCTGCTCGCCTCCGAGGGTTACCAGCCCATCGAGGCAGTCGTGGTCGACATGTTTCCGCACACGCACCATGTCGAAGTGGTGACTCGGCTCGATCGGGTGCCGAATTCCTAATTTCCTATTGTTGATTGAATAGGTCGGGATTAAGGTGACGTCATGGCTACAACACCTGCCCCCATCGATCCCCGCGGACCACGGACAAATCAAGCCGTACTCGCCGTGGCACTTGTTCTCGGTTTCCTTGCCGGTCAGTGGCTTGTTGTTCCGGTCTTTGGCGTCGTGCTGTTCCTTGGCGCGGCCTTTGGTCCAAAGTGGGGTCCGGTATTGCGGGTGTACGGCGCCGTCATTCGGCCGCGGTTAAAACCACCACACGAGCTTGAGGATCCTCGTCCGCCTCGGTTTGCCGCGACGGTCGGTGTGATCTTTCTCGGAGCCTCAACACTCGCGTTTCTTTTCGGTGCGTCGACTCTCGGGTGGACACTTGCGCTCATCGTTGCTGCTCTTGCTGCCGCCGCAGCAACAACTGGCATTTGCGTAGGTTGCGAAATGTATGTCCTTTTGGTTCGCCTTCGTGGAGGTGTTCGGGTCGTCACTATGGAACGAGAGGAAAGCGAACTCTTCGATGCACAACGCCCAGAACGTAAGGGCGGTTGGCCGCCTGTTCCTGCTCAACATCGAACAGGGCGGCCGATGTGGCTGGTCTTCACGACTGAGTTCTGTGCCGTCTGCCCACTCGTCGTCGAACAGATCTCGACACAGCAGTCCGGCGATTCCATCCTCGTTCTCAATGTTGCCGAGCATCTCGACCTTGCGAGCAGCTACAAAGTGCGTAGGGCGCCAACTGTTGTTCGTGCAGAAGCAAACGGATCAGTGATTGTTCGTTTGGCTGGCGCTGATTCTGTCCGAGCGGAACTCGATGCGATCGCTCGCGAGTCAGTTACTGTCATCTGAATGTTCGCTGTTACCGCAACATCTATCGACGCGGAAAATCCGCTCTCAGGACTCACGCTTGGCGATGTGCCCGACCCGGAAATCCCCGAAGGTTGGGTGCTTGTAACGCTGCATGCCGCAGCGTTGAACTATCACGACATTTGGAGTTTGAAAGGCGTCGGGCTCCGGCCAGAGCAGCTCCCGATGATTCTCGGTTGTGACGGATCAGGCGTCGATGCCGATGGGAATGAAGTCATCGTTCACGCTGTGATTGCAGATCCCGATGCAGGCGACGGTGACGAAACGCTCGATCCTCGACGTTCGCTTCTGTCCGAGCGTTTCCCGGGAACGCTTGCCGAGAAGATCGCGGTTCCGCGTCGCAACCTGATTCCAAAGCCTTCTTCGCTCACGTTTGAAGAAGCCGCTTGTTTGCCCACATCATGGTTGACTGCCTACCGCATGTTGTTCACTCGTGCAGCGTTGCGTCCCGGTGACACGGTGCTTGTTCAAGGTGCAGGCGGGGGAGTCTCAACCGCCGCGATCGCTCTTGCGCGTGCTGCAGGACTTCGCGTATGGGCAACGAGTCGTAGTGAGGAAAAGCGGGCTCGGGCAGTTGCACTTGGTGCACACGCAACCTTCGCGCCTGACGAACGGCTCCCGGAGCGCGTCGATGCCGTCGTCGAGACAGTTGGTCGTGCCACTTGGGCGAACTCTGTTCGAGCTGTCCGGCCTGGTGGAGTTGTCGTCGTGTCGGGGGCCACCACTGGTGACGATCCATCGGCTGATCTCACCCAAGTGTTCTTTCTCCAGCGTTCGGTCATCGGCTCGACTATGGGCACTCGAGGCGAACTCCAGCGCCTCGTTTCGATGATCGACGCCACTGGTGTTCGTCCGGTGATTGACTCCGTTCGGCCGCTGGCGGACGCTCAGTCGGGCTTCGCTGAGATGCTCAGCGGTGATCAATTCGGGAAGATCGTTTTCACTATTTGAGTCATTTCCGCGTCGTTTGAGTCACTGGAAGGACTGTGCCGGCGAGACGGAAGACACAATCGAGTAGAAGATTTCTGATCTTTTTGCGCGATTGCCGCGATTCGCGCTGAAGAGTGCGCGACGATGAACGCCCCGGTCGTCACGTGCCACCACCGATGGTGGCCGTCGGGAATCAAGGAGAAGAGCGTGAACAAACGAGAGCTGGCCGCTGAACTCGCCGAGCGGCTCGACATCGACAAGAAACAGGCCGTGGCCTTTGTCGAAGAGTTCATCATCACGATCACCGATACGGTCGCGACAGGTGAAGATGTGGTGCTTACCGGCTTCGCAAAGTTCCGTCGCGTGCAGCGCGGACCGCGTCTCGCCCGTAACCCGCAGACCGGTGCAACCGTGAAGGTTCCGGCTAAGAAGGCCGCAAAGATCACCCCCCTGAAGGCATTCAAGGATGCCGTCATTGCTGGCAAGAAAGCCCCAGCCAAGAAGAAGGCTGTTGCCAAGAAAGCCCCAGCCAAGAAGGCTCCGGCCAAGAAGAAGGCTGTTGCCAAAAAGGCCCCGGCACGTAAGGCTCCTGCTCGTAAGGCTCCGGCCAAGAAGACTGCAGCACGTAAGGCTCCGGCACGTCGTCGTTGAGTCTGTTGAAGTAACAACAAAGGCCCGGGCTTCGGCCCGGGCCTTTGTTCGTTTTCTGACAAGTTGCGCTTCATCAACCTGCGACAACTTCTTGGTACGCCCCCTGGGACTTGAACCCAGAACCTGCGGATTAAGAGTCCGATGCTCTGCCAATTGAGCTAGAGGCGCTTGCGAGTGGTCAACCTACCACTCCGTCCTATGTGTGCTGTTCGTCTTTGGCGTGAAGTCTCGGTGCCTTCACCGACGATTCTCACTGCGATGGTCGCCCGCCTCTCGACGGACGACCACCACCACAATGGGGTGACCGAGGGGACTTGAACCCCCGACCTCCAGGGCCACAACCTGGCGCTCTAACCGAGCTGAGCTACGGCCACCATGGGAACGGTCAGCATACGACAGGCAGCGGCCCTGCCCGAAACGGGTAGGGGCAACGAGAGTTCCGAGGTTGAGGCTGTGGCGCGTACGCTTCCTCAGCACTCTGCCTCCGTAGCTCAACTGGATAGAGCAGCCGGTTTCTACCCGGCAGGTTCCGGGTTCGAATCCTGGCGGGGGCGCTCGTCCCATCCTTCGCCGGTGACACACATTCCTGACACTGACTCCGGCGCTCGCGTTGGCATTGTCAGACCCGGAGGCGTGTTTGCGCGCGATCGTCGGTTGCTCACTTCCGGTCTTGTCCTCATCGTCACTTTGGTTGCATTCGAGTCGATGTCGGTGGCGACGGTTATGCCACTGGTTGAGTCCGATCTCGGTGACCTTGCGCTCTATGGCTGGGTCTTCAGCGCGTTCTTTCTCGGCACACTCGTGGGAGTGGTGATTGCCAGCACAGCAGCGGATCGAATGCGTCCCGCCATTCCTTTTGCTGTCGGGCTCGTACTCTTCGCCGTTGGCCTCGTTGCCGGTGGAATGGCTCCAACAATGCTTGTGTTGGTGCTCGGGCGGTTTCTACAAGGGGTCGGAGCTGGTGTGATGCCCGCCACGTCGTATGTCTGTATCGGTCGGATTTATCCGCTCGAACAGCGTCCGCAAATGTTCGCGCTGATTTCGAGCGCATGGATGCTTCCGTCCGTTATCGGTCCGGTGATTGCTGCGTGGATCGCAGAAACTGTTGGGTGGCGTTGGGTGTTCCTCGGGCTTTTGCCGCTTTCCGCAGTGATCGGAGGTTTTGCGGTCATCGGAGTGAAGTCGGTTCCCGCGCCCGATACACCGTCGAACGAACGCAACATTCTGAATGCAGTCTTGGTTGCGGCCGGTGCGGGTGTACTCCTCATCGGCCTCGGATCGCGATCGCTCCATGTCTTTCTTCCGGTCACAGTGATTGGCGCTGTTGTGATGGTCCGACCGTTCATGCGGCTCACGCCAGTCGGAACGTTGCGGGCGCGTACTGGGTTGCCGGCCACAGTGGCGGTACGCGGACTTTTGAACTTTGGTTTTTATGCAGCAGATGCGTTCGTCCCATTCGCGATTACAACGGTACGGGGAATGTCGCCCATCTATGGCCGACTCGCAATGACGACTGCATCACTCACGTGGACGGTTTCTTCGTGGCTGCAAACTCGTTGGATTCGAACTCGTGGAGCGACAGTTCTCGTCGTGGTCGGAATGGCCATCATTGGGGTGGGGACTGCAGGCATGGCGACAGTTCTGGTTCCTTCCATTCCGGGTTGGGTTGGTCTCATCGCTTGGGGCGTAGCCGGATTCGGAATGGGGCTCGCATTCTCCCCATTGGCTCATGTCGCGATGGAATTGGCAGAAAAGGGCAAGGAGGGGAACGCGACAACTGCGTTGCAATTAAGCGACATGCTCGGAGCTGCATTGGGAATCGGGGTAGCCGGAGTTCTCGTCTCCACTGTCGGATCGTTGACAAACTCGGAGGTCACCGGACTTGTCCTGACGTTCGGTATGGCGACGGCTGTCGCGCTTTTCGGAGCAGTTCTTGGGACTCGGGTCCCGCGTGGCAGCCAACTAGATTGACAAGGCAAAGAGACGTTCTGGGGGGAGTCTTTGCCGAGTCATAGTGACCCGCGCTTCGTTCCTTCCTTCGCTTTCCCATTGGAGATGACAGACGATGAAGTTGGCTCTCGGACTCGACCTTTATAGAGGTGCCGATCTCGACGTCCCAGTCGATCAGGTTCGGATGGCTGAAGACTTGGGTTACCACTCGGTTTGGACGGCAGAGGCCTACGGATCCGACGCGCTGTCTCCGCTTGCCTATCTGGCAGCAGTTACGAAGCGAATCAAACTTGGCACCGGTGTTGTGCAGATTGCGGCTCGCACGCCAGCAGCAACTGCGATGCACGCACTTACGATCGACGCACTCGCAGGCGGCGATCGCGTCATTATCGGACTCGGCGTTTCTGGACCGCAGATCGTCGAGGGCTGGTACGGACAACCATGGGGGAGTCCTAACCGTCGGTTACGGGAATACGTGGCAATCATGCGCAAGGTATTCGCCCGCGAACCACTCACCAACGACGGGGTTGAGTTTCCACTTCCCTACAACGGGCCAGGAGCGATAGGGCAAGGGAAACCGCTTCGTTCAATCCTTCATCCCGCAGGCGAGATCGAACTTTGGCTTGCTGCAGGGGGACCAAAGAACACCGAGCTGAGCGCGGAAATCTGCGATGGGATGTTGCCGATGGGATGGGGATCTGAAGGTCCATCTGTGTACGGTCCGCATCTCGAATCAGGTTTCGCGAGGCGCGGCGGTCGTCCAGCTAACTTCGAGATCTTCGGCGGAGTGAGTGTTGTGATCACTGACGATGTGCAAGGCGCTATCAACGCAATGAAGCCTCTCACGGCGATGTATGTCGGAGGTATGGGTTCGGCCTCTCACAATTACCACCGCGAGTCCATGGCCCGGCGCGGCTTTCCAGAAGCGGCCCAGAAGATTCATGAATGTTGGATGGCTGGCAAAAGGGACGAGGCGATTGCCGCCGTCCCCGATGAGTACCACGATGATGGTTCGCTCATCGGTTCGCCTACACGCATCCGTGAACGCTGGGAGGCCTGGACCAAGATGGGTCTCACCGGGCTCATCGTTCGCTCAGAAACCGATGAAGGGCTGCAGCTGCTCGCCGAACTTGCCGGCACCAGAGACACCCAGGAGAACTGAAATGACAACGTATGAAACCATCGCTCTCGACACCCCTGGTGAAGGAATCTGCCGGATCACGTTGAATCGCCCTGAGAAGCGCAACGCCATTTCGACTGTCATGCGCACGGAACTGCTCCACGTGCTCGAATCAAACGACCGCGATCCCGAAGTGCGCGTCAGCATCATTCGCGGTGGTGGGCCGTGTTTCTCGTCCGGTTATGACCTTGCTGGCGACCTTATGGTCGCGCCGCCTTTTCACACGGCTCCGGGTGATGGTGCGTGGGCTCGACAGGTCACTGACAATTGGTTCAGATTTTGGGATCTCGCTAAGCCAGTGATCGCTCAGGTCCATGGATACGCGATTGCGGGAGCAACAGAACTCGTTCAGGCATGCGACCTCGTTTATGTGGCCGACGATGCCCGGATTTCTTACCCAATTGTTCGCGTCGCGTCGCCACCCGACTGCCAGTATCACGAGCCGCTTTTGGGTATGCGCCGCGCCATGGAAATCATGCTTACTGGTGGCGAGATGCTTGGTCCCGAGGCTGCACAGATTGGCTGGGCCAATCGGTCGTTCCCGGCGGTTGCACTCGACGATGAAGTACTTGATGTCGCTAGCCAGATCGCTGCGGTTGCCACCGATTTGGCGCAGATCAACAAGCGAATGGTGCATCGACAAGCCGAAATTATGGGAGTCCGTGCTGCGATCCGGGCCGGTTCGGAATTCCAAGCACTTGCTGGTCATCAGGCATCAGTAGAGGTCTTCAAACAGGATCCTCTGAGTGTGATGAAGCGTCACAACGCGGCCGACGCTGAGCGCAGAGAAGCACGCGAGAATCGACGCACTGAGCAGTGACCGCCACCGGGGCGGCGAGCGCGAGCGGAGTCTCGGTTCACATGTCGCGTCGGCGACTTCTTGTTGTCTTCTTTGGAATCCTCTTAGGGGCGACGCTCTCAGGACTCGACGGAGCAATTGTTGCGACTGCGGCCCCAACGATTTTGGGAGAGCTCGGAAGTGTTTCGTTGCTTCCATGGCTGACAACGAGTTATTTGCTCGCCCAAGTCACCACCATGGCGGTGTTCGGGAAACTTGGCGATATCTACGGTCGCCGAAGAGTGTTTGTCATTGCCATCGTGATATTCATGGTCGGGTCAATGCTGTGCGGCTTGGCGACGTCGATGCCGATGCTTATCGGTACACGGGTGCTCCAGGGTATTGGGGCCGGCGGAATCACCGCCCTTGCGATGGCACTGATTGCCGATGTGATGCCCGCCGACAAACTCGGAAGGTATCTCGGCTACACCGGCGTGGTCTTTGCTGTCACTGCGGTCCTCGGGCCTTGGGCCGGCGGATTCTTCACCGACAACTTCACATGGCGATGGGCATTCTTTGTCAATATTCCGAGCGGGATCATCTGCCTCATCACGCTTCTCTTTGTTCCGAAATCCACGAACAGAGTTGCTCATCGCATCGATGTGCTCGGAGCACTTCTTCTCGCAGGTGCTGCTTCGTCGTTGCTTTTGGCAATCGGGGGGACTGGTGGCCGAGTGGAATTTGTGAGCACACGAACGCTGGGTCTCGCTGCGCTCTCGGCGGTCTTCGTCGCATTCTTCGTCATTCATGAACGCAGATCCTCGGAGCCAATCCTTGCTTTGCGTGTTATCGCTGGGAGAGTGCGAGCACTCGCACTCTCAGCCAACTTGATTGCCGGCCTCGCATTCGGCTCGGCGATTGTCTATCCGCCACTATTTTTCGAAGCAGTCCGAGGAATTAGCGCAACGCAGGCCGGTTTACTGCTTGCTCCATTCGCCGTTACCTCAGGCTTGTGCACGATCCTTGCCGGCCAGATCACTGATCGGCTTGGTGGGCACGTCGTTGTTCCCTTCGTGGGAATGATTGTGTCTGGAATCGGCATGATCATGCTCTCGACGATTGAAGCGACCACGTCAGCAGCATTTGTCGTTGGGTCAGCGATGCTTGTCGGTGTGGGCATCGGATTCGTGATGCAGACCCTGTTGTACGTGATCCAACGATTCACTGAGCCCGCCGATATCGGAATGGCGACCTCGACGATCATGCTTGCTCGACTTCTTGGCAACTCGCTCGGCGTCGCCATCGTCGGAACAATCTTCACGAACAGTTTGCTGAGCAGTGTCGAGCAACGTCTTCCGGATTTTCCAGCTGATTCGATCCAGGGCTCACCCCAAAAGATCGCGGAATTGTCCGATGGGGTACGAGAGGAAATCCAATCCGCATTTGCACACGCATTGGCCAATGGCTTCTCAGCAATGATTCCCGTGATGGTGATTGGTGCTGTTGTTGTTGGCTTCATTCCCGCGAAACGTGTTCGAGACCGTCTACAGAGCGCATCTGCTGAGATGCCACTAGCGGAAGGCACCGCTCACGCTATGTAGTTGCGTGAGCTCGTTTACCTCGGGCGAGAACCCATGATGCTGGCTCGTTCCATGACTCGTCGTTGAGGCCAGTAGTCGCTCGACGCGTAATGCTGTACTGATCTGTTGTCCCAGAAGGCAATGGAGTGCGGTTTCCAATTAAAGCGAACCTGGTATTCGACTGTGGCCGCCTGATCGCACAGGTAACTGAGAAGTGCTGTGCTTTCTTCTTCAGGGACTCCCAAAATCCGGTTCACGAAATTTCGGTTGACGTAAAGCAATTTTCGGCCAGTGCGTTCGTGTGTGATGACGACAGGGTGTTGAACGATGGGAAACATCTCACGGGTTTCAGCTTTGCGGTCCTCGGGGACGGTGTGGCCGAAGCTTTTCATAAAGTCATGCTCTGCCGTGAGGTCATCAATCTGAGCCTTGATTTCGTCGGGAAGACCGTCGTAGGCGGCACCCATGTCCGAAAAGAGCGTGTCGCCGCCCAGTGGAGGGAGTTCGATGCCGTGAAGGATCGCTCCCATCGAGGGCTCCTCTCGCCACGTGACGTCGTGGTGCCATGAGTTTTCGTAGCCAGCGACTTCCGCCGTCTTTTCAAATCGAACTAATTCTGGCACTCCGGTGTTTGACGGAATGAATGGATGAATCTCAAGATCGCCGAAACGCTTTGCAAACGCGACGTGTTGGTCTGATGTCAGGGGTTGATCGCGGAAGAAGATCACCTTGTAGTTGTCAAGGGCGAACTGGAGCTCGGATATGACCGCGGCATCGAGGTCGGTTGCGAGGTCAATGCCCGAGATCTCTGCGCCGAGTGTCGATCCAACCTGTGTGACCTCGAAGTGCTTCCAAGCGAGCTCGGCCAAACGAGAGCGCTCTTCAGCGAGATGTGTGGCTGGTCCGACAGCGATGCCCCCACCCAAAACTTTCCGGGTGGCTCCAAGGACTGCGCTCGGGTCCTTTTCGGGGACGAATTGGGTTTTCGTCACGCTCTACTCCGGTCACTCAACGATTCAACCACGGTATCTCAGTCCCATCATTCGCGGCAGCGATCACGTGAGCATTGCATTTCCGTCGGTACCATGCGGAGGTGAGCAAAACTTGGGTTCGCAGGCCTGTCACGGTGTCGGGAGTCATCGTCGGAGCGTTGTTCCTCACGATCTTGCTACCCATTTGGGTCGTTGTCTCTGTTGCAATCGACATTGGAACGCGTCAATGGCGGCTACCAACGTTTCGATTGCTGTGCTTCGCATGGCTTTGGCTTTGGCTTGAGACTTTCGGGCTCACGGGCGCTGCATTGATCTGGCTCACGGGTCAAGGACGTAATCGCCGAGCCAATTACGCATTGCAGCGATGGTGGGCGAAGCGATTGATTCGATCGTTGCGAATCACTTGCGGGCTGACGATAGAGGTTGAAGGGGTCGAGAATCTTTCGGCGGGTCCCCTGATCTGCCTCGGACGACACGCAAGCCTTGGTGATGCGCTTGTGAGCGCTTGGATCTTTGGTTCACTTGGCAAGCGGTTCCCTCGTTATGTCATGAAGAAGGAGTTGCTCTTTGATCCATGTCTGGACGTCGTTGGACAGCGCATCCCGAACTATTTCGTTGATCGCGGATCAGCCGCGGTCCGCCAAGAACTCACTGGAATTCGAACGATGGCTGCAAACATGGGAGAGAGAGATGTCGCAGTGATCTTTCCCGAGGGCACCCGCACAAATGAGGCAAAACGAATTGGGCTTGTCGAAAGGCTTGAGCGTCGAGCCCCTGATCGTCACGCGAAACTGATCGGGCTGCAGCGGTTATTGCCCCCTCGATCTGCGGGAGCATCGGTGTTGCTTGAGGAGGTTCCCGGCGGTGACGTCGTGGTGATGTGGCATGTCGGCTTCGATGGGCTTGATAACTTTGCCGGTGTTCGCCGCCGATTAGCGCAATCCAAACCGTCTGCAAAAGTTGTTTTGGAGCTACACCAACGAGCGACAATTCCCAGTGGCGATGAGTTTGAATCTTGGCTCGACGACTGTTGGCTTGAGATCGATGCAAAGGTTGTTGCCGCTGACGGAGACCGGCTTTCGTAAACCGTCCGGAAGCGCCGAAAGTTATGTGGCGGGACGAATGCGCAGGGTCTGCTCCTCGGCAGTGAGGCATCGGCCAGTGTTGCAATCGAACCGCCATCCATGCAGGGTGCACACAAGTTCGCCGTCATCGATTTCGCCAAAGACGGCAAGATCAGCATCGCGATGTGGGCATGTGCGTTGCACGATCCAATCGCCAATCTGGATCTCTTCGTTCGCTATGCCACCTCGATCTGGGTCGGCCTTGCGAAGAGCTTCTGCCTCGGTACGAGCCATTCTCGCTTCGGAGAGTGACTTGAAGAAGTTGTAGACGTACTCATTGAACGGGCCGCGCCGCCATGCTGAGAAGCGACAAGAGAGGAACAGAGAGTTGCTCCAATCGACGGCGCGTTCCGCGGCGACTGTTTCGACAAGGCGACGATCAATGGTGAATCGAAAACCGTGCTCGCATCCGTCCCATTCGCTGACGGTGCCATTGGGAAAGTCGATCGCAACCTTGAGATCGCCCATATCGATCACGCAGATGTCGCCAACGCCTTTGCGCAGATTCGGTGCAGAGGCAAGGAGTGGCTCCCACCATGACTTGAGTTCGTCGGTCAGGCTGTCGGTGGGTTGGGCCCATTGTGATTTCTGATCTTCGATAAACGGGAGCCAATCGCTTTGATAGGTGCGGAGGTAGGCCTCTTTGTCTTCGAAGATTGCGGATAGTTCTGGGGCCGAGCAGGGGTGCGTGACATCGATACGGTCGGGGGCGACCTCAATGCATGTGCCAGGAATGGCAAGGATTCCGGTGTGGCCGGCGTCGGCGAGTCGATCCATGAATGAGCGTTGATCAGGAAAGATGCTCAGTTCATCGCCAGTAATGATGTTGAGGCCAAAGAGGTCGGGGTCGAGAAATACTGGGGGACCAGCGCTGGGCACTACGGCACGTGCGTCGAGGACTTCGACGTAACGCATGGCTCGCGAGAACTGACTGTCGACTTTTGCGTCGATGAGTTCGCGCATCACATCATCTGGCTCGTCGTACACCATCGGGTACCAGATTGCGCCGCTGTATTGCACCCAATGCAGATCTATTGGCCCGTGCGACGCGAGCGCAGCGAGGTCGTGCGTGCGGCAATCGTTCTGATTGACAACACGCCCCGATGCGTCGGAAACGACGAGGGCTGAATCGCCGCCTGGTCCGTCTGTAATCGAAGTCTCGCAATGAATTGCTGCACGGGTGCTGCCGAGCAGATCGATCTCTTGGCCATCGACGGTATGGACGAAGTTCCTGAATCCAATCGTGCGCAGGCGATCTTCGAGCTCTCGGGTGGGGAAGCCGGGCAACAAAACAGTCGCACTGCGATTGACGTGATCGGGGAGCCATCGTTCGTCGAAATGATCTCCGTGGATGTGGGAGATATAGAGATAGTCAGGCGACTCAATGCGAGCCATGAGTTCGTCAGATAACTGGTCGTTGCGGGGGAAAACACACCAGGAACCGTGGAAGGCAGGAATGAACCATGGATCACAAACGATCGACACATCGGCGGTCTCGATGAGGATGCCTGCGTGACCAATCGACGTCGCCTTCATTGGTTCGACACTAGTGAAGGGATTCGTCGTGGCTTGGCTCCTCGTGCTGAATCCTCATCGGGCCCCAACGCGACGAGAGGCCCCATCGGAGCCTCTCGTTTGCGTGGAGCGGGTGAAGGGAATCGAACCCTCATAGCCGACTTGGAAGGACGGTGCTCTAGCCATTGAGCTACACCCGCAAGAGCAGTCAGGTTATCGCGAACAGAACGGAACCTAATTCGCAGCAGTGAGTTGGGCGCCGGCTGAGCCCGGTGCTGGCTCATCCCATGCGGTGCCGCCGGTTCGGCCGCCGAGTTCAGGGCACTCGCCGGCAAAGACCCCCCACGAACATTCCCAACCAGGAACGATCCAGTCATGGAGCATCCAGACATTGTCGAGAGCGATCTTTTTGCCCCCCAAGGCCTTGCAGTCGTCCTCGCTCATGGCCTCCCCGCCAATGACAAGTCCATTCTTCTGGCAAAGGCCGCCGTTGCTGTTGTGCTGATGCCAGATGTCATTTCCACCGGCGAATCCATCAGGGGCACCGCCCAGACTGAAGACTAAGTAACTCAAGCCAACGATCTTCGAATTTGGCGACGTCCCGTCGAAGAGAAGTTCTGATGGTCGCGCTGGATTGAATCCAAAAGTGAGACGTGGGTTGGTGTAGTGAGCGCCAATGCAGGGAACAAACTCTGTCGACTTCCTATAACCCCCGGCTTCAGCGTCAGCAACAGTCGGGTACTTGGCGACGACAGTTCGCGCAAGCTCTTGTTGGGCGATTAACTGCTCGCGTTCTGCTTGAGTGAGAACCACCTGGGGCGACGGTCCTCTGTGACTGTGTCCTTCTGCGTCGATCGCAACCTGGCCAGGAGATGCAGGAGGACCCGAGAGTTCACATGGAGTCGTTCCATCAAGTGCTGCCGTTTCACTGTGTCCATGTCCACCTGACTCGTGAGCAGAGGTGTAGGTGGGAGTGAGCATGAGAGCACCAAGAACAACGGCGACGCTTCCGATCGCGAACGCTGCGAAGCGAAGCGAAATTCGATCGTGAGATTGCCGTTGGAGTACAGCGGGGAACGAAAGAGCAACAATTGACAGAACGATGATCGCGCCTGCGATCACCGAACTCACGATGTCGGGCGCTGAGAAGGATTCGGAACGCAATGCTTCGGGGCCGAGGGGGAGTCCGACGGTCCGCGAAACCAGCCAGGTCGCGATGATGCCTGTGTTTACGACAATTGCCGATGCCCAGACCCAACGACGGGGGCGAGCGACGATCAGTACGGCGAATAGGCATTGGTACGCGGCAGTCACCATGAAGAACCAGCCGTGGGCCCAATCGTCGGAAAGGTGATGCGGTGCGTATCCGAAATGAATGGCAGCAGCGGTGAGGGACAGAATCGCGGCGAGCCACCTAACCGTCTGGTCCCGATCAGAGCGACCGGGACCATCAGGCGAGACCTGTGTATTTCCAACCGTTTGCTCAGCGAGATTCGGCGCTGCGTTGCTTCCAGAGTCCATTGAAGCCCCAGATTGTGAGTTTTCGGTTGTGCACGAGTCGGGGAAGGGAGATTCGAACTCCCGGCCTCCTGCTCCCAAAGCAGGCGCGCTACCAAGCTGCGCCATTCCCCGGCGGGGTCATGGTACAGGCAGAACTCCAGGTGCTCGTGCGAGATCGAACCAAGGCCGAATCTCTCAGGTGGACGTGGTGCCAAATGGCACCGGTAGACTCGCCAACCTGTGAAATCAACTGTCGAAGCCCTCGAGGGCAACAAGGTCAAGCTGTCCGTCGAGATCGACGAGCAGGAATTCGAATCAGCCGTCGACGCGGCGTTCAAAAAGATCGCCCGTGAGGTGCGTATTCCTGGGTTCCGTCCCGGAAAAGCGCCACGTCGGGTTCTTGAGTCACATATCGGCGCTGGCGCCGGTCGAGCTCAAGCATTGAACGACGCTTTGCCGGAGTACTACTCCGACGCAGTGCTCGCGAACGAGGTCGATGTGATCGCTCCTCCGGAGATCGAGATCACCGATGGTCAAGAATCGGGAATCATCAAGTTCGACGCCATTGTCGAAGTTCGTCCCGTCATCATCGTGAGTGGCTACGCCGATATGGCTGTAGAGATTCCAGCGCCGACTCCTTCGGACGACGAAATCGATGCTCAGCTTGATCGCTTCCGCAATCAATATGGTGAACTTGAAGTTGTTGAGCGCGCTGCTGGCTCTGGCGATTTCGTCACGGTCGACATCGAGGGCTCACAAAACGATGAGGTTCTTGAAGGCCTTGTTGCGAGTTCGTACCTCTACGAGGTCGGTTCCGCAGGCATTGTTCCCGAGCTCGACGAGCAACTCGTCGGCGCTGCAGCCGGCGACACTCGTTCGTTCGATGCACCTCATCCCAACGGTGAAGAGGAAGACCCACTCCATTTCGAGGTCACCATCACCGAGGTGAAAGCCAAGGTTCTTCCTGAGCTCAATGACGAATTCGCTGCCCAGGCATCAGAGTTCGAGACGATGGCGGCATGGCGCGACGATCTCGTCACCCGCATGACCGAAGTTCGCAAGGCACAGTCGCAAATGATGGTTCGCGAGAAGATCGGCGAGGCACTTGCCGAACTGGTCACAGACGAACTTCCCGAGCCTCTCATTGCCGCCGAAATGAACGAGCGTCTCCAGGACATGGCGATGCGTCTGCAGGCTCAGGGTCTTTCGCTTGAACAGTGGCTTCAGTTCTCTGGAACCGACACCGAGCAGTTCCTTGACGACCTCAAGACCACCGCCGATCGTTCCGCTCGCGTCGATCTCGCTCTTCGTGCGATTGCGTTGTCCGAATCCATCGAAGTTCTCGAAGAAGATCTGGACATCGAGTTCGAGGCTGTGGCTGCTCGTGTGCAGCAGGGCAGCGATGTTGTGCGCACTCAGCTCACCGAGGCCGGACATCTTCCTGCCCTGAAGACCGACATCTCGAAGCGTAAGGCTCTCGATTGGCTGACCGAATCGGTCCGCATCTCTGACGAAGCTGGCAACAGCATCGTTTTTGCCGATCTTGCAGTCGCAGATGATGAGGATGGCGATACCGTGCCGGAGACCCCAGCGTCCGAGGAGGACGAAACCGAGTGACCGAATCCAGCGGCTTGGCCAACCTCAAGATCAGCAACTACATCCCAAACCCGACGGTTATTTATGAAACCAGTCGAGGTCAGACCATCACGGCCGACCTCTACTCGCGATTGCTCAAGGAAAACATCATTTTCATTGGCACTCCGATCGATGACACCGTTGCCAATCTCATCTGCGCTCAGCTGCTGCACCTCGAGTCGGAGAATCCCGACAAGGACATCAACATCTACATCAACAGCCCTGGTGGCGATGTTCTTGCCCTTATGGCGATCTACGACACCATGCAGTTCGTAAAGCCCGACATCATGACCATCTGCTTTGGTCAGGCTGCTTCCGCTGCCGCTGTTCTCCTCGCTGCCGGCACCCCCGGAAAGCGTCTTGCCCTGCCTCACGCCCGCATTTTGATCCACCAGCCCTATGCCGGAGCTCAGGGCCAGGCCACCGATATCGAGCTGGCGGCCCGAGAGATTCTCCGCATCCGATCCCTTCTGGAAGAGGTCCTTTCCTTCCATACAGGGCAGACCCAAGAGAAGATCCACCGGGACACCGACCGGGACTTTGTAATGTCTGCAGAGGAAGCGAAGGACTACGGGATCATCGACGAGGTGATTTCAGTCCGGGAGCTCGCCGATACGAGCGGTCCAATCACGGCCATTCGTTAAGACTCAACAGACCAAGGGGTACCCCAACGTGGCCAAGTTCGGAGATGGTGGCGAACTTCTGAAGTGCTCGTTTTGCGGGAAGTCCCAGAAGCAGGTCAAGAAATTGATCGCTGGTCCTGGTGTCTACATCTGCGACGAGTGCATTGACCTGTGCAACGAGATCATCGAAGAGGAACTTTCCGAAACCGGCGAACTGTCTCTCGAAGAACTCCCGAAGCCGGTCGAAATCTTTGAATTCCTGAACGACTACATCGTTGGACAGGAACAAGCGAAGCGAATTCTTTCCGTCGCGGTGTACAACCATTACCGCCGAGTTCAGTACGGCGCTGCGCAACGTGACGATGTCGAACTCGCAAAGTCGAACATTCTTCTCATTGGTCCGACTGGCTGCGGTAAGACACTTCTTGCCCAGACCCTTGCCCGCATGCTGAACGTTCCGTTTGCAATCGCCGACGCAACAGCACTTACCGAAGCCGGTTATGTCGGTGAAGACGTCGAGAACATTCTGCTGAAGCTCATTCAAGCTGCCGACTACGACGTCAAGAAGGCCGAGACCGGCATCATTTACATCGACGAAATCGACAAGGTTGCTCGCAAAGCCGAGAATCCGTCGATCACTCGCGATGTTTCCGGAGAAGGTGTGCAGCAAGCACTATTGAAGATTCTTGAAGGAACCACCGCATCGGTTCCGCCTCAGGGTGGACGTAAGCATCCACATCAGGAATTCATTCAGATCGATACCACCAACATTCTCTTCATCTGTGGTGGCGCATTCGCAGGCATCGACAAACTCATCGAAAGCCGAATTGGTAAAAAAGGTATTGGCTTCTCTGCCGAACTTCGTTCCGACAAGACCGATGTTGGTGCGCTCTACAAGAGCATCCTCCCGGAAGACCTCATTAAGTTTGGTCTTATCCCCGAATTCATCGGCCGACTCCCAGTGGTCGGTGCTGTCGCCAACCTGGACCGTGAAGCGCTCGTCGAAATTCTTGTCGAACCTCGTAACGCTCTTGTGAAGCAGTACCAAAAGTTCTTCGAATTTGAAGACGTCGAACTTGAGTTCACGCCGGAAGCGCTCAATGCCATCGCTGATCAGGCACTTGTTCGTGGCACGGGTGCTCGTGGGCTACGTGCAATCCTCGAAGAGGTCCTCCTCGAAATCATGTACGACCTCCCGAGCCGTGAAGACGTGGCCAAAGTCATCATTGGCGCCGAGTCGGTTATCGAGCGGACCGAACCGATCTTCATCACTCGGGCGAGCACCCCTCGAACAAATCGCCCACGTCGCGCTGCGTCCTAAGTCGGAACCTCCAACTCCATTGCGTCCGACTCTGTGAACTTCAACGAATCACTCGCGTACCTCGAGTCGCATATCAATCTCGAGGCAACTGCTGGCCTTATTCACGGCTTGTCGCTTGATCATATGCAGAGCCTTGTTGGAGTCCTCGGAGATCCTCAGGAGGCATTTCCGGTCATTCACGTGACTGGCACGAACGGCAAGGGTTCCACTGCCCGGATGATCACGGCACTGCTCGTTGCGCATGGGCTCTCAGTTGGCACTTACAGCAGCCCCCATTTGCAGTGCATCAACGAGCGCATCAGCTGGAACGGCGAAGCAATCTCCGACGAGCAGTTCGCGTCGGTGGTCACCGAAATCGCCCGTGTTGCGCCGTTATCGGGAATCACTCCGTCGTACTTTGAACTTCTGACCGCCGCTGCGCTCTTGTGGTTTGCCGAATCAGCGGTCGATGTCGCCGTCGTCGAGGTCGGATTACTCGGCCGCTACGACGCCACGAACGTGTGCGAGGCCACTGTTGCTGTCATCACCAATATCGGTCGCGACCATACCGATGGTGAAGGGGAGTGGGAGCAGGCGATTGCTACAGAAAAGGCCGGCATTATCACCGGTACGTCGACGCTCGTCACCGGAGTCACTGATTCCACGCTGAAAGCCATCTTCGACGCCGAGGGCCCCGAGCGCATGTACGCCGCCGATGTCGACTTCGAGGTCATTAGCGACCTCTACGCCGTAGGTGGACACCTCATCGATCTCCGCACACCATTTGGCACGTATGAAGATCTCTTGGTGCCGTTGCACGGAGCGCACCAATCCGAAAATGCAGCAATAGCAATTGTCGCGGTCGAATCGTTTTTCGATCGATTGCTCGATGAAACCGTCGTGCAAGAGGCGTTTCGGTCGGTAACGATGCCCGGTCGTTTCGAAGTTGTGTCGCACTCACCGCTCTTGATTCTTGATGGAGCGCATAATCCCGATGGCGCGCGCGCGGCAGCGCTGACATTACGGGACGAATTCGATGTCGCTGGTCGGAGGGTTCTCGTCATCGGGATGCTCGGCGGTCGCGATGTTGTCGAGATGCTCGAGTCGCTCGATGTACGTAACGCCGATCTCGTAATTGCTTGCACGCCGAACAGTCCACGTGCGGTACCCGCAGTCGATGTGGCGGCAGTTGTTCGGGCGATGGGAGTCATGGTTGAGCAAATCGACGATGTGCCGACGGCGGTCCAGCGTGCAATCGATGTATCAACTGAAGACGACGTCATCCTCGTTGCTGGTTCTCTCTATGTCGCTGGCGCAGCACGCACTGCAGTCGAAGAATTCGCTCGTCGGATCGATTGAACCGAACGCCAGGGGCGAATCGCATCTCGACCGGCGGTTGGTCTAGCGTTCGCCCCATGGATCGCACGTTCATCATCTGCAAGCCCGACGCCGTCGAACGAGGCCTCGTCGGAGAAATCCTCGGTCGTTTCGAAGCTCGTAACCTCAAGATTGCTGCAGCTGAAATGCGCACGATCGACCGAGCCACCGCCGAGACTCACTACGGCGAACACGCCGACAAGCCGTTCTTCGGCGAATTGGTGGAATTCATTACTCGTGGCCCCGCACTCGTTGCGGTTATCGAAGGTCCCGAAGACACTTGGCAGGTTGCCCGCACGATGATTGGTGCGACGAACCCGCGCGATGCCGCTCCTGGCACCATTCGTGGCGATCTCGGCATTCTCTTCACCGAGAACCTGATTCACGGCAGTGATGGCCCCGAATCGGCCCAGCGAGAGATCGCACTTTTCTTCCCAGGGCTCTGATTTCACGCTTAGTTGGTCCCGCAAGGGCCGCGGACTAGCCTTTCGGCAGGACGGAGAGGGTCTTACGCAGTGCCGCGCGGGCTCGTTGGAACCGTCGTCTTTCTGAAAACTCTTCTGATCCGAACCTTCGTCTTCGCTCTAGCGGAGCGCAACAGGCCCAGAGCTCCAACGGGAGGCTCACCCCATGGCCGGGAACATCTTCAGCTCAATCTCTTCAAGTATCTCCAACTCGATTGCTTCACGTGACTCGTTGTCCAACATTGTCGGACGCGACATGGCGGTCGATCTGGGCACGGCGAACACGCTCGTGTACGTCCGCGGCGAGGGCATCGTCCTCAACGAGCCATCGGTCGTTGCCATCAACGTCAGAGACGGTCGACCAGTCGCCGTTGGCGCCGAAGCCAAGCGCATGATTGGTCGCACGCCGGCGCATATCCAAGCCATCCGACCTCTCCGCGACGGTGTCATTGCCGATTTCGATATCTGCGAGAAGATGCTGCGTTACTTCATTCAGAAGGTTCATACATCGAAGTGGTCCAAGCCGCGAATGGTGATCTGTGTTCCGTCTGGGATTACTCCGGTTGAGCAACGCGCCGTTCAAGAAGCTGCGGAGTTTGCGGGAGCGCGCAAACCCGCCTACATCATCGAAGAGCCAATGGCTGCAGCTATTGGTGCAGGGCTTCCCGTTCAGGAGCCAACCGGCAACATGATCGTCGACATCGGCGGCGGAACCACCGAAGTTGCAGTCATCTCTCTTGGCGGTGTTGTTGCGTCGCAATCGGCTCGTGTCGGTGGCGATGCACTTGATGCAGCCATTATCAATTACATCAAGAAGGAATACAGCCTTGCGCTGGGTGAGCGCACTGCTGAAGAAGTGAAGATGGCGCTTGGCTCTGCGTGGCCGTTGGAAGTTGAATTGCACGCCGAAATCCGCGGTCGTGACCTTGTGACTGGTCTTCCAAAGACCATTGTCACCACAACCGAGGAAATCCGCGAGGCAATCGAAGAACCTGTGGCTGCGATCGTCGACGCTGTCAAAGTCACTCTTGATAAGACCCCGCCTGAACTCTCGGCCGACATCATGGAACAGGGCGTTGTTCTCGCAGGTGGGGGAGCCCTCCTTCATGGGATCAGTGAGCGTCTTGAACATGAGACCGGTATGCCGATCGTCATTGCGCAGAACCCTCTCTTCGCCGTAGCGATCGGTTCCGGCCAATCGCTTGAGGAGTTCGATGCTCTGAAGGGCGTCCTCTTCTCGTCGACCATCAACTGAGTCGTACTAGGACATGGCATCGTCGCGACGCGGTGGGCGGTCACGCATCACCATCGGCCTTCTGCTGCTTTCAGCAGTACTTCTGCTAACACTCGACGGCCGGGGCTCCGGCCCCATTGACTCGGTGCGTAGCTCCGTGCTCACGGTGCTCTCGCCGTTGGGTGGCGCCGCAACAACTGTCGCCAGCCCATTCCGAAACGCGTGGGACAGCGCCTTTGACCAAAATGATTTGAAGAAGGAAAACGACGTGCTCCGTGAGGAGAACGATCGGTTGAAGGGCGACATATCGGCGAATTCGATCGCGAAGGAACAGTTGCAGCAGTTGTTGCAACTGGTTGGCATTCCGTTTGTCGGGGACACTCCGGTCGTTCACACCCGTGTCGTATCCGGAGCTGTTGGTAATTTCGGAGATCGGATCGAACTCGACAAAGGCTCGTCTTCTGGTATCGAGCGCAATATGCCCGTCGTGACTGGTCAAGGACTCATCGGAAAAGTTGTAGAAGTTGGTGAGAACCGATCAGTGGTCGCTCTCCTTTCGAGCGGAACCTTTCGTGTGGGGTTCTCCGTTGTTGGAACTGCGGCAATCGGCATCGCTCAGGGAACAGGTAACGATGGGAGTCTTCGCGGGACCAACATCGATTCGCGCCAAGCGGTCACGGTTGGCGCGATTACCGCCACTAGTGGCCTGGCCGGAAGCCCGTTCCCCCCGAATCTCCCGATTGGAACGATCACCGCCGTTCGCACGAACGAAGCGGCACTTGAGTCAACCGTCGACATCTCGATGTTCGCGAATCTGAACGACCTCGTTTACGCCGACGTTGTGCTGTGGAAGCCAGCGAGCTGACTATGAATCATCCTGCGATTCGTTACATCGTGATCATCGGAACAGCGGCGTTCTTGCAGTACACAGTGTTTTCGCAGTTCCGCATCGCCGGTGTGAGCGCTGATCTCTTCTTGGTTGTGGCGATCGCCGCCGGAATTGTTGCTGGCTCTGAACGTGGAGCAGTAGTTGGTTTTCTCTGCGGAATCTGCCTTGATTTGTTGGTAGTGACGCCGTTCGGTCTCGGAGCGATCTCTGGTCTTGTTGCTGGTGTGGTCGCTGGATTGCTTGAGGGCGCGACGATTCACTCCGCAAGATGGTTGACCGCGGCAATTGCCTTTCTCTCCAGCGGTGCGGGTGTTGTGGCTTTTGCTATCGCTGGGGCACTCCTTGGTCGCCCGGATCTTCTCTCATTGCGCGTCCTCACCGTTACGCTCGTCGTGGGTGCATCGTCAGCATTGCTTGTGTTTCCGGCGGTCAGGGTCTGTCGATGGGCCGATCCCGAGGTCGGCCGATTACGGGCTGCGGTCCGCTGACTGCTTTCATCTGCTGAACTAGAGGGTCTGTGACCTCTCTCGTTACTAGAACCCGTCATTCGAACCCCTGAACCATGGACACCACCTCACCTCGTCTTCGAATGAGCCTCCTTGGTGTTGTGGTCGCCGCGTGTTTCATCGCGCTCTTCGCCCGACTTTGGTATCTGCAGGTCCTGGAAGCTCCAGAGCTTTCGGTGCAGGCCACTGCGAACAGAACGAGAACAGTTGCGACTGAAGCTCCGCGTGGACGAATCTTCGATTTGAAGGGCCGCGTAATCGTTGACAACCGCACCTCGCTCATCGTGTCGATCGATCGCAACGAGTTGAAGAAGGTGAAAGATCGCGATGATCTCATCGCCAGACTTGCTGACGTCCTGACCGCAAACGGTGCGCCAATCAAGATCTCCACCATCGAGAAGCGATTGTCGGAGAAAAACTCTGACCAATTGCAGGCAGTTCCAATCGCAACAGATGTGACCGAAGAAGTGATTCATCGTCTTTCCGAATACGCAGAGGACTTCCCATCCGTTACCTACGAGCGCAAGACCGTTCGTGTCTACCCCTATGGCAGCACAGCTTCGAACGTCCTCGGCTACACCGGTCGCATTACCGCAGAGATTCTGAAAAAGATTGAGCCCGGCACAGATCCTGATGGCGTCGAGAAGACCTACCAGCCTGATTCAACTGTCGGCATGGCTGGCGTCGAGTTGACCTACGAAAAAGAACTACGCGGCACACCGGGCATCGAGTTGGTGCAGGTCGATTTTAAGAATCGCCCAGTTGGCACGGAGTCGTATCAACCACCGAAGTCTGGTAACGACATTCAGCTCCATATCGATATCGAAGTTCAGATGCGAGCTGAGCAGGCGCTCGTAGAGCGACTGGATGTTTTGCGCGGGACGGCTCAACGCGACGGCGCAATCCGAGGTGCCCCAGCCGGTTCCGTTGTCGTGCTTGACCCACGAGACGGGGGAGTTGTGGCCTTGGCCTCGGCCCCGTCGTACGACCCCCAGGAGTTTGCCGCTGGGATCACGCAGGAGCGTTATAACCAACTTCAAGACATCAACGGGGCGAGTGCGCTGATCGACCGTTCAATTACTGGTCAGTACGCGCCAGGCTCAACGTTCAAACTCGTGACTGCCGCGGCTGCGTTAAGTAACGGGCTTATCGATGCCAACACATCTATCTACGATGATGGTGTTTACCGGGTTGGAAATCCCATTCAGGAATTCACCAACGCCGGCAAAGAAAAATACGGCAACGTCAACGTGGTGCGCGGACTAACCGTCTCGTCAGATGTGTACTTTTATTGGCTTGGAGATCGCATGGACGGGACCACGCTGATCCAAGATGCTGCGACAGCATTCGGATTCGATAAGCGAACCGGCATTGACCTTCCAAATGAGTCGGCCGGTTACGTGTTGACGAAGGCCGAGAAGAAGGCACTTTCCAACAAGTACCCCGATGCCTACCCCGATGGCGATTGGTATACCGGCGACAACGTCCAACTAGCGATTGGACAGAATGTAATTGTGGTTACTCCGTTGCAACTTGCCCGCGCCTATGCGGCATTTGCAAATGGCGGCACTGTGTACCAGCCCCATGTGGTGTGGAAGATTCTCAAACCAAACAGCACAACAACGGATCCGTCTGACGTTCTGCGGGTGATCGAGCCGGTGGTGACAGGGACCGTGACGCTCCCGCCTGATGTCCGTGGTCCAATTGCTTCAGGGCTTGAAGGAGTGACAAGCGGTTTAGGGACTGCGGCCTCGGCCTTCGTAGGTTTTGATCAACAGGCTTTCCCCATTGTCGGTAAGACGGGAACGGCACAGGTCGATGGCAAGGCAGATACCTCGCTCTTTGCGTCGTATGGTCCAGCTCTCTCTCCGAAGTGGGTCGTGACCGCCGTAATGGAAGAGTCGGGCTTCGGAGCAGAAGCCTCGGGAGAGGTCACTCGTCGGATCTATGAAGTGCTCGCCAACCAAGCGCTTACTGGCGCTGGAATCGCTACGAACGGATCGATGGACTGATGCTGCCGCAGTCGATTTCCTCTCGTGCGTCAAAGTTAAGTCGGCGCGATCCAACCGCACCGCTTCGGCACATTGATCCTGTGCTCATTGGATGCACAGTGGTTCTTTCGATCTTGGGAGTAATCGCGGTGTACAGCGCCACGCGCGGTCCCGGGCCCGATTTTTCCAAATCGTATTTGTATAGGCAGACGATGTTTATGGTCATCGGCGCCGGAGCAATGGTCTTTTGCAGTGTCGTCGATTACCGAAAGCTTCACGATTGGGCGTGGTCGTTCTATGGAATCACCACTGCTCTGCTCGTACTCGTTGTTTCTCCGTTTGGTAGCGAAGTCAATGGAGCAAAATCCTGGTTTTCCCTTGGGCCATTTCAAATGCAGCCAGCAGAGTTCGCAAAGCTGTCCCTAATTGGCGTTCTTGCCTTTTTGCTGTCTGAGTTTCGCAGCGACATTGACATTCGGCGTCTTGTTGCACTCCTTGGGACGGCCGCGCTGCCTATGGCCCTCATCATGTTGCAACCGGATCTCGGTCAGACTTTGATCCTTCTTGCAATCATGATGACCATGATGCTCGTGGGGGGACTCCCTACGAAATACATCGCGGTACTGACGATTGTGGGCGTTGTGGGCGTTGTGGGCGCATTGAATTCGCCACTATTGGCGGACTATCAGCGCAACCGGTTAACGGCCTTCGTGAACCCGAGCGACACTTCGAACGCTGCCGTTTACAACATCGAGCAAAGTCAGCAGGCCATCGCCAACGGCGGGATTACGGGTCAAGGGCTTTTCGATGGCCCGCAAACAAAGTTGGGCTTTGTCCCCGAGCAAGAGACGGACTTCATCTTTACGGCCGTAGCCGAGCAGTTTGGCTTCGTCGGCGCATCCATGATGCTGTTCCTGTACGGGCTTCTCTGTTACCGGATCTGGAGAATTGCCCAAGTCGCAAAGGACGCCTTCGGCACGTATCTCTGCGCTGGTGTCCTGGCGATGTTCGCCTTTTCGGCGTTTGAGAACGTAGGAATGGCCATGGGGATCATGCCCGTGACAGGTATCCCTCTGCTTTTGATCAGCGCCGGCGGTTCCTCAACGATCACGGCACTGGCTGGTCTTGGCCTAGTTCTCAACGTCTACATGCGCCGGTTCCAATAGACCGGGGGTACCCCGGTAGCATCTACGGGTCATGACCGATGTATGGCCCCAGCTGGAGCCCCTTCTGGCCAACGTGGCGAAACCTGCTCGCTACATCGGCCTCGAGGACGGAGCTCGTACCCCACACCATGCCCCCGACAAGGTGGCGTGGCTGTTGTCGTACCCCGATACATATGAAATAGGTCTGCCAAATCAGGGTCTGCAGATTCTCTACGAAATCCTCAACGAGAATCCCCACGCCGTTGCCGAACGGGCCTACGCGCCATGGACCGATCTCGAGGGCCTTCTTCGTGATCGCAACATCCCGCTGTTTTCACTCGACAGCCATCGTCCTGCCGGACTCTTCGATCTCATTGGTTTCAATCTTTCTGCTGAGCTCACTTACACCAATCTGCTCAACATGGTCGACCTCGCTGGCGTACCGGTTCGTAGTGCCGAGCGCCGTCCCGAGCATCCACTCATCGTGGCTGGGGGACACTGCACCTACAACCCTGAACCAATCGCTGACTTCCTCGACATCGTCGTGCTGGGCGATGGTGAAGAAGTCATCACCGAAATCAACGAAGTTGTTCGAGAATGGAAGAAGTCAGGTCGCACCGAAGGAAGTCGCGAAAACGTTCTTCGCGAGTTGTCGCACATCGTTGGTGTGTATGTGCCGTCGATGTACGACGTCACTTACGAAGGGGCCAATCTCGTAGCCGTTACTCCTCGGTATTCCGATGTTCCTGAACGGGTAGAAAAGCGCACGGTCGCTGATCTCGCCGAGTTCCCGTATCCCAAGACCCAACTTGTTCCGATCACCGAGGTTGTGCACGATCGCCTGAATGTCGAAGTGTTCCGAGGATGCACTCGAGGTTGTCGCTTCTGCCAAGCCGGAATGATCACGCGTCCGGTTCGTGAACGCCCGGCCGAGCAAGTTCGGACCATGGTGGAAGAAGGTTTGCGGCGCACCGGTTATGACGAGGTAGCTCTCACCTCGCTTTCCACCGCCGATTTCTCTGGTATCGAGAAACTCGTCGGTGACATCGTCCAGTCGACCGATGATGGCCCTCCGGTTTCAGTGTCGCTTCCGAGCCTCCGGGTCGATGCATTCGGGGTTGGAATCGCGACGCAGATTCAACGAGCCCGCCGAACGGGTCTTACCTTTGCGCCCGAGGCCGGTACGTGGCGGATGCGCCAGGTCATCAACAAATTGATCCGCGAAGAGGATCTCTACAGCGCAGTTGAAGCGGCCTATGCAAATGGTTGGCGGCGTGTGAAGTTGTATTTCCTCACTGGACTTCCAACAGAAACCGACGAGGACACGCTTGGTATTGCGGATTTGGCGCGTAACTGCGTACAACTCGGGGAAGCACATACGAAAAGTCCGTCGGTCACCGTTTCTGTTGGCGGGTTTGTTCCGAAACCGTTCACGCCATTCCAGTGGTTTGGTCAGAACACCGTCGAGGAACTTCGTCGCAAAATCAATCTGCTGCGCGACGACACGCGTAAGTCTCACGGTGTTCAAGTGAAATGGCACGATCCCAAAGCGACACTCGTTGAAGGCATTATGAGTCGCGGCGATCGCCGTGTCGGTGTCGTCATCGAAGAGGTCTGGCGTCAGGGTGGAACCTTCCAGGAATGGAACGAACGGTTTGATCTCGACCTTTGGCTCACTGCGATGGCCGCCCATGGTCTCGACCCGGACTGGTACGCCTACCGCCACCGCACCGAAGACGAGGTCCTTCCCTGGGACCACCTCAGTGCCGGGCTTCACAAAGATTTCCTTTGGCAGGACTGGCGAGACTCCCTTGCCGAGGTTGGCCTCCCCGATTGTCGTTGGACACCGTGTTATGACTGCGGCGCATGTACCGGATACTCGATCGAGCACATTGTGGCTTCGGCCACTCCTCTAGCAG
>ERZ891134.80-NODE-80-length-80932-cov-7.067176_pt1 | contig 80932 bp, 80 predicted proteins | sample MGYA00520888_ERZ891134 | MGnify/ENA primary metagenome ERZ891134 (study PRJEB32303, sample SAMEA104408692) | aquatic metagenome | biome: Brackish water; feature: Coastal; material: water | place: Baltic Sea | collected 2014-10-23 | depth 10 m ... | reverse complement strand
TTCCGCCTTAGCTCAGTTGGTAGAGCAATTGACTGTTAATCAATGGGTCGCTGGTTCGAGCCCAGCAGGCGGAGCCATTCAGAAATATATGAAAGGGTTGCAGAGATGCAGCCCTTTTTTATTGGCCGATCATTATGCTCGACCAGAGCCAAGCACTCGCCCCCCCCACCCCCTCATGAGACCCCACCGTGAATAGAATCGAGAAGTTAAAGAACGACGCCTACAGCTTTGAAGAGCTGGATACCCTTCACAAGAACGCGACCAAACTGCGCGATACAGAGACTCTGGGCCTGATTGAAGTTAGCCGCGCTTCAAAGACTGCCAAGGGCGAAAAGCCCAAGAGTAAAGTTGATGAGGATGGGAAGCCGTTGACTAAGAGGGGTCGACGGGAAGAGAGGGCTAGGCGTCAGGGGCTCAATCAGTGAGTTATTAAAGGATTCAGAGATGCAGCCCTTTTTTATTGGCTGCTCGTAATGCTCGAGCAGCCGGTGTCCCGCTGGCGCTGGCAAGCTACGTTTGCTAGACGATACGTCAACGCGACACAGAATAAACGGGACACTGACCCGTCAAGCCTAGCGAACAACGGTTGCCATTTGACTCGGTCACGACAACCACATTCTTCGCTAAAAACGTGCGTTCAAATGTTCACCCCGCTTATTTTTACAAGACAGCGACACGCTGCCTTTCTTTCGCCTTAATTTACCGCGCTTTGCCATCCCGCCGACAGTCTACGCGACCTTGGCTTAAAGACTCACACGATTCGGCGGGCGCTTTTACCTACTGCTGAGTTTTCAAACGACGAACGCGTACCGCCCGCCCTTTGACTTTACCGTCGGCAAGATAATTCATCGCCTGACGAAGTGCTGATCGTTCTATCGCAACGCAACTGCTGTTATCGGAGATCGAAATCTTGCCAATCTGCGCGCCCGCAAGGCCCGCGTCGCCTGTGAGTACTCCCAATAGATCTCCCGGACGAATCTTTTGTTTTCTTCCAGCATCAAATTGCAGGGTCACCATGCTGCCCTGTAGCTCGTAATTGGGGTCTCGATCGAGCGACGAAAGCACATCACAAATGCAGTTAGTTTTTAAGTATTCCTCTATCACTCTCATGCGCGGCGCCTCAGGGGGCGTCACCAAACTGTAGGCCTTACCCGATTCGCCGGCTCTGCCTGTACGACCAATGCGATGGACGTAGGTATCGGCGTCGCGGGGTAACTCATAGTTGACGACCATCGCCAATAGCGGAATATCTAAGCCCCGAGCCGCCACATCGCTGGCCACTAAAACAGGGCAGGAGTCATTGGCAAATTGCAGTAACACCTGGTCTCGCTCTCGTTGGTCGAGGTCACCGTGAATCGCGGCCGCCTCTATATCGTGTTGACGAAGAAAACGAGCGACCTCGGCACATTGCTGTTTAGTGTTGCAGAACACCATCGCGTTGCGCGGGCGATGATGTTCAAACAACGCGAGCAAACCAAGATCACGCTCATGCTTTTTAACCTCATAGAATAGTTGCTCAACAACGGCCTGCTCACGGCTTGCTGGCGCTTCGACACTAATCTGTGTCGGATTTTTTTGTATTGTGCGGCTGATCTTTTTGATGTCATCTGGAAATGTAGCCGACAACAAAAGCGTTTGTCGGTCCTTTGGCAGGCGTGCAGTGATGTCCGCCATGACCTCGGCGAACCCCATATCGAGCATACGATCAGCCTCATCGAGAACAAAGGTCGTGACGCCTTTGAGCTCAAGGGTACCTCGCGTTAAGTGGTCTTGAATCCGTCCCGGCGTCCCCACCACAATGTGTGCCCCGTGTTGCAGTGAATCACGCTGAGACCCAAAGGGTTTACCGCCGCACAGCATGACGGTTTTTACATTGGACATTCGACTGGCCAGTTGCCTAATCGCCTTACCCACTTGCTCAGCGAGTTCGCGCGTGGGGCACATCACCAGTGCTTGCACGCCAAAAAATCGTGGGTTCAAGTGATGGAGGAGTCCAATGGCAAAGGCGGCGGTTTTGCCGCTGCCCGTCGCCGCCTGAATAATGACGTCTCGACGCTGTAAAATGGCCGGAAGGCTTTGTGCCTGTACCGGAGTCATCGCCGAATAACCCAAACCCGTCAGGGCGTCGAGTTGAGCAGGATTGAGTTTTAGTGAAGAAAACAAGGAAGATGTCATGGCGCATCGCAGTAACGGTAAAGCGCGGACCATAGCAGACTGTCAGCAACTTCGGGGGTTTGCCGAAGCAAGATGCGACGCAATACCGTCAACGCGCTTTATTGTCGCAGCGCAGGATCCACAGCACGATGCAGGTGGCGAGCAGCGACAAACGGAATTACATTGCATGTAACCTTTACTTCCCCTTACTTTGTGGTAATTTTGCGTTACATTCGAATCCCGACAGGTAATGCATCATGGCTGACCTCATACCTATTTTAGGAGTACTCTGCGGGATCATTATTCCGCTGGCCGCGTTCTACTGGCAGTACTTGGAAGACAAAGAAAAGCGCGAGCTCGTCGTTGAGATTGCCAAACACAATGACGATCCGATAAAAATTGCCGAGCTCATGGCTCTGCTTGAGGAACCAAAACAAGAGCCCGTTGATTATCGCCGAGGTGGGGTCATCACCTTGTGCGTTGGTATTGGTGTCTATCTTCTTGGAAAGCAGGCATTTGGAGCCTTTTTTGTCGGAATCGGTCTTTTGGTGGCCAGCATCGGCCTGGGTATTTTAATCGCAGGGTATCTGTACCCCAAAACCAGCCAGGAGCTTACGAACGCGGTCGACGAGTTTGAAAAGCGTTGACACACCCATGATTAGTCGCACACCTGCCATAGACAGACTCAGCACCGTTCAACTCACTAAAATGCTGATTGCACCAAGAAATTTAAGCACGGCCAACCCGCAAGTACGGGCGGGCTAGTGCATGGGACGACACCACGCGAAACTCCTAAACAACCTCGAGCGACTAAGAGTGCAAGCGGGGCTTACCCAACAAGCGCTATCAATCGAAGCCGGTGTATCTCGCAAAAGTATCAATGCTATTGAAAACGGAATCTACGTGCCCTCGACTGTACTCGCGCTTAAAATATCCAGAACACTGGATTGCGCGGTAGAAGACCTCTTCCGACTTCCTTAACAACTATTTTCCTCACGACGATCAGTACGACACCGCAGCCAACTTCGAGTAATGCCGTCCAGCGACGGCCCAGTGGACAACGGGCAGGATCACGCCACAATCGCCACGAGCGTTCTGGTAAGTTGGTTCGACGTGCGATAGAGGTCTTTAAGTTTGTGCATACGGTTACCGACAAATGCGTAGCCCAACGCATTTTTGGGGTCACCAAACGCCACACTCCCGCCAACGCCACAGTGACCAAAAATACGTCGTGGATGCGCCGTGCCGCCAAAAGTCGTAATTCCCAACCCTAAATCGTAGCCGACACCAAAGTGAATTGGCGCGCCAAAAATCACTGTATCGGGTCCTTTGGACAGGGGCGTCAGCGCAAGCTCAAGTGTGCTTGGCGAAAATATCTGGCGCCCTTTGCGCTCACCGCCCGCACTCAAAATACCAAACAACGCCGCCAACGATGCGGCCGTCCCATGCCCATTTGCTGAAGGAATTTCCGCTTCACGCCACTCCTGACTGTTCATGTCACCAGAGCTCTCCGACTTGGTCGCAAAGGCCACCTTGGTATCTCCCATTCGCAGATAGGACTTGAGCTCTCGAAGCCGGCTCGGCAATAAGAAGTCGGGGGTCAGTGCAATTGCCGTCATCGCCCAGGGGGTCGGCTGAGGATCCACTAAGATATCGGCACACCGCGCAATGGCAGCCGCGTCCAAACCAATTCTAAAATCCAGCCCGAAGGGCTCCGCAATTTCCTCTTTGAAATACTGCCCCACACTTCGACCATCAACCCGACGAACAAGTTCTCCAACCAGCCAGCCAAAGGTGAGGGCGTGATAGCCCTGCGTCGTGCCAGGCTCACGAAACGGTGCCTGATTGGCCAATGCAGAGACCCACGAATCCCAGTCGCGATAGTCCAAGGACGGCATCGAACCCTGAAAGCCGTGCATGGCCGCGCGATGACACAAGAAATCGCTGACCTTGGTATTTTCCTTGCCGTTACAAGCATACTCAGGCCAGTACTCACCCACATTAGCCGTCAGGTCTATTTTGCCTTGCTCAATCAATCTCAGAATGCAGGTCGCAGTGATGGCCTTGGTCGTTGAAAGCACATTGATAATGGTGTCTTCCAGCCAAGGGTCTGTGTGCTCGAGATCCTTATAGCCACCCCAAAGATTAACCACCATCTCACCTTGGTACTCGATGGCTACCGATGCCCCAGTCTCGAACCCAGACTCAAGCCCCGCGCTAAACTGTCGCTCTATTTCAATAAATCGCGGATCGCAAAAACCGGACACTAATTCACTTCTCATTTGACACAACCTTTTACACTTTGCTGCATGGGATTAACGCCCTGTTAACGTCGCGGGTCGTTTGTCGATAAATGCTGAGATCGACTCTCGAAAGTCCTCACTGCGCGCCGCCAAAATCCACTGATCATGATCCATGTGCATCACGGACTCACTCAAGGCCAACGCGTACTGATTGACGCTTCGTTTAATCATCTGGACGGCAACGGGCGGTAAGTCGGCGTAGCGTTGTGCCCACACCATTGCCGTCGCGAACAAGTCTTCTTGGGTACATTGCTCATCAATTAGTCCCCATGTTTCCAGCTGATCCACTGAATAAAGCGTCCCTGACATAATCATTTGCTTCGCGCGCGACAGGCCGACAAGCTCGACGAACAGTGGCAAGGCGTTCCACATTAAGTTCATGCCCACCTTAACCTCACCCAACCCTATGCGCGCACCAGACGCCGCGATACGGAAATCGCATGCTGCCGCGATACAAGCCCCACCACCTGTAGCAATGCCTTGCAATGCACACACAGTTGGCTGATGAATTTCCCTGATACTGTTGAGCAACTTGCGTCCCAGCTCTGCGTCTCTTCGTGCGCGCAGTAGAGACCCGTCCGACTCCATTCCCTGCACTTCCTTTAAGTCAGCACCCACCGAAAAGTCCGCTCCCTCGGCCGCAATCACAACGGCTCTTACGTCATCACGATCGGACACGTCCAAAGCCACTTGCATGAGCGATTTCATCGTCTTGCGATCAAGGGCATTGCGCAGATGCGGTCGAGCCAGTGTGATCGTCGCAATCGCACCCGCCACGTTAAGGTGCACGGTTTCCTCAGGGTTACTTGAGTTCATGTCAGCCTCTACACTGATGGAGTACGGGTCTAATATGCCAGACGGGATGGGGAAAGACAGTTGATATCGCACGATCACGACATCAAGAACATCCTTATCCCGTCGCGAACTGCGCTTACGTCAATCTCCGGCTCATCGTGGAGACTTGCGCATAAATTCATCATCTTGGGTGGCGTAGTCAGTGCATTATTGAAGTGGTTAATGGTCGTAGGATCACGACTCAAAAGTGCCTGCATGAGTAAAGGGCTCATGGCACCTGCGGCAGGTTCAAGCTCAAAGTCGGCGAATGTATGAAGTGCCTTGATCAGCTTTGGTCCGACCATTTGAGGCGCAATGTGTGCAGGGTCAACGCGACGAATCAACGACTGCGTGGTGTGTATTAAAAAATCGAGAACGGGTGATGCCTGTGAAAAGATCATAAAGGCATTGTGTGGCTGCCGGCGCACCTCAAGTGCTCCCGCCTTATTGGATTGCAACCAACACTCTTCACCAAAGCGCGAATGCAAAGGGATTTCAGGTCGCCAATGCGTGTCGACAACGAGCGTGTCGGCATCGCACCAAATAACCGAATCAACGCCCTCTGCAAGCAGCATCTTAATGTGAAGAAGCCGCGCTAAATCGGCGAGAATAGGTCCCCTGCCGACGAGTTTACTCCGATACCAATGGGGTAAAACATCAAAAAATCGATCGTCAAAATAGACGTAATCAGCACCTATAGCACTCGCCCACTCGCTGACACTGTCGATACACTCAGAGACCCACTCGGGTTGGTCGCTCGCCGCAGACTGTAAGACAACCGTGCTCACGCTACCGCTACTCAGTTTTAAAGCGCGACCCTTGTGGCGGTGGCGGATTCGCACCGCCCGCAAAACATTGTGCATTTTGCATCCAACGGCTCGCGCACTCGCCCACCACGGTTAAGTGGGTATCGGCAATATTTCGCGTTTGAGTCACTACCTGTGCAAACTCGACCGCTTCGCCCCGAATCACGCTCCCATCTTGCGGCTCACCGTACGTCCAAAGCGCGCCACTGGGTGACGTCAGCTCAACAAGCGGCATCGGGCCGGGCGGCGTCTCACCTCGCACTTTGAAGGTCCATCCATAGGTGTTGATGCCCAACACCACAATATTTCTTATGCGGTCACGCTCCTCACGCGCCACACCAAGGATGTCAAACACTTCCTGACCATGTGCCCAGGTCTCCATTTGGCGTGCTGATATAGCAGAGCGCGCGCTCATACTCGGGCCCGCCCATGGAACCCGTACACTCGGATCGAGGGCACGATAAGCATCGGCAGTCTCATCGACAAGCGCAGACCAGGCTTCCCGCAGTGCATGACCACTCAAGCCCTGTAGATACTGGTGCTCGTACTCAGGAAGCGACCCACCCTTTGTCATGTGCACGCCGACGCCCTCAAAAAAAGCGCCAAAGGCCTCTTCGCCTTCTGTGGCCACCATGACGGCTTTATTCCAAAAATGAAGGTGTCGTAAGACATCATTAATCGTCCAAGACTTAAACTGGGTCACCGACTCAAAAGCGGCTTCGTCAACAGCATTAATCAGCGCCTTTAAGGCCAGGCTTTCTTCGTGAAAATCGTTGGCTTGCTGCATTACGTTCTACTCCGTCAAATAGCGGTTACTGATGCTTCACAGCACGTGGGTGCGCCTCTATTGCGCTCCACATGATCGCGGGGTCGCCCAATAATTACTCATCCAGCTCAATCAGCATAATAAGGTCACCAGCACCGATCTGCTTCCCTGCGCTAGCAGAGACCTCGACAACCGTGCCGTCGCCAGGCGCCGTAATCTCATGCTGCATTTTCATTGCCTCTAACACTGCAATTCGCTGTCCCTTGACCACAGCGGCTCCCGCGCTGACATCAATGGACAGTAACTGACCGTGCATGGGCGCTGAGATCGCGCCACCACCGGTGGCATCTTCAGCCTCAGGCGGGATCCGAGTACTGTCTGCCAACGCGAATGACCGGTCTCTCGAGGCCAAGTAAATTGTCGCGGGAGACTCGGCACAGTAATGATAGTGTTCTGCCAGTCCGTCGATCTCAACGGTCAGATCGCACTCGTTAATATCGACAATCACCACTTGGTGAGTCTCGTGCCCGACTGCAACCTCATAATCGCCAACATCGAGCGGGACGAGCGACACGTCAATGCTCTTCTCACTCACCTGGTAGCGACGCGTATCCGTCACTCTGCCCATTGACGTCCAATCCAAAAGTTCCTCGTTGACCGACGCCGATTGACTGTGGTGGTTTTCCATTGCCAGTATGTGTTGCGTGGCTGCCGCAACCGCAAGATCTGATGTACTGACAGGCCTCGGAGAATACGCGTCACCATAGTTATCGCCGATAAAGGCCGTCGTTGCCTCACCTGCAATAAATTGATCCTGACCTAACACGTCGATTAAAAAGTCTCGGTTATTTTCGGGGCCAAATAAGGCCGTCTCGCGCAGTGCACTGAGCATCTTCAGTCGAGCATCCTCGCGGGTCTCTCCATAAGCAATCACTTTAGCGATCATCGCGTCATAAAATGGGGTCACTTCATCATCCGTCTCCACGCCTGAATCGACGCGGATGCCCGCTCCCTCAGGCACAGAAAACAACGTGATGTCGCCGGTGCTGGGCAAAAAGCCCGTGGTGGGATCCTCAGCGTAAAGACGTACTTCAATGGCGTGCCCAAACAGTTCAATATCGTCCTGTTCTGCCGGCAGTGTTTCGCCCCGTGCCACGCGAATCTGCCACTCGACCAGATCATAGCCGGTGACCATTTCGGTCACTGGATGCTCGACCTGAAGGCGCGTATTCATCTCAAGAAAATAGAATTCACCCGCCTCATCAAGCAGAAACTCAACCGTTCCAGCACCCACATAATCAACAGCCTTGGCCGCCTCGACCGCGGCCTGCCCCATGGCCTCTCGCAACTCGGGCGTCATGACCGGACACGGCGCTTCTTCCACCACCTTTTGATGACGGCGCTGGATAGAACAATCACGCTCTCCAAGGTAAATCGTATTACCCGACTTATCGGCGAACACTTGGATCTCAACATGCCTAGGACGCACCACCGCCTTTTCAATAATCAACTCGCTGGATCCAAAGGCATTTTGCGCTTCAGATTGTGCCAGCTCGATCGCTGACTCCAGATCTGAAGCATCGTGAACCAACCGCATGCCACGACCACCCCCCCCAGCCGCGGCTTTGACCATTACGGGCATGCCAATCTTGTTCGCCTCGGCAATCAGTGTCGCGTTTGACTGATCATTGCCTTGATAACCCGGCACACAAGGAACACTGGCGTCTATCATGGCGCGCTTCGCACGCGCCTTGTCGCCCATCACCTCAATGGCGGCGTTTGGCGGCCCAATAAACTCAATACCGCGCGCTTCACAAGCCGATGCAAAGGCTTGGTTCTCAGACAAAAAGCCGTATCCGGGGTGAATGCAATCGGCGCCAGTGCGATCCGCTGCGTCGAGGATCGCATTGATTTGCAAATAAGATTCCGCAACCGGTGCAGGTCCGATACAAATTGACTGGTCCGCCTCACGCACGTGCATCGCGTCTGCGTCAGCCTCTGAGTAAACGGCAACGGTCCTCATGCCCATCGTTTTCGCAGTTCGCATAATGCGCACCGCAATTTCTCCGCGGTTGGCCACGAGCAGGGTTGTCAGTGCCTTCATCATTAAATCTCCGTGTGCCAGTTGGGTTTGCGCTTCTCGATGAAGGACGCCACGCCCTCTTTGCCCTCATCTCCTTGCAGGCAGCCACTAAAGTTCATTGCTGCAAACTCCACTTTCTGTTCATCAGGCGTTGCCGGCATACCAATGATCAGGGCTTTGCAGGCTGCTACTGCACCAGGCGCGCACTCGAGCACGTCTTGTTTAACCCGTTGCTCAAGGGCCTCTAGCTCTTCAGTATTACTCGCAACAAAGTCCAAAACGCCCAGTGCTCCGGCCTCTTCACCCTTAAATCGGGCGGCTGTAAGCATTAATCGACGACCCGTGGAGTAACCGCATTTTTGCAACACATAGCGCGCTATTTGTGCCGGCGTGATCCCAATTCGAGTCTCTGAAAATCCAAATTTAGCATCGCGTAGCCCTACCGTAACGTCACAGCAACAGGCGACGCCCAAGCCGCCTGCCATTGCCGCACCCTCGATAACGGCGACCGTCACCTGCGGTAATGCATTCAACTCAGCAAGAACGTGTCCAATACGACGACTCATTCGCATCGCGTCTTGTGTCGCACCCGTGGCCATCGCTTTAAAGCCCTTGAGATCGCCGCCCGCACAAAAAAAGCCGCCTTTGCCGCGTATCGTCATACCGCGAATATCGCGCTGATCCTTAATCGACTCGATAACGGCGGCCAGATCCTCCACAGCCTCGTCTGTTAATGGGTTGCGCCGTTCGGGTTGATTGAACCAGACGGTGAGCCAACCCGCGTCCAGCGACAGCGCTAAGGTTTTTGTTTTAGGTAGTGTGGCCATAATCACATCCTCGCAATGCCGAAGGCATTGGCACGCGTTTCTCGCAGTCGACCTTCTAAAACGGTCTCAAGACAGAACGCGAGTACTTTGCGAGTATCCCGCGGGTCAATAATGCCGTGGTCTAGTACACGACCCGACGTATAAAACGCATCTTCCTGCGCGTCGAAGTGCGCCCGAATAGCGGCCGCTTGCTGCGCCAACATTTCCTCAGGAGCCTCTAGCCCTTTTCGAGCCGCCCCTACACGAGCCACCTCAGACATCGTGTCGGCAGCACTTTGGCCTGCCATGACACCCGTCCGGGCATTGGGCCAGGCAAACAAAAAGTCCGGTTGATAGGACCAACCACACATGCCGTAGTTGCCCGCCCCAAAACTTGCGCCGATGTAGAGCGAAATCTTCGGAACGCGGGCGTTAGAAACCGCCTGAATCATTTTTGATCCATGTTTGATCATCCCAGCTTGTTCGTACTCAGTACCGACCATGTACCCGGTCGTATTGTTGAAGAACAAAATAGGCATGTCTGCAGCGTCACAGAGCTGTATAAATTGCGCGGCCTTCGTCGCACCATTTGGGTCAATAGGCCCGTTGTTACCGATAAAGCCAAAGCTGATGCCCGTAATCGATGCATATCCACACACGGTTGACACCCCATAGCGCGCCTTAAACTCCTCTACAGACGAGTCGTCGACCAGACGCGCCAGCACCTCGCGAACATCGTAAGGAACCTTCGGGTCGACAGGAATGGCGCCAGCAAGCTCTTCAGCAGGAAAGCGAGGTGGCTCGTAGGGTCGTCTCACGACCGAGGTCACTCGTTTGTTCCAGTCGATACTTTTCATGACCTCGCGCGCCTTCAAAATCCCATGCGCGTCGTCCTCCACCAAATACTCGACCACACCGGAGACACTTGAGTGCATCTCTGTGCCGCCGAGTTCTCGATCATCAGCCTCTTCCCCGGTCGCGGCTTTGACCAAGGCGGCACCGCCAAGTGCCGCCATGCCATTTTCCTTAACCCCAATGACGTAGTCGGACATGCCGGGCATGTAGGCGCCACCGGCAGTAGAACCCCCGTGCAGGACCACCATGGTGGGTATTCCCGCTGCAGAAAGTCTCGCAAGATCACGAAAGACATTGCCAAAACGAGACCACAACTCGACTTTGTACTTCAAAAGATTAGCGCCTGCACTTTCGACCAAGTGGATGACGGGAAGCTTTTGCCGCATGCACATCTCTAGAATTGAGGTCGACACAAAGCCAGTTGACTCGGTTGCAGCGCCTGCTGAAATTCCTGAGTCATCAACCCAAATCATGCATCGAACACCCTCTACAAAGCCAACGCCCACAATGACCGACGCCCCGGGAACACTGGTTTCCTGATCAGGATTTTCAACGCAAAAATTTGCCATTGAATGCATTTGTAAAAACGGCATGCCCGGATCGAGCAGGCGTTCAAGACGCTCTCTGGGCGACAGTTGCCCGCGCGCCCTGAAGGTTTTTAACCGCTTATTCGAGGTGTCGATGGTGCGCTGCTCAAGGTCACGCCAATGGTTGATGAGTGCGACCATATTTGATCGATTTTCTTCAAAAGTGTCGCTCGAGGGCTGCACAGTTGAGGTCAGGATTGCCATATCACGCCTCCAAAAGGTGTTGTGGAATCATAATGGGAGTATCCAGAAGTACTTGCGCGTAGGCCTTGGCCTGCGGGTCGTTCCTTAGACTTGCGATACCGCCGCCGCCCAGCGCGTTGTGCAGCAGAAAGTTGAGTGCCGAGATTCCAGGAAGATAGTACCGATCAATGCCCGGCGAGGTCATAAAGTGCGCAAAGCGATCTGCCACGTAGGTCTCGGTCAGCGTTGCGGCGATCCAAGGGAGATAATCCGGCTTTCGCGCAATAACGCCGACATTAGCTTTGTCGCCCTTGTCCCCTGAACGGCCCCAGGCGAGTGTCTCAAGCGGCACTTCAACAAGGGTCGATCGAGGGCTGTCATCAATGTCCGGAATATGTGTCTCACGTGCCGCGCTGACACCGACCGACGCAGTGGGTGGAATAAACGTCGTTTCTGCAGACGCGTCGATGAGCTTCAGCTCAAGCGACGACTTATCAACGAGCGTTGAAAACAAACGGATCACGGGTGAGGGCTTAGCGCGAGCGCCCGCAAAAAACGCCATACCCGCAGGTGCACCCAACGCCACACCTGATAACTCGCGCAGGAGCAGCGCCACAGCTCGTGCGTCCTGGTGGCGACACGCCACCTTAAGGGCTACCTCACGACTTGACGCCGCCGTCGCATAGGCGCCCCAGAAACTCTCTTCACCGATTACATCAATGGCCACGTCATCAAAGTCTTGAGCGCCCATTGCTTTAATCTTTGCTCGTGTGCGCACCAGAGCCTCTTCAGCGAAAATGCGGGCCTTGTCTGCGGCGCGCCGCCCAATGCACCAAAAGGTCGTTCCCGCACGCCAACCATCCGCCCAGGTCATACTCGCCTTGTAGCTTGAGGTGACGCCTCGACCGCGAGCACCGGACACATGAACCCGGCCATCACCCACCTCCTCAAGGCGCATCTGAGTAAAATCGCAGACAACATCGGGCACAAGGTACGCCGCGGGGTCGCCAATTTCATAGAGAAGTTGCTCAGCCACCGTCCCTTTATTCACAATGCCGCCGGTACCCGCTGGCTTGTAAAGATCGCAGGATCCGTCTTTTGATACCTCAGCAATCGGGTAGCCCACCTTATACAGCGAGTCCGCCACTTTTTCCCAGTCGGTGAAGTTTCCGCCTGTAACTTGCGGACCGCACTCGATGAGGTGTCCAACGGCCGAGCCCGCAGCAAGCTTGTCGAGCTCATCGACGGACCAGCCGAATTCGTAAATGCACGCACCCAGCGTCACGGCACTGTCGACACAGCGTCCCGTGACCACAATGTCGGCTCCCGAGGCAAGCGCCGCCGCAACCGGAAAACCACCAATGTACGCATTAGCGCTCGCTATTTTGTCCACGGGGGGGAATGCTTCATCCGAGAACATCTCGGTAACCCCAGAGGACTTGAGCTGACCGAGATGCGGCATGAGATCGTCACCCGTGACCACTACTACTTTTAGATTCAATCCGGCGGCGGCAATGGTCTCTCGCAGTGCTTCACCACACGCCTCAGGATTCACTCCGCCAGCGTTGCTGATTAGCTTTACACCCGAGTCCGCAATGCGCTGTAAATTCGGCTTCACAATGGCCGAAACAAAGTCTGTTGCATAACCCAAGTTCGGATCGGAAGCGCGGGCACGCGCCAAAATCGACATGGTAATTTCGGCCAAATAATCAAAAACAATGTAATCAAGGTCACCTTCAGCGAAGAACTGCGACATTGCCATGTCGGTCTCCCCCCAGAAACCGGTTGCACCGCCAATTTTGATGGTCTTGTCAGCCACTGTGATGTTCCCCTATCATTCTCATGATTACTGCTCATTATTAATGAGCCCCACTCAGGTGACTATAAGCGCTTGCTGTTTAGCCCACAAGTCATTGCACAGAACCGTCTTTCTGAGACAAAAACAGCCGAACTGGATTGACTATGAGTACGACACAACGGCAACGATTAGAAGCGCGCGAAGAGACCTTACTCGTCGCCGCAACCGCTGTATTTGCTGACTCTGGCGTGGACGGCGCTCGCATGGCGGAGATTGCGCGGCGTGCCGATATTGCCGAGGGTACAATCTATCTTTACCACAAGAACAAACAGGAACTTTTAGAAGCGGTTGTTGATCGATTCTGGAGGGAACTGACGCGCGGCGCACTCGCCGCACTTTCACCGCAAGGCTCAGTGACGCAGCAACTCAAGGAGCTTGCTGACTACCACCTGCACTCACTCATTGACGACTTCAAGATTGTCGAGATCACCTCGCGAGCGAGGGAACGACAAGGTGAGACTGGACGCCAATTACCCCAAATTCGAGAGTACGTCCGTGTCTTTGACGCCATACTCGAGCGAGGTATTGGGCTTCAGCAATTCGATGCATCAATCCCTGTTTGGCAAATGCGCGACGTCTTCTACGGCACCCTTGAGCACTCCGCACGGACTCTAGTGCTGCGCAACCAAGCATTTGACGCCTCAGTCATCGACAACTTACTGCTGTTGTTTGAACGCTTTCGACAGACCACACCCGGCGTGGGAGGACAAACCAAAACTGAAACGTCCATTATGGATGCGCTCGCCCGGATCGAAAGTCATCTGACGAAAAAGAGCAGCTAGCCGAACTGTTGACGAAGGGCGTCAATAAAGCGCCCTAATTCCTCTCGCGGCAAATGGTTTATGCCCGCCGCCGCCGCGCGACCACCCCCAGTTTCGAATTGACGACAGACGTCGTCCGCGCCCGTTCTATTATTCAGCGGCGCTCTCACACTCACTAAATAGCCGCCGTCGACATCGGTCAGTACCGCATGTGCCTTATTGGGCGATTGGTTGGCTAAATCATTACCCAAGACCCCGCTAACGCGTCTCGACCACGAGGCATCGGGCAAAGACACCACGACTAAATCGTCGTCATCGACCGCCCTGGGTGCCGACTGTGCGGCGTGCATATCGAGACGGTAAGCGTCGGTCAGAGTCTCAAACAAATCACGATCGTCGCTGAGCAGTGCGGTCGGCGACTTGTGCTGCTGCATCCGTCGATAAAGTGCGGCCGGTTCAATATGCAAATCAGCCGCACTGGCACCATAGGCGTTATAGTTAACAATGACACCGAGCTGTCGCAGCGCTTCGCGATCCACTGAATGGCTCATCTTTCCAATAATGGTGTCAGCGGTCGTGTCTAAGTTGTCACCAAAGCACCCCACAATAGCCCACTCTGCAAACTCACCACGTAAGCGTCCATTGATAAGCGCACTTGTACACACCTCAGGTGAGGCGCTCATAAGAACGGTTAGCCGCTCGTGCTCAGGCACATTGCCCGCAAAGTGATGGTCGCAAAAAAACACGTCTGCACCGGCCTCAATCAACCTACTGCAATCGTCTCGGTTCTTGTCGAATGAAATATCCAAGACGGTGACCCGGAGGCCCTCACCGCTGGGGACGCGCTGAAGCAGCTCGATGTCGCGTTTGACCCCTGTGATCAGCGTAGCATCTGGCTTGGGGTCGGCGCGACGGAGTTGAATCAGGGCGCAAATACCGTCTGCGTCACCATTAAAAACATCGTAGTCCATTGTCAACGCTGCCTCCGTTTTGCGGGGCGCATGCTACCAGATCAGCAGGAAAAGGGGCGAAAAAAACGCCCCAACTCAATTTTACTCAAGCACAATTCGTTGCTCATTTTTTTCAAGCAATACGGTTCCGATTCCCCTCACGTCTGACAACGCCTCGACACTCTTAAAGGCGCCGTAGCGCTCCCGGAATTCAACAATTCGTTTCGCCAGCTGTGGTCCAACACCAACCAGTTGCGATGCCAGCGTATCAACGTCTGCCCGATTGATATTAACCGTCTCCGCGCCGTGGACCGGCAAAACTGCAAAGTACGCCAGCGTGAGTGTGGCGACTAGCGTGAGCCAAAATGATGATCTTTTTTCTGTGTAAACCATGTGAACGTCTCCTCTGTCACTGAGCCCATGTGGCTCTGAAATGACACTAGAGCGCCACACCATGGACCGACAGATCAATCGCCGAAACGGTTCATAGGTGGTCGGTTTTGCTTACTCAATCCGACTAAGAATGCCCTCAACAACGCGGGCAGGATCTGCGGCACCCGTGATCGAGCGCCCCATAACGAGATATGACGAGCCTCCCTCCATAGCATCCCAAGGCGTGACCACGCGGCGTTGATCACCCGCCGCGTCCTCAGGCAGGCGAATACCCGGCGTCACCAAGGCGAAGTCATCTCCGCAACTGGCACGTAACAGTGGTGCCTCCTGCGCGGAACATACAACACCTGCAAGTCCACAGGAGTAAGCCAAAGAAGCCAAGCGCGCTACACGTTGATTCGGAGGCTCATCGATACCCAGCTCCAAAAGATCTGTCGCGTCCATACTGGTCAGGACAGTCACCGCGATCAATTGCGTGGCTTGACCACTTCGTGCGACCGCGTCAGCAGCGGCCTCCATCATGCGACGCCCACCCGAGGCGTGCACATTCACCATCCAGACACCCAACGCTGCGGCCGCTGATACAGCGCCGGCAACCGTGTTTGGAATGTCATGAAACTTAAGGTCTAAAAAGACCTCAAAGCCAAGTCCATGCAATTCATCTAAAATATGCGGACCTTCACTCGTGAAGAGTTGCTTTCCGACTTTAAGGCGTACCTTGCGCGGGTCCAGTGCGCGCGCGCACGTCAAAGCCTGCTCCAATGTCGAAAAATCAAGGGCGACAATCAGCGGGCTTTGCATAGGATTCTTCCTGGGACCAAAAAGTAGACGGCGTATTATCGCACGGGGCGATAGAGCGTATCCCAACTTTTACAGCCGGGACATTGCCAATAAAAACTTGGCCCGTGAAAACCGCATACGCCGCACAAATAAGTCGACTGACGCGCTGCGAGTTTATGAGCACTTGCTACCAGCGAACCGTCAATGACGTTATCACCCAAAAGCGCCAGTGCTCGCGCTAATAACAGGGAGCTAGGCTTGCTCTCTAAACCTTGCTTGATCACATCCCGGGCGCGCGCGTCTTGTCCACTGACAATGTACGCATCAGCCAGTATGAGACGAATCTGTGGGTCCTCTCGACGCTTCAGTAGTCGCTCAACTAACGACGTAAAACCATCCTGCCGGTCAAGAACAATGCTGAGACTGATGAGCTCATTAACCAGCTCGGGAAAGCGCTCGGGAAACAGCTCTGCCGCAGCAGCTAATCGGTCATAAGCACGCGCCGGCTGCCCTTCTTGCTGGTCTAAGCGCGCCAAAATAATTTGTGGCCAAACCCCGTCCTCATTCCACTTCAAGGCTTCTTGCGCAAGTGCTCGTGCACCCTGCGGATCGCTTTTTAGCTCATGGTCTTCCGCATCTTCACAGCAATAGTGACTGAGCTTTTCTCTGATCTTTCCTGCCTTGAGTTTCGCAGCCGGCTCGGGTTGCGACACTGTTTGCGTCAACTGCGATTCCGCAAGAAGACGCGCTTGTGACCAGTCGCGACTGGCTTCACACACATCGATTAACAGCGTCTTCGCATCAGCCTCGTGGTCTTCCGACAGTTCAATCAAATCTTTCAGCAATTGCTCAGCCCGATCTAACAGCCCTGCGGCAATAAAGTCTTTGGCAAGCTCAAGGTGTGCCTGATTTTTTTGAACGTCCGGCAGGCGAGTGCGTGACAGTAAGGATTGGTGAATTTTTATCGCGTTGTCTACCTCACCACGCTTTCTCAGTAGGCTCCCGAACGTAATATGCGTCTCAAACGTTTCGGCATTAACGGCCAGCGCTTCACTGAAGGCTTTCAAGGCGGACTCTTGCTCACCGTCCAGTAGAAAATTTAGGCCAAGGTAATATTGTGAAGGCGGGGTCTGCTCGTCCGCGGCGTCGCGACTTGAAGCACCACGACCCAAAACCCACCCTGCTGCCACGGCCAAAAACAGCAACCCAAGAAGTAGTGTGCTGGGCTCAGCCATCGGCTGATGCCTGCTCAATACGCCGCTTCAGTTTTGTATTTTCACGTTTAAGCACCGCCAATGAACCGCGCTGCTGCAGCAGTAACACTGAACTAATCAGTTGACCAAGCAACACACCGACTATAAGAAAGCTCAGCAACCAAACGGCCACCGACTGCTCGGGTAAGCTAATGGTTCCCAAAACCAAGGGTACCGCCTCTGTATTTTGAGTGGCAAATACCGCACCTAAGAAAATAGACAGGGAGAGCATTGCGAGTATGAGGGCGGCACGTAGCCATCGGAGCATTAAAATACCGCCTTGATTGAACGATTCACACGTTCCCTCAGGTCTTTACCCGGCTTAAAGTGAGGCACATATTTGCCCTCAAGTTCGACAGCATCACCTGTTTTTGGGTTTCTGCCTTGCCGCGCCTCTCTGTAGTGCAGCGAGAAACTGCCGAACCCTCGAATCTCGATACGTTCACCTGACGTGAGTGATTCCGCCATATGATCGATCATCAACTTCACCGCCAACTCGACGTCCTTCGTTGTCAGTTGATTTTGTTGTGACGCCATGAGTTCTATGAGTTCGCTACGTGTCATGTATCCCCACCTCTTGCGAACATTGTCGCTTTACACTTGCGTCTACGCAAGTGCCTCATTTACATGCGTTTTATTATTGGCGTGATCCATAAAAAAAAGCGGTCATAGCCTGTTGAGGAACTTCTCTAACGCCTCAAGATCAAGTGGCTTAGTGAGAACACCCCGAAAGCTGGCTTTTCGAACCCTTTCACTGCATCGCTTCCGGCGTTCGCGGCACATGCATAAACCCTGAGCTCGTTTACAATCCAAAAAAAAGCCGGCAATGCCGGCTTTTTGAGTACCACACAAAAGTAACGCTTTACTGATCGCTCATTTGAGCTTTAATCAAGTCACCAATAGTGCCCGGTGATGCTGCATTATCCTGCTGCTTGAGCGACTGGACCGCTTCTTTCTCATCGTCCATGTCTTTGGCTTTGATCGACAGACCGATAGAGCGAGTCTTGCGGTCGATGGCAATAATCTTCGCTTCGACCTTTTCACCCACAGACAAGACTGAGCGCGCATCTTCAATGCGCTCACGACTCAAATCAGCCACCTTGATGTAACCGTCAACTTCCTCGTTGAGTTTGACGACAGCGCCTTTGGCATCAACTTCAGTCACTTCACCGTTAACGATGCTGCCTTTGTCCGACTCTCCCAAGTAAATGGTGAAGGAATCTTCTTCAAGCTGCTTGATGCCGAGCGAAATACGCTCGCGCTCAGGATCGATGCTCAAAATAACGGTCTCGATCTCATCGCCTTTCTTGTAGTTACGGACCGCTTCTTCACCGGTCTCGTTCCAGCTGATGTCGCTGAGATGCACCAGGCCGTCAATGTTTCCAGCCAAACCAATGAAGATACCGAAATCAGTAATCGACTTGATTGAACCTGAAATCTTATCGCCCGTCGCGTGCTCGCCCGCGAAAGCATCCCATGGGTTTTGCTGACACTGCTTAATACCCAGTGAAATACGACGACGCTCTTGATCAATATCAAGCACCATTACTTCGACTTCGTCACCGAGTTGAACGATCTTAGACGGGTGTACATTCTTGTTGGTCCAGTCCATTTCAGACACGTGAACCAATCCTTCAACGCCCTCTTCAATCTCAGCAAAACAACCGTAGTCCGTGAGGTTCGTAATACGCGCATTCACGCGGCTGCCCTCTGGATAACGATTTGTAATTTCCACCCACGGATCTTCGCCCAGCTGCTTAAGACCCAGCGATACGCGGTTGCGTTCGCGATCGAACTTAAGAACCTTCACATCAAGCTCTTGTCCCACTTCAACCACTTCGCTTGGGTGCTTGATTCGCTTCCATGCCATGTCAGTGATGTGCAGCAATCCATCAACGCCACCCAGATCAACAAACGCACCGTAGTCAGTGAGGTTCTTGACCACGCCCTTGACGCTCTGACCTTCTTGTAGATTTTGCAGTAACTCGTCACGCTCGGCGCTGTTCGCAGCCTCCATGACAGCTCGACGCGATACCACAACGTTGTTCCGCTTCTGGTCAAGCTTAATCACCTTAAATTCGAGCTCTTTGCCTTCCAGATGCGCCGTTTCGCGAATCGGACGCACGTCGATCAGTGAACCGGGTAAGAACGCGCGGATGGAATCGACATCGACGGTGAAACCGCCCTTGACCTTGCCATTAATAACACCCGTAACGACTTCTTGCGCCACGTGTGCGGCTTCAAGTGTATTCCACGCTTCAGCACGCTTCGCTTTTTCACGCGACAGCTTAGTTTCACCAAATCCATCCTCAACGGTTTCTAAGGCCACCTGGACTTCGTCACCGATGTTCAGCGTGCACTCGCCACTGGCGTTGAGGAACTGATCGCGAGGAATAACACCCTCAGATTTGAGACCCGCGTGAACAGTGACCCACTCGTTATCAATGTCGATAACGACACCCGTAACAATCGAGCCGGGTTCCATGTCAACGGTCTTGAGACTTTCTTCGAATAACTCGGCGAATGATTCGCTCATTGAATATACCTGTATTATCGCTGCAAACTTCGCAGCACCAGCCGTCCTACCCAGCCGGGTCGATTTATAAAACACTGCACGAGGGGTCAGGCCTTTAATCGTCGCAGTGCACAATTCCTTTTTTGGCCACCAAAGACATCACTCGGTCAAACACAGCGTCAGCCGTCATGTCCGTACTGTCGACAACAACGGCGTCCTGCGCTGGCACAAGAGGCGATACTGACCGTGTTCGGTCGCGGGTATCGCGTGCTTCTATAGCCTCCAAAAGGCGCGGCAGACTAACATCCTCATCTTGGAGCTGCAACTGACTTTGTCGTCTTTGCGCGCGCGCGAGTGCGGAGGCCTCTAAGAATATTTTCAGCTGCGCGGCAGGGAAAACGACGGTGCCCATGTCTCGACCATCAGCCACAAGACCTGGGGCCACTGCTAATTCGCGTTGACGCGACAATAATGCGTCTCTGACAGTGGGAAGGGCTGCGACCGCCGAGGCGCCTTCTGCACCGAGGACAGATCGTACTTCGTCGGTCACATCTGAGCCTAAATAGAGCACCCTCACACCGAAGTTTGAAGCGATAAACTCAACGTTGAGTGAGCGCGCGACGGCCGCCACAGCGGGCTCATCATCCCAAGCCACGCCTTGTTGCGACGCCGCGAAACCCACCACTCGATAGAGTGCACCACTGTCCAAGAGCTTGAACCCGAGCGCCTCCGAGAGGCGCTGCGACAACGTCCCTTTACCCGAGCCACTTGGACCATCAACGCAGATCACCGGAATCATTAGCAGTCAGCTCTCAACCGACACTTTGAGACCAACACTTGCAGCCAACTCGGCAAAGCCTGGAAATGAGGTGGCAACGTGGTCGCAGTCATTAATATAAATAGTGCCGGAGGCTCGGAGTGCCGCAACGGCAAACGACATCGCAATTCGGTGGTCGTTATACGTATCGACTTCACCGCCCTTAAGTGATCCGCCCACAATGACAATGCCATCATCAAGCACCTCATTTTCAATGCCTAACCGCGACAAGCCGTCGGCCATTGACGCAATCCGATCACTTTCTTTAACGCGCAGCTCTTCAGCACCACACAGCACGGTTCGACCCGTTGCGCAGGCGGCGGCAACGAACAGCACAGGAAATTCGTCGATAGCCAGTGGGACGAGATCTTCTGGAATCTCTATCCCCACCAAAGCTGAGGACCTTACTCGAAGGTCCGCCACCGGCTCCCCCCCCACCTCTCGCTCATTAAGCACCTCAATGTCGGCACCCATGAGGGTTAAAATAGTGATAACACCCGATCGAGTGGGGTTCATACCCACGTGCTCTAGCGTGAGGTCAGAGCCCGGTGCGATCGAGGCAGCAACAAGGAAAAACGCAGCAGACGAGATGTCCGCCGGAATATCGAATGTGGCAGCCGTAAGACGTCCCCCGCCCTGTACGCTGATCACGTCATTTTCACGTTCAACTTCATAACCGAAACCGCGCAACATTCGCTCTGTGTGATCACGGGTTGGTGCAGGCTCCGTCACCGAGGTCCGACCTTCAGCAAACAAGCCCGCCAGCAGGACGCAGGACTTCACTTGCGCACTGGCCACGGGCATCTCGTAGTGAATACCGTTGAGCGTTTGCCCACCTTTTATTAGAAGCGGAGGCCGTCCGTCTTGACTGTCAATCGCAGCGCCCATGAGTTTCAGCGGGTCAGTCACGCGCCCCATTGGTCGCTTCTGCAGGGAAATGTCACCGGTCATTGTTGAGTCAAAACGCTGGGCGGCGAGCAAACCACTGAGCAAACGGATACTCGTACCTGAATTACCCATATCAAGGACCTTGTCGGGTTTTTGCAGCCCTTGCATTCCCACGCCGTCAATCTCAATACGACCGTTTTGGGGACCGCGCACCGTCACACCCATGTCTTTAAATGCCTGGACTGTACACAGCGCGTCATGCCCCTCTAAAAAGCCAGTGGCAATAGTCGTGCCCTCTGCCAGCGCACCCAGCATCACTGTTCGGTGGGACATGGACTTGTCACCCGGCACTCGAATAGCGCCGTGTAGCGAGCCTCCAGACTCGACTTTAAACTTCATGATTCTCCTCGGGAGCCGTCTCAGAAATAGGATTTAAAATACCGTCGTGGTCACGTCGATGCGCACGACAAATCGAGAAATAGTCTTCGAGCGCCTGCTCGTCTTTTAGGTCGACCAGCTCACGGAGCATCGTCATCTCAGCCTCAAACTGATCAATTGCAGCCAGCAGCGCTTGTCGGTTCGTCACCGCTATATCAGTCCACATTCGAGGGTCTGACCCTGCAATACGCGTCATATCACGGAGTGCGCCACCACCATGAATCATCGGGTCGGACGCATCTCGCTCAAGCGCCCGGGTCAAAGCGTAAGCGACAACATGGGGCATGTGCGAACTGGCCGCCAATAGCGCGTCGTGTTGCTGTACCTCCATCGCTCGGATGTACGCCCCGGTTAACGCCCACATCGCCTCGATCTGGGCCACGGCGGCGGCGGCGGTATGAGGCAGCGGTGTAAGGATAACTTCCCGGCCGGTGAATAAACCTGGATCTGAATATTCAACACCGCTGTGCTCAGAGCCGGCTATGGGGTGTCCGGGTACGAAATGTGGGTAATCGTGAGACACAGAATCAACCACATAACCTTTGATGCTGGCCAAGTCCGTAATAATGGGCTGATGCGTCGCCAACGCAAGCTTGCCAATAATTTCGCGCAGAATTGAAGCGGTCGCTGCAGGCGGTGCACCCACAACAATGACGTCTGCCTGCTCGATCACCTCGTCAAGTGCCAGGGAGTAATTATCCACAACCCCCAACGCTCTGCCGCGCTTTAAACTCGCCTCACGTGGCCCCCAGGCAATCAGCTTACCGCGCCAGTTACTGCCACGCAGTGCGCGCGCCAGAGACCCAGATATGAGGCCTAGTCCAATGAAGGCAACCGTTCTCGCTTGAAATTGCGTCATCAGATCGGTGCTTTTGGGTAAGAGCCCAGTGGCTTGAGTAAGATGGAGTTTTCTTCAAGCGCCGACATCACTTCTCGCACTACAGCGTCCGAGTAATGCCCCTCGAACTCGATAAAGAACATGTAGGTCCACTTTTCCGTCTTAGAGGGCCTCGAATCGATTCGCGTAAGGCTAATGCCCCGCTCCTCAAACGGTCGAAGCAAATTTAAAAGTGCGCCAGGCCGGTTGCGGCTGGCAATCAGAATTGACGACTTATCTGCACCACTTGCAGGGACCATCTCTCTGCCAACGACGAAAAAACGCGTGGTGTTGTGGGCAATGTCCTGAATCGCTTCAGCCAGTTTGGCCAAACCGTAATTCTCAACCGCCAAATCTCCAGCGATTGCAGCAATACCGGGCTCACTCTGCGCGCGCTGAGCCGCTTCACCATTACTGCGGCAAACGTCTCTGGGAATTCCCGGTAAATTTGAATCGAGCCAATCTCTGCATTGGCCCAAGGCCTGCTCGTGCCCGCAGACGGCTCGAATATCTGACATATTTTGACCGGCAGACGCGATTAAATGGTGAACAACGGGAAGCTCAACCTCACCGATAATCTGCAAGGATGATTCGAGAAAGCAATCGAGCGTTTGACCGACCATGCCCTCTGTTGAGTTCTCTACCGGAACCACGGCCATATCGCAGGCGCGATCCTCCGCTCGTCGAAAAACGTCGCGAATGGTGGGCTGCGGCTCGAGAATCGCAGATTGCCCAAAGTGCTTGAGTGCCGCGGCTTGTGAATAGGTGCCTACGGGGCCCAGGAACCCCACAGTCAGCGGACGCTCCAAAGCCAGGCAACTCGACATGATTTCACGAAAAATCCGCGCCGCCTGATCCGCAGAGAGGGGTCCAGGATTGCGCTCTTGAATGGCCCTCAAAATCTGAGCCTCACGCTCTGGACGATAAAAAAGCGCATCACCGTCTTGGCTCGCCGCCAACTTAATCTGTGCCACACGACGCGCGCACTCCGCTCTCGCGTTGATCAACTCGAGTAATTGCTGATCTATTGAATCGATATCCGTTCGAATCTCGGCTAACTGATCATCCGTCGCCATAGCAACTGGTCTCTATCTGTGCTCATTTTCGAAACGATGCATGAAATCGCACAATGCATCAACGGAGGATTGTTCTACTGCGTTGTAAATACTGGCGCGCATTCCGCCCACCGAGCGATGCCCTTTCAAATTCATCAGTCCCTCCGCCTCTGCCTGCTTGAGAAACTGCTTATCCAGCGTGTCGTCCGCAAGCGTAAAGGGTACGTTCATTAACGACCGATACCGAAGGTCTACGGGGTTACTGTAAAAGTCACTGGCATCGATAGTGCCGTAAAGCGTCTGAGCCTTTCGCTGATTCGCTTGGTGCATAGCGGTGAGACCGCCACACGCTTCGATCCATTCAAAGACGAGTCCCGACAGATAAATTCCGAATGTGGGCGGTGTGTTGTACATGGAGTCACTGTCCGCCGCGACTTTCCAGTGGAGCATGGCGGGAATGTCAGATCGCGCCCGGTCCAAAAGGTCTCGACGCACAATCACAATACACAGTCCCGCGGGACCAATATTTTTTTGGGCACCGGCATAAATAACGCCAAACCGGTCAACATCTATAGGTCGTGACAAAATAGTAGACGACATGTCAGCCACCAAAGGCGAGGCGCTTTGGGGAACAAAATCGAACTCAAGCCCGCCGATTGTCTCATTGGGACAGTAATGCAAATAGGCAGCGTCGTCGGACGTCGACCAATCAGCCTGGTCTTGAACCGTCGTGAAATTTGACGCCTCAGAGCTTGAGGCGACGTTCACATTAACCATGCGCCGCCCCTCTGCGAGGGCCTTCTTGGACCACTGCCCCGTCACCACCTGATCGATGGTGTCGCCTTTGTCTGACAAATTGAGCGGCACCGAGGCAAATTGCTGAGAAGCCCCACCTTGCTGAAAAAGCACCGCATAGTCATCGCTGATGCTCAATAAGCGACGAAGCCCTGCTTCTGCGCGCTCCGCGACACCGACAAACTCAGGACTGCGATGGCTGAGCTCCATAATCGAGGCGCCGGCACCATGCCAGTCGAGCAATTCGCCCTGAGCACGCTCCAACACTTCCGCGGGAAGCGCCGCAGGCCCCGCACAAAAATTGTGAACTCTAGTCACTCTTGCGTCTCGTCACTACCGCTATCGACACTGTCCTCAACCACAGGGTCAGCCACAGCAGGGTCATCAGCTACAACCGACTCAGCCGGCTCTGCGACGACGTCATCCTCCGCAATACGACTCACACTGACCAGCGCTTCGCCGTCACGGGTGCGAATGACTCTGACGCCTTGAGTATTTCGACCCAAGAGACTCACCTCATCGACACGAGTTCGCACAGCCGTACCCTGGTTAGAAATCAGCATCATCTCGTCGCCGTCCCACACCTGAACCGCACCAACCAGTGATCCGTTTCGATCAGAGGTCGACATGGCAATGACACCTTTCCCACCTCTGCCTTTCGCAGGAAACTCGTCATTTTCAGTGCGCTTACCGTAGCCGTGCTCAGTCACCGTCAGAATCCGGCCTGCCACCTTCGGAACAATGAGGGAAATCAGTTTGTGCCCTGCTGCAAGATTAATACCCCGCACGCCGCGAGCTGTTCGACCCATGGCTCGAACCTGAGACTCATTAAACCGAGTGGCCTTGCCCTCTGAAGAAAACAACATAATGTCGCTTTCGCCGTCGGTAATCGCCGTGCCGATCAACACATCGCCTTCGTCCAGCTCAATCGCTCGCAACCCGACGCTGCGCTGTCGAGCAAACTGAGTGGCGGCCGTTTTCTTGACCGTCCCGTTCTCAGTCGCCATAAAGACGTACTGATCCTCGTCGTAGCCCTCGATCGGCAAAATCGAAGTGATACGCTCCCCTTCATCGAGCGGAAGCAAGTTGACCATCGGTCTTCCGCGCGCATTCCGACTCGCCAATGGAATGTGAAACACCTTCAACCAATACACCTTCCCAAGGTTTGAGAAGCACAACACCGTGGCGTGCGTACTCGCAATCAGCAGGTGCTCAACAAAGTCCTCATCCTTGACCGCAGTGGCGCTTCGCCCCGTACCACCCCGTCGCTGAGCTTGATAATCAGTTAACGACTGCGTTTTGGCATAGCCTTGGTGAGAAATCGTGACAACACGATCTTCTTCTGTAATAAGGTCCTCGACCGTCAGGTCGTGTGCCGAGTCGGTAATTTCCGTCAGTCGCTCGTCACCAAAGTCTTCGACCAGCTCTTCAAGCTCTGCACGTATGACCGTCCGCAATCGATCGGGATCACCCAAAATATCGAGCAAGTCCGCAATTTCGGCCACTTTATCGGCATATTCTTGAAGCAACTTCTCATGCTCCAGGCCGGTTAAGCGATTCAGCCGGAGTTCAAGAATGGCCTGTGCCTGTGCCGGTGACAGATGATACTGATCCTCGATTAACCCAAAGTCACCTTCAAGATCATCGGGGCGACACGCCGCATCGCCAGCCCGCTCAAGCATCGCTGTGACGTCACCGGGCGCCCACGCCGACGCAACCAAGCGCTCGCGCGCATCGGCCGCAGTGGGTGATGTCTTTATGAGCTCAATAATTGCGTCAATATTGGCTAGGGCGACGGCCAAGCCTTCTAACACGTGCCCCCGCTCTCGCGCCTTACGCAATAAGAACAGTGTTCGTCGCGTCACCACCTCGCGTCTGTGGCGAACAAATGCCTCAATAATCTCTTTTAAATTAAGTAATTTCGGCTGCCCGTCAACCAACGCCACCATGTTGATTCCGACAACGGCCTGAAGCTGGGTCTGTGCGTAGAGGTTATTAAGCACCACGTCACCGACCTCGCCGCGACGCAGCTCAATCACCACACGCAGTCCATCTTTGTCAGACTCGTCGCGAAGCTCTGTAATACCCTCAATTTTCTTTTCTTTTACCAGTTCTGCTATTCGCTCAAGCAGCTTTGATTTATTCAGCTGGTAAGGGATTTCGTGAATAATAATCGTGTCTTTACCCTTCGAGTCATCGGTAATGACTTCCGCTTTCGCGCGCACGTAAATACGCCCCCGACCCGTGCGGTACGCCTGAATAATGCCGGCTCGACCCGTAATAATTCCCGCTGTGGGGAAGTCTGGCCCGGGGATGTAGCGAATCAGCTCATCAATGCTAATTTCAGGGTTCTCAAGCACTGCAAGGCATCCAGCAACGACCTCGCGCATATTGTGCGGCGGTATATTTGTTGCCATGCCCACCGCGATACCGGCCGAACCGTTAATCAACAGGTTCGGAGCACGCGTTGGAAGTACAACAGGGATGTGTTCCGTCCCGTCGTAGTTCTCTGCAAAATCGACCGTGTCTTTCTCCAGGTCAGCAAGCAGCGAATGGGCCAACTTGGCCATTCGAATCTCGGTGTATCGCATTGCCGCAGCAGAATCGCCATCGATCGAGCCAAAATTACCCTGACCGTCGACCAGCGGGTACCGCAACGAGAATGTCTGAGCCATACGCACGATCGTGTCGTAGACCGCAGAATCACCGTGAGGGTGGTACTTACCAATAACATCACCTACGACTCGCGCAGACTTTTTGTACGCCTTGTTCCAGTCGTTGTTCAACTCGTTCATGGCAAACAACACCCGCCTATGGACAGGTTTGAGGCCGTCTCGTACGTCGGGCAGTGCTCGCCCGACGATAACGCTCATCGCATATTCCATGTAGGATTGCTTGAGTTCGTCCTCGATATTAATTGGGTATACTTCTTTCGCTAAATCTTGCTGCTGATCTGACATCCGATGACTTTTTTGATGACGGGAGTGCCGCCAAAACCTGGCCGTGAATAAGCTGTAAATACTATCAAATTCAGCCTGTTAAGGCTACGTTTAGCGACGCTCAATATTAGGAGCTACAGATCCATGACATCAGTCAATTTTGCGGTTCACGCAGACACGATAATTCCCGTTTCAGGAACGCAATCCGTTCTGAACAATTACAGCATCGTGGTGCAGGAAGGCCTGATCAAACAGCTACTGCCCAGCACTGAAGCCCGACAACTCAAGGACCTAGACCACGTGGAGTTGCCGGGTCATGTCCTCATGCCAGGCCTTGTGAATGCACATGGGCACGCTGCGATGACTCTGCTTCGCGGCTACGCAGACGACATGCCGCTGTCCGCTTGGCTGAACGATAAGATTTGGCCGCTCGAAAGTCAGTGGGTCTCAGGCGAATTTGTCAGCGACGGTACCGACTTAGCCGCAGCCGAAATGCTCCTCAGTGGCATCACCACGAGCAGCGATATGTATTTTTTCCCCGACGTGAGCGCGCGAAGACTGCGCGCAGCGGGTCTGCGGACACAGCTCGTTTTCCCCGTCATGGACATACCTACCGCTTGGGCCGCCGACGCACACGAATACCTTGATAAGGGCTTGGCACTCAACGATCACTTTAAACACGACGATCTCGTCGACATTGGATTTGGTCCTCATTCAACCTATTCGGTCGATGAAAGTCTGCTGTCTCAAACGGCCATGCTTGCCAATGAGCTGGACGCCGTCGTCCAAATCCACCTTCACGAAACAGCCGCTGAAGTCCTGTCTCACGTAGAGGCCACCGGCGAACGCCCCGTCGACTTACTCGCTCGCATTGGGCTCCTTGGCCCCCGGACTCAATGCGTCCACATGACCGCGGTTGGCAATCAGGACATCGAAACCGTCGCCCAATACGGTGCACATGTCATTCACTGCCCTCGATCGAACATGAAGCTGGCCTCGGGTGCCTGCCCCGTAAAAAAATTCAAGGACGCGGGCGTCAATGTGGCGCTGGGTACCGATGGTGCGGCCAGCAACAACAAATTGAACGGACTGGCAGAAATGCAAGCCGCGTCCTTATTGGCCAAGCTTGAAAGTAAAGACCCTACGGCGATGTCAGCACGAGACACGATTCAAATGGCCACACTCGACGGCGCTCGCGCTTTGGGACTGGATCATATCATCGGCAGCTTAGAGCCGGGAAAGTCTGCCGACTTCATTGCTTTAGATTTCACACACCTTGGAATGGAACCCAACCATCAAATTGAGTCCAATCTTGTGTACGCCAACTTAGGGTCCGAAGTCACCTGGAGCTGGATCGCAGGTAAGAACGTTGTCAAAAACCGACAGTTGCAAACTCTGGACAGCGAGGCGTTACGCCACAAAGCAGCCGCATGGCGCGGTAAACTCTCGTCATAGGCCAGACGCAGCCGTCTTGCACCCATCAGACCTAACAGTTGAGCATACGATGACACACAGCAATGTAGACCCCGATGAAATCGCGAAATTTGAAGCCCTAGCCTCGCGGTGGTGGGACGAAAACAGTGAGTTCAAGCCGCTGCACGACATTAACCCGCTGCGTGCCGGATGGATCGACCAGTTCAGTGACGTCAGGGGTAAGCGATTAATCGACGTGGGCTGCGGTGGGGGCCTACTCAGTGAGGCGATGGCACACCGCGGTGCAACGGTTACCGGCATCGACATGGGCGAGGCCCCACTTTCTGTTGCAAGAATTCATTTGCTCGAGTCCCAGTTGGAGATCGACTACCGCCAAACGACCGCCGAAGCGATTGCGCTAGAGCAACCTGAAACCTATGACGTCGTCACATGCCTTGAAATGCTGGAACACGTTCCCGATCCGTCCAAAGTGATACAGGCCTGCGCCGATATGGCAAAGCCAGGTGCCGACCTTTATTTTTCGACAATCAACCGAAACCCCAAGGCGTGGCTGTTTGCGATTGTCGGTGCAGAGTACGTGCTTAATTTATTACCCAAAGGGACCCACGAGTACAACAAGCTTATTAAGCCCTCGGAGCTTGCCCGCTGGGCCAGGGCTGCCGGACTGAAGGTCGAGGCGAATATCGGCATGACCTACAACCCCATTACCAAGCACTATCGTCTTGTAGAGCGTGACGTCTCGGTCAACTACATGATTCGGGCGAGCAAGCCTGCGTGATCGATCCGACATTCAAAGCCTTCGTCTTCGACCTCGATGGCACGCTCGTGGACACCGCCAGTGAATTGCTCGCCGCCTACCGCAAGCTGTGTTGCGAGCTGGGGGGGCAGGAGAAGCCATTTGATGATGCGCGCAAGCTGATTTCGTATGGGTCCGGACGCCTAGTCACTGAGGCCACGGGTGTCGAGGAAGGCGACCCTCGCTGGGAAATCTACAGGGCGCAATACCTTGACTGGTACGAAGCAGAACTCGGCACTTCAGCCATCCCTTACGACGGCCTCCTTGACGTCGTAAAACGTCTCGATGAGGCGGACAGGCGCTGGGGCGTTGTGACCAATAAATTTAGGCGCTTTGCCGACCCGTTGATGACAGCGATGAAATTTCAGCCGCCAGCGGGCAGCCTCGTTACGCCCTGTGACGTCACCAAGGCTAAGCCGCACCCCGAGCCCATTTTGCTGGCCGCGGCACAACTGCAGGTCGCACCCGAAGAAATGGTGTACGTGGGTGATCACATCCGAGATATTCAGGCGGGCAATGCGGCGGGATGTTTCACCATCGCCGTAAAGTATGGCTACATCGAAGATCATGACGACCCCGATCAGTGGGGCGCCAACCTGTGTGTCGACACGCCACAGGACCTCTGCCAATGGATAAGGAAACAGCTCTAATGCCAGTAGCACCTCACGCTTGGTCACCTGCCACTGATGAACTTGCGGGAAAGACAATATTAGTCACGGGCGCGGCCGAGGGTATTGGCCGCGCGGCGAGTCTCGCATTCGCATCCCGCGGCGCCGAGGTCTTACTGCTGAGTCGGAACGAAGCGCGGCTTGAAGACCTTTATGACGAAATCGTTGATCTTGGCGCCCCACAACCTGCGCTACTGCCTATGGATTTATCAAGGGCGACGCACGATGACTTCGTGACCCTTGCGGGCTCCTTGTCAGAGGCATTACCAAAACTGGATGGCCTACTTCATAACGCAAGTTTACTCGGCGATCGAAAGCCGATCGCGCAAACCCGAGCCGCTACGTGGCACGAGGTGATGCAGGTCAACGTGAATGCAGGCTTCATGCTAACTCAGACGCTACTGCCCCTACTCGATCAGGCCACGTCAGCATCGGTGGTATTTACAAGTTCCGGTGTGGGACGCACAGGTCGCGCCTACTGGGGCAGTTACGCGGTCTCAAAGTTCGCAACAGAAGGATTGATGCAGGTTCTCGCCGATGAACTTGGTGCAACCTCTGCGATCCGGGTCAACACCTTAAATCCTGGCGCCGTGAACACCGCGATGCGACGCACTGCCTTTCCGGGGGAACCGCCAACCACCAACCCCCACCCAGAAGACATTATCGCCCAGTGGGTGTACCTCATGAGCGATGCAAGTGTAGATCTAAACGGACAGGCGCTCAGCGCGCAGTAAGGCACGTCGTTACAGATTTACTTTCTTTGTGCGACGACCGGGGTGCTTTCCACTTTTACCGGCCTGTCGTTCACGCTTTTCAGCCACTTTCTTAGTGGGTCGATAGATCGCCTTGGGCGTCAAATCGGCCATGGTGTAAACCACTTCCGCATCACGCGGCTTCAACTCCATCCACTGGCCCTTCTTCAGCTTTGACGGAATAAAGACCTCGCCGTAGCGCACGCGCTTCAACCGCGAGACCGTGACGCCTTGCGACTCCCAGAGGCGCCGAACTTCCCGATTACGCCCCTCGGACAACACCACATAAAAGAATCGATTAATCCCTTCGCTGTCACTGCCGCCTTCTTGAATGTCGGTAAATCGAGCCGGCCCGTCGTCCAGGTCTACGCCCGACTTCAGCCGCTGAAGCATCGCTTCATCAACGCGACCCATAACCCGCACGAGGTACTCACGCTCAACGCGGCTCGAGGGGTGCATGAGCGCATTAGCAAGCTCCCCATCCGTTGTTAACAACAACAAGCCCGAGGTGTTGTAGTCGAGTCGACCCACAGAAACCCATCGCCCAGACTTTAGACGCGGCAGCCCGTCAAAGACGGTCGCGCGACCCTCTGGGTCTTTACGCGAGCACACCTCGCCCACAGGCTTATGGTAGAGCATAACCCTGTTCTCTAACTTTTCGTCATTAGCGACTGGCCGCCCTTTAAACTTAATTTTGTCCCCGGCGACCACGCGATCACCCAGCTTTGCCATCGATCCGTTCACCGTAATCTCGCCGGCTTTAATACTCTCCTCGAGCTTTCGACGTGAACCAAGGCCTATGCGTGCCAGGACCTTTTGCAGTTTTTCACCGTCGGGCTTAACCTCACCGTCATCCAGAATCACTTTCTTAATTTGCTTATCGGCATCACTCATTCTGAGTCCGCCTCCTCATTTTCGGGCGTTGCGCTCACTGCAATCCCTTGTGTTTCTGGACCCTCAGCGCCTGCTTCGTCGTCTCGCGAATCGTGAAACTCTTCAAGCGGCAGGGCACTGGTCATCGTCTCAAGATCCTTAACATCCGCCAGTGGCGGCAGCTGATCCAAGGATTTAAGGTTGAAGTAATCTAAAAAGCCACGGGTCGTTGCGTACATCGCGGGTTTGCCCGGCACATCGCGGTGTCCAACAACCTTGACCCAGTCTCGCTCGAGCAGGCTTTTCATAATATTGCTCGACACCGCCACGCCGCGAATATCTTCAATTTCACCGCGCGTAATGGGCTGACGATAGGCAATCAGGGACAGTGTCTCCAGCAGCGCTCGAGAGTAACGAGCGGGACGCTCAACCCAGAGCTTGCTCACCCAAGGCGATAAATGCTGCCTCACTTGAAACCGAAAGCCACTGGCGACCTCGGCAAGCTCAAACCCTCGGCCGTCACAACGCGAGGCAACCTCATCGAGTGCCGCGGTAATGTCCGACGCAGACGGTCGGTCCAACTCGTCAAATAACTGAGCCAGTTGCTTCTTGCTTAGTGGCTCATCCGCTGCAAGCAACGCACCCTCAAGAATTTCAACTAGATCATGATCACCCATAGCCATATTTACTCGCTTCTTGCTTTGATATGGATCGGCGCAAATTCTTCTGACTGCACGATGTCGACCAAAGACTCTTTAATCAATTCCAAAATTGCCAGGAACGTCACAACAACTCCCAAGCGTCCTTCTTCAACCTTAAAAAGGGCATCAAAAGAACAAAATTCTTGCTTCTGAAGCGCCTGTAGCACGTCGGCCATGCGCTCCCGCGTGGACAATGACTCGCGCTTAATCTGGTGACTCTCGTACAGGTCTGCACGCTTTAAAACCTCCGAAAAGGCAATCACAAGATCTTGCAAGTTCACGTCCGGTAATGGTTTGGTACGCTCGCTCACCGGTGGCTCCGCAGAGCCCACCCAGGTGTCTCTCTCGACACGCGGCAGGGCCGCCATATCCTCCGCCGCTTTCTTAAATCGCTCGTATTCCTGAAGGCGCCTTACCAGCATCGCCCTTGGGTCTTCCTCTTCGTCATCGGCTTCGGTAGACCGAGGCAGTAACATACGCGACTTGATCTCCGCCAACATCGCCGCCATGAGTAGATACTCCGCGGCCAACTCAAACTGCATGGCATCCATGAGATCAACGTACTGCATGTACTGCTCTGTAATGCTCGCGACATCGATATCAAGAATATTGAGGTTTTGCCGCCGAATGAGATAGAGCAACAAATCGAGCGGCCCTTCAAACGCCTCAAGGAAAACCTCGAGCGCGCGCGGTGGAATGTATAAATCTTTGGGTAGCTCGGTTAAGGCCTCCCCTAAAACCACGGCAAACGGCATCTCGCCTTGCTGCGGCTGTCCCATACGCTTTTCCACAGCGTCTGATGCGCGCAGAGAATCGCGCGGCGAGAGATCCGTGCTCGCGCCGTCATGCTCGTTTTTTGCGAGCTCAGTCTCTGCATCCGTTTTGTTGAAGATCTCAGTCACATTAATCCTAGAACCTAGTCAAAAGCTTCCGAGGCACCTAAACCGCGGCGTAAAATCCTCGTTTCGTCACCACTCATATCAACAACCGTCGTCGGCTCCAGACCACAGTACCCACCATCAATCACCAAGTCGACGTCATGCTCAAGCGTTGCGCGTATATCGTACGGATCGCTGAGTGGATAGTCATCTGTCGGGAGCAAAAGTGTCGAGGACATTAAGGGTGCCGCCAACTCATGCAGCAGTGCCTGAGTAATAGCATTGTCAGGAACCCGCAAACCGATCGTCTTACGCTTCGGATTCATCAGCCGCCGCGGCACCTCTTTACTCGCCTCAAAAATAAACGTGTAGGGCCCAGGTGTCGCGTGTTTAATCTGACGATAAGCCGCGTTGTCAACGCGTGCATAGCGTGACAACTCCGACAGGTCACGGCAGACGAGCGTAAAATTATGATCATCTGCAAGCTTACGGATCATACGAATGCGTTCAGCACCTGACTTATTGTCCAAAAGACACCCCAGCGCATAAGCCGAGTCGGTGGGATACACAATCACGCCACCGCGAGTCAATATTTCGACCGCTTGCTGGACCAGTCTGCCCTGTGGCGTTTCGGGATGAATCGAAAAGAATTGACTCATAGGGCCGCCTCAAGGGCCTCCCATATGTAACGCCCCTTGGGCAGTCGCTCGACATCAATTCCCAGACGCGGTCCGTATTCAAACTCGCGATGAAAATCTGAGCCTACCGAAGGAATGAGATCAGTGGATTCCATGAGCTGAAGAAGGCGCTTAGAGTCGACGTCAGTTTGTCGGCCGTTCAAAATTTCAATCGCTCGCCCTCCCGATGTCTTAAAGTCGTTGAGCAAGGCGCGAAGTTTCATGCCCGTCAGTCTGTACTTCAGCGGGTGCGCCAGTACCGCGATCCCGCCCGAGGCGGTAATACCCGAAACCACCTCGGCCAGCGGCGGCCAAAACATTTTCACATCGCCCGGCTTTCCTGCACCCAAGTATTTATCAAACGCTTCAGTCACACTTCCCACGGCGCCGGCTTCGACCATCCATGCTGCGAAGTGAGGTCGACCAATTTGGCTGTCACCGGCCAAGGCCATTGCACCGTCATAGGCGCCAGCGATTCCTGCTTTTTCCAGTCGCGAGGCGATTTTGCTTGCGCGCGCGCGTCGCGCAGCGGTTAAGGTCTTGATCATGGCTTGCATTTCAGGCGCCAGCGCATCAAAGCCCAGCCCCACCACATGGATCGACGCAGTCGCCCACTTGCAAGACAACTCCACACCAGAAATCAATCCCACCGCTCTGGCATCATCGCTGTCTTTGACCGACAAATAGCCTGCGGTTGTGTCATGATCGGTAATCGCAAACTTGGATACGCCCGACGCACGAGCACGCGAGAGCAGCTCCGACGGTGATAGCGCTCCGTCAGAAGCCAACGAATGTGTGTGGTAGTCAACGATCACAATTACTACACTTGCAGCCCAAGAGCCGCCCGATTACCCAAAACCGAATCATACCAGAGCCGACATGAAGCAACTCCTAGAATTCGCACCCCTTGTCATTTTCTTTCTGACATTTCAACTGTCAGGCACCACGGTTGCCGTGGGCGATGTGGTCTACACGTTCGACGGTATTTATTCGGCCACCATCGCGCTCATATCGGCCACCCTTTTGCAGGTTCTCATTGTTAAGGTTGTTTGGGGCACCGTCGAAAAACGCCTCTTGGGTGTTGCATTGGTTGTCACGGTATTCGGCACCGCCACCGTCTTGTTACGAGACCCTGTTTTTATTTTGTGGAAGCCCACGGTGATTAACTGGGTGCTTGCCGCCACATGCGTCGGTTGGCATGTGATCCGAGGCCGTTGCCTCTTTGAAGCCCTGCTGGGCGGCGAGGTGCAACTGCCCGCACAAATTTGGAAGCGAGTCACATTAGTTTCGACGCTGCACTTCGCAATGGTGGGTGCCGTCAATTTATACGTGGCCTATAATTATTCCATGGAAACTTGGGTCTCGTTCAAGCTTTGGTCGAGCCTGGGTTTCTCCGTGTTACTGATTCTTCTGATTGGGGTTGTTATGGGGCCCCACTTAAAAGAGGTCGCAAATTCTGATGAGAACAACAATACGAGAACGTTTTAATGCCGTTGGGGAACGATTTCACTATGCCTAAACTTCGAATTTTTGCAGTGCTAACCGCGTTGGTTTTACTGCCCTCCCTCGCGCAAGCGCAAGACTCAGTCGAAACGAACACCGCAGAAACGAGCGAGACTCGGTACGTCACCGATCTTATTTTCACACCGGTCCGCACAGGCCCCGGCGGCGATTATCGAATTATTAACAAGGGGCTGCCGTCGGGCACTGAGGTGGCCTACTACGGACTCACCGAGGACGGTGTCTGGGCTGAAATTGAGACAAAAGGTGGTACAAGAGGCTACCTACGAGCCCAGTACCTTCAGGCTAATGCACCTCGGGGCAGTCAGGTCAACGCCCTTGAAGCCACGCTGGCTGGGGAAGTTGAGCGCGCAGCCCAGCTGCAGCGCGACCTCGACGAGGCCATGGAGCAACTAACCTCGACCGATTCCTCGATGAGTACTGCAGCGCGCGAACTTGAGCAGACCCGGGAGACGCTGGCGGAGGTCAAGCGTGTTTCTGCAAATGCGATTCAACTTGATCAAATGACCAAGAGCCTCACTGGAAAGTTAGAAGACGCTAACGCGCGTAACGATTTACTGAAACTTGAGAACGCACGACTTCAGGATCGAATCTCAAGCAACCGAGCCATTGAAGTCGTTGTCTTGATTGCCCTTGGCATAATGATTGCCTTATTAGTACCCCGACTTTCCGTCAAACGTCGCCGCAACGACGGCTGGCGCTAAATCGCCAAGGAGAATCCCGTGAAGCATGCCCAAAAGATCTTAATCGGCCTTATTACCACATTCGTTTGTTCCTTGAGCTCATTTGCCATTGCGGAAAACCCCATTGTGAAACTCGAGACAAGCGAGGGAGACATCACCGTCTTACTCTTCGCCGACAGGTCACCCAAGACCGTTGAAAACTTCCTAAGTCACGTAGATGAGCGTTTTTACGAAAACACTGTTTTTCACCGCATTATTGAAGGTTTCATGGTTCAGGGCGGCGGTTTTGACGTGGATTTGAAACAGCGAAAGACGGAGCGATCGGTGGTCAATGAGTCCAAGAATCGTGTGCATAATGACCGTGGAACGCTTGCCATGGCTCGAACCAGCGATCCAGACTCGGCAGGCAGTCAATTTTTTATCAACCACCGTAACAATCCAAATCTCGACTGGACGCCCTTTAAAGCAGGCTACACCGTATTCGGCGAAGTCATTAGTGGCATGCGCATCGTCGATTTTATGGCCTCATCACCAACCGCAAACGCAGTGGGAACAACAGAACAAGGCCAGATGCCGCTTCAAAACGTACCGGTGGATCCAATCGTCCTCTTGAGAGTAACCCGCGTCTCGCCATGACTGTACTCAGCGTTAATCTCAACAAAGTCGCGCTCATACGAAACTCGCGCGACACACTCGTACCCTCGCCACTTGAATTTGCAGCGACCGCTATTGAAGCAGGGGCCGGCGGGATCACGGTTCACCCAAGGCCCGATCAGCGCCATATTCGAGTGACAGACTGCTACGATCTAGCGTCTTCACTTGCGGTCGAGTTCAATCTAGAAGGCAACCCCTTTGCGGCTGGCATGAAGAGCGATAGAGACGGAATCGCGACCTACCCCGGATTTATGGCATTGGTGGAGGCCACACGCCCCGCGCAAGTGACCCTTGTGCCTGACGCCAATGCGCAGCTGACGTCAGACCATGGCTTTGATCTAAGCCAAGACGCTGACCGACTCGTGCCAATTATTGCGTCGCTCAAAACCATGGGCTGTCGCGTCAGTTTATTTATGGACCCAGAACCCAAGAGCATGAGTGCGGCTGCCGAAATCGGTGCCGACCGCGTGGAGCTTTACACAGAGTCCTATGCCGTGGCACATGCTGCAGGTGATTTCGAGCGTGTTCTTAGCCAGTTTTCAGAAACTGCCGTCGCGGCACACGATGTGGGACTGGGAATTAATGCCGGCCATGATTTGAACCTGACAAACCTTCCTGACTTCACGATCCCCCACTTACTAGAGGTGTCCATTGGACACGCACTGATTACCGACGCGCTCCGGTATGGTTTTGCCGAGAGTGTCAGGCGTTACTTGCAAGCTCTCGAGCGTCGAGTCGCGGCGTGACGCCCAACGCACCTTCAGCACCTGAGTACGACGAGCTACCGCCCTATTTGGTCCCTCACAGCCAAGAATCCATCCGCATCGTGTACGAGGATGCGGACCTTTTGTTAATCGATAAACCCCATCATTTATTGAGCGTCCCAGGACGGCATCCTTTGAATCACGACAGTCTGATTCGGCGCCTTCAGCCAAGATTCCCCGACGTTCATGCGGTGCATCGATTAGACCTGGATACCTCTGGAATCATGGTCGTACCCAAGCATAAAGTCAGTCTCTCGGCGCTCGCGCGACAATTCCAACGTCGGCAGATTGAGAAAGAGTACACGGCGGTTTTGTGGGGTGAACTTGCAGACGATGAGGGCTCGGTGGAACTGCCCATCGCAACTGACTGGCCCAATCGCCCCAAACAAATGATTTGCCAGATCCGCGGCAAACAGGCGCTGACTCATTTCAGAGTGCTCAAGCGCTCAGGTAACCGAACATTGATCAAACTCATGCCTGTCACAGGACGTTCTCATCAACTTCGTATTCATATGCAGTCCTTGGGGCACCCCATTATCGGCTGTGATATGTACGCCCATGACAGTGCCTTGGCCGCGTCTCCCAGACTTTTACTGCATGCGACACGACTTAAACTGTGCGCACCTGCAACAGGTCATTGGATTTCGGCGTTCACCCCGATACCGTTCTCACTTTGATCAATAGGCTGAAAAGCGCCTCGGAAGGGTTGACGCAGTGATTACCGAACAGTCTGAAGATAACGCCCGCATTATTATTGTTAAACCCAACAAGAGTGCGACGTGGCGGACCAACCTCTATGCGCTCATTGCGATTTCCATTCCGTCATTGGGCGCAGCAATTGGCTTTGCGCTGCTCGGCGCCTGGCCTATTTTACCGTTTGCGGGTGCTGAGCTCATGGCGCTTGCGGGGGCGTTGTATTACGTCAGCTGGAATCTCGAATACCGACAAATTGTGACGGTTTCAGAACAGTTCATAAGGGTGGAGAAAGGATACTTTGTGCCTAAACGAACGTGGCTTTGGGCGCGCAGTGAAACAGCCGTCAACGTGATCAGCCCAAGAAATAAGTGGGAAGGTCCTCAGTTGTGGCTGCACAACCGTGAGAGCCGAACCGCCATTGGCGAGTTTCTCAACAAAGACGAGTCCGAAGACTTATTAAAGCGATTGCGTGCAGAATTACCGGTTAACACTTACGGCAGCGAACGAGACGTCACGCTATGAGACAATGCGGGACGCGATTGATACGGTAAACCTCAATGTCTCAGCCCCAAAAAGTCGGTTTCGTTTCCTTAGGCTGTCCTAAAGCCTTGGTTGATTCTGAGCGAATACTGACCCAGCTGCGTTTCGACGGCTACGAAGTCTCGCCCTCCTATCACGATGCCGGTGTTGTCATTGTGAATACCTGTGGGTTTATCGACAGCGCGAAGGAAGAATCGCTGGCTGCGATTGGCGAGGCGCTTGAAGAGAACGGTCGGGTCTTGGTCACCGGTTGTATGGGTGGTGGCGAGCAAGCTAATTTAGTTTTAGAGCGCCACCCGAAAGTCTTGGGCATTACCGGTCCGGCGGCTTATGAGGAAGTACTTTCCGAAGTCCGTCGAGTACTGCCTAACCCACACAAGCCCGACCCCAAGCTTGACCTCATACCCGCCCAGGGCGTCAAGCTCACCCCCCGACATTACGCCTATTTGAAAATTTCAGAGGGCTGCAACCATCGTTGCCAGTTTTGTATTATCCCAAGCCTGCGCGGAGACTTGGTCAGTCGACCTATTGGCGATGTGATGCGAGAAGCGGAGCAACTCGCACGATCTGGCGTTAAAGAGCTTCTTGTTATCTCGCAAGACACCAGTGCCTATGGCGTCGATATAAAATACCGCACGGACTTTTGGGATGGGCGTCCACTAAAAAGTGATCTCATCAATCTCGCAACGGCGCTTGGCGACTTGGGCATATGGGTACGACTGCACTACGTTTACCCTTACCCTCATGTGGATAACATCATTCCTCTTATGGCCGAGGGCAAGATTCTGCCCTATCTGGACATTCCACTTCAGCATGGCAGCCCATCAGTACTAAAGCGCATGCGCCGACCAGCGGCTGCTGAAAAGACGCTCGATCGTATCAAGGCGTGGCGAGCTGTCTGCCCCGACATTACGCTTCGCTCAACCTTTATCGTTGGTTTCCCAGGCGAAACGGAAGCCGAGTTTGAAGAGCTACTGGGATTCATCAAAGAAGCCTCGTTGGACCGTGTGGGTTGCTTCAAGTATTCGGCCGTCGAAGGCGCTGCCGCCAATCTTCTGGACAACCCGGTCTCTGAAGCCGTTAAAGAGGAGCGCTGGCATCGGTTCATGGCCCTTCAACAGGAAATCAGCTCCGCGCGGTTGAAGCAAAAAATAGGTCACTCCGTGGACGTGATCGTTGACGAAATTACACCGGACGGTGCCATAGGTCGCTCAAAAGGCGACGCACCTGAGATCGATGGCGCGGTTTATCTGCGCGACAATACAGGCTTACAGCCGGGCAATATCGTCTCACGCAAGGTCACAGATGCCGACGACTACGACCTGTGGACGGACTAATTCGTTTTCTATGAATATTATCTTACTCAGAGAACTCGACTGGGTCGCGCAGACCACGGTGGTCCTCAGGGATTACCGTGCGAAACACCTACTGTCGATATTAAAGGTTACTCCCGGACAGACCGTTCGTGTCGGACTCATCAACGGCAAAAGTGGCCTAGCGACCGTAGTCTCGGTCACCAACAGCGAAGTGTCGCTGGACGTAGAGCTACGGGAATTGCCTCGGGCGCGGCACCCTATTCAAATTATCCTTGCACTGCCGCGGCCGAAGATGCTCAGACGCATTTTTCGCTCTGTGGCCGAATTTGGTGTCGGCGAACTACACCTCATTCACTCTTACCGTGTCGAGAAGAGTTTTTGGCAGTCTCCGTATCTCAGCCATGCCAAAGTAGAAACAGCGCTTATTCAAGGAATGGAGCGTTCCGGCGACACGGTAATGCCGCGTATTTTTCAGCATCGGCGATTTAAACCGTTCATGCAGGACCAGCTGGGCGATGTGTCCCAGGGGCGCCAAGTGCTCTTAGCACACCCCGGTAGGCACGACACACCCACCGCTGACAACGCGCGGCCGCGGGCCGTGCTCATTGGCCCTGAAGGTGGATTCATAGATTACGAGGTCGCGCTTGCCCAAGACGTGGGCGCCACCCTGGTGAGTCTCGGCAATCGAATTTTGAGCGTCGACACGGCCGTCTGTGCCGTACTGGCCAGAGAACTGGGCTAGGCGAGCACCCCCGTTCCAATAGCGCAGGTCACTCCGGTACCACTGATCCCACAATAACCCTGAGGGTTTTTATCGAGGTATTGCTGGTGATGGTCCTCCGCGTAATAAAACTCAGACGCGTCACCGATCTCTGTCGTAATCCGGCCAAAACCAGCCGCATTGAGACGATGGTTATAGGCCTCAGCACTCAGGGTTGCCGCCTCAGTCTGGGCCTCTGAATAAGTGTAAATACCCGATCGGTACTGTGTACCAAAATCGTTACCCTGCCGCATTCCTTGCGTTGGGTCGTGACTCTCCCAAAACACGGCAAGCAGCGTTGCATAGCTAGTTTGCGTCGGGTCAAAAACAACCAATACCACTTCGTTGTGTCCTGTTTGCCCGGTGCAGACTTCGTAATAGGTCGGGTTCGGTGTGACACCTGCGGCGTAGCCGACCGCCGTTGTGTACACACCCGGCAGTGTCCAAAAAATACGCTCAGCCCCCCAAAAACAGCCCAGGCCAAACATTGCCTTTTCTAGATGTGCCGGAAAAGGACCCGACAAAGGTGTCTTCAAGACTGTGTGATCATGGGTCACAGCCATAGGAATATCACGACCTGGAAGCGCCGCGTCTACGGGTGGCAGCGTCTGTTTACGTCGTAACTCTATGATATCCAAAGTGCATCCCCTGCAACAAAAAATTCATCAACACGGAGTATAGCGCTGAACTTTTGTCATATGGGCGGTCTAAACTTTTGAACCTAGACAAAAATTGCATCGGTCGAGTTACACAGTGGGCCGAGGGAGACAGTACAGTGCCAATCATCATCTCGATTCCGAAACGGTCGCTCAGGACGGATGCTAGCGACTTATCGAGTCGCAAATTGCTCGACATCGCGTCCGGTAAAAGACAGACGCGAAGTGGTATTGATATCACTTCGGCCATTGTCGAACTTAAGACCCGACGCCATTACCTCAAAGAACTCGTCGACCAAGGTCTACTCAACGAGGGCTAAACCGTTACTATGAGCCCGATCACCGAGGGCTTTCTCATCGCAAAACAGGTCACGACACGTACGCGCAGCGTCTCTGCGTTTGTCGCTAAAGCACGCGCGGTCAAACGCGTCGCAGACGCGCAGACACGCCTAATTTTTGCGCTTGATGCGACCGCGTCTCGAGAGCCGACGTGGCATGTTGCACGATCACTGCATCAGTCACTCTTTGAGGCCGCCGCTGAAGACACAACACTTGCGCTTCAGCTGTGTTACTTCAGAGGGCTTGGTGAGTTTAGAGCCAGCCCATGGCTCACCGAGCCTGCGCTGCTGCTCGCGGAGTTAAATGCGGTTCACTGTCGGGGTGGCATGACGCAGATTGAGCGCGTCATTCAACACGCGCTAAGTGAGTTCCAAGGCAGTCACTCGGTGAAGGCGATTGTCTATATTGGCGACGCCTGTGAAGAGAATCCGGCCGCACTTAATGCGCTGGCCCTGCAGTGTCGACTTGCTCGACGCCCACTGCTGATCTTTCAAGAAGCAAACGATGAGGCTACCTCGCGCTGTTTTGCATCTTTGGCAACTCTCTCGGGTGGTGCGCACATTCAACTCAATGACGCCAGTGGTGAGCGGCTAAAAGCGTTATTGCGCGCCGTGGTGAGGTTTGTCACAGGTGGACGAAAAGCCCTCGAAGGTTCGGGCCAGGAAAGTGATAAACTGTTACTTACCCAGCTGTCCGACGGACAGTAATCCGGACGCTCAGTAAGACTGAAAGGACCACATTGTGATACGAGTCATTATCGCCGTAGCCATCGCTGCTCTCGCTATTTCTTTTCTTTGGAACGTGCGCAAGATGCCGCCGCACAAACAGCGCGCCGGATACATTAAGTTCTTCGTCGGCATTGCAGTGCTCACCGTCCTGTTCCTCACTTTGACGGGACGAATGCACTGGCTTGGCGCCGCGATTACGGGCGCATTCGTATTTCTTCGTCAGGTGATGCCTTGGCTTATCCGTGCGCTGCCCTTTATCAATAAGGTGCGGCAGCAGCAAAAAGCCCAACAAGGAAAATCCTCAATTCAAACAGCGCATTTGTCTGCAACCTTAGACCACACCACCGGTCTGATCGAGGGCGAAGTCATCGCCGGTCCACATAAAGACTGGCTGCTTTCAGAGCTGTCGCTTGAAGATTTGCACTCGCTTCTGACGCACTACCGTGAAGAGGACGAGGAGTCGGCCGAGTTACTGCAAGCCTATGTCGACCAGCGCGTGCAGAGCGCTGAAGAAGATGCTCAGGAGCGTGGCGAGGCGCAGCAAGAAGCCAGCGCCAGCAGTTCACGCAGCGAAGCACTCGCAACCCTCGGATTGTCAGAAGGTGCGACCCAAGAGGCGATCATCGCGGCGCACCGCAGCCTTATTCAGAAGCTGCACCCCGATCGTGGTGGCAATGACTTTCTTGCCGCCAAAATCAATCAAGCTAAAGACATTTTGTTAAACGACTAGGCACACAAGGAGCGCTGACGTGGAGCGACACTTCATCCTCAAAAATCAGGACGGACACTATTGGGGTCGCGCTAAGGAGTGGGTCGATGGCGCTGATCGCACGCGCGTTGCCTCTTACAAGCACCGTGACGAAGCCAGTAATCTTGTGTTTGAACTGAGTTCCAAGGACTTCGGATTGCGCGTGGACGTCCTAGACGTTGCATTGAACGACGGGAAGCTACCGAAACTGACTGTGAGCCAGATTGCACTGCCTGGCCTTGAAGACAATGAGGAAGAAAATTCGGAACCCCCGGTTGAAAATCCAGTCTAACGTCACCACGTATACCTTAAACGTAAACCTTTGTGGAGACACCGCATGCGTATTTTATTGTTTCTTCTAACCAACCTCGCGGTCATGCTGGTTGTGGGTGTTGTCTGGCGCCTACTCGGTTTTGAAAGTTTGCTCCAAAGCAATGGCGTTGATCTGAACTTCAACGCCCTGCTTGTCTTTTGTGGTCTCTTCGGCATGCTGGGGTCACTGTTCTCCCTCTTTATCTCTAAGTGGAGCGCTAAGCGCGGTACCGGCACTCGTATTATCGAAACGCCCGCTAACCGAGACGAAGAATGGCTTGTTCAAACCGTTCGCCAACTTGCCGATAACGCGGGTATTGGCATGCCGGAAGTGGGAATCTGGCAATCGGAGGCACCGAATGCCTTCGCCACTGGCTGGAATCGTAATAATGCGCTGGTCGCGGTCAGCACGGGCCTACTGAAACGCATGAAACCCGATGAAGTTCGGGCAGTCATGGCCCACGAAATTGGACACGTCGCGAATGGCGATATGATTACGCTCGCACTCGTTCAGGGTGTGGTGAACACCTTTGTTATGTTTTTTTCCAGGGTTATCGGTCACACCATTGATCGCGTGATCTTTAAAAACGAACGTGGTTTGGGAATGGGCTATTGGATCGGTACCTTTTTTGCTCAAATCCTCCTCAGCGTTCTCGCAGCGATGATTGTGATGTGGTTTTCGCGCTACCGTGAATACCGGGCAGATGCCGCCGGCGCCGATCTTGCCGGCCGAATGAACATGATCGCCGCATTGCGACGCTTAAAAGCCGAGTCCGAGCGTCCCTCCGACCTTCCCGATGAATTAACCGCGTTTGGCATCAGTCCCGGCGGCTCTAGCATGAGACGGTTTTTTGCCTCTCACCCACCGCTGGATCAGCGTATTGAAGCCCTTCAGAACCGATGATTAAACGAGTTTTCGCAGGTGCCCTCGCGGGCCTTGCGCTACTTTTCAGCCACTTTTCGACGTCTGCAAACGCAGTCGACTACCTCAGCTTTGCGACAGACGACGAGGCAAACACAACGGAAGTCTTCAGTAACGCAAGTCCTTCCGTGGTGTACGTCACATCGACCGCATTACGCAGACAAATGTTCAGTCTCAACGTGATGGAAATTCCACAAGGCGCCGGGTCTGGCTTTGTCTGGGATGACAGCGGGCTCATCGTCACCAACTACCATGTCGTGGCACGCGCAAATCGATTGACCGTCACACTGAGCGATCAACGCGAGTTCGAAGCAAAAGTGGTGGGTCTTGCGCCTGAGCGTGACCTTGCTGTTCTGCGACTAATAGCCCCTCCTGATGAGTTGATCGAGCTGCCACTCGGCGACTCGTCCGAGCTTTCCGTAGGTCGGAAAGTCATGGCGATCGGAAACCCCTTTGGCCTCGATACCACACTAACGGTGGGCGTAGTGAGTGCGCTAGGGCGCGAAATACAGTCTCCAAGTGGTCGTAAAATTCGTGGCGTTGTGCAAACCGATGCCGCAATTAACCCCGGCAATTCGGGCGGACCTCTCCTGAACTCACTGGGGCAGTTGGTCGGCGTCAACACCGCAATCTACTCACCGAGCGGCGCAAGTGCAGGCATTGGCTTTGCCATTCCCGTCAATACAGTCAAAGAGGTCGTTCCCCAGCTCATCGCCTATGGCAAAATTTTAAGGCCGGTACTGGGCATTGAACGCGCCTCAGATGCGTGGATTAAACGCAACAAAATCACGGGCGTACCCATTGTACGGACCTATCGTGGCTTCCCGGCAGACGATGCCGGAATGACGGGAGCACGTCGCGTGGGCCGTAACGATATTGTGCTGGGTGACATCATTACCGGTGTCGATGGACAGCCGGTGCGAACAAACGAAGACTACTTATCCATTATGGAAAAACGCCGTGTGGGTGACACTGTGACGATAGAGACCGAACGCGCGGGTGATACATTAACGTTTGACATTGAGCTGACTGAAACTCAGTAAACCCTCGGTTCTTACAGGGTTGGGTACTCATAGCCAAGCGTGTCTTGTGTGTAATCCCAGAGCCTGCGCGCCTCGACATCGTCCTCAGCCCAAGGCTTCACTTTAGTCAGCTTGCAGTTAGTCCAATAGCCGCCCGTCTGATCTGCCACCTTTTCGCTGGCACACAGATAAATCGATGTTTCTGCACCTTTTTGAGGGCCTCGGAAAAACGGTTTTAACAGAATCGGAATGATTTTCGCAATGAGCTCGCCATGCTGTTTGCCGATGTCGGTCGCAACAGCGCCCGGGTGCAGACAGTTTACCGTGACACCTTTCCCAGTAAGTCGCTGCGAAAGTGTTCGGGTAAACAATATATTGGCCAATTTGGAGCGGCCATAGGCTTCAAACGTCTTATAGCGCCGCTCAAGTTGAATGTCGTCAAACCCCATGCCTTTTACAAAACTGTGTGCACCTGAGGCCACATTGACGATCCGCGCGCCCGGTGCGGCTTTGAGAATGGCCGGGAGCAATAGGCCCGTCAGGAGAAAGGGGGCGAAATGATTGACGGCGAGTGTCTCTTCAAAGCCATCCAATGTTTCCCTGCGGTGGGAGTTGATAAGACCTGCATTGTTCAGCAACACGTCAATGGGAAGGCCCAGATCCAGAACCGCCGTAGCGGCACGACGAACGCCGTCAAGACTCGCCATATCCATCTGCACAAGATGTGGCTTGAGCCCACCGGTGCCCACAATAGCCTCAGAGAGATCTGCGCCTTTGTCGAGATTTCGACACAAAAGCGTGAGCTGCGCACCCTGTCCTGCAAGACTCAATGCGGCAGCACGGCCTATGCCTGCTGTGGGTCCGGTAATGACGATGTGTTTCGCTAAAGTGCTCACAACACACATCGCTCGGTCGTTCGTGAGCGGTCATTGCGTCGACGATGATCAGCCGCTAGATCCAGACTGTTGACCCGCGACGCATCCAGTGATGTCGCGGAGAACACATTGGGATCGAAAACGCTCAAGACCAACTGCCCTCGTCAATTTTCTCATCCGGCATCGTCTCACGCTTGAATACGGGCGATACACCGCCGCGCAGCTGTGACTCGTAATCTCGAAGTAGCTTCATACCCACCGGTGCCAGGTACCAGAGCGCGAGCAAGTTTGTGATCGCCAACAACGCCATGGTCAGATCCGAGGAGCTAAATACAGTGCCCAAGTCTTGCACTGACGCCCACGCAATCATGACTAACACCGCAATGCGAAAAGCGGGTATCGCCCAAGCGGGACGATTAGCGAAATAGGCAATGCTGTTCTCGCCCAAATAGCAGTTGTAGGCAATGGTCGTTGTGGCAAAGAGCACCAAAAAAACACTCACCAGGGACTCGCCCCATCCCCCTATTTGCTCAGCGACCGCTAATTGCGTCAGCACAACCCCCTGCGGATTGATCGCATCCGGTTGATAGGCTGATGAGAGCAGTATGATGAGTGCAGTACAGGTGCACAGGACGATCGTGTCGATAAACACGCTCAAACTTTGCACCAGGCCCTGCGAGATGGGGTGCTCGACATCAGCCGTTGCCGCTACATTAGGGATGGTTCCAAGACCTGCCTCGTTGGAAAAAAGTCCACGCCTCGCGCCCTGCATGATCGCAGCAGCCACGCCACCACCCACCATTTGCTCAAGGCCGAAGGCTGACTTGAAGATGAGCGCCAGTGCTGCGGGCACCTCGCTGATGTTGGCGATCAAAATACCCACCGCCAATGCAAAATAGCCCGTGACCATAACGGGAACGATCACCTGCGACACTGCCGCAAGACGACGAATACCGCCGAATAAAATAATCGCCATGGCTGCAGTCAACACAATGCCGCTTTGCCACGTCGGGATTGCAAACGCCGACTCAATAGAATTAGTCACCGAATACGTTTGCACAGCGTTAAAGCCAAAGCCCACTGTAATCAGCAAAAGGCCCGAGTAAATAACCGGCATAACGCGCCAGCCAAGACCAAAGTGCATGAAATAGGCTGGGCCGCCACGATAAGTTTCAGACCCGTCACTCTGTTTGTAGAGCTGAGCCAGCGCACACTCAAACAAACTGGTTGCCATACCGATTAGCGCAATCAACCACATCCAGAACAAGGCGCCTGGCCCACCCAATGTGATCGCAACCGCGACACCGGCAATATTACCGCCGCCCACCCGACCCGCAACGCTCACCACCAATGACTGGAAGCTTGAGAGGCCTTTATCGGTCGCTGAGAAACCGCTCGCCAGCCCCTTGAACATGTCCTTGAACAGGCGAATCTGTACGAAACGGGCCGTAACAGTCAGACGAATACCCACAGCGAGCAGTGCAACGATTAAAACGTAGGACCAAAGCCAATCAGTGACTGTCGCTAACATGTGCTACACCAACCCTGTGATTAAAATAATAGCAATGGCGGGAACCACCACAAACCGGAGTAACACTTGCCAAATGGAGAACACTCGCGGGTCCGTACCCAACTCAGAAAAACTGTGCTCACGACTCATCACCCAACCCACAAACAGGGCAATGAGAAGACCGCCCAAAGGGAGGGTGATCTTGTCATAGAGTCCTTCTGACGCCGCATTGAAGTTCATACCAAACACCGTGTAATCCTGCCAAACGTTGTATGAGAGGACTGACGCGACACTGCAGAACGTCACCGATCCCACCACCACAACCGCACTCATCTCGCGACCCAGCGTTGTTCGCTGATCGGTCCAATTAGTCACCGACTCCAACAGTCCCACCATTGATGTCACGCCTGCTACAGACAACATGACAAAGAAGAGGACAGCGAATACATGTCCACCGGGCATTTGAGCAAACGCGACCGGCAAGGTCTGGAAAATCAGACCTGCACCGCCAGCAATATCGAGGCCGTAGTTGAAGACCATTGGGAACACGACAAAACCGGCAAGCAAAGCCACGGCAGTGTCCGCCAAAACGATCAGCAAGGCGCCGCGCGTGATCGAGAAATTTGCCGGCAAATAAGACCCGTAGGTCATCATTCCACCCATGCCTACACCAATTGAAAAGAAGGCCTGCCCCACTGCGGCAAGTAACACTGGACCGTCAATTTTGCTGAAATCGGGCGTGAACAACCAGCGCATGGTTTCGGCGAATCCACCGGCAAAGACGTTGTAAATACTCAGTCCGACCAGCAACGCGAACAGTAACGGCATCATCACCGTGACCGCGCGCTCAATACCGCCGGTGACACCCGCGTAAATAATACTGCCGACAATAAGATTGCCCACAACCGTCATCACCAACATGGTTGAGCCGTCGGCGAGTAGCGCATCGAACGTTTGTGTTGACGATGTCGCGTCGACTCCCACGAAGCCAGTAGTGGCCGCTTGGAGGAGATACCAAAGCACCCATCCAACCACCACTGCATAGGTAATTGAAATTGTGTAAGCCGTGAAGACACCCAATCCACCGACGCCACCCCATAATCGACCGCGTCCACTCTCCTCAGCGACTGCCGCCATGGATTTAGAGGGGCTCGATTGGCCTCTGCGACCCACCAACAGCTCTGCCATCACACACGGGACCCCAATAGCGAACACGCAGAGCAAATAAACCACCACAAACGCGCCACCTCCATTTTCACCAGTGACGTAGGGAAAGCGCCAAATGTTGCCCAAACCCACCGCAAAACCGACAGAGGCCATAATGAAGGCAAAACGACTGGACCATACGGGTGTTCCTGCTGCCATGGTTTATTGCTCCGCTAAGTAGTTTGCGGCTTTTCGCGCCGCATTAAGTTTGACTGGAAACTCGGGAGCGAGCGTTGACGCTGCATCGCGCTGGCTTGAGAACCAGACCATCACTGTATCGGTCTTACGATTGATGTAGATGACCTGACCGTGAATGCCCACGGCACAAAATTCTTCGGCCTCGTCATCGAGTATCCACCACATGTCCTGGTAAGCAACCCAGTCTGCCTTAGAGTAATTGGGGTTGATGTTCATCGCCTGCCGGTCGCTGTCTTTGACGTCAACCATATGCTCTAGCCATTCTTTAGGAAGCACCCGCTCTCCGCCAAAGACACCTTTATCACGGATGAGCATGCCAAAGCGCGCACTGTCACGAGCAGTCGCGTTATAGCCCCCTGTCGCCACGGGCATGTAGGCGCGATCCACCGCAATATAGGCGTCATGCTCCGCGCCAATTTTCGACCAAACCGCGTCACGAATCACGTCATTAAGCGGCTTTTCCATCAGTCGCGACACGAGCCAACCGAGGACATCGGCGTTCGCCGAGTTGTAGTCAAATCGCTGCCCCGGCGGTGTTTGTAGGTCTGGCTTTACGAAGTGACTCAAAAAATCATAAACCCCGTAAATCGCTGACTGTCCGGGTTGCAGGTCTGCAGCGCCAGGAAGATACCCCATGTTTAATGCGGGCGCGTAGTAGAGGAAAAAATCGCTCTGCGGATCAACGTAATTTTCCTCAAACGCGAGCCCCGTTGCGTGGTCTAAGACGTGTTGTACGGTCACACGATCAAAGGCACTCCCTTTCAATTCGGGTATGTAATCAGAAGGACTCTTCGTGAGCTCAAGCTGGCCACTCTCGACAAGCACACCGGCAATGCTACTGACCAACGACTTGGTCATGGAGTACCAAATATGCTGTCGATGCGCGTCCATCCCGTTCCAGTAGGACTCGAGCACCAGGGTGTCTCCCTGAACGACGACCAATGCGTCCGCCGCATTCGCACCGAAAACCTCAGCCACTGACTGCCCACCGATGCGAAATCCACTAAGACGCGACTCATCGCGTGCAAAGTGATGAACGTCACCGCCACGAGGCACCATGACCGTATTATTGGGCGCCCCAAAATTTTGAAAAGACCACTGACTAAACGGCCAATCGCGGTGGTTCTTTTTTGTGACTTGTGCGTCCGCGGTGGGAGGAAATTCGTTCATCACCTGGTGCGGATCTTGAGCTGTTGTCGACATAGCACCTCCTACTGAGACGAGGACAACAAGCAATCGCCAAAACTTCATAGGCATCTCACTTTGTTATTGTTGTTCAGAAAGGCCCCAGAGCCCTCGTAGTTTTAGAGTGTACCGCTTAACTCGATTCGGTAGCCACTGCCGACCGGAACCGCTAAAAGAGCGATCGCCTGCTGAAACGCCTCGTTGCGCGCCGCCGGGCCCGAGAGATCAGCGGCGAGCGTGTAGCGCCCCTGCGCTATCGCAAACTGACCGTTGACCTCCAGCGCCCCTTTTCGCGTTGAGATACGGCCTTGGACACCTTGGTCTGTCGTATCAGTATCAATCACGTAGGTCCCAAGCGAGACATCTCCACCGACCGCACGCCACGCCGCATTCTCCCAAACAATGCGGCCATTCGCCTCGAGCAGCATGCCGGTCGAGTCGACCGCCAGATGGTCCATGTCCGCAGTAAGGCGACCCGCAATATAAAGCGGAATCAGGTTGCGCACCCAGCCCACATCAAGGCTCAGCATCACCTCGTTTAGGTGTGTCGTGCCGCCCAATCCAAAATCCAGCGCAAGATCTGCTCGCTGATCGCCCCAGCGACTCTCGAGCGTCAAAACGTCACCCCACAAAAGACCCCGAGGACTGAGCACCCAGTTAACACGTCCCAAGGCAAACACCTGTCCGCGCTGACTGACGTCCATGTGCGAGGCTGACCCGCGCCACAGTGAACCGGTAAAACCTGAGGCAGTGACTGTCGAAGGCAGAAGACCACTGACGACCGAAGCAGGAACGCGGGCTACGAGCAACGCCAGCATGACAGTGCCGGTAAGTACAAGTACCGTCAATCGACCCACAGCTACTGGCCTCGAACTCTTAATGTTGCGTTAACACCGCCCGAACGACCCGCGTCGCTGAGCGAAGCATCGACAATACGCAGCCCCTCGTTGCCCTCTACCGTCTCAAGCCACTGAAGTAATGCATCGAAGTCAACACCCTCAAAACGCACTTGCACCTCACCGCGACTGTTGGGCTGCAAGCGCTTTACGACCAATCCTGCATTTTGTGCGGCGGCACTGAGCGTCGATGATAGGTTTTGACTCGCGCCCGTGTCGCCACTCTCTCTCAAACTCAACAGCTGGCTGACCTTGGTTTCAACGCGTGACAATTGGGCGCTCGCCGCATCATTATTACTGGCCATTTGGCGACGCGCTTCGCCTGCTGGCGACAACGCAAACTGAAACAACATAAACAGGAGCAAAAACCCGCTCAGGAGCATCAGTGCCATTTGATCACGGGGAGACTGTGCTGCAAACCATGCGCGCATTAGGACACCTCCACTCTTAACCGAGCGCGAACTTCATCGCCCCTCGCACTGGATGTTTCAAGGGTCGCCTTGAGCCCTTTCCCTTCAAGTGTTTGTCGAATTTTCTCAACCGCTGAAAAGTTTTCAGCGGTAAGGTTCAGGCGAAGCTGCCCCGCGCTGTAATTGATCGATGTGACTCGTCCGTTGTTCGAGATCGTTGCTGTTACAACGTCTACAAGACGGGGTGTAAATGCAGAAAGACCCTCTTCGCCGGTAAATTCGGCAATCTGTCGGTCTAATTGCTTCTCGACATCAACCACAGCACCACGTGGATTCGCCCGCCGATAGGTTTGTTGAATCGCTGAGCGCAGCTCAAGATTGTGTGACTTCAATCTTTGGAATTGGCCAAGATCGGCAACCAACTGCAAGGTGATGGCCACACAAGCCGCTACGGCAACGGTCCTCCAAAGACCCCACCATTTGTTCAGTGGTAACGCAGGCGCAAACGCCCCTTGACGCAAATTAAGACCTGGACGCGTATCAGCGAGCAGAAGGAGCGCTCCCCACCCTCCTTGGCGCCAGTCCACAAGGGCTCGCTGCTCGTCACTCAAATGAGCGACTACAGCCGCTTGGTCAGTGCCATAAAACACGATTTTTTCGGGCGGCTCTGCCAAAGAATCCAGTACAACCGACAAGAGCGACAAATCCACGCGCGCGCCTTCAGAGTCGCTCCAGCGTAAGACCACTGAATCGCCCTCTGCTACGGCGCAACACTCGCCTCGCGCTCTTGGTAAACACAAGGCCTCGGGAGCAAAAAGCTTGAGGCTTTCCGCTTGGCTGAGCTGCTCAATCCATGAAGAGAGATTGTCGCTCCGGGTGAAGGCGACTAAAAAATGCTCGTCGGTCAAAGGCGCAGATACAAAGTGCAAGTCGTCGACGTCCTCGGCGACCTGCTCTTCCATCATGAACGGCAATGATTTTGCGAGGTGTTTTCGCTCTTGAGGTGTAACGTCGATAGAGGTCGTCCGAACAGCATCACTGGGAAGCCCAACGATCACTGACTCTGGATATACGGTGTCGGCGGTGATGACTTCAGCGCTGATGGCGCCAGCCCGCCAAAGCATCGGCTCCCCATCATGCCAAATGATCACACTTGAGTTTTCGACGCGCATGTTAGATCGCGGACCTCTTTGTACGACGTGTTAAGTATAGTGACTCAAATGCTCGACGTTGACTGCTCATCACAGCTCGCCTTCGGTCCGATGGACAACAGACACCGCTCGGCCCTGACGATGCAACACACTGTACAGGCGACGTTCTCGGTCGGCAATCTCAACGCGCGCATCGAGTAGGAACCAGTCCGACTTTACGCCAATCATGTTTCGCAAGTCAGTCGTTGTGGCATCGGTAAACATGGGATCTTCAATAAAGCCATCAACGTCTGTGATCATGCCCTCGTTTCGAAGTTCCACAATGCGCGCGACCTGTTGCCCAGAGAGGGGTTCGAATGCATCGTCGCCACTCAATGCGGCGAGCAACTCAGGCGGGGCAGTCAAAATATTGATCTTTCCCCCGTCGGTCGGCCACACGGTTAAAAACGGTGCAATGAGACGATAAAGGTCCGGTGTCATGCCATCGACCGCTCGCACCTCGCTAACACTTGCGATCGGTCGATTAGGCGCTCGGTAGGGAAACGCCGACGACAAATAAACTTCATTCTCAGCGCCGTCCATTCGTGGACTGCGGTCTGTATCGATAAAGTCGGTCATACGCTCCACCAGCCGAGTGGCCTCCGCGCGGCTGAGCTCAGCCTCCTCAATCGACAACAGCAACCGCAGTAAAACGCGCTGCTTGGCATTGAGTCGCTGCGTCTCGCCGTCGCGCTCGTCGGCATCGGCTGGCGCCGCCCCTAACGGGGTGTTGGGATCTCGCGCTTGATTTACGGCCTCTACCAAACCGTTGATATTGAAGCGCGCCTGCAAATCGTAAATATCACCCCGCAAAAAGCCAATGCCGTCCAGTGGATAAGGGGCTTGGGGCTGAGCCCACATTTCTTGCAATGAATCCAGCGGGGCATCTTGCTTTGCGTCCTCGTCAGCATCAAATCGTAACGCCAACTCCGCAAGCGTTTCAGCACCCAGTAAAAAGGACCACCCCTGCTCAGCAAAAAACGTGTTCGTGCTCCTCTGCAGTTGCAAGTTGAAATCGCGCTGCACACCCACCATCAGTGTCGCAGCAATTGCGAACACCAGCAGAGCGATCACTAAAGCGGCGCCTTCCTGTGATTTATTTGAAGGACGGCATGACATAAAGTCGCTCCAGTTCACCCCAGTCCTCAAGGGAAAGTCTCACCTCCAAGGCAGCGGGCGGTTCCATAATCTTGTCGGTAAAACCCACCTCTGAAATCCAGTTTTCCTGCCAAAAACGTCGGTCTATGGTTTGATTGCGATCCACTTCCAATGACTTGATCGTCGGCAAAAAACGCACCTCAAAACGCTCAACACGATCAACCAGCACCGTTTCAGTGGGCTCAATGGCGGTCGTTCGATCAAGAACGGGGTAGCTCAGCCTCAACAAGCGATCGTCTTCCAGGCGATAGGCTACCCGCTGCAAGGTACTGCGCGGAGCACCGGTACTGTTGTGCCAACCTGCGCGCGTCAAACGAAGCGGATCTCGCGCCAGCGCCCCCCCCAAGACGGCCGATGCCAGCTGCCCAAACTCGTCGCGTACCGGTCGGTTGGTCATTTGCCGAATGTCACGCGAGAGGACATTAAACGCCCGATTAATCTCGTGCAGTCGCTCAGATTCGGCGCGGACCGATTCGATACCCGTCAGTGCCGTGGACAGCGCTTGGTAAGACAACACCGAGACGAAGGCAGTAATCGCCATAGCAATGAGCACCTCGATCAGCGTAAAACCACGCGGCGCGCGCATCGACCTATCCTGACGCATCGATTGTCTCCGCATTAAGAAAGGCGTCGAGTGTAAACAAAACGGCATCGTCCTCATCTTCCTCAGCCGTTACAGTCACCGTCAGACGCATAAACCCGGGCACCGGTGTATCGCGAATCTCGCTTCGCCAGTTCCAGGTTCGTCCCGCCCGATCAGAAGCTCCCGCGATGACACCCTTGCGTGCACTTTGACTTTTAGCGACAGCCAGACGCACTTCCGCAACCCGATCGGCGGCCACCCACTGGGCGATGGAGCGGTCTCGCAGGTAAGCCGTCCCGTCGATTTGCTGAGACAACAAAAACAGGAGTGCCGGCAGTGTCACAGCGACAACCGTCAATGCCACCATCACTTCAATCAGCGTGAAACCTCGCGATTTTTTTCGGTGTTCAGTCGAAAAAGTCATCGGGCTCGATTCCCTTCGGCAAAAAGGTCATTCGACCAAACAAATCCCAGCGCAAGGTGTAGAGCAGATCGCCAGATCGTTCATCGATCCAATCCATTTCTCCGGGCGTCATCTCGCCACCGGCAAACAAAATAATCTGCGGTGGGGGGTTTAGGTCCTCCTCAAGGACTTCCACGTCAACGGGGGGTTGCTCTTCAAGTCTAAGCTCAAGTTCCATTCCCGGCTCAAACTGCAGGTCTTCGAAGGCATTATTGCGCGACAAAGGCTCAGACCAGCCCTGATCGTAGCGCCGCAACCAGAGACCTGCGTAAGACGCATCAAAGTCGTTGAGTCGGTGAATCAGCAGTCCATGATCCGTCCCAGTCAGCTCGGCCTCGGTCAGGGCATACCCCAAAAGCGCCGCCACTTGGCGAACCTGATTTTCACGCGAAATGTCGGAACTACCCGAGCCAACATTGAGGCTCACCAGCGACGTCAGTAGCACCACCACAAAGACCACTGCGAGCATTTCGATGAGGCTGAAGCCTCGCTGACGTTGACCCACGAACGAGCACTCCTTTATGAGTTGTCGTCTTCACCCCAATTGCCGATGTCTGCACTTTGATCTTCGCCTCCGGGCAGTCCGTCGGCGCCCAGTGAATAGATGTCAACCTCGCCATACTCGCCAGGTGACAAGTAGAGATACTCACGTCCCCAGGGATCTAGCGGCGCATCAGGCAAGTAGCCACCTTTCTTGAAGTTACGGGGCTCGGGTTCAAGGGTTGAGGCCTCGACGAGCGCGACCAGACCTTGCTCTGTCGTTGGGTAGACGTAATTGTCCAAGCGGTAGATCTTGAGTGCAGTTTCGATCGACTTAAAGTCTGCCTGCACTTTTTGAATCCGAGCATCATCCGCACTGTTTAAGACGGTCGGCGCCACAACACTGATCAACAGACCCATGATCACCAGAACCACGAGAATTTCGATCAAGCTAAATCCATTCTGCTTCTTCACTTTACTACCTCACCATCGTGTTCAAATCGAATATTGGCAATAAAATTGCCATCACTATTGTCAGTACTAGCCCACCCATAAACACCACCATGATGGGCTCAAATAACGCCATAACCGTGCCTAAGGTGGCTTCTAACTCACGCTCTTGGTTCGAGGCAGATCGCTCAAGCATGGACTCTAATTCACCACTAGTCTCGCCGGATGCCACCATGTGAACCATCATCGGAGGAAAGTAGTCCTCCTGTGACAGCGCCCTATTTAAGCTCGATCCCTCTTGGACTTTACTTGCAACTTCTTGGCTTGAGGCACGCAACACCAAATTATTCATAACCGCGCCTGCAATTTTGAGCGCGTCCAGTAACGGCACCCCTGACGCCATAAGAATGCTTAACGTCGAAGAGAATCGCGAGGTATCCATACCGATTAAAACGCGTCGAATTCCCGGAACCCGAAGCAGGGTTGCGTCAGAGACCTTCTTATACACAGGATTTTTCAACAGCCGCTGTATAACAACCACCAAAATCACAAGACCCACCATGAGTAGCACGCCGTAATTCGTCAGAAAGTCACTGGTGGCGATGAGCGCAACCGTTAACGGGGGTAACTCCGTTTTGGTTTGCGCAAAAATGCCGACCATCTCTGGAACCACAAACACCATTAACGCCGTGACCACCGCAATGGCCACACCAATTAAAACAAACGGGTAGATCAGCGCCATCTGGAGTTTCTGGGCCGTGTGTTGTCGGTTTTCCGTGTAATCCGCCAGCTGCTCAAGTACTGGACCCAGTTGCCCAGCCTGCTCGCCGGCGGTCACCATCGCGCGGTACATGTCACCAAACGTCTGCGGAAACTGTCCCATGGCATGCGCCAGAGTGTGCCCCTCGGCAACCTTAGAACGAACCTGCAGTAACAGTGCCTTTGTTGATGCCCGTCGCGTTTGTTCAGCGGCCGCTTGAAGACACTCATCCAGCGGGAGCGACGACGCCACTAAGGTCGCTAATTGCCGTGTCACTAAGGCGAGTTCGCTGGCGCTCAGTCGGGGTGCAAACCATCCTCGTTTTGCCCCTGAGTCAGCACGTGTACCGTTGGCTGCGCGTCGCCCGGCCGAAGTCACTTCGATGGGACGAAGGCTCTTGGTTCTCAGCTGTGCGCGAATTTGCCGTTCAGAGTCGCCCTCAAGAACCCCTTTGATCAGTTTCCCGTCGGAGTCGAGTGCCCTGTATTTGTAAGCCGCCATGCTATGTCACCGAGGTAACGCGAAGGACCTCTTCAAGCGTTGTTTCGCCGCCCAAAATTCGGCGCTGGCCATCGACCTGAATACCGGGGTAATTCTTGCGTGCCACCGACAACATCGCTTGCTCACCCTGACCCTCGTGGATCGCGGTTCGAAGCGCCTCATCGACCTCAACAAGCTCATAAATACCGGTTCGCCCGCGATACCCCGTCATGTTGCACTTAGCGCACCCCTTAGCGTGATAAATCTGGACTGGCTCGTCTCCCAGTACGCCGAGTAATTCTCGCTCGCGGCCACTGGCCTCAGCCGGCTCTCGACAGTCCATGCAGAGCAGTCGAACCAGCCGCTGAGCCATTACACCGACCAAGCTCGAGGAGAGTAAAAACGGTTCCACTCCCATGTCTTGTAACCGCGTCACAGCACCAATCGCCGTGTTAGTGTGCAACGTGGACAGCACAAGGTGACCCGTTAGAGAGGCCTGTACCGCGATCTCGGCGGTTTCCAAGTCTCGAATTTCTCCCACCATCACCACATCCGGATCCTGACGCAAAATCGCGCGCAGCCCTCGGGCAAATGTCATATCCACCTTAGGATTGACCTGTGTCTGCCCCACACCCGGTAGCATGTACTCCACGGGGTCTTCGATCGTTAAGATGTTCCGAGAAGTTTGGTTAATACTCGATAGCCCTGCATACAGGGTAGTGGTCTTACCCGAGCCTGTAGGTCCTGTTACCAAGATAATGCCGTGGGGTCTGGCAAGCGCCCTACGGTAGCCCTCATGCACCTGCTCGTTCATCTTGAGCTGCGTTAACTCGAGCTGACCCGCTTGCTTGTCCAGTAGTCGAAGCACAACGCGCTCGCCGTGCGCAGAGGGAATTGTCGACATTCGAATATCGATTGCGTGACCTGCGATGCGGACCGATATGCGGCCATCCTGCGGTATACGCTTCTCCGCAATATCGAGTTTGGCCATTACTTTTAGGCGCGAGACCAACAGTGATGCCAACATACGTTTGGGTGACAAGACCTCGGCGAGAACGCCATCGATCCGGTAACGCACCGACAGTCGGTCCTCAAACGTTTCTATATGTATATCTGACGCTTGCTCTTTCACCGCCTGAGAGAGTATCGCGTTGATGAGTCGGATAATGGGCGCGTCGTCCTCCGCGTCCATCAAGTCACCCAGATCAGGAATCTCATCCACGAGCCGCGCCAAATCGACGTCAGTGGAAATATCCTCCGCCATTTGAGCCGCCTGATTTTGATTGCGCTGATAGGCGCCGCTCAAGCGAAGCTGGAACGTCGCCTCATCAACTTGCTCGAGCTTAAAATTTGCGCCTGATGTGCGTCTGACTTCAAGCAGTGTGTTGGTGTCTATAGGACCCACATGACTCAACACCAGGCCATTTTCAGCGTCCTCAAGCACGACCTGGTGCACTTTGGAAAAACCAAAAGGCAAAAGCCCGCTTCGGGGATCTGCAATTAAAGGCCCCTCGCCCTCGACCGATAGGGACGCATCGATGCTCACAGTCTCAGGAATGATACTCACTGATCAATCGGCTCCTCAGCCACATCAGGGAGTGAACGCACCCGATCCTCCCACGTCGGGAGTACGGGGATCACGTTGTCATCAAGGAACATCAGGCCCTGATCTCGGCGCTGGCGTTGTTGATCGCGTATGTATCGATATTTTTCAGCCGTCGCCCCTCTCAGGTCTTCATCGTCACGAATAATCGTGGAGCGGATAAAGACGAGTAAGTTCGACTTCGTCACAGAAACAACGTCGTTTCTGAATAATCTTCCAATCACAGGAATACCCGACAGCACGGGTACACCCTGTCGCGAGTCTTGTATATCGTCTTTAACTAGCCCCCCCAAAACGACGATATCGCCGTCTTGTGCCATCACCTTCGTTTCGATTTTACGCTCGTTGGTGATGACATCTGAGGCCGAGAGCACCTGTTGCGATATGCTTGAGACTTCTTGAACGATGTCCATCACCACCGAATCGCCCTCGTTGATTTGTGGTGTAACTTGAAGCGTCACACCCACGTTTTCACGCTGAATGGTTTGAAAGGGATTGGCCACACCGTTTGAAGATCCGGTATTGGTGTAACTGCCAGTCACAAAGGGGACTTGCTGCCCCACCGTGATAAAAGCCTCTTCGTTGTCCAGCGCAATAACACTGGGTGTCGATAGTATATTGGCATTGCCCTGCGACTGGAGTGCGTTGAGGATCGTCGTCATTGTCAGACCCTCGTCAACAACACCCCAACCGAAGGTCGAGCCCGGGACTTGCGCAAGTGCGCCTGCCAAATCACGCACCCCTATATCGGTAGAGGTGCTGTCCTCCGGAAGAAGGGCCTGCGCAATGCCTGCATTACGCGCTTGCTGTGCGGAACTCGTACTGATGCTGCTCCCGTACACACCCGAATCATTGGCGAAGAGCCACTGCAGTCCAAGCTCCCGCCCTTCCACAATCTCCATCTCGACGATAATGGCCTCGACGAGCACCTGCGCGCGACGAATATCGAGTCGGCTAATCACCGACTCGAGCGCCGCCATTTCGTCTGTATCGGCGGTCATAATAAGGCTGTTGGTCGACGCATCAGATTCAATCGTTGACTTCGCCGCATTTGCGGACCGGCTTTGGCCACGACTTTCATCGTCAAGCCGCGCCAGATTCTGCATCACCCGTGTCAGCACTTCAGCCACTTCTGTCGCATCTGCGTATTCGAGATACCTAACGCGCACATTACCGCTCTGTTCCAACGGAATATCGAGATAGTCGATCAAACCATTGATGCGCTCAATACTCACTTCATCGGCGGTCACAATCACGCTATTGGTCCGCTTGTCGGCAACCAATGTCGCTTCGTCATTGGCATCAGCCCCCTCGCCTGCCCGAGACTTTTCAAGCGCCTTCAACATCTCAACCACGTCTGTGGCAACACCGTAGCGAAGTTGAATAATCTCAGTCTCTTTCACCGCAGACTCGTCCATGCTTTCAATAATTTCGGAGATGCGGTTAATGTTGGCACGAATATCTGAGATGATAATGGCGTTACTGGGCGCATAAGCGGCCATGTGTGCCTGCTGCGGTACGAGGGGTCTGAGTACCGGTATAAGTTTGGCCGCCGACACATTTTCAAGCCGAATCACCTGCGTCACATACTCGTCGTTAATGATCGATGTACCCGAGATCACATCTACCGGCGCCGATCGTGCGTTCTTATTGGGAATGACGCGCACCACGCCGCCACTGCGGACCGCGGTGTAGCCGTGAACGTCTAAGATCGATAAAAATAAGTCATAGAGCTCCGCTTTTGACACAGGCTTGCTCGAAACCACCTTCACTTTCCCTTTCACGGAGGGGTCAATCACAATGGTGGTGCCGGTAACGTCCGAGACAAACTCAATGAACTCTTGAATGTCGGTGTCTTTCAAATTGACCGTAAAGTCCTGAGCAAAGGACGGGCTAGAGAGCAGCACGACACTCATTGAGAGTGTGAGGGCGAGTCCTTTTGCCTTGCCGAGCATTGCGCGCATGATGAGGGTTACTCCTACTGGATGTTACTCAGGCTTACGTTAATAGATACAGGCGACCCCTTCCGATCAATATCGAAGGTCGCATCGGTTGCGTCTCGCATCAACTGATACAAACGCAATGTGTTGGAGGGGTCACTGAGCGCATAACCGTTCACTGCCGTCACGATATCGCCTGCCTCAAAACCCAACGCTGTAAATTGAGCTGCGTCGCGACCCGGGGAGACTTTATAGCCTTTCAAACTCCCGTCCGCCTGCACAGCACTGATGGACACCAAACCCGCGAGCGACTGAGGGTCGCTGTAAAGTTGATCTCGATAATTGGTGGCAAGGCGCCCACGCTCCTGGCGGGTAGCCTTTGCATCCGGCTCTTTTTCCTGCGTCTCCGTGTCGGACGAGGATGCCCGCGATTGGGACTGCACAATGCCTACAATCCCGTTGTCATCAAACAAAGTGATGAGCTCGTAAGTTCCGTTATTATCAATGACGACTTGCTTGGGCAGAATCTTTGCCAGCGTCACCTTTCCGTTTGCGGGCAAGTCATCACCGACCGAGTAGAGCTCTTGCTGCTTGCGCGCCTCAATCATCACCGTTCCAAATCCATCAGCGGTCGAAGCGACAATGCCAGTGAGCTTGAGCGCCAAACTCGTCTCCTGGGCACCGTTCTCAATCCCATCTCTGGGCGCCACTGCAGAGGTCAGAACGGGCAACTCCGTCACCTGCTCACCGTCCCGGGCTCCAAAAACGCGCATCCCCAAAATTGACGACACATCAATAGTCTGCGCGCCAAGATTGGTCGCGTCCTGTGTCGGAGGCGGATTGACGGCTCCACCTTGCGAGACGGCAACAGGTCCGTTAGGCAGCAAAGTCCACGCGGCGCTCGAAAGACTGTTTAGGGCCCACAGCACCAACAGACCCACCAGCACGCCCTGAATTTTTGGCAACCGCTGATCATCCGCGGCCCAGCGATAGGCGTCGCGAAGTCGCGATTCCACATCAAGCTGAGTAAGCCACGAAGCTGGGTTTTTCATACAGTCTACCGAAGTCTATTGATGTGCCTAGTGTAACTGAGGTCGAGCGCTAAAGGGTGAAGCAAAGGAGCGACCGTCGCCCAATCGACCACCTTGGACGCGCCTTACGCCGGTGTTGTCAGCGATTGCTCTACCGGTGACAGAAGTCCGTTATTATTTTTCCGATTTTGACCTCGTAAGTTCACCCTTACTACAGGGAAATTATTTAAGTTCCAAACATTATTGTGTGCGCTGATCTGTTACCATACACGTCACCTGCGGGGTGGCAATGCCTGAGATGCTCATAGAGTAAACCCGTTGAACCTGAACCGGCTAGTACCGGCGTAGGAACAGGACTTTAGAGCACACTCGCTCGACCGCATCCCGTGTCTCCTCGCCGTCATACCCGCCCTTTTTGATCGCACTCGATATAGAGGAATTGTAAAATTGAACGCTTACCTGCTTCGCGCTCGTCTCTCAGCCATTGGACTACTTTTGAGCCTGTCCCCCGCCGGCATGACTCAAGATCAACCAACGATCGAAGAAATTGTCATAACCGCCACGCTGATGTCGTCCGATCGCGATCGAATGAGCTCAGACTCGCTCACAGCGGCTGACCTCTCAAGACGCGCAGCGATACATTTTGAGGACGTGCTGACAACACTTCCAAACGTTGCTGCCTCAGCCGGCGCGTCGCGCCAGCGGTTTTTCCAAATTCGAGGTATCGGTGAGCGAAGTCAATTCATTGAACCGATTAATCCCTCCGTTGTGATTTTACAGGACGGAGTTGATATCAGCGGTATCGGAGGTGCTCTCACGACCTTTGACACGGCGCAAATAGACGTCCTGAGAGGCCCTCAAGGCACACTCATGGGCGCTGGGGCCCTGGCAGGACTGATTAACCTTCAAAATAATATGCCCGCTGAAACTAACGCAACCGACCTAGCGCTGGGATTAGAAAACTTCGGCGGTCGGCGCAGCAGTATCGTTGTCAATCGCCCCGTCTCGCCGACCTTGTCTGCGCGTATCGCCCACCAAAATTACCGTTCAAACGGCTGGGTCGATAATGCCTATTTAGGCGTCAACGACACGAACAACCGCGATGAAACAACGACCCGGCTGTCGATTCGTCAGCGCTACGATCGCAATACAATTGACATAGGCGTCAGTCGAATCGATGTCGCCAATGGGTATGACGCATTTTCGCTTGATAACACTCGAGAGACACTCAGCGACAACCCCGGCGAAGACAGCCTAGCGCTCAACGCGGGCTTTGTACGCTGGAATCACGAGGGCGACCGCTACGAGTCTCAGTTACAAGCAAGTTCGGTTGCGGCTGACGCTCGCTACAGCTACGACGAGGACTGGAGCTTTGTCGGCATTGCGCCATTTTGGGAGTACAGCTCCTTTGACGCGTATGACCGAGACGTTGAACGTCAAACACTCGAGTGGCGCCTGCGCCCCGTCACGAGCGTCGATACGCAGTGGACCGTGGGTCTTTATGTACGCGACGATTCGCAAAAGCTGAAACGGCAATATACGTATTTAGCCGCCCCATTCGAGAGTACGAATACGACGCAAACGTGGGCGGCTTTCGGGCAGGCTTCTCAGCAAATTACCGATCAGTTGGTCGTAACAGCGGGTGCGCGTGCCGAGTATCGCGATGTTGACTACCGTGATTCAGCCGCGGTCGACACGACATTTAGCGACCGCTATTGGACGGGCAACGCCAGTATCGAATGGACCGTTGATGATCGCAATGCACTCTACATTACGCTCTCTAGAGGGGTTCGAGCCGGTGGCTTTAATGCAACACTTTCATCAACACTGCTCTCGTTCTCCGATGAGATCAACATTGCTCCCTATACTGATAACAATCGGTTTGGCGAAGAAGCGGTCGTCAATACCGAGCTTGGGTGGCGTGCTAGCCGTCTTAACGGTGACTTAAGAACCGTCTTGACGGTGTTTAATATGGCGCGCAGCAACCAACAGGTGAAGAGTTCACTGGTTATTCCGCGCGCTGACGGCAGCACATCATTCACCGATTTCACTGACAATGCGGCCAGTGGAACCAATCAGGGCCTTGAGGGCCGACTCGATTGGAACATCAGCCAGGATCTCACGATTAATGCCGGCGTAGGGCTGCTCGAGGCAGCCTTCGATGGCTACATTAATGTCGATGGCACTGATCTCTCTGGCCGAGATCAACCGCAAGCACCCTCATGGCAGTATCGGCTTGGCGCAACCTTGGCTCTGACACCCGCGTTGAATGCAAGTCTTGAGGTCACTGGACGTGACAGCTTTTTCCTCTCTGATCGTCACAACGTCAAATCGCCCACCGCAGAGCTGATCAATGTTGCTCTTGCGTGGACAGACGGTCCCTGGTCACTGACGGTCTGGGGTCGCAACATGACGGATGAACTCACCATTACCCGAGGGTTTGGTACATTCGGAAATGATCCGCGCAAGGAGTATGCGCTCGAACCCTACTATCAGTTTGGCGAGCCGCGTACAGTGGGCGCGACCGTCGGCTATCGATTCGGAGACTAAACATTGAGACTAACTGCAGAACTGAGTTTGTACCCGCTCGCAGGAGACGTAGAGGTGCCTGTTTGGGCATTCATTGAACACATCATCGCCAGCAATTGCTGTAGCGCAAGCACCAACTCAATGAGCACGCAGATCACCGGCGACAGCGGCGATGTTTTTAACTGCGTTCATGCGGCGTTGGAAGCAAGCTATGCGCAATTTGGCCGTCAGGTGTTGGTTGCCAAATTCATACCTGAACACCACGTCGACGTCGAACCCCCAAAACCGACATGAACCCCTTGGAAATCACCGCAGTGATTCTCGCCTTGGCGTACCTCCTACTGGCGCTGAGGCAAAACCGGCTCTGCTGGATCGCTGCGTTTATCAGTGCCGCCATTTATTGGGTCATCTTCGCGGAGATCAAACTCTATATGGAGGCCGGCTTGCAAGTTGTCTATGCGGCCATGGCCATTGTGGGCTGGATGTCTTGGGGTAAAGACAACAGCGCCGACACCTTGGCGGTGACGACCCGTCCCCTGCGTTTCCACGTCGCGGTTATCGCCGGAATCTGTATCGGGTCTGCATCAGCAGGCGCCCTACTGTCGAATCTGACCGATGCGGCTCGCCCATTTGTTGATACAACCACCACCGTTGCCGCCATTGTCTGTACTTGGATGGTCACCCGTAAAATTCTCGAAAACTGGTTTTACTGGATCGTGATCAATATTGTTTCCGTTTGGCTCTATCTCGACCGAGGGCTCGAACTGACTGCAGGTTTATTTGTCCTCTACATCGCACTCTCCATAGCCGGCTACCTCTCATGGCGAAAAACTCTGATTACCGCCTAGCCTCAGTCCAAGAGGTGCTTGATCGCTGGCGTCAATGGAACGGTGATACCCCTGGGTCTCGGCGGCCAGCGTTACACGAGGTGGTGGGTGAGGGTACGGCACATCGGGTGTACACCCTACGAGACGCACCGGACTGGGTCCTTCGTCTGTCGACCAAGCGCCATACGTACAGCGTAAACGATCATTCAGCAGAACTGGCGTCTTGGCGACGTGCGGCCTCAGCCGGACTGGCCCCACGCATTGGGTGTGAGAGTCAAGACGGTCAAGTAGTCATTACCCAGCGACTGATTTTTAACGATGCCCCCCCGCGTGATCACGCCGCTCTGCTAAGGTCGATTCATGCATTGCCAGACAGCTCACCGCCACTATCGCTCAAAAAGATCACGACACAGTACTGGGAAGCGATCGTGCATAAATCGTTGAACGAATCGGCTCTAGACCCCCGTTCAGAAAGCATTTCGAAGGATCTTGAGCTGTTAGACTCAGAGTCGCCGTGTTTTTGTCACAACGACTTAACCCCTGAAAATATTGGCCGCAGCGACGATCAACTTTTGGCCATCGACTGGGAATATGCGGCGCGCGGCAATCGACATTTTGATATCGCGATCGCCAGCGAGCACATGGCCCTATCAAAGCGGTATGCTTTTGCCAAAGCGGTCGCTGGCAATGCGTTTAAAGAGGCCAACTGGCAGGCCGCCTGCCGAGTCGCCTTGCTCACCACGCATCTTTGGCAGTTGGCCGTGAACAACACAACCAGCGAGGCGCTTACCCTAAAAGCGCTTGCACGAACATGGACGAATCATGACTAGACCGTGGCATATATTGGGTGTGGGAAGTATCGGGGGGTTATTTGCCCATCGGTTGTCTCAGGGCGGCGCCTGCGTGAGCCTACTCACTCACAGTGCCGCGCCTTCAAAGAGAACGATTACCCTTGAGTCGACCGAACACGGCACAGTTGAAAAACAATTTGACTGTGACTGGGAAACCAACAGCGCTGACATCAGCCGATTACTCATCACCACTAAAAGCTGGGCCGCCGGCGACGCATTGCGGCGAGTGGCGCACCGATTGACACCCGACACCGTAATTGTCGGCATGATGAACGGCATGCAACACATTGAAGACATCAGGCGCATTGCACCAGAGAGTCAGTTGTTCTGGGCGTCGACAACGGCCGGATGCCATCAGCAAGGCGATAAGTGGGTTTCGGCGGGATCGGGCAACACCATGATCGGTACTGACAATACAGCGCTAGAGCCAGAATGGCTCGACGACTGGAAGACCGGTGTGCCGCATCTTTCGTGGCGAGCGGACATCACCACCGGACTGATTGAAAAGGCCGCCATTAATGCGTGCATCAACCCACTGACCGCAATACACCGGGTCAAAAATGGCGCGCTACTCGAGTCGCCACTTAACCAAACACTGGCGCGCATCATCGCGGAAGTGGCAGGCGCATTGACCGCGCTGGGCTACCCCGCGCTGGCCGCGACACTGCGAGACAAAACCCACAGGGTCATTCGCGACACCGCTCAGAACACATCGTCAATGCTGAGTGACATACTCCACAAAAGGCAGACCGAAGCCGATTCGATACTGGGGTGGTTTCTTCGCCAAACGAACACTGAGTTAACAGAGGTTGAGCAACTGGCTATTCAGCTGAGAGCGATCGAGCAAGCTTAGTAAGTGCCGCGAGCCACACCCGATCATCGGAGGTATTAATCACGCCGATGACAGAGGCTCATCATCCTTACTTAAGTGCAGCAAGTAAAACGCGGCACCCGCACCGAAAAGTGCCGTCACACCCACGCTGCCAAAATACAATTGATAACCGACTGCTTCGCCGTAAGTTGTAATGAGATAGGTGTTCAGCATGGGCATGTAGATGTCTGGCGTGTATCCGATCATCGACACCATACCGATGGCGAGACCGGCGCGCTGTGGCGCAACGCGAGTGGTATTAAAAGACGCCCAGTAAATACCCCGGACCCCGTAGATCAAAACCGACGACGTGGCGACCGCAAAGTACAGCAACGTATAAGGTGAGTCGGCCGGCAACACTAAAAGTCCCAGTAACGACAGACCGGCAAATGCGATGGCTACGCCCAGTGATCTGACCGGATGATAACGGTCACCGATGAAGCCCGCGATGACAGCACCGACCGGACGCATCCACAGCCGCACTGTCGTCAGCGCGGCTACCGCGACTGCATCTAATCCAAACTGTGTCTGCAAAAAAGCCGAGTAAGAGTAGGTTGCCCAAAATACTTGGTAGCCGGTAAGAATACAGAGCGCCACGAGCCACACCCGAATATTATTAACCAGACTCCAGAGGTCGGTGAGCGTCTCTCTCAGCCCGGCGGCGGCTTCTTCAGCGCGCGTGGGTGCGCTCTTAGCACTGTCATCAGGCTCTTTGAGCACCACCCACAAAAATACGGAAATGACGAGGCAGACCACACTGTAAAAGTAAATAACCTGAACCATCGCCTCCTCATCAGCAGTTCCCAGCGACGACACTGCATAGGCAAACCAAGCAACCGCAATGGTGGCGAGCAAGGCTTCAAAAAGCCCTCGTCCTCCCTCAAGAAGTCCGAAGTAGCGGGCTTGCAGATGTTCAGGCGCCAATAAGCTGCATCCCTTGATCAGAGCCGCCCAAAAAGTCAGTCCCGTAGTGCAACCCCAGAGCCCGAAAATAACGCTGATCCAAAATGCCGACGGTAAGGTCGCGTACCAAAGTCCAATGACGCCGGTCATGCTGACTGAGAACGTCAGCAAAACACGTGGAGAAAAGCGGTCCGCCAACCAGCCACTAGGAACATAGCTGAAGACAAAAGCCATGCCTAAAATACTGTAAGCAACGCTCAGTTCAGCCAGCGATATTCCGAACGTTGAAAGCAACGTGAGCTCAAAGTTTTGACGCAGGTACAGCAGCGGATAAATAGCGCCACCCGCCATAATAAGAAACAGCAACTTAATGTAACGAACGACCTCGGGGCGAGCCCGAACCGGGGATATTTTTAGTGTCATAGTCGCCACCTTACCGTGAACAGTACTCGACGTCTTTAGGAGCCGATAGCCCGAAGTGACCAAAGCCCAGCAAGCCACCATGCGCATCGCTTATGGACCACGAACCGCAGACAAAAAAAAGGGCACCAGCAGGCGCCCTTTAGACTCGAAACGGCTTTAGCCCGTGGGCACATCAGTAAACGGTATGCCTTTGTCCATTCGTGGCTCCTGAGGAAGCCCAAGGACTCGCTCAGCAATGATATTGGTCATGATTTCATCGGTACCACCGGCGATGCGTAATCCGGGAGCGCCCATGTAGGACCCAATAATATTGTCGGCCAGCTTTGAACGACTCGAGTCCCAAATTGCGCCCGAAGTTTCAAGAAGATCCATGCAAAATGAGGCTAGTTGCTGCATTTTAGGCGCACCAACGAGTTTTCCGATGGAGTTTTCAGGGCCGGGAATATCACCGCGTGACAGCGCTGAAAGCGTGCGGTAGCTCGTGTACTTAAGACCCGCCTCCTCCACATAGAAGCTCGCCAGTCGCGCCTTAACCGCACTGTCTTCGATGGCAGGTTTGCCGTCGATCATCACTTCTTTGGCGAGGGCGACTGCCAGTGCCACATTGACGCCACTGCTGCCCGCACCAATCGCCGCCCGCTCATTCATCAGCGTTGTTAGCGAGACCTGCCAGCCTTGACCGACCTCACCCAGCCGTTGTGAATCGGGAATGCGAACGTCAGTAAAGTAAACCTCGTTAAACTCCGACTCTCCCGTCAACTGCTTAATGGGCTTAATCTCAATACCCGGCGACTTCATGTCGACAAAGAAATAGCTCAGACCTTTGTGCTTGGGTACGTTGGGGTCGGTTCGCACCACAACACAACCGTAGTCGGAATAGTGAGCACCCGACGTCCAGATTTTCTGGCCGTTGATGACCCACTCGTCACCGTCTTTTTCCGCTTTGGTACGAAGCGCGGCCAAGTCAGAACCTCCAGCAGGCTCGGAGAACAGCTGACACCAAATTTCTTCACCACTCGCAAGTTTTGGCAAAAACTGGTCGAGGTATTGAGGCTGTGCATACGCCATCAGCGTCGGCGCCATCATGCCCTGGCCAATCACAAAGAAACCGGCGGGCACATCGTACTTACCCTCTTCCTGCTTCCAAATGACTTGTTCGATTGCGGACGCACCGCGACCCCCGTAAGCGGGGTCCCAACCGATGCAAGCCCAGCCCGCATCGTACTTGCGCTTCTGCCAGAGCTTCGCAACTGCTAAGCGGTTCAGCCCTTTTATTTCCTCTTTACTGGGTACGTTTGCTGCCAGCCAACTCGCGGCTGCTTCACGAAACGCTGCCTGTTCAGGAGTATCGTTAAAATCCATGATGAACCTCTCTTCTCTCGTTTCGTTATGCGGATGCGGCGAGGCCGTCAACCAGACGTCCCTGCCATTGTTTTTCACTGCCCACAGCCAAGCTCAAGAGCTTTGCGCGGCGGTAATAGAACTGACAGTCAAACTCCCAGGTGAAGCCCATGCCTCCGTGGGTTTGAATGTTCTCTTCGGCAGCAAACAGCGATGCTTGGATTGCCGCCACCCGCGAGGTTGCAGACGCCACCGCAAGGTCACTGGCCTTAGCGTTGAGTGCCCAGGCACCGTAATAGGCATTGCTGCGCGCCAACGTATTTTTGACGTACATTTTAGCCAACTTGTGCTTAATCGCCTGGTAAGAGGCAATCGATCGACCAAAGGCAAACCGTCCGAGCGCATATTCTCGCGCTTGCTCAAGCGCCTTATCGGCGATACCGATCTGCTCCCAGGCAAATAGCACGGCCGCGGTGTTCATGAGGGACTCCACAGCGGTCCAGCCCGCACCCTCTTCACCCAACATTTCAGCACAGGCGCCGTCAAACACGAGCTCGGTGTGGCCACGACTAAAGTCAATCATTTGCACGTTGTCCTTGGACACGGCGTCTTGACTCAAGTCGACCAGGGCCAGTGATGCACCGTCACCCTTATCCGACGCACAGACAACGATCGCCACAGAAGCGATACCGCCGTCAGCAACCGGCACTTTAGTGCCGTTTAGCACGCCATCTTGCATACGCGTGCTCATTTGATCGGGGGTTACTCGGCCACCCGCTTCACCCATAGCAAAGCATCCAATGGCAGTACCATCGGCAAACTTAGGAAGCCAGGCTTGCTTTTGTGCCTCGGTACCGAGCGCCATTATGGCCTCTGCCGCCAGATAGACCGTTGAACTGAAAGGCACTGGCGCGCAGGCACGACCGAGCTCCTCGGCAATGACCACGAGCTCCAGGTACGACATGCCCAAGCCGCCGTACTCCTCTGGAATGGTGGTGGCCGTCCAACCCATTTCGGCAATGCCCTTGTAAAGGTCTGCGTCGTGGGTTTCTCGGTTATTTAACACGCGTCGGACGAGTGTGGTGGGACAATGCTGAGTCAGGTAGCTGCGCGCCTGATCTCGGAGCATTTGCTGCTCTTCAGAAAACTCGAAGTTCATGCCTTGGTCTCTATTGTTGTTAGTTGTGACCTAAGAGTAGCGGTCGGCATAGCGACTGCCAATAGATAGACGCACATTCGTAGGGGCAAACGGACAGAGAGGCGTCTTGACTGGAGACTATTTTTCTCCCTTCTTGCCGTTATTGCCCTAACGCTTGTCGCGCCATGGCGACAAAGGGATCCGCTTTCTCGGTCTCGGTTCGCGCGCGATCGACAATTTGCGCAAAGCGTCGATCCGATTCTGTAATGTTCCCTTGCATGCCATAGGTATCGGCAATCATGAGGGCAATGCGATTAGTCTCACGCGGTTCGATTAAGCGAAACCACCAAATATCAACCTGCTGATCGAGGGCAATAAGCTTGTCGGACTGCTGCGTCTGATAGTAGTGAGTCGCTAATCGCTGGACCGCGCTGAACGTGACGTATTCAAACGGCGTTTCTTCATCCTCATGAAAAACAAACTGCTCCATCAATTCATAGCCCGCATCGGCATTGCCCATTTGAAGCTCTGAATATCCGGCAAAGTAGAGCATTCGATGGTTACGGTTTTTCCGCGTCAGTGCGTATTTTTTCAACGCCTTCCAGTCCTGGCTTTGAAGCTGTTTATTGATGCCTTTCTGCTCGCTAGGCTTCAAAAAGCTGAACTTAATAGGGTAGGGGCCTGGATCCAGTCGCTTTCCATCTCCCCTCAGGTTAAATGTGAACTTATTCTGAACACCTGCAACACGCACAGGCATGCCGTTTAAAATTCGAGGCTGATAAGTGAATTGTTTGGCCGCCTCGACGCTGATTCCCTCGAACAATCCGACGGGGCTGCACGCCTCGGGAAACACATCTTGAGTCGTCCCTTGGGCGGTCACCGTATATTCAACGATGCAGTAGCCCTCGATACCGTTAAATTGAGAGACATGGGGGTACACGGGGGCCTTCTTCTTTAAGGGCGCGTATTCTTGATCCGGGAGTTTACTGTCTGCGTGCGCGAAGGAGCCGCATACTGCCAGTAGCGCAACCACAATGGTGCCGAGTCTCATCATCTAATCCTTGTATCAGCCTTTGTTATCTTTTCGACACCACTGCCTTAAACCCCCACGTCCAAGTGTTTTATTCATCGCGGCAAGCACGCAACTGGTGGTTTAATAAGGGCAGGTAAGAAGAATAGGAAAGAGGCGTACTGATGTCCAAAAAAGGTTTAGATCTTCCGGGAGCCGGCTTACTCAGATCCACTTTCATTGTGGGCTGCCTCGCAGTGCTTGCGAGTTGCGGGGGTGGCGGCGGTGGCAGCAGCCCAGCCGCACCTCCCGTGGCTGTTAATCCTCCGACCCCCGAGCCAACAGGGCCCGACTTTTCCGATCTAGATAATTCATTTCAAGCCTTCATCGACAGCGATCCTGTCTTCGACGGTATTAGCTACGTCTTAGTGAACTCAGAGGGCGTGATGCACACCGCTGTATTTGGCGACCACACCGAAGACACGGTGGCGCTGTTAGCCTCGACCAGCAAAGTCCCTGCTGTAATGACGATCATGGCGCTCGAGGACGACCCCAACATCGAATTTTCGATCACTGCACCCGTCAGTACGTATCTGGCCTACGACGGTCCGTACGCTGACCGGACGGTTGAGCAAATGGTGAGCAATACGTCTGGCATACCGGGCCTTCGACTGCTGCCGGGCTACGGATCAGCAACCGGTCCAACACTTGAAGACTTCAACCATCTTTGCCAGTTCGGCTCACAAGCATTTTTTAGTTTTGAAGGCTGCGGACAAACGCTCATACAAAACGAATTGCCCACCTCACGATCGGCAGGGAGCGTTTACGACTATGGCGGCAGTCAGTGGCAAATAGCGGGCGTGACCGCAAGTACGGTCGCGAACGCCACCTGGAACCAACTGGTCGACCAATACTTGGGAACACCTTGTGACCTTGAGGTCTTCACCTTCGGGAATCCCTGGGAGTCACCCGAATCGTTCACCGGTGCCGTGGACACACTTGCTGGCGTAACCAACCCCAATATTGAGGGTGGTGCGGTCACCAATATGGCCGATTACGCGAAGCTACTGGAGGTCCACCTCAATGGCGGATTCTGCGGAGAGACGCGCGTCCTCAGTGAGGAGGCTATTGCCAGCATGCAAGCTGACCGGGGCGGCTTGGTGACCACTAACGCCACTCCTTATGGCATGGGTTGGTGGATTAGAGCTGATTTGCCCGGGGTATTTACCGATCCCGGCGCCTTTGGTGCGGTGAGTTTTATTGACGTTAATCGTGGAATTGGCGGCTATATGGCGATTGACGAATACGGTGATGACGCCGACTCCGGTGCGCCCCCTGAGTTCTTCATTGGTCAGGCGATCCCCGCGATACAAGCGGCGTGGGATGCTGCTCAGTAAATAAGCGCCATCGGATTGTGCATTGATTCAAGCGGGGCTTTTTAGCCCCTTCTTCATGTTTGTTGCTTTTAAGCCGAGCCAACGCCGTTGCTTTCAATCCGAGGTCTGAATTGATACCAGTCTATGACGTCACTTATTGAAGGACGGCACTGACCTATTAGGGATTTGCAGGGAGCTCGGGCAGCGGCTCATCACCACAGTCGACTTCACGAGCGTGGATGAAGTCGAACTCCGCCTGGTCAAATAACAACTCGTTCTGAGATTTGGTCAGCACCCACTTTTTAAGATAGGTGCAGTGGTAGGCCTCATTGCGCGGCATCCATTTCGTTGGGTCACTGCTGCCCTTTTCGCCATTCGATGACGCGCCAACAGCAAGGAAATTATGGCTCGTTTCTGGCAATACGCCTTCGGTCAGACTGCCGGTATTCGCGTAGCGGCGCTGAAGCGATGAAATGAGATTGCCAAGGCCCGACACCCACGACTCATAGAGCGCTACGACATGATCGATTTGCACGTTAGATGCCGCGTAGTAGTAAATATTGTCATAAGGGTCCAGCCATCGGCCCGTCGCCACAAAACAGCCGTTGGTCGACATAACCAAGGGATAAGCACCATCACCATCCAAGTGCTGTGCGATCAGCACCTCATGACGATCTGAAATGCAGTCACCGTCCTCGTCGTCCCACGTGCTGGGCCGGTCATAGTCGGGCGTCGATACGTCGCCTACCAACACCGCAAGACCAAACAGACGTCGCTGGACATTCTCGTCGTCACTGACGTCGTTGACCACGTCGACGCGCACATTTACGGAACGACTCAGTGCACCGTCAGACGCCGTGACCACGACGTCGTAGCGATTATCCACGTTGTTGTCGCTCGGGGCCTCGAAGTCTGGCGCCTGCAAAAAGACAATCTGACCGCGAATATCGATCGTGAAAACACCCGCATCGGGCCCCGCCAGTGTCAACACGAGATTATCGCCGTCTGGATCGACAGCCTCTACTGCACCCGCCACTACGCCGTCGTCTTCAGGCACCGTAAACACATAGCTCTCGGCGTCGAAGCTCGGCGCGCGGTTTGTGACTGTGGGGGACTCGCCGGTCCCACCTCCGCAGGTAGACAACATCGCCATGCTCAGTACCGCAACACCCGCAGCGGCTGTTCGATTACTTCGCCCTTTATTCGACAAACTCATTCGGATTCAGACTGCCCTTCGGAGACGGATCTAATGTGAATCGCAAAGATGACATATTGTCGTTTTCTGATGTAAAAAAAGGCTCAGACGCTTTACCTTCGTTGACGGATGAAGCGCAGCCTGAGATCGTGATGCCAACTTCAACGCAAAGTGCAATCGCCGTGTCCACGATTGAAACGAAAAGGCTTTTGCTCAGACCGACCGAGGCAAGTGACTGGCCCTGGGTTCGCGACTTTTTAACCTGCAAAGACACAATGGCGCATTTGGGCGGACATCAGCAGGAGTCTGACGCGTGGCGCACGCTCGCACAGTGGATTGGCTTGTGGTCTCTCACCGACGCGGCCATGTTTGGCGTGGTGAATAAGTCCTCCGGAGAATGGATTGGTCGGATCGGCCCGTGGCACCCTCTGCACTGGCCCACTCAAGAGGTCGGGTGGGGACTTCGAAAGGCCCATTGGGGGAACGGCTATGCCTTCGAGGCGGCTTCTGCTTGCATAGATTACGCGTTCGAGACATTAGGTTGGGATGCAGTCACTCATCTCATTGCGGACGAAAATATTGCCTCGCAACGACTGGCAAAACGACTGGGATCAATGCCAAGTGAGTACGTGAAACTCCCAGGCTCCCTGAGCGGCGTGGAGCTCCAGGTGTGGCGCCAGCGAAAAAGTGAATGGCGGTCGTCACGATGAACGCGACTTCGCGGTTTGAGCCGCAGATGAAACGCGCTTTTTGGTTCACCTGTTTGGTGGTGGTTGCGGGTGCGCTTTCACCACAAGGGCCGGACCAAGCAACCGTTGTGCTCTCTGACAAACTAGTGCACGCCGGCGCCTTTTTCGTGCTTAGTGTTTTTGGCCTTAAGGCCTACTCGACCCGCCCCGCACTGGTGATTGCGGCCCTATTTGTTCTGGGTGGCAGTATTGAGGTCGCACAGGGGTTTACTGCCACACGGTCACAAGAGTGGGGTGACTTGTGGGCCGATTGCCTCGGTGTTTGCCTGGGCTATGCGGCGATCGCATTCCTAAATCGAGTCGGGACCGCTCAAAAGCCCCCTCAGTAAGCCCCGCGCAGACTGCGCTCCCAACTCGTTAGTTACGCGCTGCGACCGAGCTAATGCGCGTCACGCGCTACAGTGCGGCAGGTGCCCAGGTGGCATGAAATCCAGCCGGCACACGACCAGGCAATCTGACTTTAGCAATGGGTCCTTGCTCGATGTTCTGAGCGTCAAAGACACAGAACCAGGATGTCCAGTCAGTGGTGTCGTGGACGAAATTAACCACATAGCCGTCGTCTTCTTCAGCGTGTCGCGTTGCACCCGCTTTGGGGGCATAGACCGCCTCACTCCCAAAGACGCCTGACCCGTAGTCATAACGCCAGTACTTCCCCGTCTCATTGTCGTACTTCACCAGCCCAGTAAAGCGCAAGGTGTAGCCGCCCTCCTCGTGGGTCGGAATGTACTGGTGATAGGCGTAACGGCTTTTCTGGCCACCATAGAGGGGATTGATCTTGTTGAATTCGGTATTAAGGTCGTCAATATCGCCTTCACGAACCTCGCCGGTCACGAGGTTGAAACGCCAACGATAGTTATTCGCCTCAAGCCGCATGTAGGCCAGCATGTGCGAGAGCTCGCCCTCATCGCCGTAGGCCTTGGGCATCGGGTTAACGGACCGGCAACCATCCATAACAACCCAGTCGCCCTCCTCCCAGCAGTTAGACACGTGAAGGACGTAACAGGGCTCGCAATCAAACCAGCGGATGCTATTACTCTCACCAAATCGAGGGATCAAGCCGAAGCGCGTGGGCATGTCGCGATGGAAGGTCAGCACCCGTAATTTGTGATTCTTAAGGACGTCCAGGTCATGAAAAAACGGTAAGTCGTGAAGCACGGTGTACTGCTGAGTAAACCCAATATCGTGCGGTAGTCGAGCGCCTGGAAGGTCAATAGGCACTTCGTGGATCACCTCGCCCTTCGCATTAGCCACACCATAGGTCATGTAAGGAGGTGCATCGTTGTAGTCAAAGTACAACAGCTCACCGGTCTGCCAATCGACTTTTGAGTGCGCGGACATTTTAGGCTGCTGGCGCCCGTCAAGACGAAACGCCTTGCGCGTCTCAAGCGTCAGTGGGTCGAGCGCAACGGGGTTCCCCGCGTTGTACCACAGACTGACGAGGTCGCCGTTTAACGAAAAGACGTCCGTGTTTGAGGTGTCCTTAATACCGAACTCGGAGATGCTGTAATCAAACGGCCCCATGACTCCGGGAGAGACGGACTCACCCGCACTAGCCTCATCCTCAAAGGCCGAGGTCTCGATCCAACGGTTCAGGTAGCGCGCCCCGCCATCGCTCAGGTGAAGGGCGTGCATCATGCCGTCACCGTCAAACGGGTGGTACCGATTTTTGGGCTCAAACACGGGGTTTGCCCCATTGCGATAGTACGTACCCCGAAGGTCGCTCGGCAGCTCACCTACAACCTCGAGTCCGTCTCGATCTAACGCTCGTGTGGTGGGCGCGTACACACCGTGCAGGTAAGGATTGTCGTGGTTGTAGATCCACGCGGGGGCGTCGTCAAACGTCGGCGTCTCGCCAAGACACTTATCGCTGACGGGAAAGTCCACCAGCGGCGCTCTAGCGGTCTTTGGAGATTGATGTGCCGTCACTCGACTCACCTCGGTGTGTAATTATTGTTCGATCACAAAGCTTACTCGCTCTGAACGGCTTCGCAAGGTCCGATCGAGGCCTGCGCTTGGACCGTACGGGCACTGACCACGTCACGCTCTTCGTTTGAGCACTATCGTCTGAACGAGGCCTCGCGTAAAACGAAGACATGGTAGGGTAAACACGCTGGCAGCTTGGTGCATCGAACGCGTCTATCGGCTGTTATAAAAACGTTAAAAACATCAGGTAAAGAGAGATCGGACATGAAATTAACCGGCTTACTGCACATCACATTTGCCTACATCGTCACCCTGGGAGTTGCCTGGGGGGCGCTCGAGGTGCTGGATCAAAGTCCCCTGTGGAATATGTTCTGGGCGGATATAGCAGCAACTGTTGCGATCTTTGTTTTCAGTAGGCTGTACAAGAACTCAAGCTTTTATGACGCGTATTGGAGTGTCATACCCCCGCTCATTGCTCTGTATTGGACCATGGCCGCAACAGCACAAGGGATTGATATGACCCGTACCTGGCTGGTCGTCATTCTCGTCTGGCTGTGGGGTGTTCGTCTGACGGCCAACTGGGCGACGTTTTGGCCCGGTCTTGAGCACGAAGACTGGCGTTACGCGCCGATTAAAACAAACGCCGGCAAGTGGAATGCGCTTGCCGATTTTTCAGCGATACACTTGTTTCCGACCGTCATCGTATTTGCAGCGTGTCTGCCTATTTACGCAGCGGTGGCTATGGACGCGCGTCCCCTCAACGCCCTGGATTACCTAGCAGCGGCAGTAACTCTGATCGCGATTTTGATCGAGCTGGTCTCTGACATTCAGCTCCATCGATTCTTGACGCATCGCAAGCCAGGCGAAATTATGAAAACCGGCCTATGGGCCCTTTCGCGCCACCCGAACTATTTTGGCGAGTGGCTGTTCTGGGCGGGGCTCGCCTTATTCGGTCTTGCGGCCGTGCCGAGCGCATGGTGGTGGGTCTTGCCGGGGGCGATTGCCATGCTCGTCATGTTCCTGGTCGCGAGCATTCCCATGATCGACAAGCGCAGCGTCGAGCGACGTCCCGAATACCAGGCACATATGGCACGGGTCTCGGGGTTTGTGCCTTGGTTTCCAAAGCACAGTAGCTGATACTCAACACCACCTTCACAAGGAGAAATGTCATGAGTCGTCCCATCCGCCTCGCCCTTACTGCTGTGTTGACCTGTACTTTATCGGTGAACGTCGCGGCTCAGTCATTAATCATTAAAGGGGCCAATCTTCTAGACGTTATGACGGGTGAGCTCGTCAAGGACCATGTTGTGCTCGTCAATGACGGGCGTATTGCGCGTATCAGTCCGACGAGATCTGCGGATCTACCTGCGGGCGTCGACGTCATAGACCTTCAGGGCCACACCCTGCTGCCGGGGCTTATTGATATGCATGTCCACCTCACCTCGGGCGGGGGCTATCACGGCTACGAGAGCCTGAAATTAACCGACGAGCGGCGTGCCATTTTGGGGGTTGTTCATGCTGAAACGACGTTGATGGCGGGATTCACTACAGTTCGTAATGTCGGCGCAGGCTCATTTGGCGATGTCGCCCTCAGAGATGCCATTAACGATGGTGATATCCCCGGACCTCGAATGTTGGTATCAGGCCCACCCATTGGCATTACCGGTGGTCATTGCTCAGACAACAACTTGTTACCGCCCGAGTACGGTATAACCGGAGAGGGCGTTGCTGACGGTCCATGGGCTGCACGCACGGCGGTACGCCGAAACATAAAATACGGTGCTGACTTAATTAAGACCTGCTCAACGGGCGGCGTGATGTCTAAAGGCACAAAAGTCGGCGCACCCCAGTACACGGTCGAAGAACTGACGGCGCTGGTCGACGAGGCACACAGCCGCGGCCTCAAAGTGGCGTCGCACGCCCATGGCGCTGAGGGCATTATCAACGCATTGATCGCCGGCGCAGATACGATTGAGCACGCGAGTTTTATCGACGACGAAGGCATTGCCCTGTCGATCGAGCGCGGCGCAGCACTGTCGATGGATATCTACGTGACCGAGTACATTCTTGGTGAAGGCGCGAGTGCAGGCATTTTGGAAGAGTCGCTGGAAAAAGAGCGCAAGACCGGGGCGACTCAGCGGTCCAACTTCACCAAGGCAGTCAACGCGGGCGCCACGATAGTGTTCGGCTCAGACGCCGGGGTTTACCCCCACGGGCAAAACGCAAAGCAGTTCTCACGCATGACCCGCTTTGGCATGACACCACTTCAAGCCATTCAGTCGGCGACGATTACCGCCGCCGAGGTGTTGGGGTTGGAATACGACGTCGGCAAGATTACAGCCGGATACGCTGCAGACTTCGTGGCCGTCAAAGGCAACCCTATTGAGAATATCGAGTTGCTCGAGGAGCCTGCTGCTGTAATTAAGGGAGGCGTTAGATACCGCTGAGCGCCAACCTAACTCTGCGTCGAGACGCCTTCAGAAGCGCATCAAGTGCTTTCATCAGCCAAAATAGCAGCGTCCCTGTTGCCCCATGGACGCTTTACCGGCGTGCAACAGCTGCGTTAATGCAGTGCTCTACACAAAGACCACGACGGCTTCGAAACTATGCGTCATATTTCGACGTTAGTGGGCCCAAAAATGGCGCAATACAAGCGGGACTCATGAGTCCCAAATCGACGCCCACTTTGTAGAAACTCGTGACCGAAAACTCGCCGATCTCTGGGCTCGTGTGGACAAGCGTTATCTCGCCACATAAGGCACGAAAGGCTCCCTTCGAGACCTCCTGCAACAGCGCAAAGATCCGGTAGTACTCGGCCAGCGGTGGTTTGCCGAGTCGTGCACGCTTCTTGTTTTTTTCGATTAAAAGCGTATCCACGGCGCTTTCAAGCTCGGCAACCGAGCCGGGCCGATAACGTTCTACCTGAGCAACAGCCTCCGAATAACGCGTCTCAAAGGTCACGTTGTCACGATCGGCCTTTAAAGAGTGGTAGTCAGCAATATCCTCATCAAGCACGATCAACCCACGGCCTATGCCTAAGATATTAGCGACGTGAGGCGTAATGGCTGAGATACCTCTCGGCTCCAATGGGTCGCCCTGAATGATCAGCAGCGGGGGTTTTCTTGGTGGGCATATCTCCCAGTGCGCTCGTATCAACGCCACAACACCGTTGGCAATCCGCACAGGGTCGCGCATATCGTAGCCCCCCATGCCCTCAACAAACAGAGGGTGGTATTGCTTGAT
>ERZ891134.79-NODE-79-length-81280-cov-8.798781_pt1 | contig 81280 bp, 59 predicted proteins | sample MGYA00520888_ERZ891134 | MGnify/ENA primary metagenome ERZ891134 (study PRJEB32303, sample SAMEA104408692) | aquatic metagenome | biome: Brackish water; feature: Coastal; material: water | place: Baltic Sea | collected 2014-10-23 | depth 10 m ... | reverse complement strand
CCATTGTCCTTCTCCATAATGTCTTGAGGGGTTTACAAGAACCCTAGCGATTTCGTGGAAATGATTTGTCGCTACTCTTGATTTTGTTCATTGAGAACAGCGTCTGCAATGACCCGAATGTCAGTGTTCCATTGGGTAAATTCTGGCATATCCAACGGTTCGACACCATGAACTGCATGAAGCCAAATGAGGGTTCCAGTATCGATCGTGATTTGACCTGCATGTCCCTTTTCATCGTTAAACACAGAAGTCTGCTTTTTTCCAGTCAGTTGTTCGATGTCTTCATCGAGTTGACCTGTTTCAAACATGTCCCGCAATTCATACGCAACTGCTCCGTGATGGAACGTGAAAATATCTGCACTAGGATAATCAGCGCTTAAATTTGAAGCTAAGCGAACCCAAGAATCGTACAAGAATCCGCTTCCGTTCTTATGCTCACTTGCGTTTTCATATTGACCGGGGAAATCTTTCCAAAGCATCGAGAGTCCAATGCGGGTGTCTGGATTTTTATCTAAAGCATAATCGGTAAAGTTCCAAATTGCTTGGTCAGACTGTCCACCTGTTTCAATAAATTCAACCGAACAACAGATCATAATCAATACATCAATCTCTCCTGTATCCAAGTAATCCTTGATGTTCTCACGGTGACCATCGTCCGCCCACAAACGATCAGGAGCTCCAGAAGCACCTCCGCTCAATTCAATGTATTGAGAATGGTTAGCGACTCCAGCAGTCTGTGCGTAATCTTGCAGTGTTTCTGCAAAAGCTTTTCCAAAACTATGGCCGATGTAAAGGACATTGTAGTCCTCAGCGTTAACTTCTTCCAGCGATCCCATGTCTCCATCATGCCCCTCTTCAATTCCATCATTACCTCGGCCGTCACGTAGGCAACCTGAAAGAGAAACCGTAAACATCAATGTAAGGATAAACAAAACAACTTTTTTGCTCATGAAATAATTAACCGTTCGTTCGTATATATCGCTTCTGTAACAGTAGTGTGACCATTAGGACGCCTCTGTACACCCTCGCGACAAGCGTCTCACGCGTCCGTACCGACGCGTGGACTGTATGTACAGTGGGTGTCGCTAGGGTTAATTTTTGCTTACCGGCTGTTAAGACAGGTAAGCAAAATTCGTATATAGGGTTTATAACATCTCGAGATTAGAGAGTTACATGTCGCTCAGAATTCTGTGCACTGGAGATTTCCAATTGGATAAGACATTTGGAACTCTAGGAGAACATGCAAAAAACTTCAGAGACCAATTAATGGATACTTTCACCAAAGTAATTCAATACCACGGGCCCGAATATGATTTAATTCTGATTGCTGGTGACTTATTTGATCGGAAGGCTACGCCAACACCAATCATTCAAAAAGCAGCTAAAATTCTCGCAAGTTGTTCAACCCCTTGCCTGATAATTCCAGGCAATCACGACGCTGTTAATTCAGGAATACCCGCCGTTCTTCAAGAGGCACTTTCTCAATTGGGAGCCAATCATGTGGAAGTTGCTGTCAAACGAGAACCTGTACCATATCCAGCCTTGGGAATTACCTTGTTCCCTGCTCCGCTATTCCGTAAGGATGACATCTCTGATCAGTGGGGATGGATTCCTGAGAGGACTAAAGATCATGGCACGCGTATTGCCCTAATGCATGGTGCGCTTGATTCATTACCAAAAGGACTCATACCTGGAAATTTAGCCTCACAGAAAGATTTGGATTTAGTTATCTGTGGAGACCAACACGGACCGAGCGACGGCGATGATGATACATCAGAACTATTCAATCTTGAAACATCAAGAAAAAGGAAATTGTACTATGCTATGGCATCAGAAGCACAGCACATCAATCAAAATTTCACAGGCTCTTTTCTAAGCCTTGAAATCGACAAGAATGGAAAAGTAGGTTCATGTGAAAGAATTGAGGTTGGCGAGATACGATTTGTAAACGAAACCTTCGAGTTTGACCAAGAAATGGAGGATATCCAACCTGCACTTTCTTCTATACTTGAGCAAACGGTTGAAAGACCGTCAGAACTGACATCCATTCGACTCCATTTACACGGATATTTACAAAGCGAAGCCTTCGCTAAACTACGCCATGCCCTCGCCTCCCTAAAGCAAGAATGGCCGATTATGAAAATAACCGACGCTGTGAGCGAATTTGAGCCAGAAGAATCAATGACAGACGATGATCCACTCATTGGCAAAATCAAGCAGGCTGTAGATGTAGACCTCAGTATAAGTCCTAACATGAAGAGACGCGTCATAGACCTCGTCAAACTCAATTATGGGAGGTGGTTGTGATGCTTCAAAAGATTGAAAAATTAGTCATCGAAGATTGCAGAATTTGGAAAGGGCGCCACGAGTTTGATTTCGAGAATGGCGTTAATGTGATTCATGGAGATAACGGCGTTGGCAAATCGACTTTGGCCATGATGCTCATGCTGACAATGACCCATGGAGCAAACTCAGGTGTACTCAAGAAACAACTTCTCCCAATCTCAGGAGGATCACCAAAATCAAGCGTTACTTTCACGACCAAAGATGGGCGTTTCACAATCAGAAAAGTATGGGGAGATCGTGACCAATCTCAATTGGTTGATGTTGGAAACGGCAATGTGCTTGCCTCAGGAGGTGAAGCCGAAGACATGGTGCGAGAGTTAGCTTTCAAAATGCCACCAGCACAGGGGTCATACAGTACCGGTGTTGGGCCGGTTGGAAACTTGACAAAGAGAATAGAAAAGTATCTCCCATCGCTTTCATTTCATCAACAAGGAGACCTCCATGTCGTTCCTGATATGGGCGAAGATCTCCAGCGTATTGGGTTAACGTTCGATGATGCTGAAATGTCGAAGGCATTACTTGCCATTGCAAAAGGAGCAGAAATCGAGCGTGCCGATTTCATCAAGGTATTACTAAAAGACGGTAGTCCGAAAAAAGGAACTATTGGTACAATCGTAGACAAGATGGCAGAATTACATGAGAAGAGAGAGTCACTTGCTGAAGCAAAGGAACTGGAAGTTCAACTAGAAAAAGAGGAAGAGGATTTGTATGAGCATCAAACTCGTGGCGAACAGAATATTTCTGAAGAAAATCAACAGGTTACTAGGGAAGAGATACGAACCCTTCGGCTAACTGCTGAAACACACCGAGTTGCAAGGGATGAAGCCGGAGAAAATACTGAAAAGTTACGACTAATCCACGAACCATTGCATAAAATTTTACAAGAACGCGAAGAACATATTGCTAAACTCAAGAAACTGGAAGAGAACGAGAAGAAACGTTCGGATGAAATGTCACATTTGAAAGCGGTACATGACGCTGCAGTAATCGCCTCCGATGATGCAGAATCAAAAAGTAAAGCGGCGAAAGATGAATTTGATTTAGCAAGGGCATGGAACGCTTTTTTGACTCGTGAGCAAACACTAATGCAAGACAATGCAGTATTGAAAACAGCACAAGAGAATCTGAAGACACTAATTGAAAGCAAAGCAGAGCGAGCAAAAATCGAGAAAAAATTAGGAAAAATCAAACTACCAAGCAAGGAGCAGTGGAAAACAATTCGAGGGTTTGATGAACAGATTGCCGTTGCCAAGGCTTCTAGGAAAATGGAAGTTAAGATTCATGACAAATCCATAGGACTTGATGTAACCGGAGATGGTGAAGTTGTGGAGGAAAGTGGGGAAGCCTCAGAGCGGATTGAAGTCCATAAAGGAAAGAAACTCCTCATTGAAGTCAAACAGGCCATGAGTGGCAAATCTCCATCTGAGTTGGAAGAGGAAAAGAAGCAATTTCTAAAGGAGCTTGGCGCAGAGTCCACATCTGAACTCCAGCAGTGGCAACTCGATGCAAATTCATATGAAACTGACATCAGTAACCTGACTGCCACCATCGAGGCTTTACCTGATGAGGCAGATCTAAATGACAAAATCGTAACTTATCAACTACGTGCTGAGGAGAAGGTAGAAAAACCGAAAGGAGTCCAGCCAAAAGGAGAACTTAGTGAAAAAATAATCCGGCTTGAAGAACGTCAAAAAATCGCCAATGAAAATTTTGAAAACAAGACCACAGCCAAGACCGATGCATTAGTGAAACTCAAGGCTGCTGAGACCGTTCATACTGAGACAACCGCTGTACGCCTAAAAAAATCTGCTGAATTGGATGAACATAGGATTACATACAGTTCTGATGATGAGGTTACTGACGAGGAGAATGTAGCAAAACAAGAGTATGAGGCTGCACAAAAAACGCATACTGCATTACGTGATAACAAGCAACTCAAGGAGGATACCCCACTTGAAAGAGCCGGACTTCTCCAGAAAAATTTGGACAATTACGACGAAAGCCGTGCGAACGTTCTCAAACTTTCAGAACGTGTGAAGCTATTAAGAAACAACAGTTTACTTCAAGAATTACCAAAATATGAATCAGAAATCACCCAAATAGAGAATGAACTGCAAAAACTTCAATTCGATCATGATGCATATCAACACATTGTTAGAATTGCTACAATGGAACAAATTAACTCTCAAGCTCAAAGTAGAAACAAGATATCAGAGCAGATTGATCGCTTGCTTCAACACGTATGGGGTGGAACCATTGAAATAAAGTTGGACGAAGAAGGCAAACCAGTTCAAACAAGGGGCATTGCAGTAAATGACGAATCTCACGGATCTAGAGAGCAATTACAAACCATACTTCGAATGGTTTTGTTGGGTGAAGCATCTAACCATGAAGGCACGACTATGTTGCTAGATGATGCACTTGTTTTTGCCGACCAAGGACGATTATCGCGTATGAAAGATGTCATTCGTGAATCTGTCCGAAAAGATTCAATGCAAATTCTAGTCTTCTCTTGTCGTGGTGCTGATTACACAGATATTGCAGACAAAGTATACAATCTAAATAATATCTAATCTCATTTCCTCACGGTTTAATGGCTATCTTGATTTCATAGATCACACAGAATCTAGACGGTCTCTTGTGGGCCGATACAGATAACCGACATATCATTTCCATGAAATCGCAAGGGTTCTGTCAAACCCCTCAAGACATAATGGAAGAGTACAATGGGTGTTCAGTCCCCCAGTACACTGCCTACCCAATGCTCTAGTTCTTCAATCTACCAATTTCGTTGGTTTCCTGAGAATCCGAAACCGGCCTCTTGGGTAGAGTTTAGGAATTCACGAGCAAAGCCATTCTACTCTATATCATTCTTTGAGAAACCACTTATGAAATCCCAAACAATGCGGGTGGATTCAATACCAGTAGGGTTTTTCCGACCCGACCATATGAGATCCTCTGGAGAAGTGATTTGGTGCTCTGGAGTATCTTTCGCATAGGGATTGTGTCCAGCATAAAACAGCGTCATTAAACGAACTTCTGCTCCGTTTTCACAATTCGAATACCCTCGAATGTCATAATCTTCCTCAGCAGCTATTATTTCGGGAGCCGTGTCTAAACAATTATTCATGTCCTTCCAATCCTCAAAGTTTTGAATCGCTCCTTCCTCTGTCCACTGTGATTCTTGATTGAACGGATACCATACACCAGCATTTCCGTACATGATCAGATCGTCGAGCAGACCATGCACTTCCATGAATGGTATCGGTGAATAATTTGGAGATGGGGGGGCAATGAGATAGAACGACATGCATCCAGCAGCCGCAAATAAGTCACTGGCCTCAACCACAAGCATTTGCGTCATTCCACATCCATTTGACCATCCCGAGAGATATATTCGGTCGGTATCAACCGGTTGTGTTTCAATCAAATGCTCAACCAGACCTATGATGAAGTTGAGGTCATCGACATCCTCCTCATGCGCAATTCCACAGCAGATATCACCTGCATTCCAAGAATTTTCATATCCGTTTGGATAGGCTACGATGAATCCTTCTTCGATGGCAATATTGGCAAAATCTGTGGTATTGCTATGCCGATTCATATCTTGTGTATAGCCATGAATGTCGACTACAAGTGGAACCAAGGTATCACTCTGAACGCTGTTTGGAAGAAGAAGTTTCCAGCATCTCTCAAGCCCATCGTATTCCTCACAATGAATTGAAAAAATGTCAGTTTCACTGGATTGTTGATCGTCGATTGATGCTTCATTGACCACTTCCCCGAAGCAACCTGAAAGTGGTGCGAAAAGAAAGAGGCTGATGGCAAAAAACGTCTTCACATCTGATATCATTCAATTATCCTCATTTACACCGTCAAAAATAATTTCCCGCTCGACATAATTTCAAGCCTAACATAGTCGTAAATTAACTTTATTCGGTTTTGACCAAATTCATTCAATACCCACTGTAAAGGTATTTAATGCAGTGATTATCTTTGATTAGTTAGCAACATGGGATTGACTAAGCACACCGTTTAGCAGGCAGTATTGCCAACAAATATCTAATTTAATAGCCAAGGCCTTCCTCAAGCGGGGATTTCTGACCACGAACACCAATAACCCATCTCAATGAGTCAACTATGCCTTTAGCCCGTTGATACTTCATCAATGCTCTATATTTTGCCTCTCGAGGACCAGTTACTTGACGTAGTTTGAACTTTGCTCGTTGCGCATTCATTTCATTGATTGCCGAGTCAAGAATTTCTTCAATATCTTCCCATGACCGATGGTAACTAGGCTCGTCTACTCTCCACAATCCTTCCGATGACCTCATATGGCTTGCCGTAATGACAACAATACTATTCTATTTTCAAATTAGAATATATATTACTACACAAAAATGATTCTCAGTTTGTGTCGACTTTTCCAATCAAAAATTCACTTATCGCTTGGGCAAAATCTTCAGGAGTTGGCATATCATGCATTATTGAGCGGATTTTTTTTCCACCAGGTAGGCCTTTTGTGAATGCTACAGCATGTCTTTGCATCCACCTTGCTTGAATCCCAACAGTAGCGTGAGATAATTCGATGTAACGGTCCCAACACCATTTTCTAGTGGCAAAGGCTTTGCCAGTTTCATCAAACTCAAACCATTGGTCATTGGCTTTTACCCAAGGTAAATCAGTTTCTTCCATCCAACCCAGTCCAACCTTCATTTCACCAAACATTGCAGGTCTACCGATTGCTCCACGCCCAATCATCAATCCCGAGGCATTAGTTACAGTCAAGCAGTCAGCGGCACTTTTAGCGTCCACTACATCACCATTAGCAACTACTGGAACTTCAACAGAATCAACGACTTGTTTGATATAATCCCAATCAGCTTGACCAGAATAACGTTGTTTCAATGTCCTGCCGTGAACACATAATCGGCTGGTCCCTACATCCTCTAAGCGTTGACAAATTTCTATTGCATTATGCTGATTAGCACCAGTGCCAAGCCGCATTTTTGCCGTTACTGGGACCTCGACATTATCGATTATCCCACTTACCATAGACACCAGATCATCCGGCTGGCCCATCAGTGCTGCACCAGCACAAATCTTAGTCACCTTAGGGGCTGGACAACCAAAGTTTAGATCGATAATATCACAACTTGGCGCTAACATTTCCGCGGCAGTCACCATGTCATCTGCATTGCCGCCAAATATTTGTGGAATAAACGGCACTTCAGTTTCATGAGATTCCATTTTTCGCCAAGATACCGCAGCCTCCCTGCTTAGCGCAGTACTATTGGTAAACTCAGTTATTGTGACATCAGCGCCGCAGTCTTTGGCTAACAAGCGAAAAGGTAGGTCGGTAACTCCAGACATTGGGGCGAGAAATAACGGTCGTTCTCCGCCATCCCATTCGCCAAATTTCTGACCGATTAAGTCGCTCATCATACCTTGGTCAAGGCGATTATTTTTCAATGGTTGGCATAAATTGTCAAGATAACTCAGATTCGAGCATTTCAGCAACTCTGCGCATTCTTCTAAGTACCCTATCTAAAGAATCTTGTACATTACGTATTACTTGAGCAGCATCTTCACCATTCATCCTGTGACCTAGAGGTAATCTACCACCCAGTAAATTCAGTAACAGCATCTGTTGTTGAGGATCAACACTGTTCATTTCCTCAACAACCTCATCAACATTCAACTTACCTTTCTTCAATTTCATGAGTAGATTTGATTGTTGTTTGGCACTAAGTATGCGCTGAAATCCACCTTTCTTAAGCATCCAATCCTCGCCTCTGCGCTGATGTTGGGTGGTCATTGCCGTCCACAATGAGACGCCTAAGCGGTCGGTTCTTGGAACCCTCTCTACCATGCCACTGCTGCGAAATCGCTCCATTATTCGTCCGATACGAGCCTTGGGTCCGCCAAGTAATTCTGTAGCCTCATCAAGGGAAAGTGGTGAATCTCTAGTCAGCAGTAGTTGGAATAATTGTACTGACTTTGAATCTGCTTTGGCTTCTTTGCCAGGACGCTCGCCAAGTAATCCAAAATCGCCCATCCACTGGGATAATTGACTTTCCTCAGTTTCAGCCTGTAATGGACGATGGTCAACAATTCCAACAGTCAATGGCGGACTGTCTTTTTCCGGCAACTCTAGAATTAATCTTGGATTATCTCGCCCCCAATAAGTCTCGATTAACTCAAGACGTTGACCGACAATAGTGCTAGATTGAGTGGTAAACAATTCGATTGCTTTGGACAATGAACCGCCCCGTAAGTAATATCTACGCCAACCTTTCCCTTCATTGGTATAACCGATAATTCCCGACTGAACCAATCTAGTTAGATGATGGTTTAGCGAAGCAGGAGTTAGTGCTAATTCATCTGCTAGCATTTGTGCATCCCAACCGATTTCAGGTTGAGCAAATAAGTAATCGCGTAGTAGCCGATGAACCGGTCCAGCAATACCGTGGTCAGCCATATCGTCACCACGCTTTCTAACCAAGCACAAGGTATCGATAAACCAAGTTACCAAACTGTCTAAGTCTCGGTCACTGGTTGGTAATGAGATCTCTTGAACTCTGACTTTGAACATGATGCTCAAACTGCAGGCTATGCCGAAGGTCTTTGAATTCTATGCATTAAATGCCGCTTGAGAGGCGAAAAATAACACAGTTCCGGTCTATCGGCGTTCATCAAGCCACTCATAGTCAACACCATGCGTGCCATGCCATTCAATATTCATGTCAATATGCGGCATTAATTCTATGCGGTCTTCTCGTAGAATTCCTCTGCGCCTGAGTACCTTGACTGCTGAGTGAACAGTTGCTCTGGTTCGACCTATGCGTCTAGCAAGTTGGGCTTGAGAACGAGGAACTCCTTCTTTAACCACATCTTCAATAATCAATCTTTGAACTAAGGATAAGCCAATTGGTAGAGCGGAAGCGGCGCGTTGTTCAGTAACTGCGATCCCTTTGAGTACCTCTACTTGGCTAGGTGCACCGGCAAAATAACAGGTGCGGCCGTTGACGGGCATTACCGTGATGCTCTTACGTGTTTGAAGCACGTCTAGATGATGGCGTAGTGTGCCATTTGCCGTTGCTAAAGTAGATTGTAATTCACGATAGCAAAGACCAGGATGCTTTTCTAATGTCGAAAGAATTCTTCGACGTAGAGGGTGCTCTGAATTTCTATTCTTGGTAGAAATTCCGCCAAATGCCAGTGCTCCAACAGCACTTGCAGCCGCTGCCATACCGCTTGCCACTCCAGCAAACCCTCCTGCAGCTCCGGCAATTCCAGCAGCCAACCAAGGGCGCTGTCTTACCCACTGGGCTATTAGAGGCATGAGAGGAGGTTGGTGTTCTCCTTAGTTAAACCATCCACCAGGTGAATCATTGAACAGATCCAGAATGTAGCTTCAAGTGAGCAACAAGCGGTGAAAGCAATCTTCCACACATGACCCCGTGTTCGCTAAGTGCGTAAGAAACTCTCACTGGTGGGCCTGCATCGACATTACGCAGGATTAATCCTTCCTCAGCCAGTAAGGTTAGTTTATCAGAAAGAGTCCTAGAAGAGATGCCTTCTAGCAGTGATTTCATTTCGTTGAATCTCCTTGGCCCAGCAATGTATAGGGTTGAAAGAATTTCAATAGTCCATCTCGAGCCAAATACTTGTAACGCTTCTACTGCTGCTTGAACTTCCCAGTTGATATCATATGCATCACTGTTAGAATAATCTGCTAGTGCTTTTCTAATCGAGATGCCGTTCTGAATAGTATCTTCAATCTTATTTTTTATTTCAGTGATAGAATCTTTGGAAATATGTTGAACAGGATTTGGCATAACATCACTCGATAACACAACCTAAACTAACTTCCTTTTTTACACTTAGTGAAGACAAAAAACTCAAAATCAGTTCATCGAATTGTAAATTTTTGGTTATTTCTTTATAATTTGAGTTACATTAAGTGTAATCTTTAACACCTTGATGTTTGTACAAGAGAATATGAGTATGCTATCGAATAGTAAAGTAATGCTTGGTGCCGCCTTGGCATTTTTGATTTTGAGTGCCCCACTGTCTGTGCTATCCACAGGCGCTGTAGAAGACGCCGTAGACGAGAATTTTGAAACATTCCCGACTGATACTGCCTGTGCAAACGATGATTGTACAGAAGCAGAAGCAGATTGGGCAACAGATACCGGTGAGCGTAGTTATTACGCTTGGAACCTAACCAATCCTGGTGCAGCAGACCCAGTGTACGAAAAAGTAGGTCCATTCGACTACGATATTACCTATACACGTGAAATAATTGACTTCAATAAGTCTGCTGGAACAATGACATACAGTGAATCAAAGGTATATACTTGTGCTGAAGACACAGCAACTCCTTGTGATACTGAAGTAACCACCACCAATATTCCATTCCAGCCACAAGTGGTTGGCGCAACTGGACTAGCTATAGATGGAATCATGTCTCTTACCAAGGCCGGATTCGCTGCTGGTGCAATCAACAACGAGATGACTTCATTCAGTGCTGGTAAAGCTACTGCAGAAGGTCTTGCAACCACATACGGAGGCATCCAAGCAGGAGCCATGACTGGCGGAGTTGCTGTTGATGCAGGATCTGCATCAACAATGATTGGTGTCGGATATTACGATGCTTTCGATGCATTCTTCGCAGCGTCAAATATGTCTGGAATGAATAACATGCAGGGTATGGGAGAGACGATTACCTACACCCAAGCGATCCAAGGACAGCAAGCAGCAGCAGGCGCAGTAACTTTCACTGGCAATGCATCAATTACCAACCTGTCATATGCGTTTGATTCCGCTATGATGCCAACCGGCGAAGATGTTTCACTAACTGGAATGGTTGGTGTAATGGTCCATGCTGGCCACTGTAATGCATTCCCTACTGCAACCTATGATGATGTAATGGCTGATGCAGCAAATGGCTTTGCTAACATTGGAACTATGCAAAGAGCCAGCATCTGGGGCTTCACAGTCATGGCTAGCGAAACTATGCCTGATGTCAATGCAACTATTGCTAATGATTGGGCTCTATGTTTCGGAGTTGGCGGTACATTCGCTAACGTACATGGCGGTGGCGATGACGACTGGTTTGCTTCTCTTGATGCAGTAAATGCCTCTACTCGTATGATGAATTATCTTGGAGTAGATATTGACAATGGAGTCGCAATGAATCTATTGTTTGGCGGACAAGGCGATGCAGTACCAACTGGTCTGCTAGCAACCAACGTAGTTGCTGATGAATCAGCAACAGCATTCGGTGTTGCAACATTCATTGGTATGGATTCAGCAACTGCAATGACCACATACGGATTAGATATGGCCCAATATGGTGCAATTGCCACATGGGTTGGCGGCTGGTTAACCAGTCAAACAGCCCTTCCAATGGTGCTACTTGGTGGTACAGGAACAATCACTGCTGAAGAGTTCGTCAATGTAACACTTGGCGGCGAAGACCCAGTCAATGGCGGTTACCTAACCTACAGCCTAAATTTGGGTGGAGCATGGGGAACAGTATTGATGCCGGCTTCCCCACAAGGCGCAGCAGTATCTGTTGACGCAGCGACTGCCGGAAATTTACTATACGGACCACTTGGTATCACTACAACAACTGGCGCTGGACTATTCCTTTATGGTGAACTATACGGACAAACTCCACCAATAAACCTGCAGACAATGGCACCTGGTGCACCAATGACCTGGAATGAAACCACAGTTGGAATGATTTACGGTATTGACGATAATGCAGCAGCGGCTCTGAGAGTTCTCGTGAGAGATGCAGTATACGGCGACTTTGTACCCAACACTCTCCTGCCTTCCTTTGGTAGCGATGGTGCATACAAGACACAAACAGTTAACCAGTGGCTATTTGGCTGGTTTGACCCAGTTAGCCAAATGGTGGCTGCTGACCCAACAGCTCCTGATGCAGGATGGACAAAACTCGAAACCAACCAAACCTACTACGGCTCTGGTGGCGTATCAACTGGACCTGCGACAACCTACACAATCTGTACTGGCCACAACTCTGACTGCGACAAGGGTGAGACGCTGCTTGAAGACGGCTCAAACGAATTGTCATGGCACAACACTAACATGATGATGGCTACCTTTGGCCTAGTTGGCGTTGAGACACTGGATGAAACCACAGGTGGATTCCTAACCGGTGACGGTGACAAAGTTGATGCTGGTGGCTATGCGATTACCGAAGTTACCTGTAAAGGAACCAGTGAAGTCAAGAATATCCCAGTCGATACCTGTACTGCAAGTGTGGACCCAACAACCAGGCCAATTACTGCTAAGTTGATCAAATCATTCACTTTGGTTGATGCAATGACTCCGGCTCTACCAATTTATTTCGGTACTGAAATCAACATGCAAGCAGAGGAACTATCTGGACTAATTATTGCTGGAGATTCAACTTCTACTTTCTACCTTGACACGAGAGGCCAATATGATAGAGCAACAGCACCACAAATGTCTGATCTACAACCAAAATTCCAAATTGTTCAATCATCTGAAATCGCTGATGATGATGCAGAAGATATGGAGAGTTCAATTGTAACTAACCAAAAAGCTCTGTCCTACTGGACAAACTTCGATGTTCCAACAGATTACGTTGCTCTACTGCTATATCTTGGTGCACTAACTTGTTTGGTACTTGGAGTCATTGCTCTTGGTAACGAAGAAGAAGATGCTAAGGATTACTCAACAGAAGCCACAGAAGAGGCTACTGAAGAAGCAACATCAGAGTGAATAATCGCTCAGTGAAACTCATCTTTGAAAAGATGAGGCCTGCTGGTGTGGCTATGGCCAAGCGAGTTCTCCTAGTTAGAGGCGGCTCGCTTGGTCGTAACACTGGGCTTGGAGCAGCGCATCATAACTTAGTTGATATGTTGAATTCAGGGCAAATCGAAGGCTGGGAACTTGCCGGGCAGTGCGAATATCCTTTGAGCAAAACGAGCAACCCATTTTCCCGCTTATGGAATCGCTGGATTTCCCACCCAAGAAGGGTGGCAAAAATCGCTAAGCAACTTGTTGCCCAAGGAAAATGTGATCTTGTCCATATTACCGACCAAGAGCAATCTCACCTTGTTCCAAGTAACTGTGGAGTGCCAGTGACAATAACGGTCCATGATTTGTTTCATTTGTTCCCCGAGCACCTCCAAATTGGTGATGATAGTATCGAAGTTGGCGATACTAAACCAGGCTTGTTGCGTCGCAAGGATTTGAAAAAACTGCAACATGGCCTCTCGAAAGCGGATTTCCTAATGTGTAACTCAAGGCATACTCACCAAGCATCAAAGGATAAGTTTTCCAAGGTTCCTTCTGTCTGTATTCCAATGGGGATTGATGTTGCTAAGTATCACCCAGATAATCAGCAACTAGAGGATATTGCCATGCCAGCTGCGTGCAATTTGCTGATTGTTGGTAGTAACGACCCAAGAAAGCGAATGAAATTTCTCTGCCAAGTAATAGGTAATTTATCCGACAATGTCAAACAACAGATACACATTCATCACGTTGGCAATGGTGCAAGTAACTCAGGTCTGCCTCCAATAATGGAGATTGCTAAACAAAACGGCATTGACAATTGGACTCAGCATGGTTCATCGGTATCAGATGAGTATTTGATGACCCTTAGAATGAGGTGTGAAGCGTTACTATTCCCGTCTGTCAGTGAAGGCTTTGGCTATCCACCAATAGAATCTATGGCAGCAGGAATGAAAGTAATCTGTGCAGATCTGCCTTCTCATAACGAATTAATGCCAGACAATACTTGCATACCTGCTGATGATGCTAAGGCATGGAGTCAAGCAATTACCAATCTACATGCAGGCTGGCAAGCAATAGCTGGCAGTCAAGAGCAAAAACCTCCAGAAGCAAGTTTACTCAAGCATGCTATGAAGTATGATAACAAGGTGTTCTGTAAACGCTTAGCAGACGCTTATGATTCCTTAGTGTAACACTACCAAGGGAATTTAACATTCCAGACAATTCCATCAAATATCACGACTTGTATGCTCAACATAAATGCTCCAACAAGCATCAAATTGGCCCCGTCTAAACCGTCCCTATAGGCTGAATACGCTAATAGGCCAAACAATATGTTACCAATTGATGCTAAGGTGAGAATACCAATTACCAATATTGGAGTCCAAGAATAATCATTGTTAATGTGAAATAATGTGCTTTCAAGCCATAGCATTGAAGGAATCATGAATAAACAATAAGCGAGGAATAATCGGTTTGCTCCGTTTCCGTCACTGGAATCTTGCCACGGCCAGCGCAATTGGTCCATTACCGAAGCATCAACGCGGTAAAGAATGGTCCACCAATAAATTAGCCAACCAATCGCCGCGATAAACATAAATGGGACAATGAATTTCAGCCAACTATCAGGAATTCCACCCCATAACGCCATTTTATCTTCCACTCTAGATAGGCCATAGACATATGATGCCAAGACTAAAATTCCAAAAATAATGACACAAATTCTGATGAATTTCCTATTAATTTGCATAAATTTTGCTGAGTTGTCGTGGATATAAATGGTTGCACATCACTGTGACACCGATACGCATTGTTCATGAACATCTTAAGATTCGCCAACAATATGCAGCCTATTCAGCGTGTAGCTATTGTGGGAGCCGGCAATATGGGTTCAGGAATTGCCCAAAAGTCTGCCCAAGAAGAATTTGATGTTCAAATGGTCGACCGAGAGCAACAATGGGTTGACCGCGGGCAAGGAATAATCAAGGATTTTCTCAGTGAGGCGGTCGAAAGAAGAATTTTCAACCAATCCCAAGTTGATGAAATAACCAACCGCATAACCGGAGTTATTGGAGTAGAAAATACTGCTGAGGATACAGATTTGGTAATCGAAGCGGTATTCGAAGACTTTGATATCAAAACAGCCGTTTTCCAGACCCTTGACCAAGCGTGCGGGGACCATACTATCCTTGCCTCTAACACATCTTCACTATCAGTAAATGAATTAGCAAAAGCTACCGGCAGACCGGATAAGTTTGTTGGCCTGCATTTCTTTTATCATCCAGCAAAAAATCGTTTGGTGGAAGTTATTCCAGCAAAAACTACCAGTCAAGATACCATTGATAGAGTCGTACAATATTGCAAGATGCTTGGTAAAGTGGTAATCGTTTGTGGCGACAGGCCTGGTTTTGTTGTCAACCGTTTCTTTGTTCCATGGCTTAATGAAGCATGTCTATTAGAGCAAGAAGGTGTTGCTAATGCGGCTCAAATTGATGCAATTGCTGGTAAGGCCTTCCGCATCGGACTTGGACCATTTGGTCTAATGAATTTAACAGGCCCACCAATTGCTCTTCACTCCACAGATTACTTGGCAGAACAATTAGCAGTTACACGATATGATGGTGCGGCAAACCTACGAGAATTAGTCGGTGCCAACAATATGTGGGAGATTAGCGAGGCAACAGATTACTCAGAAGAGCAATACCAAATAGTGTCGAGGAGATTATTTGGCGTAGTATTTGGTGTGGCAGCACAAATTGTTGATGAAGGTGTTTGTTCGATGGAAGATGTGGACAGAGGCGCTAAAGTGGGCCTACGTTGGGCTAAAGGGCCCTTCGAAATGATGAATAAAATAGGTATACAACAATCTCATGAAATGGCTGTTGACTATCAAAAGTTATGTCTAGACGGTGCCGGGAAATCTACTTGGCAGGTCGCAGAATTCTTCGCTAAACAAGCAAGTAGTAACATTCCATGGGATTTCAGTTATGTCGACACATCGATAACCGATGGAGTAGCCACAATCACCATCAATCGTCCAGAAGCAATGAATGCACTAAATGAAACTGTTATCAAGCAACTTGGTCAAGCAGTTAATGCAGTTAATGCTAACACAACAGTCCACACTATAGTGTTAGACGGTGCAGGAAAAGCCTTTGTTGCAGGAGCAGATGTCAAATTCTTTGTCGACAAGATTAGATCTAATTCGATTGGGGATATTGTAGAATTTACCAGTAATGGCCATGAAGTGCTCAATGCGATTGAAAATTCCAGCAAAACTACGGTCGCACTAACCACAGGACTTGCTCTTGGCGGTGGACTTGAACTTGCTTTATGCTGTGATTATCGAATCGGCACTAGAAGAACTCAATTTAGATTCCCTGAAACCTCAATTGGTATTTATCCAGGTCTTGGTGGCTCCCAAAGACCAGCGCGAATATCTGGTATCCCGCTAGCAAGATGGGCAGTACTTGGTGGTAATTTCATGAATTCACAAATTGCTTATGATATTGGATTGCTGACCCATTTAGTTGATTTATCCGAAGTTGATGCAGCGGTAACACAATGCTCAACATCTGGTAAGCCAGCCAACAAATACCCGGGTAAACCGAGAAATGATGCAAGCCCAGTAGTTAAATTCGCCATGGACTTTTACAGTGATGACAACCTCTCAGTATTACTTTCAGGCGGCTGTCCAGCAGGTTATGATGGAGCAGAGAAAACCATTTCAAGGCAGTTAAAGAATCTAAAGTATACTGCACCAATCGCTCTGTCAATGGCAAGTGAGTTGATTGATATTACCAGCAATACCTCACTAAGTGAAGGACTAGATTCAGAATTATCTAAATTAACTGATATATTTTCCACTAGAGATGCACTTGAAGGCTTATCTGCGCTAATTGAAGGGCGAAGACCGACTTACAATAATAATTGAGAACCATATGGAGGTCACATAAATGGCCGACCAAATAAAACCAATTCTCTACAGTTTTCGCCGTTGCCCATATGCAATGCGGGCTAGAATGTCAATTGTACGAGCAGGACTTGTTTGTGAGCATCGAGAAGTTGTTCTTAGAGACCGGCCAGAACATATGATGGAAATTTCACCAAAAGGCACAGTTCCAGTTATGTTACTCTCGAATGGCAAGGTTATCGAAGAGAGTTTAGAGATAATGCAATACGTTGCAAACTGGACGTTAACTGACCTTGACAGCCATTGGATCAATCGCAATGACCATGAATTCAAGTTTCATCTTGACCGCTATAAATATCCTAATCGTTACGACGATGTTGACGCATTAGAACAAAGAGACTTGGCTAAAAAATACTTAGATGACCTCGACCTTCTTTTACTCGAAACACTGCCAATTGAATTAAATGACGCATTATTCCCATTTGTTCGTCAATTCGCTAATCACGACAGAGAGTGGTTTGACAAGCAACAATGGGACAATTTAGGCCAATGGTTAGCAGATAATTTGTCTAGTCAAGAATTCAAGATATGTATGAAGAAATATCCACAATGGTTTACCGGTGATGCACCAGTTACTTTCCCAATTACTGAATAATTGGTAGATGCTTTACTGAAGGCGCAATTCCTAGGTCATCTGGGAAAAACATAGTTGCTTCTGGTATTGGTATTGGAGTGATTTCTTGACCGACTAACGCAACCCTACTTGGCTTAGAATCAGACAATATTTTCCTTCCAGTTAGGGGGGCGATTTTAGCTGAGAAGTCCATAATATCTTCATGGCTTGGCATATTTTCTGCACTGAGGTTTTCCCTGCTATTACCAACAAAAACGTAGCCTTTGTTTTCAATAAAATCCGGGTCTGCTCGATTATCTAATGCTGCAAACTCTCGAATGTGTTGGTCACTCATGTTGATTCCCTTCATCAGTGTGTGGCGAGAGACTATCCTAGTATCTAGAGATGGCATTAAATCGATAGTTTTCTCAAATTGTTCCCAAGAGCGTTTATTCCATTTTGGTTTACACACTTCATTGAACACTTTCTTATTAGGTGCATCAACTGAAACATATAATTGAGTTGGTAGTGGGTCCAGTCGTTCTAGAACTTTGGGAAATGTTCCATTGGTCACCAGCATAGTAGTCATACCATGCTTATGGCACAGATCGATATATTCGCCAAGCCTAGTGTAAAGTGTCGGCTCGCCGTTTAGTGAAATTGCCACGTGCTTAGGATTTTGTGCATCAAGCCATTTTTCTCTTGGTACTTTTGGATTGCCACCAAAACCAGAGAGTAACCTCCTTTGTGCTCTAACCGATTCGTAGAGAAGTTCAAGCGGGTCTTGGTCGGTTAACTCTAGAGTATCCATATGAGGCTCTCTCCAGCAATAAGTACAAGCTAAATTGCATTGGTCTACTACTGGTGAAGTTTGCATACAGTTATGACTAGCAATACCGTAAAATTTCCCTTTGTAGCATTGTCGGTCACGTAGTAATGATTCTTTTGTCCAGTGGCATATTTTCACCCCACCGTGTTCACCCACGATATGATATCGCTGCTTCTGTAACTTTGCTTTCAATGCTAAATCCATGCCCACGTGAACACACTCCTAAGCCGTCTGCCTCGGTTCCTTGCGGTTTCGGGTTAGGCTGGGATAACCGGTCGTCAGCCATCGTGGTTATCAAAGAAACTCATCTTTGCCATAATCATGTCAAGGGCCTTGAGTTTGCCAAAAGCGACTAAATAAGGCTCCTGCGTAGATGTCGTAAAAAACACCTACTTTTATTATTGCACCCTTGTGTTGGCATTGTTACCGCTGCTTAATATACTCTAGGTGCATAAAGTAAAGTGTAAGAGGGAAGGAAATGGACCGAGAGTTAGAAACCTATGTTGAGCAAGTAATAACTAAGCAAGATTACCGTAGTGGTATCTTCTTTAATTGGAAACAAATGATCGTTAATGCGATGGCAGATTTTAGATTTGGAGCCGATATAAGAGGGTCCCATAGTATCAGAGGTGGTAAGTAATGGATGATTATTTAGAAAAGTATGTAGAGAACGCAATTGAACAACAAGTATACAGAAACGGGATTGAATTTTCTCCTTCTTGGATTAAGAGGATATTTTCTCGGCGAAACAAAGCTTGAGAATGCTAACCTCAATAACTGACGGGTCGATAGCCCATCATGGTAAGGTGGCTTGTCCAGACTTTGGGGTTGTTCACTCCCCTAGTTACCATCATCGGAATACTGGCTGGTGGTTGGTGGACTGCGTCAACTCTAGTCCTGGCACTAGTGGTATATCCAATTCTAGATCTACTGCTAGGTGATGGTTCCAAAGCTGATTCGCTAGAAGAATCTCGGGCGTTTGATTTTATTGTTCACACGCACGGAATACTAGTTCCCGTGGTTATCGCCACATTGCTTTATCAAGCATATTTTGATTATAATTCGTTTATTTGGCTGGCTGCTGTTTCTTTAGGTCTATCATCAGGTGCGTCGGGCATAATAACCGCTCATGAACTAGGTCACAGAAGGCCTAGATCGCGTAGTTGGTGGTTGTCTAGATTAGACTTAATGTGTGTGTTATACCTTCATTTTACCGTCGAACATAATCATACTCATCACAAACACTGGGCCAAACCAATAGACCCTACCTCTTCTCCGTGGAAAAGAAATGTCTACGTCCATTTTATCAGAACAATTCCATTGCAATTAATGGGAGCATATCGGGCTAAGCCGAAGGATTTTAGATATTCTATGTTAGTTCAGTTGACCTTACTGGTGACGTTGTTCATCATATCACCGGTACTACTTGGTGTGTTTTTACTTCAAGCCATAGTAGCCATATTTTTACTTGAATTTGTCAATTATCTACAGCATCACGGATTAGTTCGTGGTGATGATGAACGAGCAAACGCCGGTCACGCATGGGAAAGCCGTAATCGGTGGTCGCGCTGGACTCTTCTAGAACTGCCGCTTCATCCATCGCACCATTTGAGGTCTAGCACGCCATACCAAAAGCTAGCAGTTCATGACGATGCTCCACAACTGCCAAATGGCTACTATGTGATGTTTTGGACTGCGTTAATCCCGCCACTTTTTCACCATCGAATGAAGAAGAGTTACGATAAGTTCCAAAACAAGTTAGCGAGTGGGAATACCTAACACTGTTATAAATACCAAGACTTGATGCAAAAGCCAAGGTAGATTGTGCATGTTAGAAGTAAAAGGTCTAACCAAATCTTTCGGCTTTGGAAGTAGTAAACTAAAAGTTTTGAAAGGTGTCGATTTAGACTTAAAACGTGGCGAATTAGTTGCTCTAATGGGTCCATCGGGCTGCGGCAAATCAACACTCTTGAACATTATCGGCGGATTGTTGCCAGGTGACGGCGGAGAAATTAATCTCAATGACCGCAAATATGGTCTAAAAGGCCCTTCGAGTGTTGTCGATGTGCGCAGAGAATTAGTCGGCTGGATTTTTCAAGACTTTCATTTGTTAAACAATTTAACTGCGCTAGACAACGTTGCTATGGCGTTAGAGCTGTCAGGTGTCAGTGCTTCACAATCGGAAGAAAGAGCAATCGAGGCACTAACCAAAGTCGGCTTAAGCGACAGAATGCATCATATTCCAGACCAGTTATCCGGTGGTCAGCAACAAAGAGTAGCAATAGCTAGAGCAATTGCTGGTAATCGTCCGTTATTATTAGCCGATGAACCTACTGGAAATTTAGATATTGCTAGTGGCAAAGAAGTATTGCAATTATTCAAAGATCTGTGTCATGATGAGGATGACCCAATTTCAATTTTAATGGTCACCCACGACCCAGAACTGGCATTAAACGCTGACCGTATGTTGTTGCTGAAGGACGGAACAACCGAAGCCTCTGACATCCGTACAGCATGGGGTCTTGACGATTTGGATGGTGAAGAAGAATGAGTGAAGAGGAAGATAACCTCGACCCATTCGCAGCCTATGTAGTTCCTAAAGTGGGTAGGATTGAAAGATGGCGCAGACGCATTCGTGATGCTCCAGAAAACATACGTTTAGCCTCACAAAGTGCATGGCGAGGTCGAGAAAGAGGCTTGGCTGTCGTGGCAGGGGTATTTTTAGCATCACTTGTCATAACCACAGTATTGTCATACGGAATTGGGTTATCACAAATTTTCTTCGATGAGTCGCTTGACGGTGAGCCTATAGATGCTAAAGTAGAATTCAAGAAAGCGCCAGCGCCAGATACTTCGGGTTGGACAAATAATACCAGTGTGATGCAGGATGTATGTTCTGAATTGATGCTGGAATACAGCTCTGAATTAGCCGACTGTACGGTGATTTTCGGCCGCCAGGGAATTCATAGCGGCGGATTTTTCAACGAGGATTTCTTATTTGCTCAACCACTAGAGATGCGTTCAATAACCGATAGTGATAATCCATATTGGCTCAATACGACCTGGAAATATCCTGAATTACGTGAGGACGGTCCACCAATTTCTGATTATCGATCAATACGTCTTATGGGCCCGGAAGCTTTTGATGGAGAATTTGCCAAACGGTTTGGTGCCAATATAATTCAGGGGCAGGGCGAATGGCCATCACCAGAGAATATGACTCAGCAAAGAGGTGTCATCTTACCGTCAAATATTGCATCTCAAGCAAGGGCTGAAGTCGGGGATGTACTCGACGAGATTACCTTTGTTTACGTTATAGATAGCGAATTCTTTGATTCAGGTGGGGTAGATTTAGTCGAGAATTGTCCAGGTATAGCCTCTGCTTCTGAAAACGGCAAAATCTACTGTAGGATGCCAATGACAATCACCAATATGACCGTGCTTGGGATTTATCAGCCATGGGATTTAGGCAATCCAACCCTTGGTCCAAATCCTATATTCACTACTTGGACGGTATTATCCGATGAACAAGCTGGAGTTCTGATGGAAAAAGACCACATCTACCTAGGAATTGCAGTAGACCGTTCCCAATTACCAACCAGTTCCACCGCAGATGCCACGGAATGGTTAGACAATCTAAAAGCCGACATAATGAGTAATAATTATACTTCAAGCGAGATAGAATTATTCTATACCGATATCGTTGGTGGAACCATAACCTTCCTCAATATTTTCCTCGCTTTAATCCAGATTTTTGATTATATCGTCATGGTGCCCATTGTTGTCATGTCTCTGGCAGTTTTGATTTATGGACTGATATTATCACTAGAGCAAAGGCGTAAAGAAATCAGTATACATCGAGTTATCGGTGGAGATAGTAAAGGATTACAGGGCATGGTATTACTCGAATTAGCAGTATTTGCAACAGTAGCATGGCTAGCTGGCTATCTGCTTGCGATGTTTACAGTGGAAATTGTACTCTCTGCAGTGGGCTTTATGGAGTTTAAGACCGGTGATTATAGTATAGATCCAACGCTGTCCTTTGGGGCCACCATGTTTACCGCACTAAGCACGCTTGGTTTGGCACTGTTATTTGGTCGAAAACGTGCTAAAAATTTCATTGAATTAGAGATTGAAGATGGAGTCAAAGGCTCGTTAGATAAGGTTGAACCAAAATATTGGCTACACTGGACTTGTTTCCTGATTGGACTGATTTCAGTAATCGATACTTGGATGGAAATGAATGGCAGTGAGTACGGGCTTGTTCAAAACTTCTTTTTCGAAGGTCTTCTAGGATTATTTGGGCCATTCTTATTCTGGATTGGCGGTGCGCTTATCCTTGGAAGAGTTGGGGCCAAAGGTCCACAAATTATGCAGTTAATATTCGGTCGAACCAAGTTGCTCAAAGACGTTAAGCGCGGATTAAAGGGTTCAGGCTCAGCAGAATCAGTAAACCGACTTGCAGTAATTATGTTGCTGACTTTGTCCATCGTAACGCTTGCCGCAGTGCAAGGTTATACTGGTACCTTAGTCGATGAAAGAACAGTTGATGCAACTGTTGGTTCAGATATCCAAATTACCTTTGAGGATTCACTCAATGAAAGCGCCGCTATGGCGATCTTTGACGAGCTCTATGATGGTGACAAAACCGTTACAATAACTACCATACCTAGCCTGTTATTACGTGGTCCTGATAATGATTTAATACAGACATATGTGATTTTAGACCAATCACCAGATGTGTTAAATTGGAATGAACAATCAATTCCAGGTGAGGATTTGTCGGCAGCCTTTGACCGCTATGCTGGTAATGGTTTTACCGCTGGAGAAGATTCAGCCTATACGCTAGACTTAGCGGGCGCTTCAATAGGTAAAGATTCTAATTTAGACGATATTTTAATCAGTGAAGCTGATGAAAGAAGTAAGACGGTGATTATGACTTATGAGGAAATTGACTACCGAGTGATACAAGGTGGATTTTCGTTAGAAAATTTATCCGACATGTCACAACTATCAGAAAATATGGACCAGATTTTGTTTCTGCAAATTATGTATGCTGAGATGATGGATATTGATTTGTCAGAAGTTGATTTCTCTAGCCAAGATATAAGTTTCCGTGACTTTGGAAGAACAGACTTCTCTGGTGCCGATTTATCACAAGCTGATCTTATTGGAGCCAACCTCAGTGAATCATTAATGGTGACTGTCGATTTATCCGGTGCAAACTTATCTGGGGCTAACCTTTCAAATGCTCTCTTCTTTGAATTTGGTGAAGGAAGTTTAGCAGGTGCTGATTTATCAAACGCAAACTTAACTGGCATCTTTGGTGATATTGACCTATCAGTTGCAAATGTGGATAATGCAACTTGTCCAGATGGTACTACTGCCAACGCTACTGGATGTCATTACAAGTATAATCCAAGCCCTACTCCGTTACTGGAACCACTATTCCTGATTGGTACCCAAATTGAATTTATCACCACACCTTTCAACGTTTCAATAGAGTATATGGGGCTACATGAATACATTCCAGGACTTTCTTCCCCATTAATTGCAGATTCAGTTATTATTGGTGAATCTACATGGCGCAGTTTCATCGGGAACGATACAGCAGACAGACATAATTCAACTAATTGGATCTATCAAATAGACGGTCTGAGTGGTGATGCTCTGCAGGCATTAGGTTCTAGAATTGAAGCAGACTCACGAGTCGCTGAAGTCAAGGATTGGACTAGCGAGCATGAAGCAGTTGAGAGAAACGGCGGCTTGATTTTCGGCACTCCAGGCTTACTTTCATTGCAGTTTGTTGTCGCCAGTATTGCTGCTGTAGCATCTAGTTTCGTATTCCTCTCATTAGTGTTGAATCAGCGCAAGAAAGAGTTAGCTGTCTTACAAGCAATTGGTGCCAGCCCAACCCAAATTTTGCGACTGGTGCTGTTTGAGATATTGTCAATTATCATGGTTTCAATGTTACTAGGACTTGTTTTGGGTATCGGTTTAGCCTTCTCCTTCAACGGGTTCTTCGATGTATTTGGGTTCATTTTCCAATTATTTGGTGGTGCATCAACCAATATAAGTCGTGAACTAGTTTATCCATGGTTTGAACTAACCCTGGTATCACTAACGGTATTTGCTGCAGTGGTTGTGGCATTATTGCTGACTACTAGAAGAGCGCTAAAGTCGGACCTAGCAATGGTCTTGAAGGGGGAATGAAAATGGTTGATAGTATTCTTGAAGCATCCTCATTGTATCACGTCTATGAATCAAAAGCCGAAGATGGTAATGTAGTAGCACTTCGTGGTATTCATATCGACATTAAAGCGGGTGAAGCGATTGCTGTAGTTGGGCCTAGCGGCTCTGGTAAGTCAACTTTGATGAAGTGTCTTGGTGGTTTGATGAAACCTAGTTCAGGCTCGGTGGTTATGGCTGGTAAGAACATGACAAGGCTAAGTGGTAAAGAGCTAGTTCACCTACGCCAAAAGACAGTATCGTTTATTTTCCAAGAAGGTAATTTGCTGCCAGATATGAATGCTAGAGACAACGTTGCACAACCGCTCCGGCATCAAGGAATGTCTTCTCGTAAAGCACTAAAACTTGCAGATGAGATGTTAGACCGTTTGGGTATTTTACCTAGAGCAAAAGCCTTGCCAGCTAAATTAAGTGGCGGAGAACAGCAAAGAGTAGCCATTGCTAGGGCACTTATTACCAATCCTAGACTGATTCTAGCGGATGAGCCAACCGGTGCATTAGACCCTATTACCAGCAGAGAAGTATTGGCATTATTCAAAGACTTACATGAAAACGATGGAGTCTCATTCCTCATCGTTACCCACTCCAAGGAAGTCGCCTCATTCGCCGACCGTTCGTTAGAATTACGGGATGGACGATTTGTCGCTGAACATGGTGTTGGTGTCGATGTTGAAGATTTGAGTAGGAACCGTGAGTTGATTATCGATGAGACTGGTACGGTAACATTACCTCCTGATATTTTGCTTAGAATTGGCGGGCCGGGCAAATATATGGTTGGCGATATTGACAATGGCCATCTCAGTTTAACCGGTGAGAAGATAGCCGCAATTGGTAAATTAGAATTGGCAAAAGTCTGCCCTGCTTGTAAGTATGATTACGGTGACAGCGATGACCAATTATGTCCGGCTTGTGGATCTAGTAGGCCAATGGTGGAAGTTGGCTCATGAAGCAATTAGTATCAATTGTCAGTTACTTAGAAGGCTTCTCTGCTTTGCTGTTATTTTCAGTGGCTATGCCGGTCAAATATATTGGTGGTGACCCTGAATTAGTTTCTTTAGTTGGTGCCATTCATGGCGCTCTGTTTGTCGCTTTTATTGCAATATTACTAATCGGTACGGGTAAGCATTGGGATCGAACTGCACTGTTTCACGGATTTGTTGCCGCAGTAGTTCCTGCGGGCCCGTTTTTGTTCGATGGTATGCTAATTAGTGGAGAATATGATCTTGATTCAAGCAGCCTTGACACCCTCGGGCCATAGCACTAGAATGAGAGTCTTACCTCTAGTTTTAGGGGTGTGAGTGGTTTCTCTGTTCATCCAGACAATTGATCCTGTTGGGTAGGTGCCATCATCATCCCAAACTTCGCCTTCAAGCACAAGGTATGCTTCACCACCAGGGTGCATATGTGGCATGAAAGCATCAACAGTAACTTCTGAATCCGCATCATATAGGACCAGTGAGCACTTTTCTTCTCGCTTTAGTTTACCCAAGCGAACCCCAGTACCAAAATCTCTCCAAGAAATATTCTCTTCCAGCCATGCTTTGTTGATGTTAAATCCAAGCCAATCTGACATGTCATGAGTGAAGACCATGATTAGCCCAAGGGTAACAACTTGATGATTTCTTCGGATATTTTGCGTAGGTTTGAAGCGTTATGCATTTATCACGGGTTGAATACGATGGGAGTACAACCAATCTCTTTCCCGAATTTCCCTCCTGAAGGGCCTTGGGATGCCTATGTTTCATTTGTTATTTGGATACCACTGATATTACGTATAATCTTCTTACTCAATCCCTTCAGAACTGCGATTGCTAAACTTGCTCCGCATGCTGGATGGGCAATTCAGCAGATTCGACAATTACCAGTGAAGGGTTTTGGTCTACTTGCCGCAAATGAAATTCTGGCAATGTTATTCCCGCCAATTATCGTGTTGCTGGTCAGGTTACTCTTTGACCCAATAGGCTGGCAAGAATGGAGTGAATTATCAAATATCGGTGGTGCATTGCTGTTACTATTTTTGTTCTTTTGGATATTCTTTGATATCTTTAGAATTGGAAAAATACGTCGTATGCTAAAGGCGGTTGAGAAACACGATGTCAATAAGTTGCGCAAAGTTGCAGATACTGGTTTATCAGTTCGAACATGGTTGAGAAATTTTGGGCGGAAGAAGCAAGATTCCCCGGCTAAAGACAATCAGACAATAGTCAAGGAAACTGGTACAAGAGCTCTTAGAACAAGTTTGATGATTTGGGGTGGTAGGGCTCTTAGTGCAAGAAAACTAACTCCTGCAGGTTTACTCTCAAGTGTCGCAGTTGGTGCAGCAATAGAGGTTGCGCGCGGGGGTGCGGAGAAAATATCTGATATGGTAGATAAGAAAATGCAAGACGAATTTGATAAGGTTGCAGAGGTAAATACTCGCGGTCTCTTGTTGTTGTTTTTGCGTGATTTAGTAATGGGCATTGCACCACTATTCATTCTCTGGTTCATCCCTGTTATTTTGTAAAATTGGCCACTATCTTCTTGTTGAGGATTCCCTTGGCTTCGATTGAGGGAAACCATTGGCTCTGTTAATTCTAATGCGTCACGGCCAATCTATGTGGAATGCTGCTAAGTTGTTCACCGGTTGGGTTGATGTTCCATTAACTAATCAAGGAATTGATGAGGCCATTCAAGGTGGCAAGCAAATTGCTCACTATGATATCGATGAAGTACATGTTTCCACATTGATAAGAGCCCAGATGACTGCAATGATTGCGCTAGCACAAAACGATCACAATAAAACTCCGGTATTCCAATATAGTCAACCCGAGGGTGGCTTAGATTCAGTTTCTCAAAATGAGGCTAGAATGATTGAGTGGGCCCAAATCAAAGGTGATGCTGGTAGTGCCAACATTTTGCCAGTACATGTTTCATGGCAATTAAATGAACGAATGTACGGTGACCTTCAAGGGCTTAACAAAGATGCTACAAGAGAGCAATATGGGGCAGAGCAAGTGCATATTTGGCGCCGGTCTTTTGACGTTCCACCACCTAATGGCGAGTCATTGGAATTAACCGCACAGCGCACTCTGCCATATCTAGAACAAAATATAATTCCTCAATTATCAAACGGTAATAATTTATTCATCGCAGCCCATGGTAACTCACTTAGAAGTATCATCATGAGTATTGAATCACTAACTACCGAAGAGGTCTTGTCGCTTGAAGTACCGACTGGAGTGCCAATTATCTATCGCTATGAAGCAGGTAACTGGTCCAAATTGGATTGATACGCCCTTTTTTTAACTATGACTTAGAGTTTAGTTTGTGAAGAACTTGATTGGTAGTTTCCCTAAGACGACCAAAAAACTAGTTTTGATACTCCTTATCGCTTCTCCTTGGCTGATTGTTCAAGTTGGAATCTTTGTTCTGGCTCCAGATAAAGAGTTTGACACAATACCAATTTGCGCTGATGATAGTGGTAATTGTGCACATCTTGGTGGTGGTGATGATTACCGCTTGAATGAACAATACTCATCAATAATCAATTTAACCGCAGATGTGGTTTATGACAACCTAAACGATTACCTTGACGACAATGCTTGGGATATTTTAATCGATGAGTCCACTGATGGAACTCATTATGTTCATTTTGTTGAAGTAACTCCATTCTGGCTGTTTCCAGATGATGTGGTTGTATCGATTCAAGACAGTGGAGATAGTTGTATTGTCGAAATTCATTCAGAATCAAGATTAGGCTGGGGCGATATTGGTGTTAATCCAACTAGGATTGATGATATCTATTCGGCGCTATTGAACAATGAGTGAATCCCAACCGTATGGCAAATCTTGGTCGTCAATGAAAATCACATTGATTCCCAAACCAGTCTTGTGAAAGGCGATTAATTGAACCTCATGGATCATATGGCCACTAGGAGCCATGCCAATTACCGGTAGTTGAGTTCCACCAAACAATCGTCGCTTAGCTTGCTGTTTATTTTCTAATGCAGCCTCTTTACCAAGAATGCGTCTTTTGCCTTCAACATCATCAAACCAGGGTAAAGGTCCAGACGGTGAGAATCTTAACCCCAAGATTAAGTCGATACCCGAGGTTTCTTGCGATGCGTCAGCATCAGCACCGCTTGGTATCGCTGGAGCATTTGGATGGGTGTGCAGCCAATGGGTAAATCGACCAGCTCTTGCACCTCTGAATGGGGCAAAAATATCATCGGTCCAATCTTCAGGCAAATGGTGTACTGAGTATGAATCTCCACGATTAACAATATGTGCTTCACTTATTACAAAACCCTGGCCTTGAAACAACCCTTCGACTTGCTGCTCACTGAGAAATAAATTTTCTATATCCTTGTTCGGGTTTCTATTAGCATCAATATCTAGCCCCACTAAGATCTCATCAGGTAGGGCTTGTAATGCCCACCAAACTAAATCTTGGAAAAGTTTTCCAGGCATATATACCTGAGCAGCATAAGAGTCTCTCGCCTCAAATGAATCATGATTATATGACGTCATGATTTCTTCTAGCCACTGCTCAACCATGCTATCATGTAGGGCTAGAATGGTTTTATTGATGAAAAGTATCCTTAATTGTGATGATTAAATTGATAATGGATGGGTTTAACAACCGGTCATGGCGAAGAAGAAGGGTCGTATGGGGAAGATTTTCGGTGCTTTGGCCGGAAGCCCTTACGAACGCCTGCTAAAGCAAGTCGATAAATTGGTTGAGGCCAGTGTTAACGACCGAATGCTAGCCAAAAATTTGGAAAAGTTAGTCAGCATTACTGCGGAGAACTATGACGAAGAAAAAATCGATGAAGAAGAGCATGACTTAATCATTGAATCGATTGAAGAAGCAGACCCCGAAGGCAGAACATTCCCTAAAATGGATGAGGCTGATGACCCTTTTTACATGGGAGATGCTCCTGATGCTCCAGTACTCAAAGGTAAAAAACGCCAAAGTTTGGATGATTTAATGAAAGCCAAAGGGAATGAATTCACCGGCAGATTTGGCCGCGATGAGTTTGAGGATTACAAAAGTAAAATGGCTCAAGAGTTCTTGAAAGAATCAGACGATGCAATCAAGAAAGGCGATCACGTCGCAAATATCGGCGTAGTTAACAGAGTATTTGCTGATGCTGATGAAGAAATTTATCGAGTTAAGCAAGAAATCACTGAAGAAACTGGCATGGTAGATCCAAGTACTGAGGAAGAAAGTGATTATCCTGATGGTTATTCTGTTGATGAAGACGGTACTGAATGGTTTGAAGATGAAGATGGTTATTGGTGGTATAGGATGGAAGGCGATGAAGATTGGCAACCATACGAAGAATGATTTCTCGTCGGTAATATAATTGTCTTGAACTGATTATAATCACTCACGGATAATACCACATCACTATAAGCAAAACCCCGATACTAAGGCTATGCGAAATCCTTTCTTTGCTTTGACTGAGAAGAGTGTAGACAAACCACGTACGGTTCTGGCTTGTCTCTTTGCAGTAGTAATTATACTATCTTCAGGAGCAATGCATCTGAAGTTTGACAACAGTGAAGATGGCTTTTTCCCCGATAATGAAACTGTTAGATTGCTAAATGACATTGAAGATGAATATCAAGCCTCAGTTGATTTTGTTCGAATTATTAATGAAGTAGAGCAAGGAGATTTACTAGTCCAAGAAACGTGGACTCAACTGGCATATATTGAAGCAGAATTATTGCTGTACGAGAACTTCCAACCATACCAATATCCGTTATTTGGTACTCAACCAAATGCTGGAATGGCTAGTTCGGTAATCCAATGGCATACATTACAAGATTCATCGCACTCTGCGATTTGGTTGGGTGAATTATCAAGTTCTATCGAGTTAGTAAGGCAATCAAATTCCTCTACATTATCAGCCTCATTAGATTCACTAAATACCGCCTCCTCAGCAATACCTGAGTTTCAGCCAGTTACACCCGGACGTCTAATTGAATGGGACTTTTCTAATCCAGAATCTTGGTTGGCTAGAATTGATTCTAGCGCCGACTTATCAGATGAATTAGACGGACTGATTGGTCAGTTAGCATCGTTGATGCAGGAGAATAAATCTCAACAAGAACTTGGATTAATTGCGGTTAATTCAGGACCGATTTTTGGTCAACTGAATATGATGAAAGGTTTGCAAGATGTCGACTTTAGGGAAGCAATACTATCCAATATCCCTGTTGATGAGAGAAACGATCCGTGGAATATGTCTGGTCCAGTCATCACTACCTTGGTGATAAGCAATGACCCAGTGGTTCACGGAAAGGCGGCTACAGATTTTGATTCCACGCAAAATGACATCACTAAATGGTCTAATTCACTGGTTGAAAAACTTCAACAAGATACTGGTGATGATGAGATTAGAAGTTTTTCCTTCGCCCAATTTGGCGTTGGTTCAACTGAGACATTGGGTAAAGAGATTGGCATTCTTACCAGTTCAGCATTCTTTTTACTAGCCTTGATTCTTTGGTTTAATTTCCGCAGTAAGCGAGAGACTGCATACGTGATGGTATTGACTATTTTTGCGATAGCGGCAACTTATGGCCTTTCTGGTTGGTTAGAATTCTTTGGAGTCAACATGATTTTCAATGCTGCGATGAACTCAATCCCGGTGCTATTATTGGCTATTGGGGTCGACTATGGTTTACACGTAGTGTTGAGGATACGGGAGGAATTGAAGAATTCTCCAGAGGGCGCATCGGCTGAAACCATGAGAGATTTTTCTGTCGAGGCTAGAAAACTGGCAATTCGTCGAGGAACAATTTTTACCTCAACCGCCTTGCTGATTGCAATATTTACCGATGTAGTCGGATTCCTTTCATTTAGATTTTCAGCACTTACCTTCTTGCAAGTATTTGGAACAGTTATTGCTATCGGGCTATTCCTCATTTACCTGTTGAGTATTTCAGCACTACCAGCATTAATGACTTTGATACCGGCTAAAAAGTTGCCAATAGACAAAGCAAGTAAAATCGAAATAGGGCCGGTAGCAAAAGGCTTAGGTCGTCTATCAATGCAACCTATGAAAGTAGGAATTATCGCGGTACTACTGCTCATTCCGATGTTTATTGGTTTCCAGCAATTAGAAGTTGGGTTTGAGCAAAGAGATCAATTTGACCAAAGTATACCAGTGGTTGCTGATTTTATCCTGTTGTCAGATGATTTCCAAAGTAGTCGCTCACCGCTATACATTGTGTATGATGGTGATGTTTTGAGTGATGTTGGTTGGGAGTCGTGGAATTTGACGATGTCCGCATTAACTGCTAGTCCCGACATCACGGGTGTGCCAAACGGTCTTTGGGATTTGGTTGACGAGTCTAGGCCTCAATATGCTGCGCTAGATGAAATTATGATTTCAATTGAAAGCGGGGAAAGTGATGGTTGGAATGACCTTTCTGAATGGTTGTTGACCAATGAAACTGGCAGACAATTATCCAGTGCATTATTACATTCAAACGGACAACAAACACTGATTTCCTTCCAAGCTAATACTTTGGATTGGCAGGCTACAGTTGATCTCAACGATAGAATCGAGGAGTTATTGTCTCAAGTTGAAGGAGAAATGCTTGATGATGGCACCTTGAAAGTCAGCGGTCGAAGTTTAATCAATGCTCAAACAACATCAGATGTCGCAGCATCATCAATCCAATCAACGGCTATTGTCGCAATTGTCATCTTAGTAATGTTAGTTTCAATACATTCAGTACGTCAAAACAATCTTGCTCAAGGCTTTGCTAGAGGAATAGTCTCGTGGATACCCTTGATGATGGTGGTATGTTGGGTATATGGCATAATGGGCTTTACCGGATACAATATAAATCCACAAACAGTGACCATTGGGGCGTTATCACTTGGTTTAGGCGTTGATTATGCAGTTCACTTTACCACCAGATTAGAAGAAGAAGTTGAGCACAACCCACGTGGGAATCAACAAGAATGGGTGGAAAAATCCTCAGCCACTACTGGAAGAGCAATGTTTGGTGCTGCACTTACCACGGCTGGTGGATTTGCCGTGCTAAATTTGTCTGCTCTATTACCACTGAAGTTATTTGGCCAAGCATTCGTTGTCGCCATTACCTTAGCACTACTATCCAGCCTAATCCTACTTCCAGCATTTTACAGTAAATTCCTACAGTATGATGCTAAGAAGTATCTTGAGGAGGAATAAATATGGCAATAGAGCATGTGATGTTTTGGATATCTTCGATTTATATTATCCCAATATGGGGTCTTATGTGGTTTGCTCCACGTCATAATATTACCAAAAAAATAGTTGGTGATTTGAGAATTGCTGTACTGCCATTATGCATTCCCTATGCGATACTTGCCATCCCTAGTCTACCGGATATCTTCATTACTTTAGGTGCAGAAATGCCGACACCAGAAATAATTGTAGAATTCTTTTCAGATGACAAAGTTATCATTGTAGGATGGCTCCATTTCTTAGCTTTAGATGTTCTTGCAGGGCGTTATATTTGGCTTAGAATGCTGGCTTGCAACCGACCAATGTATGTTTCCACGCCAACTTTAGTACTTGGCATGATGGTGGCACCATTAGGATTCTTGATTGGTCTGTTGGCAACTTGGGAATACCAAGAATCAGCCGTTCATGGAATTGAATAATTATCCGTCAATGTGATACTTGGTGTTGTTATGGTATTACTGAATATTTGGTCTGTTGGACATTTCTTACAGTGGGCGACCGTTGGCCGTTTTTTACTAGATAATTGGTATATTTTCCTGATACTATCAGTAGGCTGGGAATGTTTAGAATTAGTATTGCCCTATGAGTTTGCCCAAGAAACATGGGATAACAAAATATCAGATGTAGTGGTAAATTGTCTTGGTTTCTATCTTGGTGTATCGATTAGACAACACCAGTCAAAAGAGAATTAATCAAAATGGATTCTTTGGTTCTTCTTGATTCCAAAAGCCTTCTTGTTGAGGCTGTTGCATGGTAGTTTGCGGTTGTACAGGGACGTCAGCATACGACTTTTGATACACTGGCTGAGTAACCATAGTTTGATTCGCTTGCATTGCGTTACCTGGCATTGCTCCATTTTGGACAATGATAGTTTTTTGATTGTTATTGACTAGTAAGCCGAGAATCAAACCAAAGATCGTAATTACTCCTCCACAACAGAGTAACATTACTCCAGCAGCACCTTGGAAAACTCCTTCAACACCCTCACCTAAACTTTCAAAAACCTCACCAATAATCTCATCTTCGTAAATGACCCAAACCTCAACGTTTGATTCGAATACCATGTCACCTTCATAACAAGCAAGACACGCTCTTCCAACCTTTACCAAACCCTCATTTTGGCGGCTATCATCTCGATTATCATCAGTTGCGCGGCAGGCATCGCCCTCGTACACTTCATGGTAAAAATCCCCATCAACTCCTGCATCCCATTCTGGGTTAGTTTCTGGTACAGTAGTGATATTTATCGTAGTAGATTGACAATGATCCCAGGTTCCTTCACCGTCATCATCAGTGTAATCGCCTTTGACCCAGAATGAAAATCCGAGGTCACCATATCCATCTTTATCATCAACGGATAGAGTTCCTGATGTAGCATTTTCTAAGGTAAATTCCTCCAGACTTTCAAATCCTTCACCAGCGTCTTCAATATTTCCGCCACCAATTACTATCAGCACAACTCCTCCTAAAAGAACAAAAACGCCTATTGCTACGAATATTTTACCTGCTGGGTGCATGATTAAGCCTAATTGCCATTACAATATAACGCTATTGCAAGGCTAAAAAGCAAGTTTTTCAGACATTATCCCAAAAATTTCCTTTATTCGGTTCGGGTTCGACTGTATCTTTTTCAATCGGGACATTCCCAATTTGGTCATAATTAGGTTTTGTCAACCCTGTAGTAGTCACTGCGGGCGAAATTTCGTCTTGGGAAGACTCTAATGTTTGTTGATATACTGGTTGAGGAATTGCATCATAATTTGGTTTTGTCATCTCATATCCTGGTCGATAGCTATTTACTTGAGGGTTATTGTTGCCGTTAGTAATTGTAATACCACCTGCTAATCCAAATATAGCAAAGCAAATACCACAACAACTCATAGCAAAGCCTCCAATTACTCCAGCCCATGCATCACTAGCAATACCATTGGTTTTTATCCACATAGAGACATTATCCTCTGCAACTATGGTCGTATTGCCTTTCATGCATCCTACACAAACTTTGCCAATTTGAGTCAATTCTCTATCCTCATACCATGCTGCTTCAGCACCATAAATCGTACTACATCCACTATTATCATAGTCTACCGAATAGGTGAACACCTCTCTTTGGGGGTTTGGATTTTGCACTTCTGGATATTCTGTGTCATAACCAGAAATCCATTTTCCGTCATGAGTGGCAGTAATTACGATATTCTCACAGAGATCATGAATTTGGTTATTATTCAAATCGACGGGCGGGTAATCAACGTAAACTGTAAATCCTCCCTCTAAATCATCAACTATCAACGTACCATTAGTGATTTCAACGTATTGAAAGTCATCAATTTCACTCACTGCTGAAAAACTAGAAATGGCTGTTATAGCACCAATAATTAGTATTAAAATTCCAATTGGGCCAATAATCTTGCCTTTTACGTGCATATTTTCTCTTCCCAGTTTATCTATTGAGGAATTGGTTGTTGTTCCCACCATGGCGGTGCAAGGAACCAAGCCTCATGGGAATCAGGGCGGTCAATTATTGGAAGGCCGAAATCCCCACCGCTAACAGTCAATCCACCTAATGGATTTGTCGCACATGGACTTGGCAAGTAATCTTCACCAGATTCAGTTAATTCAAGGCGTAATGAATGGCCTGCGGGGATTATTATGTCTAAAGGATTGAATTCCATCAGCATAGTATAGCTTGTTAATGGTGCAGTTGCTTTAGCATCATGACCACCGTCTCGGTATCTTACATCCATAGTGGCATGTCCAAGTCTTAAGTTGTCATCATTATCATACAAGGTGGCGAAGATTTGTCCGCCTTGGCAAGATTGGGTTGTAACGTCTAAATGCAGTGTTGGTAATCCAGAAATATGAGTTGTTGCTTCAAACGGTTGGCTTACTAGGGTTACTTCTCCCCCAAAGCCGGTTACCGAATCACCAGTTTGAGTCCATAATGAAGATAGATCTTGAATTTCCCACGCCATATCTTCTGGTGGCCAGGTATCTTCAACATGCCACTTTCCATCATTGGTCTGAATTTGTACCATCGGCTCAGGTTCTTGTCCGATGTCTTTGAGATAATAATTAAACCAGCCAAATAATTCAACTCCCCAATCCATTCTAGACATATTTGGATAGGCTTCTTCACCATAGCCTGAGGTAAGTTCTGAATGTCGGTCTGGCTGGTCTGGGTAATTGTGCGCCCATTGACCAGCAATTGCTCTAGCGTTAATTCCCGCATCAATCATCATTTGATAGGTTGGAAAAGCATGATATGGGTCAACATTCCAATCCTGTAATCCCCAAACTAAGTAGACACTACCTCGATAGTTTTCTAATACATCTGGCAGATGCCTCCTCTCTTCCCAGTATTTACTCCACTTTGAGCCACCATACTCAGCACCGGCCCAAGTAGTAAGCGGATTTAGTGGACCAACAGCATCGTCGGTACACATTCTTGCGTCGTCAAAAGTAGGGTCGGTAGTAGCACCTTCGTATAATGCATCATAGACCATTGCTCGGCTTTCTGAGGAGCCGTTACGATAGAACATTTCTTGAACGCCAATCGAGCCAGAAATTGGCACAATTGTTTTGAGATGCTCTGAAGGATTTTGGGCAGCCTCCCAGTTTGTTGTACCAGCATATGATTTGCCCATTAGTCCAACATTGCCGTTTGACCATTCTTGCTGACCAAGCCAGTCAACGACTGCTTGAATACCAATTTGTTCTGACAACCCTTTGACATCTTGGCAGTGAGTTGATTGTCCAGTACCAAAAGTTGAGGCTTGGGCTAGGGCGTAGCCGTGAGGAACAAAAGTATCGTAAACCCATTTTCCCACACCGCCATCAGGTACAGTATTTGGTGAAGAGTCATCACCAACAATTCCTTCTCCACCAAAGTCATAGTATGGATGAATGGTCATTATTACTGGTACTTTGACACCTTCTTCAACATCAGGCAACCAAAGTGCTACATGCATCAAGTCATCTTCTGGAGTGCCGATATCTTGTTCTTCTAACGGTAATTCTACTGAAACAAAATGTTCGGTATATGGCAGTGCTTCATAGGTGCCATTTACTGGTAATTGGGCTCGCATGGTGTCCATTGGCAAATCCATTGTGTGCCTAAGTGAAAGCGGAGTTTCCCACCAATCGCCACTGAATGATGAAGCATCATTGGAATCATGAACAATCACTTTACCAAATGACATTGCCAGAATCAAAAACGCAATAGAAATCGCAATTGTTGACAGCATTGACAAGTTCAGTTCCTTTCGACTGCCACTTGACAACTCTTCACTTAACTCAGCAACTAGAACATCTTCTTGGACGTCAGAGATTGCTTCTGCCATGGTCTTTCCAGTAACTACTGACTCAAGAGTATGACGCTTATTTGTCGAATTATTCATGTGTGAGGTGGCAGTACGTTACACATGCGAGGACGATTAGCACTGTTCATCGTGTTAAATTTCATGTTGCTATCTTTGCCAATCAACGCCTCTGGGCAAAGTGAAGCACCGTCTTGGCGAAGTGTTGGAATTGATCCTGATAGTTGGACTGACGGCCCGGTCGAGGAAGCGACACCAATGAATCAATCATACCAAGGGAATGCAGTATTAGTTATCGAAATTAGTTATCATACTGGTTTAACTTCATCAGAAGTTCAAGGAAATATAACCATTGAATTGTTTGAACAATGGGCGCCAATTACCACTACAAACATCATTCAACACATTGAGACAGGTCTTTATGATGATGTTTTCTTTCACAGAGTTGTTGACGACTTTGTTATTCAATCGGGAGACCCTGAATGCAAAACATTAGGGCTTTATCCTGCTACAAGTCCGCAATGTAGTAGTGGTGGGACAGGTGAAACAATTCCTCTAGAACATGATGTCAATCTTTCACATGTTGATGGCGCAATGGGCATGGCTAGAGGTGCAGAACAAGATTCAGCAGACTCACAATGGTATATCACTGATAATGAGCAACATGGTCTTGACCCTGAGAATCGCGATGATGGGGGCTATGCGGTATTTGGCATTGTGAGGGACGGCATGAACACAGTTCGTGAAATTGCTAGTACTCCAACCGTGACAAATCCTGCTCCAGATAACTTTGCCAATCCTGGTCCTGATTTACTTGGTCGTCCAATCCGCGAAGTGCACATTGATTCGGTTAGGATGATTGGGGTTGCCGACCCTGATGGAACGATTAGATTTGGTGAATTGAGTGAAGAGGCTGAACCATTGATATCGGTAAAAACCTTGAGCATATCCGGCTTAATTTTGCTCGCAATCATGTTGCTACTTATCGCTAGAATAGACCCGCCGCGTAATTTGAATGATGATACGATTGTTACTTTCGATGCTAAGCTAGTTGAGAATAATTAAGTGAATTGAGTTAAGTTGTAGGTACCTCTTTCAACTCTGTAACATTAGCAGTAACATGCGAAAAGCAATCACATTGGTTTTGTTGTTGCTCTGCTCCGTACTACCAATTGCTGCCTCAACCAGTGCACGTTCGATTGATGTCGAAATCTCGATGCTGAAATATGATTGGTATTCAAATGACACAATTGAATTTAGTATTGAGGTTTCAAACGCCCCTTTTGGCAGTGATTTAACCGCACATTACGCAATAACTGATCTTGATGGAGTAGTGGTCCAATCAGGTAATAGTCAATTTCAACCAACTGGGCCAGACACCCAATTCCCATTGCCGGTAAAACACTTTTTTCAAGGCTCAAATTTCTATTTCATGTCAGTCGAGATAATTAATTCAGAAAATACCATACTGGCAAATTCTCAAATTCCATTCATGGTATTTCAAAATACTATAATGCCGCAAATTAGCAATTTATTGGCCTTTGGTGACTCGTTAAGTGATATGGGTAATGCCAAAGATAGTATCCTAAATGTTCCTGATGTGCCACCATATTGGCAAGGACGGTTTTCCAATGGTCCAGTTTGGCTTGAATATGTTTCACAAGCTTATGGCGTTTCCACCACTGTAGGTTCTTTGACTGAAATTGGTGATAATCGGGCATTTGGTGGCTCCCAAACCGGTCAAGGGTTTTCGTACTTATTACTGCCAAATGTCGGGACTCAAATTAACAATTATCTGGCTAATGTTCAATCAAGTATCGCTTCAAATGAGGTTGTGTCTCTTTGGGCTGGAGGTAATGATTTTCTTTACGGCACCGCTAATTCAGATACTATAGCAGCGAATATGGAATCGCACATCAGGCAATTAGATGCGGCTGGAGCGAGTGAATTTATCATTCCGAATTTACCACCATTAGAAAAGACTCCAGAAATTCTTGGCCGCAGCCAAAGTCAACAAAATACCATTGCCTCCGAGGTCGTTTCCTATAACACAAAATTAGCAACACTGGTAAATGATTTAGTAGCCGAATTATCAATCACAATACATTTTATTGACGCTTGGTCATTGTTTAATGACATTGTAGACAATAGTGAAGCGCTAGGGATTACCAATACCCAAGACTCCGCTTGTAGTGCTTCAGCAACGTTGTTACCATTACCAATCTGCAATAGTGCTTCAACAGTGGCAAGTAACCCAGATGACTTCATATTTTTTGATAAGGCACATCCAACTAGAGTCATGCATGAATTCATCTCCTTTTTTGCCATCCAATCTATTGGTAATGCAGATACCGATGGTGACCTGATTATCGATGATTATGACCTGTGTCCGTGGACTAACAATGATTGGACTGCAGACCAAACAGGATGTTCTTGGGAACAATTAGATGATGATAGTGATGGAGTTTCCAACGGTGATGATGTTTGTCCAGCAACAGTTCTAGGGGATATAGTCGATAGCAATGGGTGTTCAGCAGCGCAACGGGATTCTGATGAAGACGGACTCAATGATGCCATTGATCCTTGCCCATTTAGCGAAGCAAGTAATGATCACGACTCTGATGGTTGTACTGATGATGTTGATTTGGATGATGATAATGACCTAATTCCAGATTTAGATGATGCTTGTCCAAGAGGCGAAATTGGCATTCATGATAATGACTTAGATAGTGACGGTTGTTCCAATACCGAAGACTCAGATATTGATGGTGACCTACTTGATAACCTTGATGAAACCATTGCTGGAACTGATATTTATGACGAAGATACCGATGGAGACGGAGTAATTGATGGCATTGATAAATTTCCCCTAGACGCTTCTGAATGGAATGATGGTGATGCTGATGGTTGTGGCGACAATTCTGATCAATTTCCATTCGATCCAACTGAATGCATTGATACTGATGGGGATGGTTACGGCGATAATTATGATAAATTTCCCGATGATGTAAGCGAATGGCTTGATTATGATGATGATGGGTTTGGGGATAATCGGGATGCTTGCCCAACAAAATTCGGCTTGTCACTTTCTCCAGAAGGTTGCCCAGACCGTGACGGCGATGGATTTTCAGATAACACCGATTTATTTCCTGATGATATTGATGACTGGGCTGACTTTGATGGTGATGGCTATGGTGATAATACCGATTTATTCCCCAACGATCCCTTAGACTGGTATGATTTTGACAACGATACATACGGGGATAATACGGATATATTCCCCAGTGATCCAGCAGAATGGAATGATACAGATGGCGATACGGTAGGGGATAATGCTGATGCGTTTCCTAGTGACCCAACTGAATGGCTAGATTCTGATGGTGATGGATGCGGGGACAATCAAGATATATGGCCTGATGATCCAGCTGAATGTTATGACCGGGATGTCGATGGGATAGGTGATAATCAAGACGCATTCCCAGATGATAGAGCAGAGTGGAATGATACAGATAATGATGGGCTGGGTGATAACTCTGACCAATTCCCTAATGATTCCAAGGCTAAATATGATTCAGATGGGGATGGCATAGCTAATTATTATGATACATTCCCTGATAATGCAAATATGGATTCATGGTTTGATTTAATTATCAGAATTATGATTTTTGCCAGTATTGCTGGGGTTGGAATTATTGTTTATGTAAGAAAGAAAAAAGCGGATTTGGAAATTGATGAGTTGCCGTATCAAGATGACTTCTCAATGCTGACTCAAGCGGAAGGCAGGGACCTTACAACTGACAGACCAACTGGTCCCCCACCGCCAGGCTCGTTTTAATCATCTAACAGAGACATCAATAACGACATGTCGTATTCTTGGGGCATACCATTTTACTTTCTCGACATGTTTTGCAGAAACGATTCCTTCACGGCCAAGTTGTTTTGCCAACTTAGCAATACTATCAGTGCAAAATGTGACAAAACTTTCGATTTTTTCTTCTTCAACATTCATGTGGATATGTAACGTGCCGCCACTGGGTTTCAAGCAATTAATCGCTGATTGCCAAGCCTTTTCTGACGAAGGTAAAATCCCTAAGTGCACTCTATCAGCCATTGAATAAACCTGTTTCATTGTTGACAAATTATCGCCCTCTAGGATGGTTAAGCGCTCGCTCACATTATTCAATTCAGCACCATTTTGTAATGCTTGAATTGAGTTTGGATTAATCTCACAGGCATAGACATGCTCAGCATTACTTCTCACTAGCATTGGTAGGCTGTAGTAACCAATTCCAGCGAATGCATCAACGATAATTTCCCCCGACATGTCAATGTTGCCGATTCTGTGACGTTCAGTTACGTTGCCTGAGGAAAACATGACCTTGGTTACGTCAAGCCAAAATTTAACTCCAAAGTCATTGATTTCAACTTCACCGGTACCACCAAGTAACATTTTGACTTGTGATGTTCGCATCATATCAGTGGCAATCTTATCTTGTCTTGCAAGCCGTTTTACCCTAAGTGCTTGAGCGATAATTTGCCATATTTCTTGTGTTTGCTCTTGAGTAATCCTGCTAAAAACGTCCTGCCATTGTGAATTATTGACTGTTGAGTTAGGAATAATTGCTAAATCTCCAAATAATTCCCATTTCCGAGGTAAATTTGCGATTAATCCTGAAAGGTCTGAATCAATGTGTTGCTTTAGATACAGTGTCATATCTTGGCCCATTTGTTCTGCAGGAGTAAATTTCTGATTTTTCTGAGGCAAATTTAGCTCAGTAATTTCGTGTTTAGTGTTATCAAACCAGGTCAACTGTTTGACCTTCTCATCATCCAAAATTGGGATTGCAATCATCGAATCTACCTCTGTTATGATAAATTTATTATCAATTAATTTTGTTGTTGTCAAAGATTGCTGAATAGTTGAAGCATCACTTTTGTCGACTAAGACTGCGAAACAGGAATCTATGTCCTTTGCGGCCTCAGTCATGATAATACCACAAGGGGAATGAATTTCAATGTCACTGTACTACGAAGGTACATGGCGGCGTCATATACAGAGAGTAATAATCGTCCTAAAGGCGTCATATTATTGATGACTATACTGCTCACCATACATCTATTCGTCCCATTTGTTAGCGCAGATGGCATGTCTACCTGTCAAGCAAACGGAGGGACCTGTGATGATTATAGCCAATCTCATGACTTAACTTCAAGTCAACAAGATTGGATCAATGGCACCTATGATTTTCAACTAGTCGATACAGATACAATCGAGTTAGATATGGTTTGGGCAATCCATGAATTTAATCGCTCTGCATTAGGGTTTAATGACGGCGGGGCTTTAGAAGCGGCATTAGCATCTGACGGCTTAGACCCAGAAGATGGAGCCCCGGCGGACTTGATTAGGAATTATTTCGATGAACGCCCTAACGGGCCAGGTACACCAACCGTTAGAGACCAGTTGAAAATCGAATTAAACAATGCACTTGACACTTCTATAGAAAATGGTTTTGGCAATATTGTTGGATTAACCACCGATTATACCAACTCTATTACTCAACAAGGAGATGCCATCCAGTGTTCAGATGATCCATTGACAGACTCCACCTATTCAAGCGAGGGCGCCGGGGAAAATAATGCGTTTTATCCGCCTATTTGTATATCTTCAACATTTACTATTGAACTCACAGACACCGCGTTTAGCCTAGATTCTACAGGCAACCTGGATTTGGAAAGAGCCTTTCAAGGAATGCTGGTAATGGGTGCAGAAATCAATACTAATTTCACTTTACTAACTCTCCCTGGTCACGCTGGATTCTATTCTTTTTCCCCACCCAGTTATGCTGATATCATTCAAGTTGGCGCGGGAGGTTCTTTAGCCGCTCGTAGCGGTAATCCTGCATACTTTGCTGGCGAATGGACAGTAGACATGCTAAATGCTCCTCAAGGCGCTAGTGATACAGAGACTCCAATTTCAGTTAGGCTTGCTCATCGTAATGGCTCTTTAGGAACTAACACGGTAAGTATTGCACCAGAAACCAAAGCGATTGACCTCAATGTAAAGTTGGATTTACGTGATGAATCAGCCGCAACAATTGATTTTGTGGCTGGAATTTCATATTTAGATGATGACCTATTGAGTGATTGGGGAGTATCCTTGCTAAATTTGTCAGATTCAGCGACTTTACCTTTGGTTACTGCTGATGGAATTCGTTTAGCATATCACAACGGCCTAGTAGAACTAGACCAATTGACTTCAGCATTTCCGATAAATGATATCGCCACCGGTATTTCTGATTCAGTAGGTAGTGATGAATCAATCACTATGAATGACCTATATTGGGTATCTGATGCATTAACAGACGGGCTACCAGTAGCAGGTGGGCTCAATTATACTCATTCAACTGGCTGCACAGAAGCACCCCAAGGTCAACAACTGAATTACTGTGTTCAAGGATCCTCAGCTATGTCTGTTGAATACCCAGTTTACCTACGGTCCACAAGCCAACCATTTTCCATGAGTCTAATCGACATTTTGAAGAACAATTTTGATGATGGAGATTTACTTGAGTATGTTGATGTATTACAAGAAAGCGACTTGAGAAACCTGTTAAACAGTGGGCTATCTATCGAATCTGTCTTACCAGGTAGTTATCTAGATTCGGTTATACCAGAGGGTTTACCTCCAGCAGAGTTGACTTTGGAGATTATTCTTCCTACATGGGTAAGAACGATTGATGGCGAAGACAGGCTAATTCTTCAGAAGAGCCTTGAAGGCAGTCAAGATGTCGATATTTCTTTGGCAGGAACCGATCCATACGACTGGCGGACGGAAATCAGAGACGAAGATATGAATGTAGTCTGTACTACTTTACAGCGTACCTGCATAAGCAGCAAAATTGAGTTGGACATTTCTGCACTTAGAATAAATGAATGGTCTCAGTCAGTGTCTCTTGATTTTGCTTTAGACGCCGAAGTATCCATTTATCGAGTCATGATTCCATTAGAAGAAATTGATCAAAGCGGCTCAACGAGAGTCAATTTTGAAGCAGCACCATCTGATTTGGTGAGGGTTGGCCTTGACATTGCCAGTCGTCTGGCCCAGCCAAAATCTTTTGATGATGTGGGAAGCATTTGTTCTGAAGACCAAAGTTATGATGTGTGCGATACCAACTTATCATTCCAATTTACACCAGAGGGATTAACAGATTTTTCCGAGGATATCGGTGATATAATTACTCAATTTATTCACGAGAGTAGCGCAGAATTGCCTGATGTAGAAGATTCACCATTCGGTGATGTAGATCTAAGTGGGTTTCAAATTAAGACTAAGGTAGAGGGCTTAACAGGGCTAGACCAAGATATTGGTGATGATGAACCGATCACTCTGAGCGTTAGGATTCCTAAAGTCGAATTTAAACTTGAGCTAGATGGTGATTTAGGAGAAATTGCTGAGGGTAATACCAGCAGCATGGAGTTGAATTTCTTTGCTAATGCGTTTAGAGGACTTGTGGTAAATCCAATGGTCTCGGCAGCTGAGTTACTGGGGTCGTCTTTAACCAACGGATTGGTTTCAGGCAGTGGTGTAACATACCCGGATCCAAGTGGCGAGAAAGCATCATACTCATTTAGTGGAGATACCTCAATTGCTGAGGAATATAATCTATCTCTTACGGGTCCAGTATCAATAATATTGCCGCGTGGAATCACTATAGAAGATGTTGAGGACACTGGTGGTTATCTAACCATCTCTGAAGTGGGTGGACGACAAAAAATAACCTATAATATTCCAGATGGAGAATTCGAAGATACTATCTCCTTTAGAATTAAGGTTTCATGGCTTTACTTACTGATGCAATTTTGGGTATATCCCACATTTGTGGTAATTTTATTGGCCTTATTTATTAGACGCCGGCGTCGCAAGAAGCGCCAGAAGAAAGCAAGAAAAGCCTCAACTCAACAAACTGCCACCAAGGTGACTATTGGTGATAGTGAATTTGCTGATCTAAGAGGATTCCATAGTGAAGGATTACATGGTGATATGGAGCAGTTTGAGGATTATTCCAACAAAGGTCCTCCACCAATGGTTGACCTTCCTGACCAACGATTTGATTAATCATTGATGGCTTCAAATATCCGCTTTGCTAGTGCTGGGCCAATACCAGGTACAGTCTTGATATCCTTTTCACTGGCGTGTAATACTTCTTTTCTGCCACCAAAGTGACGTATTAAGGTTTGAAACTTTTTAGCACCTAATCCGGGTACTTTCTCTAGTGGGTCAACCATTTTACTTGCTTTACGGCGCTTTCTGTGGAATGTGTTGACAAATCGATGTGCTTCATCTCGAGCATGAATTAGTACCCTTCCGCGTCGGTCTAGAATAATTGGTTCGTGGCCTTTTCTAAAGACTGTTTCTTCACGTTTTGCTAGCGCAGCAATAGCGAATTTGCCGGCATTTCCAGACTGCTCAATCATTTCGCTAATCATGTTTAGATGGGTCCGGCCACCATCTAGTAGCAATAAATCAGGCCATTCTGTTTGATGTTTCATCCAACGCTGGACAACTTCTCGCATCATGCGTAAATCATCGAGTTGCTCACCTTTCACAGTATATTTACGATATTCTTCTTTGTGTGGCCTGCCGTCTTTGAAACAAACGCTTGCTCCGACACGATGTTCTCCTTGAATTTGCGCCATATCAAAACATACAATGTGATTCATTTGTTGCATCCCCAGTAGTTTTGCCCCATCATCAGCAGCCCGTTTTTCTAAAGAGCCACTGGTTTTATTGACAAATCTTATCAATTGTATTTCGGCATTTTGTGAGGCTAATTTCATCAAGGTTACCAAATCACCTCTTGATGGATTTCTTACCTCGACCGCTGAATCTCTTCTGGTTTGTAACCAATCCTCAACTCCGTCAAATAGTGGGGTTGGAGTTAGCAGTAATTTGGGAGGAATTCTGTTAGTATAATGGTCTGAAACGAACATCGAGATGGTTTCTCCAATATCCTCCCTGTGGATCATTTGCCAAGATTCTTGGCCTCTTACCACGCCGTCATCAGCATGCAATACTACTACCGCCGCTAAATCGCCTTCACTGGCAAATCCTATTGCATCACAATCACGATATACCTTACTTGAAACAATATGTTGACTCGTAGTAGTTCGAATTGCTTTGATTAAATCTCTTTGTCTTGCGGCAACCTCATATTCTAAATTCTCCGAATTTTGGTCCATTTTTTGAGTTAATGACTCAATTAGTGAACTAGCATTGCCGTTTAGAATTTGTTTTACTGCCAAAATCCGCTGACGATAATCATCATCATTACCAGAATCAAGATAGCCAAATGGGATGTTATTCTTTTCATCACGAAGACCAAATTGGCGCCTAAGTAGTTTCATCACCTGCTTTGCTGCTCCTGCATTTGGAAATGGTCCCCAAATGACGGCATTTTTTGGTGGTCTCCTAGAGTATAGGATTCGGGGTAAATTATCACTGGTAAGTGCAAGGTATGGAAAGGATTTGTCATCCTTTAGCATGGAATTATACCTTGGTTTGTGTTCTCTAATCAATTGTCTTTCTAAGATAAGTGCTTCATGTGGGGAGGCAGTAACTATGCACTCAATATCATCAGATTTTTTGACTAATTCAGGAATCATTGCCCGGTCAGGGTTTTTGGCAAAGTAAGACCGAATTCGTTCACTTAGTTTAGTTGCCTTTCCGACATATAGCACGCGACCTTTACGGTTTTTGAACAGGTATACTCCAGGTTTTTTTGGCAATGAGATTGAAGACAATTCCACCGCCATGGCCTTGCCTCAAGGTGCCACCTCAAAAGGCCAACCATCTATTTTGAGCAGATACAATGCTACATTCAATTGATAACCCATATCACCTCGCAGTAGTGAGCAACATGCTAACTCAACCTCAGTTAAGAATACTGAAATGGTTGAGTGAATATCCATCTAGCTTGGAAAAGTCTTGGGATGTTAGTCGGGATTTATCGCTTCCAGGAATTGCTGAAGGAATTGGTGTGGGCCGCTCTGCCCTAAATATACCATTAAGAATAATTGAGGAACATGGATTTGTGATGAAAAGAATGGCTCACGTCATTGGAGGTGGTTCAAGGAGGCGGCAAGTTTACCACCTTTCAGCCTCAGGCCGAGAACACCTTTCACAACTTGTCGTTAGTGAAAAATCTCCAAAGAAGGCGAAAGAAATATTTGGCAATCCACCTGAACTAATCGAAATTTTTGGACGTGATGCTGAGTTTTCTCAAGCCTTGGATATTCTAACCGAAAAATCCCTGGTTATCACTGGTATGCCCGGCATTGGCAAATCGGTTTTAGTGCGTAAAATTGTGGCTCATTATGGCAGCAAAACCTCGGTAAGATGGGCATCAGCCAACGAATTTACTGATTACTTGGAAATATGTAGAGCGTGGAGCTTTACGACCATGCCTCCCCGTGACATAGAATCTATTTCTATGGCTTTTTCAAACCTTGAAGAGGTCTTGGTGATTGATGATTTTCACTTAATTGATGTAAGACATTACCAAAAGGTACAGGATTTAGTTGAAGGAATTAGCCAAAATAGCCAGACAAAATTTATTTTAATTTCTCGGGATACTTTAGATTCTGATCTTGGTTTTGGCCAACTTAAAATTGAATCATTGGATGTAGATTCCTGCTGTCAAATGCTTGGAGATGATATTGAATTGTCCAAAAGGTTAGAGATTTGTGAAAAATTAGGCCACCATCCACTGGCATTGAAGTTGTATGACCCAAGTTTTGGAGCACCAGAGTCATCTACAGGCATCATTGATTATGTCAATAAAGTTGTTTTGAAAAACCTCAGTGAGGATGAAAAAAAGTTGCTAACGCAAATGTCTCTAGAACCTAATCCAGTCAAGTCTGAATTTTCTATTATCGAACCTCAAATAGAAAAATTCGATATGCAAAGTCTCCTAAAGTGGTATAACCAAACTGCTGTGGAATTACAGCACTTAGTGAGAAATGTAACTCGTAGTAACTTGTCAAAGGAGGACACTAGACAAATTCATTCACACCTATGCCGACACTGGCAAAATATCTCAACTGATGGAAATATGATTAATTATTTGTACCATCTATCTAAATCTGCGCCAGATAGTTTTGTCGAGCAAATTTCAGATTCTCTAGAGCAGGTTATTGAACTTAATTCTGGAGCATTGGCTGTTATGATTGAAGACTTAATTGAGCAAGACTTGCAAAATGAATCATTGAGATATATTGCATGCAAAATAGCAGCAGATAGATATGAATTAGATTACGTAAAGCAAAGTATAGAATTTCTATCTGGCAATAATAAACTCGAGATTGATTTCATGCTCGCTAAATTAGAGGGTAGATTAGAGCACTGCGAGCAAATAACTGAACAATTAATTACCACTCAATCTACCTTTGAGGCAAATAAACTACTAATTTCATTAGCGACTCAAATGTTGGAAGATCGATTACCAAATCAGAAGTTAGAAGATGAATTAATTCGTAAGGTAAATTCTTATTTGAGTCGATTAGATTTCTCAGATTTGGCCAATAGAAACATCATATTAGTGGCAGTTACCATAATTAAATTTACTTTAGCACTTGATGAAAATAACCTAGCGAATGCTGTTAATCTGCTTACCTCGATAGAAAGCATTGAGCATAATCGTGATCCAGTGTATCTTAGTATGCAGACGAAAATAAAAATTTACGAGTATGATAATGGGATCTGTGATTTATCTACAGTTGTAGAAATGGTCCAATCTAATTGTGCAATTATCGACAATATTCTAATGTCTGAGTCATTGAAATTAAAATTAATTGAATCACTAATAACAAGTAATTTAGACGAAGCCTCAGAGATGTTCAATCAATTAACCAAACCAAACCAATTACCAAGGTCAAGTCCAGCATTACGCTATTGCGCTAGATGGTGGCTAGCTAAATCAGAGATTAGTAAGAATTCCCAAAAATCATCATTGAAGGAATCAATAGCCAGGTATAGACAAGCAGGTTGCCATAATGCGGCAAAAGACTTAGAGTCAAAATTACATTCAATGCTCTAAAGTTCTGCTCCGATTAGAGTTTTAGTATCGACAATGCCTTTCATCGGCCTTATCTGTTCTACTATGCACCTAGTCAAGTCGTACTCATCATCTGCTTGGACTCTAGCAATTAAGTCATATTCTCCAAATAACATCCATCCAGCGGTTACCAAATCAATTGATTCTAGAGTGTCTCTAACCATTTTTTCGTGCCCAGGTTCAGTTGTTATTAATACAAATCCAATCGCCATTTAATCACCTAATATTCTACTGCAATTAGAGTTTGAGTATCTTTGACTCCATCTATTTGCCTAAAGTCGCTCATCAACATACCTGATAGATTACCAGATTCGCTGGAACTTACTCTGACAATGAGGTCATATTCGCCATAAAGTGCATGTACTTCAACAACAGATTCATGGTTACTTAGGGTCAGATAAACATCACGTTCCCTTGAAGGTAGGGTTTTGAACAAGACAAATGCCTCAGGCATAAACCCCCCAATTCAATCAATTTCTTATTGCTTGCTATCGAAATTAACTACGATTTGTCCGCTGCCCAACTGTACGAACCATTGAAAAGTAACACTGTACAACAGAATTTATGCATGGTGTCATTAGGGTGAAATTCTCTATGATATTAATGACATTAATCCTAGTTTTGACACCGTTGACCAACTTACCGGTTGATTCAGACCCCCTTGACAATAATGTTGAGAACAATGCTTCAACAAAAGCTCAGACAACATGGAATGGGCTAGTTCAATTAACAGAATCTTACACAGTTAGTGTCACTGATGAACTAGTAATTTCTCCTTGTACTACAGTTGAGTTATCTACCTCATCAAGATTATTTGTCGATGGTAGAGTGATAATTCAAGGCAATAATAGTTGTCCTGTAGTGTTCTCACAACTTGGCTCTGGCCTTCATTATGGCATACAATTCAATAGTTCTTCATCTGGCAGAGGTTCTATAATTGATAACATAACAATTGAAGATGCAACCTACGGTATTACAATTTACGGGTCAGACCCCCAACTAAATAACGTAACAATCACCAATCCATCAAGAGTTGGAATTGATTTATTCTCCGGGGCCAATCCCATAATTCACGATTTAATCATAAATCAAGCAGGTCAAGGATTCACCTATTCAGATTGGCGTTATGGACTTGGGCTTTCTGTTGGTGCAGGTTCAACTCCCGTTGTTGAGCGCGCAACTATGACAGATTTACGTATTAGAGGTCTCAATATTTGGGGCTCTTCAGGTGGAATTTATCGTGATATCAGCATCGATAATGTCAGTGCAGAAGGTGCAAATGCAATTTCAGCTGGGGTTTGGATTGAAGATAGTCAACCGCTAATTACGGATTTAGCGGTCGATAAATCGGATTATGGGATTTTGATAAGACATGTTAGTGATGGTGGCTTCACTAGAGCAGTTGTGAGAGATTGTATAGTCACTAATTCGATGTATAGGGGGATATATGTCGACAAAGCAAATCATACGAATTTCACTAATTACGAAACTGCAGATTTTACCAATACTATCGTTAGAGGTACTGGCGGGCCAAATGCAAAAACGGCAGGGATTGGATTTGCTGCCATTGAAGTTAATGCAACAGGTGCATGGTTTGAGAATACTACAGTTGAAGATTCAACCACAGTGGGAGTTAGATTATATTTTGTTGACGCATCTACTACATTTAGGAATTTAACTATCACAGATTCTGGTGACCCAGGAGAAGGTGCCCATGAAGCAGGCTTGGCGATAAGGTCTTCTTTCTTCGCTCCTAGATTTGAAAATTTAGCAATTTCAGGCTCAGTTGGACCAGGGATTTCAGCAACATCTGGAGGATCTATGCAAGGTAGTGATTGGTTCTTACACAATAATAGTAAAGATGGGCTATTTATCGAATCATCCACTGTTATAGTAGACCATCTCCATCTATCTGATAATGGTGAATCAGGTTCCCATGTTTTTGATTCACGCTACGTCACTTTATCCAATCTTACCGCAATAGGTAATGGTAATTTGGGATTAAATGAAATGGAGCAAGCCGGATTATTTTTCGAGAAATCTAATGACTTAGAATCTAGTTCTGGTGATGTAACATGTAATTATTGTACGGTCTCAAACTCTGCAGGTTCAGGAGTAATGGTAAAGGATTCAGTAGATCTATTTCTCAATCACTTGACAGTGGAAAATAATAACCCTGCTTATGACCCGATTACCGTCGATAATAGCGGGCTAAGTTTAGGACAGCAAGGTGGCCGTTTCCATATGCATGATGTGCTAATTATCACACAAAGACAAGGAACTGATGCGGGTCCAGCAATCAGAATTAATCGGGCTGCTGGTATCATTGACACTTTAGTTCTCCAAGGTAATCACTCCGGTATGGTTTGGAATGCAAATAATAATGGAAACTACCCCTCAGAACTTAGCAGAGCTCAACTTTCAGGGACATCATGTCTGCTGTTGATCGACCACAGCGATTTAATGGGTCAGGATAACACCATTGTACCAGAATGCACCGGTTCGATAACCTTGCAAAATAGTCAGGTGAATTGGAGTTCACTCACTGATTTAACAGCCTCGATAGCAATTAATCTGGATTCCTTTTCTAAACTTCACCTACATCAACCCCAACAAATTGATTTCTCAAGCGCTATTATCGCTCCTTCAGCAGAAATCGACATTGCGTGGGACATCGAAGTATGGGTGCAAAATAATAATTCCAATGGCATTCCAAGTGCTCCAGTAATGATTAGTTTTGATCAATTTGAACCAAATGCTCAAGAGAATGCCAATGATATTGGCTACGTTAAATTCCCTAATTTCATTGGCCAACAATGGACTCAATCAGGAGCTTCCTCATTGACTACAGTTACCATTGATTGTGCTTATGATGGATTGTCAAACAGTAGCTCAGTCTCATTGGATGGTGATAAAACGATTTATTGTATACTGCCAATTGATAATCAGCCACCTTTCCTGTATTGGGATACTCCGGAAAGCGACTCAATCTATCCCAGTGGCTCAGAAGTAGAGTTCAATGCAACTCGCTCTTGGGACATCGATGATGATGCTTTAATCTGGGAATGGACCTCATCAATTGACGGAAACATTGGTGATTCGGCCAATTTTACCGTGAATCAAGGGGGCGTTAGTCAAACTCTCAGTGACGGAGTTCATACTATTACAGCCAAACTGTGTGATGATAAAGGTCACTGTGTACAACAAACTAGAACTATTGAGTTATCCAATTTTGCACCAATTGTGTTTGCTGAATTTAGTCCAGCATTAAACGCGTTCAATGAATTGATAATTGCCAAAACAGGTACCGTTATTGTTAACCTTTCAGGCACTTATGATCCGGAAGGAGATGTGCTAAATTGTTGGATAGCAACTTCTTACGGACTGTTATATCCCACTCAATCAATGGGCGTTAATGCCTGTCCAGAAACTTTAGAATATACTTTCCCGCTAGAATCTAGTCAAAACAACCCGGCGCCAGAAGAAGATGATTTCGTATTATCTATCTTTGTTGATGATGGTGTTAATCAACCCGTTGAATTAGCTTACAGCACAATGTTGTATAACGAAATACCAGAGCCTAATTTTACCGTGATTAGAAGCGATAACTTTAGTCAGTCAGTTGTTACTCTAGATGGTTCATTGACTGTGGATCCTGAAGGTGACAATTTAGCAATTGAGTTTTACTCTAGTCTAGATGGTACTTTACAATGGTCGGATGAGCCTTCAGGAACAGTTTGGCAAGGACATTTGTCCCGTGGTATTCATACTATTGAAATGAGAGTTACCGATGATAGCCTTGAACATGTAGAACAATACAAGGTGTCCTCAATCTTGGTTCCGGTACTGAACACTCCGCCTTCAGCCGGGATCGTGTCACCAAGTCAAGCAGACTCATATGATTCCTCAGAACTAGCAATCTTTTCTGCCAACGGGTCGGGTGATTTTGATTCAGTATGCAGTTCTTTCAACTCTATTGGCTTCTGGCTTTGTTCACAAAACGAGCCATATCAAGGCTCTGAATATCTTCAGGTTTCATGGACTAGTGACCTAGATGGCAGATTGTCTTCGACCAATCAAGAAGGATTGTTCTATCAAGCCAGACTCAGTAGTGGTATACATACCATAACATTAGAAATTGATGATGGCATCAACCCTTCTGTGACTGATACAACAACTATCCAAGTTAGTAAATCAGCACCTGTTTTATCATTAGCAACGCCAGATTTTACTAAAACCTTCAAATCATCAGAATTCATCTTTTGGAATGCGGTTAATTCACTAGATTATGATGGAGACAACTTTGTCATGAGTGTAAGGAGTGACAAATTAACCGAGCCAATATTACTAGATGTTGACTCTAGTATAACTCACATGACTCAACTAAGTGCTGGGACACATAATATTGAAATTACTCTCACCGATGATGATGGAATGGTTAGAACAGAATTCTTTGAATTGGTAGTAGAACCATCAGCGCCAGAAGTAGTAATCATCAACCCTGTTGAAGGACAATCCTTCACTGGTGGAATTGCTATAATTCTTGAAGAAGAATCAACAGATGCTGACTTTGATATCACATTTAGGCAATGGAAAATTCTTGATAAGTCAAATGGTGAGATAGTTGAGACATTGGGCGGTAGTACCGAATCAATTATTCTAAGTCCCGGGGAATATCTCATAGAGTTAACCGTTAGAGATAGTCTACTAAACACAGAGGTGGTTTCAAGAAATATACGGGTTGAGAAAACCGATCCAGTTCTCGATGAGCAGTCTATCCTAGTAATTCCAGGAGAACTCACGACTAATCAGTTAGTAGATCTACAAGTTAGCGTCGCGTTATCTGACCCTGATGGAACAACTCAAGACGTACAAGCAACAATAATCCATGGAATCCAAGTTTGGGATTTCGCACTCGAAGACTTAGATGGAGATGGTATATGGACCGGTTCAGTTGAAGTCAATCCAGATAAATCAGGCCGACCGAGTCTGAAAATTATTGCTAGAGACGGACTGGGTGATAGTGCAACAGTAAGCCAGGTTTCTAAAACAATTGTCGTAAATGATGCTGATTCTACCAGCAGTAATGCGCCTCTAATTGTTGCTGGGGTTGGCATGTTATCATTAATTTTGATTACCCTAATCATAGCAAGGGTCAGAAAGAATAGATTAGAAGGTGACTTAATCGAGTCTTGGGACACTTTCAAACAACCGTCTGCTGCTAAAGAATATCCAGCTGTTGAACAAGGCGATGTCGAACAAACAACTGAGATAGTTAATGACTTATGGTCACAATTAGAACAAGAAGAAGGCTTGAATTAATCACTGTTCAGGCAAATCCTTGTTTATTGAATCAGGATTTGAATCCCTTCCGCCCCAGGGGGTTTTTGTACGATTCATACCGATTCTCTTGGCAAATAAGAATTTGAAATTCTTCCACCCGTCACCCCATGTATGGATCTCAGCATCACCAACACGTGGCCGGTATGGTACTGAGATTTCTATCGCTTTTTCTTTCCCAATATGTTTTCTTGCTAACAGTTTAATCTCTTCTGATAGCGGCATTCCATCATTGGTTGGCCGCATTTTATGGTTGTCAAAAATAGACTTTCTAAACACCCACATTCCAGATTGTGAATCTTTGATTCCATAACCAAACAACAGTCTGGCAGTGAAAGAGAGCGCCCAGTTACCAAATCCATGCAATCCAGACATTGAACCATCTTCAGCCAAGGATAAACGGTCGCAAGTGATGTATTCTAAATTTTCATCCAGTAGTCTTTTTACTAATTTTGGTACCAATTCTGCTGGGTAAGTGCAGTCTGCATCCATTGTAACAATGATGTCGTGACTAGCGATATCAAAGCCAGTTCGGTATGCTCTACCATAACCTCTTCTGTCCTCTAAATGCACTCTTGCTCCTTTTTTCAAAGCCAACTCTCTAGTTTTATCAGAAGAGTTACCGTCTACTACAAGAATTTCTAATTTTTTGCACCAACCAGTTGGTATTGAATCGAGAGTTGGCTCGATAGCCTCCTCTTCATTACGCGTTGGGAGGATGACAGTGACAGTCGTGGGTAGGATATCGCCCATAAAACGGCGGGTAGATTTACTGTTTTGAAGTCATTGGATAGATAATTCACCTCAATTTCTTCCATTAGTGGTCAATATTCAAACGCCAATCCCTCATCGCAGTAATAATGCACATAGTGATGATTGCTGGCGAGTACCCCCCAAGATGGGGTGGTATTGGTTCGGTTGTCTACCATCTTGCTGGCCATTTAGCATCATTTGGCCATTCTGTGACGATCATTACTAGAAGTCATAATGGCCGTGGACCGGCACAATCCGGCGTGTCGATTGTCGAGGTCTCATGGCTCAAATTACCAATGACATTTACTCGTTCTTATGCTAAAAATGCACTCAAAGCGCTAAAATCTATTCATCGTGAAGACTCTGTGGATGTAATCCATATCCATCTTCCACTGGCGTCTTTTTCAGCCAAGGAATTTAAGTTTATGAAAGAGCATATCGCTCCAGTCTGCTCATCACTTCATGGGTCTTGGCTTGGAGAAAAGCAGGGGGTAATTCGGGCAGCAAAGGCTGGTGAGTCAGCCACCTGGCTTAATCCAAATGATTTAGCGATAAGATTAACGGCAAAATGGTACGCCAAATATGAGAAAGCAGGTTTGCTTAATTCTTCAATTAGCGTAGCCAACTCAAAGTCTACTCTGCAAGAATTTAGCAATTGGTATAGTCCAGACCAAGAATTTAACGCTGAGGTAGAGTTATGGGGATGTGATCACAAAGTGTTTCGTCCATCTAATATCGACAATGAAGAGGAACAATTAGCTCATGAAAAAATTCGGCATGAGTACATTTGTGACGATGAAGCAGCATTATCTCATGACATTTATACTAACACTCCAATGTTGTTAGCTGTAGGCCGTTTAGTCGCTAGAAAAGGCTACATGACTTTGCTAAGATCAATGCCAAAAATAATTGCCGAAAACCCAGGGGTAAAACTGGTGATTATTGGCAGAGGGCATATGAAAAAGAAATTACTCAAGGTGGCTAAAAAGTTAGCAATCAGTGATTCTGTATTCATTAAAAGCGGTATGTCATTTGAAGATTTAGCGCAACATTTCCGCAGCGCTAATTTAGTAATCTATCCATCCTATTATGAAGGTCAAGGATTAATTCCATTAGAGGCATTATCGAGTGGCACGCCAGTGGTCACAGTAGATCAAGCGCCCCTCACCGAGATGATTGATACAACGGTTGGCAGACTTTTCAAAACAGGAGATTCTGATGATTTAGCAAAACAAGTCAATGCATTACTTGCTGATAAGCCCGCACTCGAATCATTGAGTGTGGCGGGTCGAGAGAGAATACTTGCGAATTATACCTATGAGCACAATGCAACAAAATTCATCCAAATATACGAGTCAATAATAAAATAACACCATTTTGATTACTACTGCACAGAATTTAGTTGAAGATGCATATATCCCTTGTCAAATGATGTGAAAATTACCGTTTAGGGTTTTTTTTCATATCAAAACGGGTTTTATCAGCCTGATATTAACAGGCGGCTATTTCATAGATGATATCGCAATGGCTATACATGGTCGCACAGCGATTCATAGTGGTATGTTTGGCCGCGCTATTGTTAGGCTTCATGCCTACCACTTCTGCGGATGATAGTCTGCAGAGTGCCAATACTCTAATCGAAGGTGTTTCAGCATCAGGTCAAGTATGTTATGATGACGGATGCTCTCCAAATGACGAAATTGATTGGTGGCGAGTTTATGCATTCAAGGGTGATATAGTCAGTATTTCATTTTCTGGAACGTTACCAAATCCTGATTGGTTATGCTTTTGGGGTGATGGATGGGAAGGGGATTATTCAATCCATGACGCAGGCGGAGGACAAATTGCATCTCTAGCATTGAGTGATGATAATCCAACTGGTACTTTGAGCAAAACCATGAACACAGCAGATTGGGTTTATGTTAAAATAAAAGGCAAAGACAGTTATTGTAACGACGCCATTGATTATACTTTGACGGCCTCAATTGATTCTGGCGACCGAGATACCGATGAGGACGGATACATCGACACCGAAGATTCCTGCGACAATACCCCGGGAACCTCGGTCTACGACCGGAAAGGGTGTGTTGATTCAGACTCTGATGGCTATTCTGACCCTGAAGTGGGCTGGGGACCAAATAATGGGGCAGATGCATTTCCTTACCAACCAACCCAGTGGCAAGACTCCGACAATGATGGTTTTGGTGATAATTTAGACGGCTATCAAGGTGACTTTTGCACCTACAATTCTGGTGGTTCATACAATGACAGATATGGTTGCTTAGATTCAGATGGTGACGGCTTTTCAGACCCCGACCCTGGTGGCTTGTATGGGGTCAGTGAGTGGTTTGCTCATCCAGTTGGCTTAGGTGATGCCTTCCCACTCGACAATACTCAATGGACAGATACGGACGGGGACGGTTATGGAGATAATTGGGAAGACCCTATGTGGAACCAAACTCACATTGCTTGGGGCATCGGGCAATGGCTAGAAACTGCCACTGAGCCTGATGCATGCCCGTTTATCACTGGTTCATCATCTTCTGATAGATTCGGTTGTACCGATACAGACGGCGACTCATACTCAGATGGAGATGAGAATTGGACCATGTACAACGGCTCAGATGCTTTTCCACTTGAACCGACTCAGTGGCAAGATTCAGATTACGATGGATGGGGCGACAACCAGTCTTTCGGGGCACAACGTATCGATGATTTCCCAGACAACCCGACTCAATGGCGCGACACTGACAAAGATGGTTGGGGCGACAACCAGACCTATGGAGCTTCACAGATAGATGATTTCCCATTAGTTCCATCACAATATCTCGATACAGATAATGATGGTTATGGAGACAACCAAAGCGGCTTTGAAGGCGATGTTTGTATTTACTCCACGCCAGAAGAAGTTGAATCCGGATGGATTTCAAGTTTTGACCGTCTTGGATGTCGTGATATTGACAAAGACGGTTACTCTGACCCGACCAGTGATTGGATTGCCCATCCAGATGGTTTTGCTGATGCCTTCCCTGATGAGGTAAGTCAGTGGTACGATACAGATTCTGACGGCTATGGCGATAATTCCGAATATTTTGATGGTCAAACTTGGCGCGAATCATTCCGTGGCGATAGTTGTAAAACCACGGTTGGATATTCGACATTTGATAGATGGGGATGTCCAGATGCCGATGGTGACGGATGGTCGGATACTACTCCAAATTGGCTGGCAAGTCCAGGAGGCAACGGCGATGCATGGCCCCTTGATCCAACTCAATGGCATGACAAAGATGGTGACGGTCGTGGTGATAATCCTCAAGGTACAACCGCTGATGTCTGTCCAGACAATGCTGGTACATCTGTTGGGCCTGTAGAAGGTGGAGATAGATGGGGCTGCATCGATACTGATGGTGATGGTTGGTCAGATTTAGGTGACGCATTTATTCATGAACCTACGCAATGGCGAGACAGTGACGGTGATGGTTTTGGTGATGCTGCCGATGGCAATCAAGGCGATGCCTGTCCAGATTCAAGAGGGACCTCATTGATGGACCGATTGGGTTGTCGAGATACCGATGGTGATGGTTGGTCAGACCCGGCCGAAAACTGGCCGTCTCATCCATTTGGATTAGCAGACTCATTCCCTAACGAAGCCTTACAATGGCGTGATACTGACGGGGATGGCTATGGAGATGTTTCTCTTGGTGCAATGCGTGATGATTGTCCAAATGATGCTGGAGATTCAACAAGGGATCTCCAAGGTTGTCCCGACAATAACGGCGATGGATGGTCTAATGATTATGGTGAATTCAAAGCTGCTATTGCCATTATGGGTGAGGACCCAGCAGCTTCTTGGCTTACATATCTAGTGATTGGTTTAGGATTTATTCTTGGAGCCTCAATCGCCTTAGTAGTCAAAATGGGTCGCGAAGAAGAGGACCTTAATGAGGAGCAATTATTTGATGAAAAACAACATATTGATTTCACATCGAACCTTGCTCAACCTGGCGGTTTAGGGATGATTCCACTAGCTGAATTGCCACCAATACCACTCGACAATACGACGGTTCAACAGCAGGGTGACATTACTGGAGGTGAGAATAATGAATAATCAAAAAGTTTCGCTTATCTCAATTTTTATCATAATGTTCGCATCTTTTGCTACAGTAATAATTACTCCAAATGTGCAAGGTGAGGAAACAGAACAAGACCCGTTAGCAGACGCTGGAATTAGTTTAGTCGCTTTGAGAAATGATACATTAGACACCAATCAAGATGGCGATACCGATGCCATTCGAGTAGTCATAGTAGTCAGTACAGACAAAGAAAGTATGAACCTAGAACTTCGGTTAATCGGTGAGCACAAAGACAAAGAAGTGATGGAAGTATTACAATTTTCATTTAGCGGTCAATCCAATGCGAGTTTAGTTTATGATGCATGGGCTACAGGAGAACATGAACTTAAATTACAAATTGTCGATCAAGATGGCAATATAATCACTACACTAGATTTACCTACCTATGTATTAAAACCAGCCTTACAAACTCCAAGAATAATACTAGCTCTAAATGCTCCTCAAAATATTGAAACCGGCGACGAATGCACCATATCTAGGGTGTTTGCAGATGAAACTGGTCCACGTTATGGTGCAACCGGAGTAAGAACTTTCTCAGGTGCACCCTTTACCGTTCTTGATGCCCAAGACGCCTTAGATTGTTCTCATTGGCCGGCTGGCGATTATATTTTGAAGGAAGCGTACAGGAATGATTTAGGCCAGACCACTGAAGATTGGCTTAATTTGACAATTCATAACCGGCCAGCACCTGAATTTACCCTCTCAACATCCGGCAATGGCAATACTACAGAGACTGGATGTGCAATAACAATGCTCCAATTTGATGAAACAATTGATTTCTCAGAGTTTCAAAAGATTTGGCGTATTCAAGGTGCTGAAGTAGTAAGTGATATTGGACATCAGTTTGATTGCTCATCTTTACCAGCAGGAGTACATCTGATTTCTCTAGAGGTAATCAACAATGAATTAATTAGTGCAATTGAAGCGGTAAATCTGGTAAGATTGCCCGGTGGTGAACTTACCGATGAGGAGAAATCCTCCGCGCCTTCACGGTCCTATGGAGAAGATACTGCCACAGAATCGGTCGGATGGATTTCTATCGGCGTGTTAGGTTTAGTAATTACTCTGCTTTCGTACCTGATATTAGTTAGAGTAAAAGATGATGATGAACAGTTACCTATGCGTGATTTAGGCCCTGCTCCAATGATTTTGTCGGATGGTTCTCCAGACTCTGAAGGATTTCCTACAACTACAGATGATGAAGGTGTCTTGTGGCGTCAACATCCAGATGGTAATCATGATTGGTGGGACACAGAATTACGTATTTGGGTTAGGTGGTGAGCCTCTTGCAAATTCTAGGGTTTAGTTTGGTAGAGTCTATTTTGATCATAGTAACATTAATCTTAGCATCAATTTCTATGAGATTATTCTACGTTTGGTACACTAGAATTAGGCCTCGCAAACCAAGTACAAATTCGGATTGGAATACTGATTGTGAATTTCAATCCTCTGCTATAATCGAAGAACACCACATAACCTTTTCAAAAGTTAGAAATTTTACCTGGCGCACAACTAGGGACAGAGACGAAGAATGGGACGAAAATGTAAAGTTCGATGTAAGAGAAATCAAGGATGTATGGTTTATAGTTGACCATTTTCACAAAATACACGGCTTAGCACACACCTTTCTGAGTGTGGAATTTAACGATGGACGCTGTATTTCGTTTTCTTTTGAGGCACGGCGAGAAAAAGGTGTGCGGTATCATCCCTGGAAAGGTATGTGGCGAGCATATGAACTATACTTGCTAGTTGGATATGAGAAAGATTTACTCGGTCTTAGAACAAATGCTAGAGGCAACAAAGATTACTTGTTTAGAGCCGTAACTCCACCTGGTAAAGATCGCCAACTACTAATGGCAATAGGGCAAAAGATGAATCAGTTAACTAAAAACGCAGAGTGGTACCACTCATTATTTACCACATGTAACACCTCTATTGTTGAAGTTGTCAATCAAATAACTCCAGGCCGTATACCGTTTGTATGGCGCAATTTCCTTCCCGGTTATACGCCAAAAGCAGCATTCAAGTTGGGCTTAATCGAAGATTGGGGAGGTTTAGAGAATACCTTGGAACTAGCCAGAGTTGACGAACTGGCTAAATCATGGAATGAAACTGATGATTACAGTGAATTTATTAGGCGAAAGATGCCAACCTCACCGGTCAATGAAGGCTAGTAGCGAACCATTCTCACAGTGAATTGATAGCTCTTCTTCTGTTGTGATATTATGCAATCCCATAGTTGATGGATATATGTCATGATTATTCAATTCCCATTTTGCTCCTTTGATGGTGACTTTCACCGCCTGGCCAATACTAAACAACGAAAAAGATATTCCGGGATTAGATTTGTGATGAAGTGGACTTGACTTGCTAACCGCGATTACTATTGCGTCATTCAGGTGAAGTGTCACAGGTAGTTCATGTTCTAACAAAGCAAAGTAATTGGCCATTTGATGGTCTGGTTTACCACCATCAACCCCGATAATATCAATCTTGTTAACAGAGAGGTTTTGACAAAACCTCAGTGCTTTACTCAGATCGTTACTTTGTTGTTCATCAACTTTGACAATTTGGACTCCGTCTTGTTCTGCGCGTGCCAAATCTTGGTTGGTGATACTATCTAGGTCGCCGATTAGAAAATCTACTGCAACATTATGTTCATAACAATCCGAAATCGCCCCATCACAAGCGATTATAGTGTCAGCAGATTGTATTAATTCATGCCATTTTGGCAAGTATTTTTGTTTAGCATTTCCAATGATTAACACTCTTGACATAATCCAAGGCAAGTAGTCAAGGTTTGTCAATACTGTGACATAACTAATTTGCTGACCCCCTACGGGGGTCATGGGATATCTTAGACAATGGTTTTGAACCATCAATGCGTCAGTTGTGTATGGCGAGTGATTCAACACACGAAAACTCGCTGAAGGCTTCGATAATCGTTTTATTAATGATTTTTCAGATAATGTCTCTCACTAGTGCTCAATTCAACATAGTTCCACAATCCGAATTGACTACAGATAATCCTGTTCAAAGTAGTCAAAGTGTGGGGGATTTGGCTCTTGACTTTGGTAGTGAAATCGCCGGTCAGTACATTGATTACCCGGGGGCTGAAAATGTTAAAGTCATGTATGAATCTGAACTTGATATTTATCATGATTTTCTAATCCAAGATATGACTAATGGTTTGGTAGGTTCAGTAGACGTAACAATCTCAGATTTACAAGAAATCAGTGCATGCTGGATAACTGACACAGGAAGTGTATACAATTACAATGTTGACTTAGATAATGTTTCAAATTTAATGCAGGTCGATCAAGTCTCCATTAACCAAGGATCAAATTCAATAATTGATTGTGCTATTGCAGTAAAAGATAACGGCCGGGAAACGATGCTCTATGCTGATGGAGGTGATTTGAAAGCAGCCCAAATTGCTTATGCAAGTCCGCTTTACTCTAATGGCGATGATTGGCATGTTCGCACAATATTGGAAGGAATTAATGCCACCAATATTGAGTTGGAAGTGACCTCAGAACAACTTGAATGGGGGCTATTTCGGGATGATATGGGTAGGCTGCACAGAATTAATTACACTGGAGTATTTTGGGAAACAGGCATAATTGACAATGGCCCAGTGGGTGAAGACTTCGAACTTGTAATCGATAACATGGATAAAATCGCGATTTTATTTAACAAGGGTAATGAAACTTTTTTACATACAATCAACGGTCTTGTTAGCACTACTGAAGCAGTATTCCAACATGAAAATATGCACGATGATATTGGCTTGACTTTGGATGGTTATGGATTAATGCAAATGTTTTCTACGTCGATTGAGGACAACATCACCACCGCTAAACTTCAGCGTTCATTAGCCAATCAGAAAAACCAAATCAGTTCTGAGGCAACATTGTCTTTCCTTACGAACGCAGAAAACAGCACAGTTGCAGAGGTTATCTTTGCAGATTTCAACAATGATGGGTTTGACGATCTCGTATATTCCGAGCCTAATGCAGATACGTCATTGTTGAATGATAACGGAATCGTGTCTGTTCACTACGGTTCGGAAAATGGTATTGGCTTAATGCCTAATCTAACATTTGAAGGGCCAACAAATTCATCTAATCTTGGACGTGGGTTGGCTGTAGGTGATTTTAACGGAGATAGTTACCCAGATATCTCATTAGGTTTGCCTGGCTTTGACAATAATAATGGCTCAGTTAGATTTTCCTTTGGCTCTAGTCAAGGTTTAGAAACAGTGCTGTTAACAATCCCAGGGGTATCTGTTCCATCGTCAAATGGTGCCTCATATGGCTCATGCTTAGAATCTGTTGAAGATCTAAATTCAGACAATAAAGATGAATTATTAATCTGTTCAATTGACTATGATTTACAAGGAGATACAGGTCTTGTAGAGTTGTTTTTCGGTAACATAATAGCAACTACATGGGTAAAAATGAACAGCCCCAATCAAATCACCTCAGGCTCCAACTTTGGCCGTTCAATTTCTGCAGATGGTGACTTAAATGGCGATGGATTTGTCGACTTAGTTATTGGCAATACAGGAGATTTAACCGACAGTTCAGGTTACTCTTCAGTTGAACTCAGATACGGCAATTCCATGGGTTTTGCAAGTGACCCGGACTTAGCCTTCCAGTCCCTTGTAACTGGTAATTTGTTTGGCTATAATGTTGAGATAATGAATGATTTAAACGACGATGGATTAGATGAGTTGTTTATCTCAGAACCATATAATAATTCAAATGAATTCTACAGCGGCAATGTTTGGGTATTCTATGGGAATTTGTCGGGAATAGAATCAAGCCCAAATCATCGATTAGTTGGTTCTTCAAATGAATTACTTGGTTTGAATTTCGCATCTGCTGGGGATACCAATCAAGACGGCTTCAACGACTTTTTCATGACCAGAAGAGCCAATGTTGCATCAACCAATGTTGAATTATATTTAGGCAGTTCTTCTGGATTAATCGATAACTCAATCAGCATTGCATCTGGCGATTTGAGTTTTGGTGAAGTGATTTCAAACTATGGTGATTCAAATGCCGACGGTCTACTAGAATTTTCTTTCTCAGCTCAAAATATAGATGACAATCAAGCAGTAAATAGTAGAATCAATATTCACTCTAGAGAGATTTGGGCTGAAACATATTTCACTATTGAAGGAGAGATAAATCATGGAAAGGTTCAATCCTCCACTGATGGGTCTTCAAGAATTCTATATTCAGTAACAACTGGTGAAAATCATAATCTTCAAATGATTTCAGAAGAGAAAAATAGTCAAGGAGGTTATTGGTCTGTTCAGAATATAACCTCCCCTTCACCTAATCATTTGACAAGTGTAAATTTCGAGATGACCTCTTCTGGTGAAGCATTTATTCTGTATTTTGACGATGGAATGCATCAAAGAACTTACGATGCATTTGTTGGTTTGGAGACTAATGTACCCACCAATTATAATGATGCTAGTTATGTCAACTCGGTTTTTGACAATCAAGGGACAAATTATGTGGTTTATTATTCACCAAGTTCCAATAATTTGATGCTCAATATAAAATCTGCATCAGGATGGTCAGAGCAAGTTATTGCAACAAATGCTAACATAGATTCAGACATCGATCTAGTTCTCAATCAAACAGGGCAACCAGTGGTGATTTATCGAGATGATTTAACCAATAATATACTGGTTGCTCACAATAATTCTGGCTGGATTGTAGATTCTCTTAACCTCACTGGTGAGGTTATATCAAAATCTATTTCATCGGTTGTTACTGACCAAAATAACCTATTAATTTCGACTTTCTTGAATGATGGTAATTCCAACAACCTAACCATGATTTCATGGGATGGAAACACTACTAATCATTCGTTCATCGGTTCAGAATCAGATGGGGCCACAAAAATCGCAATGGCTATCGATGGCGGGGGTACAGTCATTGTGTCCACATACTCTACTTCTGGTGTACTTGTGTTGTATGAAAAGCAAGTTGACTCACAGACTTGGAATTCTGTCCTGCTTCCTCAACCAATAGGGTTCTATTCAACCAATCACATCAAATTAATCGGTGGAATGACGCCCACATTAGCGGTAAACAGTCAAAACAACTCATTATTCTACAAAAGCGGTAGTAATTGGCAAGTTTTATCAAATGCTGAAATGCCATCATTTACAGAATTCTCTTTTGTCGTAAATGAGACTCATATCACAATGGTTACAGCCGCAACAGGAGGAAATAATCTGGCTTGGAATTCAATGGAGATAACCTCTTCATCAAACCATAACACTTGGCATCATCAAATATTTTCCGATATTATTGTTAACAGTGGTTTAGTAGTCAATCAACAGTCAAACGATACAATCTCCATTATAGTAGATGATTTGGGCTCAAATAGTATATTAGAACTCCAACTGAAACTTGACCGGGACAGTGATTTTATCTTTGATGATATAGATCATTTACCTTATGTGCCAAATCAATGGATTGACTCAGATGGAGATGGTTATGGCGAAAATACCAATGCACCAATGAATGATAATTGTCCATCGCAATCTGGGCAATCATCAATTTTGTTGTTTGGTTGTTTTGATGCGGATAATGATGGTTATGATGACATTAGTGACGATTGTAACACTGGTTATGGTTTTTCTTGGTTAGGAAGACTTGGCTGTTCAGATTTCGATCAAGACGGTTGGGTGGATTGGAGTTCATTCTATCCATATGGAGACATCTTTAGCGATAATTGGAAACAAGCATTCGATTCAGATGGTGATTCATACGGCGATAATCACGGTCCAGACTGTTGCGATACTTGGTACGACCAAAATGCGCCTCAAGGAGACGAATTCCCGTATAATGTGAGGCAATATACCGACTTTGATGGCGATGGGTACGGCGATAATTCATCTGATTTCATAACAGGAGATGCTTGTAAGTTTGAGTATGGTACATCATATCGAGATCGTTTAGGATGCGTCGATACAGATGGTGATGGTTCATCCAATCCAACCAATTCTTGGAATTCAAGTTTAGGTGCAGACTTATGGCCGACAGATTCCACTCAATGGTCTGACTCTGATGGGGACGGTTTTGGTGATAATGGTTCTAAAAACGCGACAAACCCCGATTATTTCCCCAACAATATCGCAGCAGCTCAAGATTCAGATGACGATGGATATCCTGACGCATTCACTGATTACTATAACGGTACTAATGCTGAAGGATTACAAATAGATGGTTGCCCACTTGTTGCTGGTAACTCATCTAATCCATATTACGGATGTCTCGACACTGATGGTGATAATTATCGCGATATATACACTTTTGATATCAACCCAAATACTGGGTTGAGAGAAAACCAATCAGGTGATGCGTTCCCATTCAATCCAGAACAGTGGACTGATGCTGATGGAGATGGTTTTGGTGATTTCCAAGGCGGTAATAATGCGGATATGTGCCCTCAAGCGGTTGGTGTAATTAACGGGACATTGGGCATCGGTTGCCCATTGATTGATGGCAATGATGATGATGGGGATTTCGTGATAAATGAAGAAGATTTGTGCCCAAATACGCAGACTGGGTTAATGGTTAATCTTGATGGTTGTGCGTTAAATCAAGTTGATTCAGATGACGATGGGGTAAGTGATGCAGATGATGTTTGTCCCTCAACGTTCTCCCAAGACCCAGTAGATTCTGATGGATGTAGCCAAGTACAAAGAGAGGTAGATTCTGATTCAGACGGAATTTATGATTACCTCGATTCATGTGAAAACACACCAAGTCAAGAAGTGCCAGATGAATTTGGTTGTTCAGCATCACAAAAAGATACAGATGGTGATGGGGTTGCTGATGATGTGGATGTTTGTCCAAGTACAGAATTAGGTTATCCAGTATTAGCAGATGGTTGCATCGATGAAAATGCGTTAGAGTTTGACTGGGATTCAGATGGTTATTCTGGTCAAGATGATTTGTTCCCGTTTGAAGATACTCAATGGTTTGATTCAGATGACGACGGCTATGGAGATAATATTCTGGGACTAGAGGGAGATCAATGTCCTTATACTCCAGGTACTTCTACTGAAGATAGATTTGGTTGTCCAGATAGTGATTTAGATGGTTGGTCAGACCCCGACCAAGATTGGGCAGCATCACCAAGTGGTATAGCCGATGCATTTTCTGATGATGTCACTCAATGGCGCGACTTTGATGGTGATGGCTATGGTGATAATGGTACAGGTAATAACCCCGATTTATGCCCCATGACAAATTCATTGTACAGAACATCAGTTGATTTGCAAGGATGTTCAAATAACGAGCGAGATTCAGATGGTGATGGCTTGGTGGACAGCCTTGATAATTGTCCAAACGAGCCAAAGGGGTTAGACGGATATGCTGATGGTTGTCCGTTAGAAAAACAAGAATCCTCTAGCGAAGCCACAGAAATATTTGGTTTGTCAATACTTACGTTTGTGGCTATTTGTTTAGTTGTAGTCATCTTATTCATACTCTTGATTATTCTTCGTAATAGAGATATTGATGAGGATTGGTTTGAGGAAGATGATGACTTTGAAGAGGATTACCAAGAAGAGAGTCTCAGTTTCCTAAATAAACCGCGGGAACAACCTGCTCAGCGCACGGCTCCAAGTCAAAGCAAAGCCAAACCACCTAGTAACGGACCCACTGGAGGGCCTCCCAGTTTCACGTCACCGCCAAAAGCTCCGATTGTCGCACCATCACAACCTCCTGTAAGTTCGGGAAAACAAGTTCTCCGAGAGAACCTAATTACGCCTCAGAGGACAACTAAAAAGTCTAAAAAAGTGAAGAGTAGTCATGCTTCAAAGAAGAAAGTGAAGCGTGTAATCATTGAACCAGAACCAGATATTTTTGAAAAAGTGAGTCAGTCAAAGATTGATGCAGCAGTCAAAAACCTAGCCGATTTGACCAGTGATGGCGACGAAAGACAATTGTTAATGAATCTACAAGAAGATGGTTGGAACGCTCCCCAATCTCGAGCGATAATCAACATGGCAAAAAAAGCAAGGAACTGAATACTTGAGGTATGACTTTTCATAGGTGAGATGACAGGGAGAAATATTGGGGTGATTATGTGGCTGAACCAGTACTAGAAGGCGCATCAATGCCAGATGGGATCGAGGTCGATGAAGCGGCTGCTTATTTTGGTGTGACACAATCCTCGGATATTGTTCACACATTGATGTCCATGGAACGTAATCAATCGATTAGTCAATTTTTCACCATGGTCTCAGATATCATTCTAAAACCTGGAGAGTTTGATTTTGAAGAGGCTAGTCAAGCACTGAATTGTGAAGGTGGTGAAATATACTACCTTGTTTCTGGACATCTTGGCTTAATGAGTTTTGGCGACCCGATTCTACATTATCTGGGTTTACCAGATTCACTGGGCGAGGAATCAAAAAATGGCAAACCAAATATTGACCAAAAACAATTTGATTCTTTAACTCGTCTCGCTAATCCGATGAATATCCTGAAAGTATTAGCGATTGCTAATAATACGGGTGGTTCACAAGAAGTGATGAAATATTACTTGACAATGAGTGAATTAATGATCAATGTTGAATCAAATGTAGTGACACTCACGGAAATTTCAGAGGAGTTTGATGCATCATTGGATGTTATTGGCCATACTCTACCAATCTCGGTATTAGCAGGTTCATCGATAGACTTGTCCAAGGCAATCATAGATGCCCCAGCAGTTATCAAGAAAGAGGCGCCAAAAGTAGCGCAACAAGTAGAACAATCAATAAAATTGCCAGAAGTTGAACAGGCTTCCCCTCTCCCAAAGGAGGTTTCAATACCCTCGGTCCCTTTGCCAGGACAGTCAATGCCGGCTGAAATCATTGAACCAAAAATTGAGCCAATAATGGAACACGAACTCACTGATAGAAAGGCGGCTAAAGCAACTGAAAATGCATTCGAAGGCGCATTTGGCATGGCGGCAGAAACTGATACATTACCAACTGAAGATTCTGTACCGGCAGACGAAGTCGAGGAGGATCTAGTAACTGAGGCTATTATAGAAGAAATGATAGTAGAAGAACAAGAAACAGAAGAACCATTTCACAGTGCTGCCGAGATGTTTATTCAATCAGATACCGATGATGATGGTAATTTGTCGGTCGAAGAATTATCCCAAGCAACTGGATTATCTATTGAAGAAGCCGAAACAATTCATCAGACAGCAGATCTGGATAAAGATGGATCTATGTCCCTTTCAGAATTTATTGCTTCCCCAGCAGTCGAAAAAGTTGCTTCAAACCTACCAAGGCCTGTTGCTCCAGTAAGGCGACCAGTCAGCCTTAATGAACAACCAAATAATGTTCAAAAATCTCAGGAAAATCCGGTAAATATCCCTCCAACTCAGCAAGCATTCTCTCAACAACCAATCTCTAGACCAATACCGCCACAAAATGTTAACCCACAACCAGTTGTTAGGCAACAACCAATGGGTATTCCACAACCAACCAATCAACCTCCACTACAACAAAACCAATGGAATCAACCAATTCAACCAACAATTCGTTCAGGCGTTATGTGCCGTAGTTGCGGCATTGGTATTGACCCATATTGGCGCTTTTGCCCAGTGTGTGGCGGCCAAAATCTAGGTTGATTAGATATCTAAGACAAATTCGCCATCTTGTAAAATTTGTGAATCATCAAGCCATACGCTTGCCCCAGTAATTACTCCAGGGATGTGGATTCCAACTGCCGAGTCTCCGCCTAATGCAGTGTTATCACCGATAGAGAAGTAACAGGTTCCAAGTCGTTTTTCATCTTCTAGAACATTACCCCCCATTCTTGCTTGATCATTCATCCCAAAGCCAAATTCAGCCACGGTCCATACATTTTCTCTGTCTTTACTGCGTAATTTCTTAGCAACCTCGCCGAATTCTTGTCTAATGTTAGCAGCAATAGTACCACCTTTTACATCGATGACAATACCGTTTTCTATTTGAAGTTCGATATTTTGGTCTAGTAGAGAAGAATCCCATGAACCATTGATGATTAAAGTCCCATTCATAGTACCTTCTCGGGGCATAATGAATGCCTTTCCTGCCGGAAGATTGGTCAGCATTCTTGGACGGTTACAGATGCCATTATCATCGAGTTTCCATTCACGCCAATTTACTTCGAAGGTAATCTCAGTACCAAGCTTGGATTTGACATTAACAATTCTCCGTCGTCTAAAATGCGGCCCTAAATTACTAATTCTTTTCTTGACGCTGTTAAAATCTGCAGCCATGCCGCCGTGAGTGAACATATCAACAGTTATGCCCGGCATTGTAGCAACTCTAGCCCCATCTCTAAGCGCTTGCCTAACCGCTTTTGTATGGGTAAGTGAGTATTTTGTCGGCGCTAAAATAACCTGCTGTTGGCGCATCAAATTAGCAACCGGAGTGGGAGGTTCTTCTCCATGATGCTTGGCTTTTGGCATAACAATAAGCAGTACACGTTCTGATTTCTCAATAGTGGCTTCATGTAATGCTTGCCCAATCTCACCAGTTGTAGGGTCACAGACAATTAACACATTTTCACCTCTGCGGATGTCCATACAGGTTTCTACAACCATTTTGGCGGAGCCAGCCAATAATTCATCGAGCGATTCTTGCTGTTTCATTGGTAGTTCATTATCGCTTGAAGCTACCTCGGCTTGGATGACAGAGTCAACCATCTCGTTCAAGTCGGTATCCGAATCATGGGGAGTTTGTTCAGGAATATCCTGTTTTTTCCTCGCCATGGATGATGCATAGCCAAAGAGGTCTTCAATGTGTGTGCGACGTAAATGATTTTCCAGTGGTTAAGTTCTTGAGGGTGATTTTTGTCCAAGTAGTATGGCGAGTTACCAATTATTCATCGATAAGGTAAAAGAAATACACAAAATTGGCGCAATTCAAGGTCACCTTGGTTGGGACCAAGAGACAATTATGCCTCCAAAAGGAGCGCAAGCGAGATCAGAAATTCTTTCATGGCTTGCTAAAGAACAACATGCTAGAGTCACCGCACCAGACTTTGGAGATATGATTACCCAATTAGAACTCTCCAATGATTTAGATGAAAACCAAGTTGCCAATGTTAGAGAATTGAGGCGCAGGTATGACAAAGCGGTAAAATTACCATCAGAATTTGTAGCCCAATACGCCCTAACTAGGTCTCAAGCATTGGTCGCGTGGCAAGAAGCACGCACAGCTTCAGATTTCAGCATGTTTCAACCTCATCTAGAAAAGTTGGTCGACATGACCAATCAGAAAATAGACTATTACGGAGTTGACACAACTAGATACGACGTGCTACTAGATGAGTACGAATTTGGCATGAAAGTAAGTGATTATGACCCTCTATTTGCCGGCCTAAAGAGCAGGTTAGTGCCATTATTACAGAACATCATGGAGGCTAAGAAAAACAATCCAGATCCCAAGTTACCAACAGATATCTCATTTCCAGTCGAAGCTCAAACAGAATTTTGCAAATTAGTCTCCAATGCCATGGGATTTGATTTTGAAGCCGGTAGAATGGACGCCTCAACCCATCCATTTTCAGCGGGACTGTGGCCTGGAGATACTCGATTCACAACTCGATTTGATGAACAGGACCCATTTTCATGTTTATACGCAGTTATGCATGAAACAGGTCATGCATTGTATGAACAAGGTCTTGACGCCAACCATTCATTTACCCCTCGTGGCGATGCAGTGTCACTAGGAGTCCATGAATCTCAAAGTCGTTTTTGGGAGAATCAAATTGGCAGGACTCCAGCGTTTTGGAAAGTAGTCTTGCCTTGGTTTAAGCAACAGTTCCCAAATGCGCCAGAATGGAGTCCAGATGAATTAAACAAAATTGCTAACTGTGTTGAGCCAGGATTTATTCGAGTCGAAGCAGATGAAGTGACCTATAATCTTCATATTATGTTGCGTTATGAGTTAGAGAAGAAAATCTTCAACGAAAATTTATCAGTTAAAGACATACCAAATACTTGGAATCATATGTTCAACGAGTGGTTTGGTATTGAAGTCCCAGAAGATCGTATGGGTTGTCTACAAGATATCCATTGGTCTATGGGTGCATTTGGCTATTTCCCGACCTATACATTGGGTAATCTATATGCTGCACAACTCCTTGAAGCGATGAGTCAAGAAATAGGCGATGTCGACGAAATAATCGAGACTGGCGACTGGTCGCCAATGCTTGACTGGTTAAGACCAAAAATACATCTTCAGGGCAGTAAATTGACGCCTAGTGAATTAATTGAGCAAGCAACAGGGTTACCACCGACTCCTCAACCATTCATTGATTACGTTGAATCAAAGTATTCCAAGTTATACAATCTGAGTTAATTACTCTTCAGAGTCCTTTTCAGAACCCATAGCTACAAGTTTGTCTAGTCTTGCTGTCAAGTCGTTGATTGCATCCATTAAATCGTTGGTTCTGTCATCTTCATGGTCGCTGCCAAATGATATTCCAAGCATGGTAATCATTCCACCAGCCAGCATAGTTAGTGCCGGCCAATATACGTCTGCGGCAGTCATACTGCCATCTGCTTCTATTCCGCCCCAAAAGGCTCCTAATATGAATACTACAAATCCAATTATAATTTGCTGGTAACCACTGCCGAGAGTTTTTTCTAATTCGCTCATGTTTTCTCCTCACGGTGAAATTAGTGGGTTACTATTTATCCTTATTTCAATAAAAACGGCTTTTTTGGGTATTTTGACTAGTTCCAAGGCTTCATCAAGATAGGTTTTCCAACCGCCCCAGGCTCAACTAGTAATCTGCCCTTTTGGCCAGTTACTGGAGACCTTTCAAACACTGGAGTTCCATCAACCACAGTCAAGACAGGCCATCCGGTGAGTTCACGCCCTCTAAATGGGTTCCATCCGACTCTTGCCCACGAGTTTTTATCTTCAACTACTGCTTTTGCAGCCATGTCAACAAGAACGATATCACCGTCATAGCCTACCTCTAATTTGCCTTTACCAATCATTTGGTAGCAATCAGCAACATCAGTTGACATCCAACGTACTACATCTTCCAAAGAGCACTTCCCGTCATTTACATTTGTTAGCATAACAGACAATGAAGTTTCAACTCCCGGCATTCCGCTTGGAGCATTAGGAAAACCCTTTGCTTTATCGTCAAGAGTATGCGGCGCGTGGTCAGTAGCAATACATTGAATCGTACCATCTGTTAATCTTGACCACAGAATTTCTCTATCGGCTGCATATCTTATTGGTGGGTTCATCTGTAGTCGAACACCTTGTTCAGCAACATCAGTCTCGTCAAAAGTCAGATGCTGTGGCAGCACTTCTGTGGTGATAATAGGGTGCTGTTCAGCCTTAGACGGTAGTGAGCAATAGTCGGCCAAATAATCAGCCTCAATGCCTGAGGTTAGGTGGAGGATGTGTAATCTGTGGCCAGTTTTAATAGCTAATTCAACAGATAACTTGGTGGCTAGTAATGCAGTAATGTCATCTCTGTAATATGCATGTGCAGCAACATCAGTACGACCTTCAACTAGTTTGCGACGCTCGTTCATCCTGTCTTCATCTTCAGCATGTACTGCAATTAGTCCAGCAGTTTCAGTAAAAATTCGTTCTAGTGCAACTTTATCCGAGACCAGCAAGGTGCCAGTTGATACGCCCATGAAGATCTTGATACCACAAATACCAGGTATGGCAATCGGCTTATCTTTAGTGCCAACAGCATCTTGTAAGTCCTCTACATTATCTTCAGTTGCTCCAATAAAAAATCCATAATTGTTAATACATTTACTGGCCGCAGTGTCCAGTTTACCTTGCATGCCTTCAAGAGTGGTAATCGAAGGAACATTATTGGGCATATCGAGGAAGGAAGTAATGCCACCACTTACCGCCGCCGCCGAGCCACTTCCTAAGTCCTCTTTTTCTGGTTGGCCAGGGTCTCTAAAATGTACTTGAGGATCAATACAGCCTGGCAATAAATGTAGTCCGGTGCCGTCAACAAACATTTCACCGTCATGGCTTTCTAAGGTGCCTGGCTCAGATACCTCAGAAATTATACCGTCTGATATGCGTAAATCACCTAGTGTTGTAGTTTCAGGCAAAACCATTGTTGCCCCGCTGATTAAAATATTCCCAGTCATAGTATCGGTTCCTAGATGTTGGGGGAAGTCGGTAATGAATGAACTTTAAGGTCATCGTCGCCTAGATTCTTTAGGCCTGAATGCTTGGCAAACAGTGTCATTCATATCGATGTAAGGGCCACCAATTAAGTCTACACAATAAGGCACAGCGCGCCAGATTTCATCAATAGTTTCTCTAATTGATTTAGGCCTGCCAGGTAGATTGAACACCAAACACTTCCCTCTAATACCGCCAATTTGTCTTGATAGTATGGCAGTAGGAACATACTGTAGAGATATTGCTCGCATTTGCTCACCAAAGCCGTCTAGAATCTTATCGCATACCGCAGCAGTTGCTTCGGGAGTTACATCTCTTAAAGCGGGTCCTGTGCCTCCAGTGGTCACAACTACAGAACAGCCTAAATCATCACACATTCGCTTAATTTCGCGTTCAATCGCTGATTTTTCGTCAGCTATGCATGAATAATTAATTTCTAAAGGGCTGACTATCGCTTCCTTGAAAAATTGTAAAATTGCCGGTCCACCTTCATCTTGGTACTCACCAGAACTAGCCCTATCGCTGACAGTAATGATGCCAATTCTAGCCAAGTCGCCACAATTGCCGCTGATGCCCTGAATAATGGTTTGAGTATCCAAAAGACCACCGAATCAATGTTCTCCGTATTTTGCTGCAACATCTGCATGGAAGTTGTCTAGTAGAGTGTCTTCGAATAATTCTGTTTGTCTCCTGACTTTGGTTGAACGGATGTGTAAGAAAGCAGCGCCAACAAAGACGATAATTATCAATGGAATTACCGCTTCCAATTTGTATTGGTGCATGAATTTAACAATACCTTCAGCAGTATATGCCCAAGTGATAGATGCAGCAGCTCCTCCAATGAATGTTGCAGCAAGTACTCTAGTGAATTTCATTCTTGACAATAGTCCAAGCATTGCACCGACAAGTACACCAGATGCCATAAACGGTATCCAAACAAACACAATTAGGCCCCAAAATCCCCATTTGTTGATCATTTCACGCTTTTCATTAGCCATGTATTCTACAGTGGATAGCGTGTTGCCAATAAAATTGGTTTGCAACATTTTGCCGCCAAGCCCGTCTTGTTTTGCGACAGCCACAATTCTGTCATCATTCTTGCCACCACTTTCGACCCTTCCTGCACCAGACCTATCTGACAATGTGGAAACTTGATTTCTTGCTTTCACAATCAACTCTTGGCTGCCGAGTAAGTCTTGATTTCTATCAGAGATGTATCGATATAATTCCACTTCTACTTCATCGGTAGTCTTCTTAAATCTAAAGAAGGCAAATCGCTGAGTTGGTTTGTAGATTACTGACACAAAGATTACTTTATCATCACTAGTAACCACTGCACCTTCCATTCTAGCATCAGTTCTTCTAGCAAAGAATAAGTCTAGACTATCTCTAACTTCATCCTCAACTCTAGAGAGCGTATGTAGTTCGGAAAAGAATGAAGCATAATCTTGCTCTTCTTCAGTATCAGCGCCTTCAGCGCCAGCACCGATGCCAATACCACTTTCAAAGTCAATAGCTTGGTTTACTCCAATTGTTTTGACAGTTAGTTGCACTGGTTTGAACACTCTGAAGATGGCAAATTCCTCTAACACTTCTCGTAGAATTTCAGCACGAATATCCTTGCTATCAGATAGAGTTCCGTCTGTATTTTTGTACGGTACCATGATATCTATCGATAATTCTCTAGATTCCAATTTGTATAATTCCCAATCAATATCAATGTACAATCGCTTTGAGGTTTTGCCAAGTATATCCTCAACCACTCTGGCAATGTGAGTCCTCGACAATATGTCGTCGGTTTCTTGATGATATATTTTGTACATAACTGGATAAATAACGAGCAAAGTAACAGCAGAAAGTGACAGTGAGATAAAAGCCATCCACCACGCTGGAATACCTGCTGTTCCTCCAGTTAGCATTGCAGTTTCTCTGCCACCTCCTAGTTCAGCAGCCATCAAGAGATATCCCCATTCACCCAAATCCTTGGTGGTCCAACATGTTCGAGGACCAGGGTCTGAGATAGTCACTTCTCTGTGAGATTCTGAGTCGACAAACGGTAGGAATGAAAAGAAACCTCCACCTTTAACTTCGAGTTCGAAATCTATCTGTTTGGATAGTGATTCAGCCCCTTCAACAAGCGAAGCATTGGCCAAATCATCGCTTTGATTGTAGACTTGCACTAGTAGAATAATTCGGTATTCACCCACATCAAGTTCATCAAAAGGGGCTCTAAATTCGCTTTTCCCACTTGAAACCTGAACGATTGTATCATCGGTAGAATTTTCTAGCCAAGACTCACCAACGTAGTTCAGTATTGTGTAATTCATGTAAGCATAGCCGTCTGGTAGATTTCTTCCGGAGAGGTCAAAGTACTCAGCATCGTTCTCAGGGAACATGTGAACCCACGGTTGATCTTCGATATTTTGGCACTCATCACCAGTATCAAGGAAGGTTTCAGAGGCTTTGTAGTCAAGGGTGGTCGACGAGCCAAATATTCCACTTGACATGCCAAATAGCAATACTGCAAAGAATATCCCGTAACCAATTCCAGCAAATAATATGTAATCTTCTTTGTTGGAAAGGAATCTACGTTTACTGGTTTTGGTTTTCCGACGCCTAATTTCCTCTAATTCTCGAGTAATTTTGTCTCTAGCTTTTTGCTCGACATCAACCTCTTCGATAGGCTCGTCCGACTGCTCGAGTTCCTCGCCCATGACACGCATACTAGAAACTAGCAAATTAATGCATGGTTCATATTCTACTTCATCAAAAGCCAATAGGCCACTTGTTTGCCTACTATTAGTTGGTGGGTAGGGCCGGACTTGAACCGGCGACCTCAGCATCTTCAGTGCTGCGCTCTCCCAACTAAGCTACCTACCCGCAAGTACCTGCGGAATGATTTGGCATTTCAAATCTTCCAAAGAAAAGGTCATGATTAGTTAATGCCATCAAGAATTGCTGCTTGAACTTCAAAAAGTCCATCTAATCCAGCGTCAGCTTGTGCAATAAGGGCGAATAATTCCTCGCCAGAGAAGGTAGACTCTTCGCCAGTGCCTTGCAATTCAACATACTTGCCATCAGCGGTTTTTACCACATTCATGTCAACATCTGCATTGGAATCTAGCACGTAATCCAAGTCTAGGTAGACATCTCCTTCAATTAATCCTACTGAGATAGCAGCCAAATCGTGGGGTATTACCTTATTTTCATGTTCCATTTGTTGTTCGGGGGTTAATTCAGGCGCTTTCCAACCAGCTTTTCTCTCTTCATCAGTTGGCCGTAAGTCAGTTGGCAAACATTGCCCATTGGCGATTAATCTCCTTACCGCCAAGCGTAGTGCTAAATTAGCCGCAGTAATAGATGCACACCTTGTACCTCCATCTGCGTTTAGGATGTCACAATCAACATTTAATGCAACAGGTCCTAATTGCTCTAAGTCTACTGCTGCACGAAGTGACCTAGCGATTAACCGCTCAATCTCTTGGGTGCGACCTTTGGCGCCTCGGCGTTCTCTGCGGAATCGTGAATCAGTAGATCCAGGCAGCAGTGAGTACTCAGCATGAACCCAGCCTTTGTTAGAATCGCGCGGAAACCATCCAGGTAACCTTGCCTCCTTGGTGCAACATGCTAGTACCACAGTCTCTCCCTGCCGGTAAAGAATAGAAGCGAGAGCATTTGTGGTAAAATCAATCTCAACCTCAACATGTCTCATTTGGTTCGGTTTCCGGTCAGTTTCAAACTCAGTCTTGAATTTCGCCATGATGTGCGCACAACTCTTCTTTCATCAAGTCTTCTCATTTTCAGCACAAATTTACGATGAGCAGATTGAAGTTCTGAATCATGTTGGCTGGGCCATGAGCACCAAAAGGGTGGTTATTTGTGGAGTAGCAAGAACTCCAATTGGCAGTTTCATGGGCACTCTTTCACCGATTAGTGCGGTAGAACTAGGAGTCCTAGCCGTCAAAGAATTATCTTCAAGAGTTGGTTTTGATGCCTCAAGCGGAATTGTTGATGAAGTCTATTTTGGTCAAGTATTGCAAGCTGGCTCTGGGCAAAACCCTGCTCGGCAAGTTGCACTTGGTGCAGGTCTTCCAGTAACCACTTCAGCAGCAACAATAAACAAGGTATGCGGGAGTTCTTTGGAGGCTGCTATGTTAGCTGCAAATAGTATCTTGGCGGGTAAATCAAAGGTTGTTGTTGCAGGTGGTATGGAGAGTATGTCCAATGCGCCGCAACTCTTGATGGGCCAAAGAAAAGGTAAGAAAATGGGAGATTCAAAATTAATTGATTCGATGATCCATGACGGCCTATGGGATGTCTACAACGATATTCACATGGGTAATACCGGGGAAACAGTAGCCCAAGAGAGTGGCATAACACGCAATGATTCGGATAATTATGCAGTTAGAAGTCACCAAAGAGCAGCAACTGCTTGGGATTCAGGATGGTTTGATTGGGAGACTTTCCCCGTTGTTGTACCAAAGCGCCGAGGCGACGATGTCTTATTCACTCGTGATGAGGGAATAAAGTCTGCTACCAATGGTGAAATTCTATCAAAATTACGTCCAGTATTCAATAAAGCAGGACAGGTTACTGCTGGTAATGCTAGTACACTAAATGACGGCGCTAGCGCTGTTTTACTTGCAGATGAAGATACCGCCAAACTAAATGGATGGGAAATCATCGCTTACATAGACGATTATTGCACCAGTGGAGTTGAGCCTCATAGAGTTATGAGTGCCCCAATACCGGCCATTAGAACTCTGCTCGAGCGTAATGAACTCAAGGTAACTGATGTAGATATTTATGAGCACAATGAAGCGTTTGCCTCAGCATCTTGTGCAATTGCCAAGGAAATCGGGATTCCAGATGAGCGCTTTAACCTCCATGGTGGCGCTATTTCTCTTGGTCATCCGTTAGGCAGTAGTGGGACAAGATGTTTAATCACCCTTCTTGGAGTAATGCGTCGCACAAATAGTAAATCAGGCATTGTAACTCTTTGTTTAGGTGGCGGAAATGCAGTCGCAATGCTAGTTAGTCGCCACTAACGGCGAATGGTTCAATATTCAACTGTAGGCAAAAAACCGCAGTTTTGGACGGATGGTATCAAATAGGGTTGGACGGCGGGATGGTTTGTTGGATATGGTGTCATTTACAGACCTTGGAGTTTCTAGCAGCCTAGTTAAGGTGCTGGCAGACCAAGGAATTACCGAACCGTTTGAGGTTCAAAAAGAGTCAATACCAGATGGTATGCTTGGTAACGATCTTTGCTGCCGTGCGCCAACTGGTTCAGGTAAGACATTGGCGTTTGGTCTGCCGCTTATCGAACGTACAAAGAAGGCTGAACCAGGTTTTCCTACCTCGCTTATATTGACTCCAACAAGAGAGTTAGCAGAACAAATTTACCGGGTATTAGATCCACTTTCTAGGGAATTGGGGTTATACACCTATGCAGTATATGGGGGAGTGTCATACACTAAACAATTCAAAGCATTTGATCGTGGCGTAGATATTTTAGTGGCTTGTCCAGGCCGTCTACTAGACTTAATGGATCGTGGTTCAGTAAATCTTGAGGATGTAGAAGTTGTTGTTTTAGACGAAGCAGATCGTATGGCTGATATGGGATTTATGGAACCTGTTTGTGATATTCTTGATGAGTGTAAGAAAGACCGTCAAACGATATTGTTCAGTGCTACTTTAGATGATGAAGTTGGTGAGTTAGTTCGTGATTATCAAACCGACCCGGTAACTATTGAAGTTGGTCCAAAAGAGGTTTCGATGGAGAGCATGACTCACTTTTTCTGGCTAATGCCGCACTCTAAAAAATCCACCATCTCTAGCGAAATTATCAGGAAATGTGGGCGGACGATTGTGTTTTGTCGAACTAGAGCCGGTGCAGATCGGGTTGGTGACGACCTACGGCAAGACGGTTTGTCTGCGCAAACGCTTCACGGTGGTCTGTCACAAAAAAATCGTGATAGGGCAATGCAACGTTTCCAGCATGGTGAATGTATGGCTTTGATAGCCACCGACGTTGCAGCACGAGGAATTGATGTTGAAGCAGTCAATTGTGTGATTCATTATGATCCACCAGAAAATGGTAAAGCGTACAAACACCGTAGTGGCCGAACCGCTAGGGGCGGTATGACTGGTGTAGTGATTTCTTTGGTGCAAAAACCTCAGAAGAAAGCCACCAACAGAATTCAACGTGACGTCGGAATCAATGTTGAATTCAAGCCACCAGAATTTTCAGATTTACCGGAATTTGAAGTAGAGTTCATTCCAGCAAGCAAGGATCGTGGATTTGATTCTAGAGATCGCAATGACTCTAGAGGTGGCCATTATGGCGGACGAAACCGCTCAGGCGGCGGAGGTCGCGGCGGTGGTGGCGGTCGCTTTGGCGGCGGAGGTCGCGGTCGTGGCGGAGGTCGTGGCG
>ERZ891134.78-NODE-78-length-81307-cov-7.825050_pt1 | contig 81307 bp, 56 predicted proteins | sample MGYA00520888_ERZ891134 | MGnify/ENA primary metagenome ERZ891134 (study PRJEB32303, sample SAMEA104408692) | aquatic metagenome | biome: Brackish water; feature: Coastal; material: water | place: Baltic Sea | collected 2014-10-23 | depth 10 m ... | reverse complement strand
GGTACTGCAAGTTGTCCGCCTACTGCTCCTGCAACAACCAGTTTCAATCCGTTTATAGTTAGGGCTCTGTTAAACACTGTACCATTGTTCTCGGCAATCAATGCACCATTGTTGTATTCTGAGTCTAAAGGACTTCCTTCACCGTTAATATTAAGTCCGTCATTATCTAAGAATATTGTAGTCTGCACTCCATTACCTGTGATACTTTGACATCTTGCATTTGGATTAGTAATAGTGCTTCCGTCATATTGAGGATCATCGATTCTTACACCATTTAAGTATATATTATATTGTACGCCGTTTTCAAGTGGTTTACTTAACTGTATACTAATTGTTGAACCGTCTAACTCAAATGTTTCATCTTCAAATGTAGTATCGTATGTATCGTATTCACTTGTAAACCAAGGTCCGGTATCCCAACCAGTTGGTCCTCCGAAGTCAAAACTCTTAACTTGAACTCCGCCGTAATCAACACCATCCATAAGCTGTGATAAGTCTTTTGCAAACTGTCCAGTTTGAGGGTTATATGCAATGTTTATTCTATCTTGGGCGGTTAATAAGTTTACTGCTTTTTTATATGCAATAACTATATTTGTGTTGACAGCTACAGGTTCAGATAAAGTAATTTGTCCGTGATATCTAGTATAGCTTTTTTCTGTATTTGCTACGTTTCTGTATGTATATTCACTTCTTAAAAGTTCTATGTTGTCTACAGTAACAGATACATTTGTATTTTTTAAATCCATAGGCCAGGTAAGTTCAAATATGTACTTTGATCCTGTTCCGGCAAATGTTTCTGTTTCGTTAATTGACGTAAAAGAATAATCTCCACTAACTCTATCAAATTTTACAACATTTGTAATTCCACGTGTTAATCCATCACCTAATATTGCACTAAGTTTTGCATTTTTACCTGTTTCTGATAAACTACCTGTAAGTGTTAATTTAGGGGCTGTTATGTATCCGCTTCCTTTATTTGTAACTTCTACACTTGCTAAAGTTCCGTTTACTCCTAGTTTAGCTATTGCTGTGGCTCCTGTGCCACCGCCACCGGAAAGTTTTATAGTAGGTGCTTGTGCGTAACCAGAGCCGCCATCAGCAATTTGAATATCTACTACTTTGAATCCTACATTATCTGTCCAATTCTTATAAGGATATGTTGCTAAATTGTCATCTATGCCAATTAAATTATCGCCAATAACTTTAACGTTTTGTGGTTGTATATTTTTTGTAGTTTGGTTATAGCTAGGTTGTAAATCAAAGTCAGTAATTCTACTTTGACTATTTTCTATTTTTTCGTAAGCACTTAAATATTCACGGAGTTTAGTTTTAAATGGTTTTACTTCCTCAAGATATCTTTCATAACTAGGAAGACTGTCATTATTAAATGTTAAATCTTCACGAAGTTGGCCTACATTATGTTTTGCTTTTACAAAACTAGTTTTAAATGCCCAATCAACATTAGGTTGTTCGCTAAACACATAGCGCAAACTTGCAAAGAATAACCTATTATATTCAATTGCTAGTTCTTCAGTATAAAGACTTTGTTTTATAAAGTTCAGAACTGATCTAATTTCTATGCTAGGTACACTATCAAAGAATTGTGAATCAAAACTAATAATATCAAAGCCAGTTGCACTTAATCTTGTATCATATAAAGTAGGCTTAAATGCAATGGTTCCGTTTTGTCTACCTATAGTTTCGTAATTAACAGTATAGTCAACATTAAATTCATTTGCAATTTTTCTTAATAAAAGCCAGCCGCCGGTTCCTACATTGTTAATTTTTACAATATCTCCAAGGTCGTCGTTTATACCTTGTAATTGATAGGCTCCGTCGATTACATTTTTTACTTCAGTAAACTGATTATATCCTGCGGCGTACCAGTCTATATAATCCCAAAATAAACTTACATCATACGACTGACTTGCTATTCGTTGCCAAGTCCTAGCTACACTATCTCTTTCGTATAATGCCCATTTTCCTAAAATAGTTTCGTCATTGTTGACAAGTGCAGTATATTTTCTTATTGTAATGATATCAGTATCTAAATAATTTTTTCCACCATTAATAACTTCTACATTAGTAATAACACCTAAATTGTTTATAGTAAATTCTAATTCTGCTCCTGAACCTGTACCAGATATTTTATACGTTGGCGCAACAAGATATCCTCGTCCAGGATTAATTACATCTACTCTAGTAATAGCACCATCTTCGACAACTAACGACATTGTTGCCTGTGTTGCTTTTGCAACTCCTATAAATTCTAAATCTGCAACAGTATCAACTGTTGTATCAAACGTTCTGCCAACTGCACTAGGCTTAGGATCTGATGCTTTAATTAAAGTAAGATCTTTATTATCTATAATTAAATTTTCTTTTAGTACACCATTCACTCTTTCAATAACCTGTTTGAGAGCTTCTGCACTGTTTACAAACCAACTTTGTCTAGGGGAATTAAGTATTCCGTATTTTTGTTTTGGAGATAAATCAGGAGCAGGAACTTGTTTACCTTGGTCGTCATATCCTACTAAACTATCAAACCATTTTCTTTCAATATCTCTATTAGGAACACTTGATGCTAATCCGTCTGTAACAATTTGATATTGATTATGTATATTAATATTTTGATTATCTATTGTCCAATATTGCACACTAAATGCAACATCTTTATTTTCAAGTAAAGAGTCACAATTATAAATTGTAAAACTGTCAGGCGAAATTAAAGCTGCAAATCTGTATCCTTGACCTTTTGGATCTCTAATTAAATTTGCAACATCAAAAGAAGATATTGTTCTAAATTCTACATCGGGCGTTGTGCGTTTGTTTTTTACCCAGAAATAATATTTTGTTGTTGTGCTACCAGTTATGCTATCATAAGTTTGCCTTGTAGAATAAACTGTATTATCATACAAACTAACACCGTCAATTCCTTGTTCTTGAGCTTCGTCGGTATCACTTAGATTGTTCCATACACTAGGTAGCACTGTAGATTCTACCCATTCATATACATCAATTGTATTGCCTTCAAACAAACTATTCCAGTTATTTGCTGAGAAAATTACATCGGATTGATAAGAATTCAAATATTTTGCATTGGTTAAATCCCACCATAGTTCACCAACTTGTTCTTTACCCCAACTAGCACTTGGCATGACTGTAACATTACTTCCACCTACGGAATAGTATGCAGGATCGTAATAAGTTTTATATGTTAAATTTTGTTCTGCAGGGCCAGCTACTTTTCCTTGAACAGGATCTAAATAATCTAAATATGTTACTAATTTATTTGTTTTTGTGTTGTATAAAATTGCACGTTTAATTTTACTAATATCAACAGTATCTTTTGGTTGTCTTAAATATTCCCATACATTTTTGTTATCTTGTATTCTAAAATCAATAACTGCTCCAGTGTATACTGAATTAACACTTGTTTTAGGTAGGCCAACATAGATATGGTTATTTTTAAGTTTAAAGTTATTTCCAAAATTACTTATAGTGCTATCATCTGTTTGATATTGTAGTTGTTGTGCATACAATAAACCATCATTTATTATTTCATAAACATATACAGAACCTTGCTGTTCGTAATATTTCTTATAGGTTGTAAATTCGTTATCAAAAGTAGTATTGTTTAAGTTCTTCTGGCTAGTATTATCTAGTATATAACTATCTCTTACAGGGGTTGAGAATGTATCAAATGTTGTATCAATCCAGTTGTCGCCATTTTTTGCATTTACAATTAATCTTGATCCGTCAAAGTCTATTTTATTCCCAAAAAATTCAGAAGTTGTATTACTAGGACTCATTAACGTTTGAAGATATGTAAATACTCCATTTACCTGTTTGTAAATATAAACTTTACCTTGATTATTTTTATTACTATCATCTGAAGGTGTTGCTATCGCAATTAGTTTGCCATCTGTACTAATTGCAATATCGTCACCAAAACTTTCTGTACCACTAGGAGCAGCAATTTGTTGCGAACGCTGATATTGGCCGTTTAGTATTCTATATACAACAACAAGGTTTGGTTTATCATTGCCGTATTTTGCATTTACAATTAATACTTCGCCGTCTGGTGTTAAATCAAAACTATTTGCATAATCATACATTGATCCTTGATCTAGGACTGTACTAATATCGTTACTACTGTCCGAAACTATTGTTACTCCGGTATCATTTGGAACATAACCTACATAATCTATCAAGTCGTCCGTACTATCCCATTGTAATGGATTAAATGTACCTGCTACTATATTTGTAGTAGCACTATATAATGTACTTTCAATGGAAACAATATCACCAACAAAATAATTTGTACTCTCGCTGAATACTCCTTTATAATTTTTATTTTTTGAATATTCCCAGTTATAGAAAATATTATTTTCAGTCCCATATTTTATGAAATATATTCTTCCTGGATCATTTACTGTAGTTGATGCAGGCGCACTTATAAAGCCTCTGTATACGTTGTTAGCATTTTTTGAAATTTCTACACGGGTACCTAAATAGTTGTTATTTTGTCTTTCCGATCCTACATAACTTCCTAAACTAACATAGTTGCCAGCATTATTTTGTTGATAAATGTAGTAAATTCCTTCGTTAGTAAATGGAGTTCCTACACTTCCTCCTGATGCTGTGGGAATTTTATATACCTCTGTCCAATCAAGGTTGTCACTGGCAGGAGTATTGGCTGATCTCGGTATTCCGTTGATTGTATTTTGTTTGTAAATCCAATATTCAAAATTATCGTTTGGTTTAAAATAAGCAAAATCACCTGTTAATGCATTTACAACTTCAGTGGCTCCTATTTGAGAAACTGTTCTAAAATCTCCAGACGGAGGTGTAATATTTGCTCCTGTGTCTACAACAAAAAGTTTACCTATACCTGCCGAATTATTTCCCAAACTTACACGTTGTATTTGTCCCATAACACGCGGAATAGTGTAGATTCCTACTCTACCATAATTGTCTGGATTCGGTCCTGGTGCATAAGGCAAAAATTCAATTTCAGCATTGTTTCCAAATTGGTTACCTTTACTCCAAGTGCCAATAACATCTTTTACAAAAACAGTTACATCATTTAAACTTCTTTGATAAAAAGCAACTTCGGCTGTTGCACCTGTAGAAACATCACGCACTCTCTGTCCTACAATAGGTTCAAACGGTAGACCGTCTAAACCTTTAGTATTTACATAACTAATATATCCGTCCCATATATCATCAATTGTGTGTTCTTGGTTAGTTACAGAAAAACTTAATCCTATACTACTTGGATCTACAAGTGAATCAATTATCGGAAGTACATTAATTTTTACACCTAATGCACCCGAAGCACTAAAACTTAATAAATTTACAGCATCAAACGTTCCTGTGATAGTGTCTACTTTTATTACTGTTGCATTTGTAACACTTTCTTTTATAACTGCTGTTGCGCCAGTAACCTGTTGCGTTATTATTTCGCCAGCACCTAAGGTAACCGTACTATCTAATGTCATTGTAGCCACAGTGTCGGGCAAATTGTTTACATATAAATTAAAATCATCACCTACTTGTGCAGTATCTGATAAAACTTTTGGTGCTCTTACAACAAATTTTGTACTAATTATAGGACCGCTAGTTCCTAAAGGCCCAGGAGTTCCTGTAAAACTTAATGTTTGTATGTAACTATTAATTACACTTTCACTATCTTGGGTGTTTGTTTTGTAATCTAAACTTTGATAATAATATCCGTTTAATGTACTATCAGTTGATACATCAGTTATAGATACAAAATCTGTGTATACTAAACCGTTGCCTGTGTCAGAATTTGTATTTCCAATTGCATAAGGATTACTAGATTGAACTAGCCAATATCCGCCCCAATAACTTGACGTAGTTATTTGTTCACTTGGTCCTATTCTTGCATATTCACCTACAAAGTCGTTACCATCAATAAACAGACTATTAGATGTAGGAAAGTCACCGTTTACATCATTTACATATATAGTTAATTGAGCCGATTCGTTGTGTGTATAGACTACTGTTCCAGTCGCTCCTTGTGTAGTAACTATGTCGCCTATATCAGGAATATTATTTGATGCGTCAACATACAATATAGCGTCTACTTTTTTACTAATAGTATGGTCTGACTCTAAATATGCTTTAGAAAGATATGGCACTGACCCGCCAAACGGTGCTCTTTCTACTAAATTAATTTGTGATTGGTTTGCATTTGCTAAACTATTCCATCTTAGATGTATCTGATCGCCGACTCCCGATCCGTTATACATATTTAGAGGAGCTCTAACTAAAAAGTGATCAGTTGTAATATTTTTAAACGGATAATCACCCGTAAGTATTACAGGTATATCTTCTGCATCCTGCGAATAATTGTTTAAACTGTAGTTAATCTGTGCAACACTATCGAAGCTATTAAAGGTTATGTTAGCTATAGCACCTAGAATTGCATTATCAGCTTGCCATAAACTATTATTTAAACTTACTATATCGCCAGCAGCATAATTAGTAGTTGTAGAAAATCCATTTTTAAAATTTGTTTTTACATTAGATGCGTTTGGAGCGCCAACAATAATATATTTTGCATCATCACTCATTGCAATGCTATATCCAAATTTTTGTCCTACACTAGCAATATTTGCATCAGGTTCTAAAACTTGGTACAAAGAGTAATTTAAAGCATTACTCGCCCTGTTGTAAATGTATACCTTACCATCGCCATAATCTGGAGAGCCTACAGCAAATTTTACATTTCTGTCATCAACTGCTATTGCTGTACCAAATTGGTGTGCGATTCCAAGTTCAGAATTAGATAATTCTTGCTGTACAGTAAATTTATTTGTATTTTGTAAAACAGTCCATTTTCCGTTTCCGGCATCGTCAATCCAAAGTTTTTCATCTTGTCCTATTTCCTGCTCAGCTAAAGTATTTGCTTCTAGCAAATTAGCTTTTCTTACGCTTATAAATTTACTTAACTTTCCTTCACATTCATCTACATCTTGAACACTATTAGAAGACGCTAACACAATTTTATTAAGCGAAACTGACTTAACCTTAAAAAATCCTTCAACAGGAGCAAGTGTCTGTGTTAATGTTTGGGTGCTATCAAAAGCTCCCGGAGCATATGTTTTAATTAATACATTGTATACTCCTAACACATCTCCTGTGCTAATATCTAAAGGAGTAGAATTAAGGACTAGTGTAAATTCTCCAGAACCAGATTCTATTTTTTCTATTATATAATCAGTTTGTATATGCTGAAATACGGACCAATCTTCTTTGTAATTTCCTACCCATACATAATTTTGATTATCAATATCACTAAATGATTTATTTGTAATTTCATCGTATTTTGAAATTACAACATCTACATCTTGAGGATTAACATATCCTGCATCTTTTGTGTAGCCTTTAGAGATATATTTTGCAGGGAAAGGTGCGTGATTATAATTATTTGACTTTAAGTAAGTTTCATATTCTTTGATTCGATAAACTAAATCTGTCTCTAGACCTGTAACATTATTTGTAAGCAAAATTGGCTGAGGATCGCTTACAAATTTCTTTTCGTCTAATAGGTATTCTACTTCTTCAAAACCTTCAGAAGCACCATACTGGCCATCTTTGATTGCCCATTCCTCAAAGAAATCTAAACTTTCTTGATCAGCACTTGCTAATGCATCAAATAATTTAGTTAAGGAATTTTTAGATCCTTTATCTAAAATAAATCCTTGATAAAATTTGTATTGACTAACATCGTCGTTAATAATGTTTTCTAAATATTGACGCTTTTGGTATCCAATTAAGTGCTGTGCTAGCCTTTGTTGTTCAACATCAAAATTGTCACTGTCTAAATCATAAAAGTCGCTAAATTGATTAATTTTGTAATCAAAGTTTGTTAACAGTCCCGGTGTTGGTTTCTTATCAAGTCTATTCCAACTGTCTGCTTCAAATAATTGTGTGCCTGCTATTTTTTTATCTGAACTATAATAAAATTCTTTATGTTTTACTAAGTCGCCTATAGAATAATCTTTCCATGCTTCCCATTCTTTTGCAACTGCGTTGTCGTAAATAAATCCCGGTATGTTAAGACTTCCGTTCCAGTTGTCTGTTCTATAACCTAAAACTTTAATTCTTTCCTGTCTATATCCTGCAGCAGGATCATATATTACATCGTTGAATACCGTTGTGTTATCAATAATTAATACATGTTCTTTTTGAACTAATGGAAATCTTACTGCAAATATACCATCTGCTGAATTTACAACTGTAACAGTACACTCATTTTCAACACCTTTTGAAATACGAATAAATTCATTGTTTAATTTTTTTCCATCACCTTTTAATAAACTATATCCATAAAACGTGTCATATATATTATCAACAATACTATAACTAGACTGTAGTGTTAACTTATTTGCTCCCGGACTTATTGTAATAAGAGTGCCTGCAGCCCAATTCTGTGTAGTCCAAAACATAAATTGTTTTGATGCAGTAGCCCAATCTGATACCTCATTAGAATTAGGAAGTCTATCTTCGAATACAAATCCTAGCTCAGTAAGATACTTTCCGTAGCCATATAAAAAATCAACAACGTCTTGCAAGGTGTTGAGCTTATTGCCATAATTTAAAGTGCTTTCTATAATTTCAAATACACGCGGCATAGTAGCTACTGCTCCGCCGACTAATGGTAATTCAGGTATGCCAGCAAATTTACTAGCATCAAAATTAGTGTCGCTAGTATGAGATTTGGTAACCCTGAAGAAAGTATTATTTTGTTTTACAATTTGTCCTACTATATATGCACTATTACTTGAAAAATTTACAAACGATTCTGATATTCCACCTACATTAATTACAGGATCGTTTTGCCGTACAATTCTTCTATAATATTTAAAATTAGGTTGGAAATTATCATAACCTCTAATTACATATCCATCTGCTTGTTTTTCTATTATTACGCCACTATAACTAATTGTTTTTATAGGACTACTAGTGTTTAATATTAAATCATAATTTTCATCTGGTACAAAAACATTACCTTCATTAGTAGGCGATCTAGAATCTAATATTAATCTAAACTTTTTCTTATCTGAATAGCCTGCAATTTTACTACCCATTTGGTTTTTAATATTAACTAATCTTGTTTTATAATCTGTGTAAGATTGAACTGTGTTACTTGTCATATAGTTTGCAATATAATTAACAAGTCCGCTAGTAAACACTTGTGTTGTATCTGATATAGTGTTAGGAAATACTATATTATCTAATTTAATAGGTATACCTGAATCGCCGTAAACAATCTGGCCAGCTAGATTCCTTGTTTGTCGGGACCTATCAAAACCAGTAGAAAATATATTATTTGGCTGATTTTGAACCCAAGCAGTAATTAAACTAAAAGGATATTCTGAACTTCTTCTCCAGGCCGATTCTACAGGTCCGCCGTCTCCAAACACCCAATTATTAGTAATTGCACTTGAATCAAAATTTGTTAAAAGGCCGCAAGCATTTGGGTCAAGTATTTTACCAGCATCATCTACCGGAATATTAGTTTGTAAATTAGGTCTAATATACTTTTTGTCAACAATTACATTTTTGTTTGGTTCTCTAATTATACCTGCTTCTAAATCTTGCCATAATAATTTATTATTCCTAGTGTAAGGAGCAGGACCATACTGTGTTTCCCACCAAGTTGGTTTTATACTAAAACCTAACATTTCCCAAGGATCTGTGTGCGGTCTATCAGTGTCGAATGCATACATATATGCTTGGCGCCAATGGCCTGGTAATTTTTCTGATCCTGTTTTGTATCTAGTACCTGAATAATTAAATGTAAAAGCATTATTTCTATCAAAAGAGCTATTCGTTACATAATCTCCATCCACTAACTGATTCCATTGAATAAAGTCAGCTGTCATTGAATAATCTAATTCTTGTTTTGTAAAGGTTGTATCTCTATGTTGCCCGGGTACAAAATTATTAATATCTAATATTGAAGTATCGTAACTTATTTTTATATTATTATAGATTCTCAATTCTAATTCTAATAATAAATTGTCTCTAAAATCATTAAATCCTACAAACTTACTACCATCGTGTCCTTGGATAACTGTTACTGGATTAATTGGTGTATTATCAGTATAAATTTTTGGCTCGTAAGCTGGATAAAGTCCTAACTTAGTAGGAGTCGGTGGCATAAAACTAGCGTTAGTACTATCATATTCATATGTATCAATTACATCATCTACTGCTTTAGTAGCCGTAACATCTACAAATCCTTCTGAATTAAAAGTATAATCTTTACCATGTGTCAATTGACTGCCGTTTAGATATACTTGTACAGCTTTCCGGCTTAGTGTAGACATTGAATATGGCGCACTTAACGGAAAATATCTTTCTTCTGTGTCTAAAATTGTATGACTAGTTTGTACCGATCCACCTTGGGGTACCATGTCACTAAAATAAAACGGCATGCTAGATGTTTTATCTCTATTCATCTCATTTAAAATATTATCTACATGTACTTTTACTGGACCTTCAAATCCTAAAGTATTAGCTGTCTGTAAAAACTGTCTTTTAAATTTTCCGTATTCTTTTCTTGCATACCTTAATGCTTGAATAATATTAGCATCTTTGTCAACTAAATGATAAGTTGATAGGTTTATAGGTCCGCTATGTTTTAAAAACTTTTTACCATAGCCACTTAAACTACCTATATCTCTTAAATTACTTGGCCCAGGAAAGACTCCATTAAAATTATTAATTTCTTCTACTATTGTATAAACATGATCGTTTACTTCGCCTAAAGTAAATTCAGTAACATTTTCATTTAACGGATTTCTTTCAATATTTTTTGCTATTTCATAGTAACCATTATTGTTTTTCGGATATTTACTTTTTGTTTTTATTACAATAACATCATCTAATGATAATGGATCTGTAAATGTAATATATAATAATCCGTTTACATCTGCGGTAGTAGTATAATCTTTATTAACAAATTGTAACTTGTTGTTAACATACACCCTAAGCCAAAGATTATTTACATAATCTATATTATCATAAACATCGATATAAAAATTATCTGTGGTATTATCATAGATATATTGTTGAATAACTGGTTGGTTACTTAATTTATTTGTTTTAAGCCAACCGTTTATATAACTAAACTTATTAATTTCTGTATAAGATCTTAAAAAACCTGTATCTGTTTTTTTAGTGAATAACTCTGTACCTATTTGATACGTAAATGATTGATCTGTTAAATCAAAATTAAAAGTTATATCTCCAGTATTTGTTATATTTCTATAAGACAGCGGAAATCCTAATTCTGCATCATTTACGCCTGTACCCTGTTTGTAAGTAAATATCTTGTTTCCTGCAAATGTTGTAGAATTATAATTTGTAGTATCACCAAATGCATTTCCTTTATTATCAAATAAATCAAATAAAGGTTGTTGATTGACTGCGGACTTTTGCTGACTTAGTTTCCAAATTTTGCCGTTGTAAGTAAAAAACTTTCCGCCATTTGTTGTTCCAAATTTTACAAATACATTTTCATTAGTTACTGGGGTTGTGTCAGATTCTTCTACCAAAGATATTTGGGTTTCGTTTTTAAACTTTATGAAACTAATCTTGTAAATTTTTCCGCTAACTAAATCATCCGTGTCAGCACTAAATAATACCCGCATACCATTTGTTAGGTTTACACCGTCAACATTATATCCAGCACTTCCTTCAATAGTCGAAAATATATCTGTAGTAAAAGTATCTATTAAATCAACATCTAGTTTAGATTTTGTACCAAAGTTAAATAATTTTATACCTTTGTTAAATTCTATAATAGGACGCTTTGCCCTTGAATCTTCTAACAGGGTTGAAGGATTATCACTTAACGTGTTACTTGTTTCGATTACAGATCTATGAAACCACCTATTATATCTACTCCATAAATTTCCATCTTTACTTGCACGGTTAATTACAATATAATCTTTTTTGCTTGGATATCCTAATGCATCACTAAATGGATAAAAATCAAATCCTTGGGCATCAAACTTTACTTCAATGTTATCTGTAAATGTACCACTTACAGTCAAATCATCTTGTTTAATTAATTGGATACGATCGCCCACACCTTCAACATACCATTGGCCTTCACTATATTCTGCCGGGGTAACTGCACCCGCAAATTCAACTTTCATTCCATTAGAAAAATCATATCCTGTACTTGTAGTGTAAGTTTTTTTACCTAGTATTTCTGCTTCAACATCGATTGCTGTGTTTTCTTCTATATCAAAAATTTGCATATATCCAGATGTGTTAGGATCATTTTTTGAAATATAATACAATGAATCTGGAGCAGTATCAGGAATAGTAAATTCAATTATCCCTTTTTCAATATATACAGTAGATACATTATTGCCATCGTCATCGACTTTTGAAACTCCTGTATCATAAATTAATGATGAATTTGTTGCTGTTCCTTGCCTAAAACTATCTTGTGCTTCCGCTTGTGTAATAGGATCTACAATAAATCCGCCTGCGTCATATGCAGTACCTTCTTGATCGTATAATACTACATCAAACACACCTGCACTTCTTACACCGTCTGTAGATTCAACAATAACTGCTTCGCCAGGTGTAAAACTTTTCTTAGTTGCAAACGCCATAGGATGATTTGGAGTGTCAATTTCAAACCTATATTTTTGGCCTCTATATAATTTTATTGTAGGATTATTTGTTAAGCCATCTGGCGAAAACACGTAAGTAACATTATCTACATTTTGTCCTAGTCCAACAGTGTATGTACTTACAATTTCTTTTGTTTGTCCTACAACAGTTAATAAACTTGGTCCATTAGGTAACCAATAGTATTCTCTGTAATTTGTTAACTTGTCCCAGTCAACATGAGGATTCCAAGCATATTCTTCTTGTGCATTTAACCTGCTGTGGTTAACAGTTGATCCGCCTAGATTTCCTACAGTATTAATATAGTCGTTATAATCTTTGTAATATGTAATGTTACCTAAATCATCTTTAATCACTGCGGCAGGTTCAAATTGATAATTTTCTCTATCATTTGTAACGCCACCGATATAATTGTCAGTAGGCATAAATGCCTTGCTTACTTTACGGCCAAGGTAGCCATTTAATTTTTCAGCAACACCAGGTTGTATAAGTTGATCTAATGTACTAGATAAAAACTTTGTATTGTACGGTGTTCTAAAATACCTAGGTAAATGATCTTGGCTTTTTCTACGTATACTGTCGTTGCCACCTGGAAGCGGCGATTCATTTTGATTGTTATCGTAAGCCATTAGTAACTACTACCTCCGCTACTGCTACTGCTACTGCTACTTGTATTTGTGGCACTAGATGAAGTGCTTTGAATACCTATATTTGCACTTATGTTGCTTGTTTCTATTGATCCTGTTGCACTAATTTTTGTTGCTGTTACAGCATCAATAATGTCTAAATTATCTACTGTTGCGCCACTAATAAACACTTCGTCTACTTCGGATTTTATTTCGTATAGTGCGCCAAAAGACTGTGATACTTGTGCAGGCACAATTAAAAATGTAACTATATCGGGTGCTAATTCATTCATTACATAAGTCGATAATTCTGAGAAGTAAAATGTTTCTCCAAACTCCCAATTCTCTAATGCAAAGAATTGATTTATTGCACTAATTACTCTACTTTTTATATCATTGTCATTTAAAACTAGATCAGGATTTTTAACAATTTTAAAAGATGCTTGTAAATCTAAACTAGCTTTATTACCAAATAATATTTTATATTTAACTGGGTGATATATTACTTCGTCACTTAAAGATTTTATTTTATTGATTTCAGTTCCATAAGATTGGAATAAGCTATCACTCGATGGTGATAACGGTTTAGTTGTAATAGTGCCATCAATATATTGTCTAAATTTTGTATCATAAGATCTTGTCAACAAATATGTATCTATTATATTACTTGAACTAGGATCTATACGTGTGTTGTCGTCAGCAGCATGTATGTATTGGAATCTTATTTTATCTCTTCCAATATGAGCTCTGTAATTTGTTACAAGTTCTAACCTACCTATGCTAGAATTATATCTATTAAAGACTCCGCTATCTATAAAATAAAATACTTGGTTATCAGTATATGCACTTAATGCTCCTACTTCACCAACATTCTGTTTTGTAATAATTTTTTCTATATTGTTATCAACATAATTATAATCGTCGACGCCGTCAGTAGTAGTTATTTTTTTCTGGAATATATATTTTGTTGCCGGATTAATATCCTCGTCTACTATTACATCAAATATTTCTGGATCGTCAACTACTCCGTCATCATCATTGTCAAAAAATGTTACTTCAACTTTTTTGCTGTTTACATATCCTTCTGCATCTCTATATTCTTGGGTTATTTCCCAATCCATATCCACTGTAAAACTATTAACGCTATCTGGCTTATTGTTATTATTTAAAACTGTAATCTTATCTTTCACAATTTTGCCAGTAAGACTATTATAAATTTTATCGCTGCTATCAAAGTAAAATCTTATTTCTTGGTCGCTTTCAAAAACATATCTACTTCCTTTTGATTCAATAGTATACGTCTCGCCGTCATTTGTAAATTTGAGTAACCAACTAGCATCTAATTGTTGATTTGTATTATCGCCAGTTTTACCAGTATTAAATTGACCGTTTGCATTTAGGTTATTTTCTGTTATAACACGCCATTGTCCCAGATTAATGTCAAATCTTAATCCAAACGTTTTGTATGCAAATATTTGATCAATAATTTGTACTTTGACATCTGCTTCTAAGTTCTGAGCAAGGAAAGGTTTTATTTCTACAAGTTTTGCTGTACTAGGTATTACATCATTAAACACAATTGGTCCTGACCCGTTTGCATTTATAATAGTTCCGTTTCCTTCTACACTTACAACCTTTACCCATTTATAACTTCTTGAATTAAGATGATCAGCAGCACCATCCATTAAAGTTCCATCAGGCATAAAATGCTTGCCGGTTGGTGCAATAAATTTTAAACTAGTGCCGGGACGAATTAATTTAAGTATACTTGTTGTAAATGTTCCTAATAATTGTTTTATACCATTTACGTTTTGTAAATATCCTGTGCTTATATTTGTATCGGAACTTGATTTGACCCAAGTTATATTCAAATCGTTTGTATCAACTTTAGGAAATTTTACAAAGTAATAATTTCTCATTGCCTTACTAGATAATATAGGTTCTATGTTATTAAGTATTACACCAGACACATCAGTCTGTGTTAAAAACGTAAACTTATTCTTGTTTGTAATAATTTCTTTATATATTATTCCGTCTGTACCAAATAAATTAGTTTTACTATATTTTCCTGTTGCATCTAATAAATCAAAATATCTACTTATTCCGCTTGCAATTCTATTTACTGATTTTGTTTTTATAACTTCTTGACTAATACTTAACGGTCCAATTTGGTAATCTTCAGCTGTCACTAATCTATTTTGTGTATAATAAGTTGCAGGGGCACGTTGACGTATATTAGCATTAGTTTCAGAAACTGTTGCATTATCTACTGTGCTTTGTAGGCTATATGTAATACTAATTGTTTCTATTTTTCCCACTTTTGAAGCATAGGAAATATCAATACTAATGCCACGCATATCTTTAGGGTCAACTACAAGTCTTGCATTTTTACTTGTTCTATAATAAACTCTAAAATTTCCTTGCGGTAAATTTCCGAACACGCCGTCTGAAAATATTAAACTTACTCTATCATCGATTCTAGTTAATACGCTAAAAATATTTCGAATATTCTTTGAAAGGCTGTTGTAGATAACATTGTTACCTTCTGTTGCTTCAACCTTTGTCCATTGTTCTATTTCTCTTCCAAAACTATCTAATTTGTAAAGCCATAAATCAGTATTATTAACATTTGTTGCATCAACTGCAACTGTCTGATTAGTGCTTGGATTACTTACATTAAATGTTCCTTGGTCTAAGGTACCTTGACGGAAATGACAGAAAAATCCTGTGTTACTACTTGCTGGGCCACGGCCATCATCTCTATATAAGAATGCAAAGTTGTTTCCTGGAAAAGGTGCTTCTTCTAAAATAATACCGTCGGATATATCAGTCGAAACTATTTCAAACCTTGTAGTAGATCCGTCTACTGATTTGGAAAAACTAAAAGCAGGGACATCTGAATTTGTAGAATTAAATCTATATTGTTCAGTAGGAATTCCATTTACATTTTCTTTTTTGACAGGTCTGCCAAATGTTCCGTTTACTGGAAGTGCTGCATTTAGCACCTTTGTAAATTGCTCATTCCAGTCTGGATTAGAAGGATCATTCCATAAAATTGTTTGATTTTCTAAATTATTATTGTTACTGTCAAAAATTGTTTCTGTTGTGCTTACACTTTCAATCTTTAGCAAGCCGTTTGCAGCAATATTTCTTTTTGGGTTATAGGATAACAATCTTGCAAGACGTAGCACACTTTCTCTACGTTCTGCTGTTTCTAGAAAATTTTCTCGTGCATTCAAATCAACTCTAAATGCTAAATTTTGTCCTAAAAATGCAATCAGATCTATAATAGCAAGGTATTCGGAACTTTCAATGTAATCGTTAAAATCTTCTGGATAATTTTCTCTTAGATAAGAGATCATTGTCCGACGTAAATTGTCGAAATCATAACTTTGGAAATCTGCATTTTTATACGACTGATAAATGCGTTTCCAATCTTCAGCTACTAATAATCTATTTTGTCTATCTGTTGACGACATGGCTCTTCCTTCTATACAGTATTTAGCTTATTGAGTAATATGCGTATATTATTATGTATTCAAAAAGCCATTGCTTTGATCAAATGTTAATTTCATGTTTTCTGAAATATTATAAGGAAGATACGTAAGACTCACTTCTATTTGCAGGCCACTTTCGTACTGATCAACTATTACATTGTTCACTTTTACTCTTGGATCATAATTGACAATGTTTGACACATTGTCAATAATAGCATTTTTCATATCGCCAGTAAAAGGTTCAAAAAGTGCGTCCCATATAATAGTTCCAAATTCTGGATCACTTAATTTTTCACCCTGCCTTATATGAAAATGGTTTAAAATATCCTGTTTTATTAACGAAAGATCATATAATACCTTAGATGAATTGCCTTCATTTACTGTACTAATACCTCTATAAGTACGTGAACCCGGTGCAGATGTGCTTTTACTCTTTTTACCCGGAACACTAATTTGTTTGTAAAGTTGCTTTTCTAAATTGCTCATATCGTATTTACCTTACCTTCCTTTGCGGAATGTGTCTGCTACTTTTTTGTATTCTGCTTTAAAATTATTTCCTGTTTCGTCTGCTGTATTTCCTGCTGAAGGATCAGCATCTGTTTTAGTTGATGTAAATTCTCCAGGATTAAGATTTTCATGTCCAAACCAAGGCTCGTGTTGAGGAGTTCTCAAAGGTGTATAAGCAGGTGTAGCAGTTGGGCCATTCATATGAATAGCATCTGGTGCAGTTTCTGTGTGTGTTTGGGTTGCATTGATATGAGTATTTTTTGCAGATATTCTTCCATCCTTGCCTGCTTTAAGACAAATGTTTCTACCTGCGCTCATTATAATATCTCTATCTGCTGTTATATTTAGATCATTTTTTGTGTGAACACTAACACTATCATTAGCAAATATATCAATCTTTCCTCCAGCTGTCATTTCTATCCATGTAGATCCTTTTGCGTTTCCTATATAGATCAAATCTTCAGTATTATGCATAAGGATTTGATGTCCTGTTCTGGTGCGCCATCTTGTTAGTTCGTTGTGGGGCAACGTAACATCACCTACTTCATTTTTTTCAACGCTTGAATATTCAGGCGGTCCCGCTTTTGGTCCGCTTGCAGGAGTTTTTCTTAGTAACATAGGATCACCATCATCCATTACAAATGTAGTTCCCCCTAATCTGTTAAAAGGAACTTGGCTTCTACCAAAATTTTCTCCGTAATTTGCTGTAGGTTTTCCTTGACGTCTATCAGCAGGTCCTGGAGTACTCCAACCAAAAACCATACTAGGAACTTCTCGTCTAGCACTGGTAGTGGTTGTACCACGTATACTATCTCCTGACAAACCTTGTGTATCTAATACATTGCAACTATCCGTATCACAAGGCTTAATGTATTTGGTAGGATCTCTACCAGTTGCAGTTTCTAATGCTTTGTTATATTCTCCCACTGGCTTTGGTGTTGTAGAATCTTCGCTATTAAATGTGGTAGATGCTCTTCCAGGAAGCATAAAATTCATATATTTGTCTTGTACACAACCAATCCAGTATCCGAATCCGTAACTTTCTTCCATTGCAAGGACAACCACCTTAGTTCCTACGTCCGGTGGTATGGCCCAAATTCCATAACTTTTTTGTGTGTTGTCAAAACCAGGATTAGGTTTTACTCCATCTCTAGGTGTAACGCCGTAAAAAGGACTTACATAATAACAGGGGAGTAGGTATCCGCTCCCGCCTTCAGGATTACCAGCATCATTTAATTTTAATATTTCTACTTCGATAGCTCCCATATATTCGCTATCTAGATGATTTACAATCTTACCTATATAAGGTCCAGAGCCTTCCATCCAGTCGGGCCGATTTTGCCTTGTAAATTGATTCCTACTACTCATTTAATAATCCTATATTTGGTCATTGCCGCCGAATTGATCTGATGCGCCTTTGCTTTGGTTAGAATTTGCATCTGCTGCATCATCAGCATACTCAGTGTAAATTTTGTTATTTTGTGTAGTAGGTTCACTGTTAGTATCCCTACCTTCTTGATTACGTCTTCTAATTAATTTTAGTTGTTGATTAAATACACCTCCGGATAACGTAGACATACAGAAAATAACCTGATATAATCCGCTAAATGCACCAACTGGCTTTGTTCCATTTCCGGGAAATTCCATACTACCATCTTCGTTGTAATCTAACGGAGTTCTAAAATTTAAAATTAAGTCAACTTCACTACTTTGATAATCCATAGTACCATCTTTGGTCATGTTTATTACTGGGGTTTCAGCAGCATTATAGTTTCCCATTCCACTATCTGTAATAAAATAAGGGTCTCCCCATATAGTCATATTTGCTGTGACTAAATCTACATTACTGTTTACAATAGCATCATTAAAATCTCTAGCAATAGATTCTTTTGTGCGTTCTGCTAGTCCTCCCTTTCCGGTGCCGCCCGGCTTTGCAACTTCTTTAGTAGTGCTGTTGCCACTATTACTTAGGTTGTTTGTGTCGCCTGAAGCAGGTTTATATGCAGGATGGCCTGGTGATAGACCAGGGCTTTGACTTTTTTCTTCTTTTGTTCCTGCTTTATTTTCGCCACCAAATGGCATAATTGCTGTAAAAAATGCTTTGTCAAATTCAAGGTTAAATTCTAACACATCATCGTTTTTGCCAGTGTATATGTAATCATATTGTTTACAAGCCTGTTTTTCTAATGCTTTTATTCCTGGACTTGCTTTTGTAGGAGGCATGTATCTGTTGATGTGAACTTTATAGGGCACAACTCTAAATACATATAATTTTGGAAATTGTCCGGTTAAATCCATTTGTTCATAATTAGTAATATCGTATACATCAGTTTCAATCTTAAACCAATTTACTAATCCATTGCCATCTGGCTCGGCCTCTGCTACTTTTCTGCCATAGTCACTTAGTATAATTATTTCTTCAATTATATCTTGTATTTTTGTACCACTTTTAAATGTTAAATCACGGCCTTTGTTACTAATTGTAATATTGCCTCTTTTAAATACCCCTGTACCTATAGTCTTGTTTTGATTAGGAGGGCCTCCTGTTTGTTTGGTTTCTTCAACAAACTTAGGTCTTCCAAACGGTTGCTTTCCTCCGTCGAGGTATGATTCTATTAAATCTGATTTTCCTATTTCGTTTATATTGTCTGGATTCTGGGCATTTTCTCTTACTGCTTCACCTATACCAGATCTTTTTACAACTATTCCTGCTAGTTTACTTAATTCTGCATCGAAATCTGCAGGAACATTACTATCTTCGTTGCCTGTGATGCTTTGATATAATTTTAATTTTTCTGCATCAGTAATTTCACGCTTCTCTCCTTCGCCTGCATTTAATTCAGGATTAGTTGTAGCTTTACTAACTTCTGTATCCTGTCCTAAAAGTTCTTCTTGGGCTGAAGCTCGTTGTGTAGGAAAAATAATAACATATTCATCTACTGCTTTTACTTGCTTTTTCTCTAATTTTTTCTGTTCGTACTCATTAAAAGTTGCCATCAAACTTTTGGCGCCGCTTTGTAGCAATTCTTCTACTGTTCTTCCGGTAATGGTAATATCTGTTTTTATGCTTTGCACCTGATCCGATAATCCTTGCTCGTGCCAAGGTATAGCTCTAACATTATAAACACTTCCTCCTTCAGTAACATTAAAATCTATGTTTACTAATTTGATAGGGAATATCCTACGTAGATTAGGTCTAGAAATATAATTTCCGTTATTGTCCCATCCTTTAAATTCTAGTGTAATAACATACGGGGCTTCAAGATAGTTTTTGTATTCTGCTTGTACAGCTGCGACCTGAAGTGTTTGTAAGAACATGCCCATTGACAACGGTTCTGTAACCTTAAAGTCTATCGAAACTGCATTAGTCTGTTTAGTTTTTGTGTTATTGCCAATAATTGCATTGGTCTCAAAATCATCAATATAATATTCTATACGACCTTTTTTCTCAAAAATGGTTGTTGCTTTACCAGGTAACCCACCACCTGATTTAGTAATCATTATTTCTGGATCTCTAAGCCTATATGTTTTATCTGGAAAATTAACTTCATAGGTATTCAACACCCCTAAGCCAAGTACATAATTATAACTTGCAAAGTCCCTTAATTCATTAGGAAAGGGAGGACCGCTTGTGCTTGTTATTCCTATTAGATCTTGAAACTTTGCCAATTCTGCATTTTCATATTGTAGTTGTGTTCTATAGTCTAAAGGTATTTTTAACTGCGGGTCTACTGCTGCAGATAGTTTATCAGTGAGAGCGCCGTCAATTGAATCTGCAATAGCATTAACATTTATATTAGATGAAGTAGTAAAAGCCTTGGCAACATTTCCGGCTGTAGACTCAGCAAAATCTTGTACGGACTTGCCGGCTCTTGTAGCCCTATCAATTAAGTTTTGCGGAGTTAGTCTAGCCATTTAGATTCCTAGCAATCTTTTTAAATTGCCTCCTTTAGGTAAGAATATCTCAGTACCTGCTTCAAAATCGTAAATAGGATCTTTTATTGTATTGATATTTCGTTGTGCAAACACCCACCATAATTTATGGTCTCCATATAAGTCATAGGCAAGCAAATCCGGCCTATGTGTATATTGTACTTGTATCACATATGGAATGTCATCTGACTCTGCAGGGATCGGACGTATTTTTAATATATCAAGATACTGTCCATTTTTAGTGTTAGTATCTTTCCACGGACTATTTGCTGTATATTTTGCCATTAAATAAATCCACCCCTACCAACATATCCACCTTTAACAAATTGGTCTAAACTAAATGACTCAACTGCACGTCTACTGTATATAGGTTGTACTGTTGCTTGAATATTACTACGTGTAGGAACCCAAGCACCATTCGGTCCATAACCTGGTACTTTGATATAATCTACATCAGATCCTAGTTCAATAGCAAAACTTTGTACTATAACCGGAACATCTTTAAAAACATAATCTCCATAACCATTAAGTCTTACAACAGGAGGAGGAGCACCTACATTACTAGTTCTACCATATGCCATTTTTGTAATACTTCTTAAATAGTGAACAGCTGCAAGCCAGTATTGTCCTTCATAATTGTTCTCAACGTAAAAGTCTCCCACAATACTAAATGCATCCACTTTAGAATTTTGATATGCAAAGAAAGGATAATTACTATGAACCGGCTGTATCTGACTGTAATTAGCCGAATGTGTAATATAAACTTGCGGAGTATAAGGCCACACTAAACCATCGGTTTCAAAAAGTGGTCCTAACATAGATCCTCCTGCAAAGTTTTTAGGTAAGGATAATTTGACTCTCCAATCTGGATTTGCATCACCGCTAGTAGCACTTACAAAATCGAACGCTTCTGGCTCAGCATCTGGTAAAAGTCCAAAAGATCTAAGTGCTTTTCCAAATCCTGTAGATTGTACAAAATCTTCAACTCGTTGTTTTGCGCCCGCGGCTAGTCCTTTAATATTTTCAGAACCAGCAAACGCTTCGATTGATGCAGCAGGATCTAAAGAACTACGTGCATTTGCGGCTCTTTCTGCTATTTGTGCAGGATTTGGAGGTGTTCCTCTACCACTGTTTATTGGATTACCATTGCTATCAGTTATTGCCATAAAAAACTTCCTTTATTATAAAGTATTTAGTTGACTTTATTAACGTAGTAGTTTATAATAAGTATTATTAATCGGAGAACCTATGAGAAAAGTCAATTACTTAAACAACAAAGATATCTTAAAAGAGATACACAAATCGAAAGCTACTTTTTGTAGTTATGTAGATACAGAGTATAATCAGTACGATGTGATTTTACCTAGCATTGATAAAATAAACATTAGAACTATTGCAGAAGCAAAACGTAATAAAGCAAAAAGACTCAGCCAAGAAGCATTTGAACAAGCAAAGTTAGCTGGCAAAAAGGTTAAACAAGCTGATTGCGAGGTGGACTATAAAAAGATAACAAAAGAAGAACTTATCTTTAGAATTATGTCATATGATCATATTCCTGAAGAGCCTGGACGCAAAAAGAATCCTAAAACAGTAGCAGACACAAAAATCAAACTAAATTTTCCGCCATTCCAACATTACAAGTTTAATGAAAATGACGAAATAGTATGTGTAGGGAAAAGTCATTGGGAAGGCGGCATGGAAAACGGTTCGTTTAGTTTAGATGGTGGAAAAGCTACAAATAAACTTGCAAATATGTGGTTAAAATTAGTAGATCGTTATGCCACAAGAGGCAATGTTAGAGGTTATACATATAATGACGAAATGAAGGGACAAGCAATCCTTCAATTATCACAAATTGGCTTACAATTTGATGAATCTAAGTCTGACAATCCGTTCGCATACTATACGGCAGCAGTTACTAACTCGTTTGTACGTGTTATCAACATAGAAAAGCGTAATCAAAACATTAGAGACGATATTCTAGAAATGAATCATTTAAATCCTAGTTACACCAGACAACACCAGGGTGAATGGGAAGCACAAATGAAGAGAGAATCAGAAAAAAATAGTTGACAAGTGTATTATTTTACTGTATAATAATACAAACACTAAAACTAAGGATTAAATATTGTTTAAGAAAGCAGCAGTTTTTACCGATATCCATTTAGGATTAAAAGGTAATAGTAAAATTCATAACGAAGATTGCGAAGAATTTGTAGATTGGTACATAGAACAAGCACAAGCTAACGGTTGCGAGACTGGTATCTTCTGCGGTGACTGGCACCATAATAGAAATAGTCTAAACTTAACAACTATGGATTCAACTATCCGTAGTATGGAAAAACTCGGAAAAGCGTTTGAGAAGTTTTACTTCTTTGATGGTAATCATGACTTATATTACAAAGACAAGCGTGACGTTAATTCTACTGCGTTTGCAAAACATATTCCAGGAATAACATTTATTGATAAAATCTATCAAGAAGATGATGTGGCACTTGTTCCATGGTTAGTCGGTGATGAATGGAAGAAAATAAAAAATATTAAAACAAAATATTTGTTTGGACACTTTGAACTTCCAAGTTTTTATATGAATGCTATGGTACAGATGCCCGATACTGGCGAGTTACAGGCATCACACTTTGAACATCAGGAATATGTTTTTAGTGGTCATTTTCATAAGCGACAAAAACAAGGTAAAGTACACTACCTAGGTAATGCGTTCCCGCACAATTATGCTGATGCGTGGGATGACGACCGCGGAATGATGATACTTGATAGAGAAAATAATAAAGAACCGCAATATATCAATTGGGAAAACTGTCCTAAGTACAGAACTATTGGTTTGAAAAGACTATTAGAAGATACCGATGCTATTATTAAGCCTAAAATGTATTTGCGTGTTACTATAGATGTTCCAATTTCTTTTGAAGAAGCAACCTTTATTAAAGAAACATTTGTTACACAGTACAAATGTAGAGAGTTATCTCTTATTCCGCAAAAACAAATGGAAGAAATTACTACAGATGTAGATATACAACAGTTTGAAAGTGTAGATCAAATTGTTAGCGGTGAAATTGCTGCACTAGACACTGAAAACTTTAACAAAAAGATGCTACTGGACATTTATAACGAACTATGATACGTATTAAAGACTTAACCGTAAAAAACTTTATGAGTGTGGGTAACCAAACCCAAGCTGTTGATTTTAACAAAGAACAACTAACACTTGTATTAGGCGAAAATCTAGATCAAGGTGGCGATGATGCAGGATCACGTAACGGCACTGGTAAAACTACTATAATCAATGCTCTAAGTTATGCCTTGTATGGTATAGCACTAACAAATATTAAACGCAATAACCTAATTAATAAAACTAACAGCAAGAGTATGCTAGTAACTTTACATTTTGAAAAAGATGGTATTGATTACAGGATTGAAAGAGGTCGTAGCCCTAATGTACTAAAGTTTTATATCAACGACCAAGAGCAAGAAATGACCGATGAGTCACAAGGTGATAGTAGAAAAACACAAGAATCTATAAACACACTTTTAGGTATGACTCATGATATGTTTAAGCATATTGTAGCATTGAACACTTATACCGAACCTTTTTTAAGTATGAGACAAAATGATCAACGTGCTATCATTGAACAGTTGCTAGGTATTACTATACTAAGCGAAAAAGCAGAATCGTTAAAAGAACAAACAAAACAAACTAAAGAAGCAATTACTCAAGAAACGTTAAAAATCGAAGCTATGCAAACTGCTAATAGTAAAATTGAAAGTACTATCGAAAGTTTGCAAGGAACCCAACGTGCTTGGAAGGCAAAACGGCAAAAAGATATTGAAAAACTGTCAAAGGCAATCGACGAATTAGAGCATTTAGATATTGATGCAGAACTAGATGCACACGAAAAACTGTCTAATTGGTCTAAACATAACAATGCTATTATGGCTCTTAAAAAGGAATTAAGTACATTAGAGCCAGCACTACAACGTGCTACTAAAAGTGTCGAAAAAGCACAAAAAGATATCGCAAATCTTGAAGATGCTACTTGTTATACTTGTGGTCAAGAACTTCATGCAGACAAAAAAGCAGAAATTGCAGATAGAAAAACCAAAGAACTTGATGACGCATTGTTATATGCTAGTGAAATTGATACTAAACGCTCTGAAGTTTTAAATGGATTGAAAGAAATTGGCGAGATAAATGGTAAACCTAATACATTCTATGAAACTGCTAAAGAAGCATATGAACATAGACAAAATGTTGACCGGTTAAACCAATCTCTTACTTCAAAACAACAAGAATCTGATCCGTATCAGGCACAGATCGACGAGCTTAACAACACAGCAATACAAGAAATTAGTTGGGTCAGTGTTAATGAACTTACAAACTTTAAAGAACATCAAGACTTCTTATTAAAACTTCTTACAAATAAAGATAGTTTCATACGTAAGAAAATTATTGAACAAAATTTAGCGTACCTAAACAATAGACTAACATACTATATTGTAAAATTAGGATTACCTCATCAAGTTGTATTCCAAAATGACCTAGCTGTTGAAATTACACAATTAGGACAGGACCTAGATTTTGATAATTTAAGTAGAGGTGAACGTAATCGATTAATACTAGGTATGAGTTTTGCATTCCGTGATGTGTGGGAAAGCCTATATCAAAATATTAACTTATTGTTCATTGATGAGCTTATTGATAGCGGTATGGACACAGCAGGTGTTGAAGGTGCATTGGGTGTTCTAAAGAAAATGGGAAGAGAAAGAGATAAAAATGTTTATCTCATATCACACAAAGACGAACTTGTAGGTCGTGTAAATCATGTAATGAGAGTAGTTAAAGAAAACGGATTTACAAGTTATGCAAACGACATTGAGATTATAGAATGAAATTAAAAATTGGTTCAAGAGGTAGTGATTTAGCACTCGCATATGCAAACCGTGTGTGCAATGAATTATCTTGTGATACTGAAATTGTTGTAATAAAAACACAGGGTGATCTAAATCCTAATACTCCTATACATGAAATAGGAGGCAAAGGTGTTTTTTGTAGTGCAATTGAAACTAGTTTATTAAATGGTGATATAGATGTTGCTGTACATAGTTTAAAAGATATGCCAGGTGAGGAACATCCTGACTTAATAATAGCAGCGACACTAAAAAGAAACAGCCCTCACGATGTTTTAATAGGAAAAGTAAGTTACGGCTTTATAGTTGGCACCAGTAGTCCACGAAGAGAGGCACAATTAAAACAACTATATAGCAATATTGGCATTCAGATTAAACCTATTAGAGGAAATATAGATACTAGATTAGAAAAACTTGACAATAAAGAATATGATGCTATTATACTAGCCGAAGCTGGTTTACAAACACTAGATATTAGGCGCACATGGATAAAGGTACCTATTATACCAGCAGTAGGACAAGGAATAATTGCATTACAAACTAGAAAAGACGATTCTAGCACTATTGATGTGGTAAAAAAAGCTAATCATGAAAAAACCTTTGCTCAGGCAAAGGTTGAAAGAGCATTTTTAAAAGGTATTGACGGTGATTGCCATACAAAAATAGCGGCACACGCAACAGGTACTAATCCTATTACTCTTAAGGCAATGTATTATGGTTGATGATATACACGATCAGCTAACAAAAGCATATATGGAATACTTCAAAGAGAATGATAAGTTTGAAGCAAGAAATAGTGTAAGAACACATACTTCTAGTAGGAAATGGCTTAGAGAGATACGTAGATTAGCAAAATTACGCATGGAAGAAATAAGAGAAAAACACGTAACAACTAGAAAAACCAAGACCAAAGGCAAAACCGAATAGGCACACATATATACGTTCATGCAGTGGACTTATAATGGAAAAACAATAGACAAAATACCAGAAGAGTACGAAGGTTTTGTTTATCTTATTACTAATACCGCTACAGGCCAAAAATATATAGGTAAAAAACTAGCAAAATTCAAAACTACCAAGCCACCACTCAAAGGCAAAAAAAATAAAAGGCGCGGCACTAAAGAAAGCGATTGGCGTGATTACTGGGGATCCAGTGATAGACTAAATGCAGACGTAGCCGCACTAGGCGAAGACAAGTTTACAAGAGAAATACTATACCTATGTAAAGGTAGGGGCGAAATGTCCTACATAGAGGCAAGAGAACAGTTTGACCGCCGTGTATTAGAGAGAGATGATTATTACAACGGTATTATTAATGTTAGAGTTGGCGGTTCAGACAAATTACGACAGGCATTGCTAGAACATCACATCAAGGCAAAACAATCTAACACATAAGGTTGGCGGGCCAGTTTATAATACCGCTGAGTAAAGGGTGACGTGAAAATCACACTCGTACACGTTGAGCCGCGTCCGGTAGTAGGGCGGCAGGATTGACGTAGGTTGACTGTTAGCAATCGAAAAACACAACACAGTTCATAAAAACTCTTTAGCAATAGGAACGAAGCGAGAGGTAGCGTAAGCGATGTCGACGTAGGTTGGGAAAGGTCAGAGCCCATTGAACTAAGTGTATAAACAATTACCTACTTCCGAATCTCGGCTGTGACGAACTCACATGAAGTGTCAAGATTAGATGGAACCAGCGAATAGGTTCCGTCTGACTGAAACAATCTACATGAAGCAATTACAATATTACTTCGTAATATTGCTTTAATTCATATCTACTGCTTTAATCAAAACGAAGTATTATAGTTTGAGCGTAAGCGAAAACTATTTGTTACGAAGTAACAAATCTTTAATATAAAACTACAATAGATAAATATTATCAGTTACAGTATAAAGGACTACCCATGAGAGTAATAGATATATTAGAATCTAATGAATTAACACCAATTCCGTTGTTTGAAGATGATCATGATTCCAAAGTTAAAGGTGCCGCTGCTGTAGGAGTCGCTGCTGGTTTAGGAAAAACTGCCGCAATAGGTGGTGGAGCAGTTGGAGCTGCAATAAAAGGTACTGGAGCTGCTCTGAGCAAAGTTGGAGTTAAAGGTGATCTAACTGATGTTGCTAGTGGAATAGCAAATGCTACTGCCAAACGTCAAGGTTTGGGAGATGTAAGTCCGGGCAAGGGAAGATTTAATGTTACAGCAATTGGGGATAAGTGGCAAATCCTCGACGATGCAGGTAAACCATACGGCATAGTAAAAGACAAGGCTAGAGCAGTATCTGTTGCAATTAAACACAATACATTAAATGCTAGATATATGAAAGGTTTAGTATCAGATGTAGATTATGATAAAGCTATAACAGCTATTGATGAAAAATTTAAAGTTGAAGTAAAAGGTTCAGCAACAAAACCCAAAGGCGCGATTGCTAAGACTGCTAGTGTAGCTAAGGGTTTTGGTAAGAGTATTTTAGGAGGGCTAAAAGGAACTACTATTGGTACAATAGTATTTGGATTCTTTTCATTAGAAGAATTAGCTAGTCACTTAGATGAATACGGTGATATCTACGAAAAAGAAGGTTGTAAAGACAGTAAGGCACTACTAGCTAAAGAACGGCAAATGAAAGAATTTCTTATTATGGAAATATTATCTATTATTCCGGCTATAGCTCTAGTAGCAAGTGGATTAGTAAGGACACTAGGAACTTTGTTAATGATTATTCCTGGAGTAGGTTGGATACTTGGTACTATCTTATCATTTGCGGCCGCAGGAGTTATAGGTAATATGATAGCAAAACTGCTTAGAAAAACATGGGTAGTTGATTGGGTTGCTGAACATGTGCTTAAAACTATGATAGGACCTAACCAACTTAAAACAATAAGTTTTGCAAATTGTCCAGAAGGCATACAAGAAGATGTATGGAGCAATCAAATCGATGAAAATCTAAAAGCTATTACAGAAAGACAAGACAAAGTTAGTGCTGAAGTAGATAAAAAAGCTGCACAAGCAGTAGCAAAAGAATTTAAGAAAGATCCTGAACTAGCTAAGTTATTAGCTGTAACAAAACAAAAAGTAAAAGCAGGTGAAGTTAAACCATTACCTAAAAACTAGAGGAACGGCATTTTAGATTCTTTAGTAAGTTCTATATTTTCTTTGATAATTTTATTTAACACTTCTCTATCTTCCTGATTAAGAGTGTGCATTAGATCTTCGTATGTTAATGATCCACGCATAAACCATCCTAATTTATACGCATCATATTTTATTTGTTTGATATCATTAGTGTATCTTTCGTCTAACTCTATTATGTCAGATTCCGAGAGTTGAACGAGCTGTTGCCGAAAAAACTTGAATAATCCAAATTAATCTTTGCCTTATACTTATTGTCACACTCTTGACAGTCAACGTCAAATGTAGGCAATTGCCAACTTTGAGAAATGTCATTTATTTTAACCTGCAGATCTTTATAAAACTTAGCATCATTATTAGAAATAAATTCAAGTATTTTTTTACTATCTGCTTCTTTATCAGTTCCGTCAGTGATATTATCTATATAAGCGACACTTAACCTTAACTGTATATTAGTCATTTGATTAAGAAGTTCTTGCAACATTTTTTCTTTTTCTAAGTTTTGCTCTTTACCACCAACTTGTATTTGTGCAACTTGTCTTTCTAAAGTATACTGCTCTTGTTGAAATCCGGTATGTGTTTTATAATCTATTGGAGCAAGATTTACAGTTAACTCATTAAGCATAAAACTTTCATGGCTTTTATACGTGCTAAAACTATCTAAAAGATAAGACAATTTAATTTCATTTGTATTTTTAGTTTCGCAATTTGCACAAGTTGTTTCTAAAGGTAGTGCATCACTATAACTTGCCATTCGAATCGCAATTAATACATAGTCCATATCATACCCAATTAAACGCCATGGATTTAATATAGTAGGAATACAACTTTGTATAACCCTAACAGTTGCTTCTCCAGTAAATAATGCATCTGGCGTTTTCAACATAATTTCATCCATAGCAGTCATTCCGTAGACTGGGATCTGTGTAGTTTGCATATCCTGCAACACAGTATTATCATAAAATTGTCCATTACTAGGCAGATCTATAAAGATTTTTGGCTGTCTAGTATGTTTTTTTAAAAAATCGCTCATTTCGTTCCTTGCATAAATAGTTATACAAGTATATTTATATACCAAAAAAATAAATGTTAAGGAAATTGAATGGCGCTAGATCCACAAGATAGAGATGCAATAGTAGACGCTATATCTGCCGGTTTTACAAAAGCTAGTTCTTCAAGACCACAACCTTCTAGTAACAATAACGATAATCCGACTATAAAGGTTGGTGCCAACCTCGAGAAAGCGACTGCCGGATTTGGTAGAGTATTAGACCAAGGCGGAGGTAGTTTAACGGCCGCTTCTAAAGATTTTGCAAGTATGCTACCTAATGTATTATCAGGTGTTAGCAGTGCTGGAACATCAATAATTAAAACTCTTGAAGATTCACAAACAGTATTCCAAAATATGGCTAAAGTTGGTGGAGGCCTAGGCGGAGATCTTGGTCAAATTAGAGCCGAAGCCGGTAAGGCAAGGATGCCATTGGATGCTTTTGCTAACATGGTATCTAACAATGCTTCTGCTCTTGCAGGATTAGGCGGAAGTGTAAATGATGGTGCAAAACGTTTTGCAGATTTAAGTAATGCAATGTTTGAAGAAGGTGTAATTGATGGATTTATGAATCTAGGTTACAATATTCAAGAAGCTAATGAGTTTGTAATGAAAAATACAGAACTCACAAGACGATCTGCGATGCTTAATAGTAGATCAGATGCTGAACAAGTAAAAACTGCCCAAGAACTTGCAAAAAATATGAGTATTGTTGCTAAACTAACTGGCAAAGATGCACAACAGATGCAGGACGACTTAATCTCAAGACAAAGAGATGGAGCCACTCAAGCTAAACTTCGTTTGTTAGAAATGGATGGTGTAACAGGTGCCCAAGATGCATATAACGCCGCACAGACAAGTCTTAATAAAGGTCCAGCGGTTTTAAAGAACTTGTTTGACGATTTAATGCAAACTGGTGCTCCTATGACAGAAGCAACTAAGAACTTTGCTGCAACTAACGCAGAAGCATACGAACTTGCAAGACAAGCTGCTGAAGCAAACAAAAGAGGAGATGTAGCAGAAGCACAAAGATTAGGTGCAGAAGCAGCCGCGGCCGCAAACAAATTTGCCGCAAGTAGACAAGGTCTTACACTTGCTACACTAGCACAAGCTAGTGATATAGCAAAAGGCCAAGCAAATGTTCTTGAAGAAATGGGTCCAGTTATTGATGCAACACAAGCATTACAGAAAAAAATTAAAGATACAACAGGCGAAGAACTTACATTTAGAGAAGCATTTAATGCTAACTTAAAACGGTTAACTGATAATACACAACTTCAAGTTGATGGAGCTGGTGCAAATCAGGATGCATTAACAACACTTAACAAAGGACAACAAGCACTAGCAAATACAGCAGGAAAATTACAAGGGGATATAGGAGAACAAATACAAAGTAACAGTGTACTGATGAAAGCCTACAGCACTGTAGCAGATAATATTGACTCAACATTAAGCACTGAAATGGACGGTTTCTTATCGGGTTTATCAGAATTATTGCCAGGCGCCTCCCTAAAAGAACAAATAGGTGGAATAGAAATGTTCCAGACTGAATTAAAAGATTCTGGAGTTTTGTTTGACGATACAATTAAGAAACTGAACACCCTTACTAGTGGTAGCGCAAGTGAAAAAGAAAAAAGAGAAGCACTTGACACATTGATTCAACAAGGTGTTCTTGATACTAATAAAACACTAACAGAAGGTTTTGCCAAAGCCCTAGCCGGCATTGCAGATAAAAATGTACAAACACAAACAGAACAAGGAAACATAACTGAAGGAGGAGGATCTTCTTGGCAATATATAAAAGATTTCTTTAAGAGCATTAGTCCTTTCAATGAAGGAACAGGTGGTTTCCAAGATTTTGGCAAAGGAACAGCAGCATTATTACATGATTTAGAAGCAGTTGTACCTGCAAAATCTCCTGAAGGAGAACTGTTAGCAATGGCTAATAGTGGAGCATTAAGCAACTTGCTTAAAGATCTTAGTGGTGCGAAATTTGATCCATCTGCATTGGCTGCAGCGACAGCAGGACAAGAAAGTGCTCCTCCTAAAGTCCTACAAGATCTAATGTCAGATATGTCATCTCCTAACACAAGCACACAAGGTAACACAAATGAAGACCTTTCAGAAACCATAAATCAGACTTTACAACAGCTGATTCAAATAAATAGTAAACAGTTAACAGAGATACAAAAACAAGTCAAAGCTACTAAAGGCATGAGTGGCAATGTTTTATCTAACGTAGGAATTTAAATGAGCTGGAAAAAATACTTTACACCTGTTAGTGCAGGAAATGATACATCAGGAACTTACTCACCTATTAACGGAGCAAGTGCTGTAACTAAACCAGGTCCGGCTCGTAGTAATTATTCTAGCTTTTTGCCTGATGTGTATACAGGAACTCCAAACAGAGTTGAAAGATACGGTCAGTACAACACAATGGATCTAGATTCAGAAGTGAATGCTGCACTAGACATATTAGCAGAGTTTTGCACACAAAAACACAAGCAAAACGGCACTCATTTTACTTTTGATTATAAGAAACAAGCTACTAACTCTGAAGTACAAATTTTAGGACAGTATCTACAGCAGTGGTACAAAATTAACAATTTTGAAAAACGTATGTTTAGACTTGTGCGTAATGTTTTCAAATACGGAGACGGTTTCTTTTTAAGAGATCCAGAAACTAAAAAATTATATCATGTAGATCCTGCAAAAGTTAACAGAATTATTGTTAATGAATCAGAAGGTAAAACACCAGAACAATACATTGTAAAAGATGTACAATTTAATTTTAGAGATCTTGTAGCTACAAAGCCACATCAAACCAACGGTAATATTACCGGAGGCGGAAGCGGATATTACGAAGGCGGCGTAAGAGGTATGGTTGGTAACTATCCTAACCAAGCCGGATCAAGATTTACTATTGAAGATGGCGAAGTTGCAATAGCTGGAGAACATATGTTTCATCTCAGCTTGTCAGAAGGTTTAGACAACAACTATCCATTTGGTAATTCATTGTTAGAAAGTATTTTTAAAGTATACAAGCAAAAAGAATTACTTGAAGATGCTATTATTATCTATCGTGTACAACGTGCGCCAGAGCGCAGAGTATTTTATGTCGACGTAGGTAATATGCCATCACACCTTGCTATGCAATTTGTAGAGCGTGTAAAAACAGAAATACATCAAAGACGTATTCCAAGTAAAACAGGTGGCGGAACAAATGTTATTGATAGTGCATATAATCCTCTATCAACTAACGAAGATTACTTCTTCCCACAAACAGCAGAAGGGCGTGGATCTAAAGTTGAAACACTGCCAGGCGGAACTAACCTAGGAGAAATTGATGACCTTAGATATTTTACTAATAAGCTCGTACGCGGCTTACGAATCCCTAGCAGCTACTTGCCTACAGGCGCTGACGATGCAACTGCAAGCTACAATGATGGAAGAGTCGGAACAGCATTTATACAGGAATTAAGGTTTAATACATACTGCGAACGATTGCAAAATCTACTCGCTGACGAGTTTGATCAAGAATTTAAAAGATATTTGTTAGAAAAAGGTGTGAACATTGATACAGCGATGTTTGATCTAAAATTCCAACCACCACAAAACTTTGCAGCTTATAGACAAACAGAATTAGACAACCAAAGAATTGGTACTTGGTCACAAGTACAAGCAATACCATACATTTCAAATAGGTTTGCACTAGAAAGATTCTTAGGATTAAGCACAGAAGATATTGCTAAAAACGAAAGACTTTGGAAAGAAGAAAATCAAGAAAACTTAACACCTCCACCAGGTGATGCCGCAGGCGAAATGCGTGGTGTAGGAATCAGTAGTGCAGGCATCAGTGCTGATATTGATGGCGCAGAAGAAACAGCAGACATAGAAGGTGGCGAAGACGGAGGCGAAGGAGCACCTCCAGAAACAGCAACTGGTCAAGAACTGGGCGGAGCACCAGCACCAGCTGGCGGTGGCGACGCGGGAACAATATAAAGTATAAATAACATTATGATACTGAGAGAACTTTTTTATTACGACAAAGAAACAATAGAGCCTGTTGAAGACAATAGGTATGATCCTCAGTATGATCAATCTATAGTTGATCTAGATGATACCCGGAAAACACGATTAAGTTTAAGCCAAATAAATCGTGCCCGCAAGGCAGCTGAACTACATACAGAAGAAAAGGCTAAAGAAATAGACTTTGTAAGACAAATGTATGGACTAGCAGCACAAGCTGAGGCGACCGGAGTATGATAATTGGCAAAACTAGATAAAAACAAATACACCAAAGAACAATGGCACGAGCTAAGATCCCAACGTAAATTAGCTAAAGCAGAAAAACGTGCAAACAAATCTAAACTAAATCCCGAACAAGTAGAAAAAGTACAAATATACAAAAAGCATAGCACCGCTTTTGTAATTGGTAACGGTACGAGTAGATCTCCTATTAATATAGAAGATCTTTCTAGTATAGGTAATACATATGGCTGTAATGCATTATATAGGACATTTTCTCCTGATTATCTTGTTGCTGTAGATGTAAAAATGATATTAGAAATATCAAAGCATGGATATCAAAGAAAACACAATGTTTGGACCAATCCTAACAAAGCATACACAAGAATTTCTGATTTAAATACTTTTAATCCTAGTAAAGGATGGTCAAGTGGACCAACAGCATTATGGTTAGCTAGTCAGCATGGGTATGATAGGATTTATATACTAGGTTTTGACTATCGTGGCATAAACGATAAATTTAATAATATATATGCTGATACTCAGAATTACAAAAAAAGCGAAGACGGCGCAACTTTTTTCGGAAATTGGATGCGACAAACAGTGTCTGTAATTAAGGAACACAAAAATATACAATATGTAAGGGTAATAGCACCTGATAATTATTGTCCTGAACAACTAAATAAATTTGATAACTTAACAACAATCACAATAGATGATTTTATGAAAACACACCAACTTTCTTAGGTTGTAGCCAAAACGAGCCGTTTTTGGCCTATTTCTACGCACATTTTCTCCATATATGTAAATACAACTGACAGCCTTACCATAGGTAAAACATTTATAGGAGATAAAAATGGCAGATACAAACAAATTTGAAGAGATGCTTGAGCATCTTGTAAATAACGACCGTGCTAAAGCGGAAGAGTTATTCCACGAAATTGTAGTGGCAAAATCAAGAGATATTTATGAAAACATCTTAACTGATGACGTTAACGACGAAGAAGTTGACGAAGCATCAAAAGATGATGACGATGAAACTAATGAAGCAACTGACGAAGAAGTAGATGAGTCAGATGACGAAGAAGTTGACGAAGCATCAAAAGATGATGACGACGAAGAAACTAATGAAAATTTTAATCTAGATGAGTTTGAAGTTGAAGGCGATGACGACATGGACATGGACATGGACATGGATGCTGACATGGGCGGAGACGCTAGTGACAACATGGCAATGGATATGGGTGACGAAGGTGACTCAGATGAGCCAGCAACAAAAGGCGACATTATGGATTTAGAAGCCGAACTTGAAGACCTTAAAGCAGAATTTGAAGAAATGCTAGGTGATAAAGACGGCGAAGAAGATGACATGGGCGACGAAGATGAAGAAGGCGAAGAAGGCGATGCTGATATGGATATGGATGCAGACGCTGAAGAAGAGTCTTATAACTTTGAAGCAAATGACGAAGAAGTAGACGAAGCTAGTGATGACGAAGAAGTCGAAGAAGTAGCTAAATCTGCAGGTGAGCAAATGCGTGAATATGTTGAAAAAGTATCAGCTACAATGGGTGACAATGGTGCAAACGCCAAATCAGTCGTAGCAGGTAAAAATGACATGGGCGGCACTGCTTCAAACTTGGTAAAAGGCGGAGAAGCTGATACAAAAGGAACAACAGGCGGATTAGCTGCAAATTCAACGAAAGAAGATACTGCAGGAAACGTTAATGTACCTGGAGGAAAAGCGTCAAAATCAATGTCTAATAATCCAAAAGGCCACGGCGCAGAGAAAAAAGGCGCAGGCGATACAGCTGACAATAAAAAGTCAATGATTGGCAGCTAAATTTAGGAACGATGGATGAAAACTAATCTATTAAGAGAACACCTGACATTCGACCAAGCCCAAATGGTGGTTGAGAATGCCAACGATGGCAAAGACCTTTTTATGAAAGGGATTTGTATACAAGGCGGAGTACGCAATGCTAATCAGCGTGTGTACCCTGTAAATGAAATTGGCAGGGCTGTCAAAACTCTCAATGATCAAGTAAGCGGAGGATATTCAGTTCTCGGAGAAGTTGATCATCCTGAAGGACTTAATATTAACCTGGATAGAGTTAGCCACATGATAACTGAAATGTGGATGGACGGTCCAAATGGTTATGGAAAGATGAAAATTTTACCAACACCGATGGGAAACCTAGTTAGCACAATGATACAATCAGGTGTGAAACTAGGTGTCTCGTCAAGAGGTTCTGGTAACGTTAGTGAAAGCGGAAACGGAGAAGTTTCTGATTTTGAAATAATTACGGTAGACGTTGTTGCACAACCTAGTGCACCTGGCGCATACCCAACACCAATCTACGAGCATCTAATGAATGCACGTGGCGGAATGAAGGCTTACGAATTAGCACAGGCTACGAAACACGACACAAAGGCACAAAAATATCTAAAAGAATCACTGATTAACATAATCAGTCGACTCCAATAAAAGGAGAATAATATGTTGGATGCACTAAAAACACTTTTTGAAAATGACGTAGTTTCCGAAGAAGTGCGCCACGAAATCGAAGAAGCATGGAACCAGAGGATTAAAGAAAATCGTCAAACGGTTACAGCAGAACTTCGCGAAGAGTTCGCTCAAAAGTATGAACATGACAAATCAACAATGGTAGAGGCTATTGACTCTATGGTTACTGAACGTCTTGCTTCAGAAATTGAAGAATTTGCCGATGATCGTAAACAACTTGCAGAAGCAAAAGCAAAGTATGCTGTTGCTATGCGCGAAAATGCAAATCTACTAAGAGGATTTGTAGTTGAATCATTAGCTAAGGAAGTAAACGAACTTCACGAAGATCAAAAGAGTATGGCTAGCAAGTTTAGTATGCTCGAAGATTTCGTTGTCGAATCACTTGCAAAAGAAATTGCAGAGTTTAATGAAGATAAAAAAGACCTAGCTGAAACGAAAGTAAGATTAATTCGTGAAGCCAAGGGACACTTCAAGGAGCTTAAAACTAAGTTCGTTGAAAAGAGTGCGGCGAAAGTAGCTTCTATTACTGACAAAGTTTTAAATAACGAAATTGGTCAGCTAAAAGAAGATATTGAAGCAGCACGTAAAAATGATTTTGGGCGTAAACTGTTTGAAGCATTTGCCGCAGAATATGGCAATAGCTATCTTAATGAAAATTCAGAGACTGCAAAGTTAATGAAAGTTATTAAGATCAAAGACAAGCAGCTAACAGAAGCTAAGAAAGCGGTTGAGGAAAAGCGTGTTTTAGCAGAAGCTAAACAAGCTGAAATCAAACGCATGACTAACGCAGCTCAAAGAAAAGAAGTCATAAATGAATTAACTGCTCCTCTAAACAGGGATCAAAAAGAAATTATGATAGATTTACTGGAATCGGTTCAAACTGCCAAACTAAAAACACAGTTTGACAAGTATCTACCGGCGGTCATTGACGGTAAAACTCCAGAAAAGAAGGCGACACTGACAGAAGGCACATCACATACAGGCAATAGAGAAGAAACAAAAAGTCATGACAACGCAAGCATAGATAGCAACGTGGTTGATATCCGTAGACTTGCAGGATTAAAATAAGGAGAAACCAAATGTCAGAACTATTAGAAAGTCGCTGGCAGGACACCAAAACTGCACTTCTTGAAGGCCTTTCAGGCACAAAGAAACAGGTAATGGCAAGCACTCTTGAAAATACTCGCAAGTATCTTTCAGAGACAGCCACTGCAGGTGCTACCTCAGCCGGTAATGTTGCAACTCTTAACAGAGTTATTTTACCAGTCATCAGACGTGTAATGCCAACTGTGATCGCAAACGAGATCGTCGGTGTTCAGCCTATGACAGGACCAGTGGGTCAAATCCACACATTGAGAGTACGTTATTCAGACACAGCAGGCACAGGCGCAAGCGGTGCAGTTGCTGGAGAAGAAGCACTTTCACCATTCAAGATTGCGGAAGCATATTCAGGTAACGCTACAACTGCAAAAGCAGATGCAACAGCAGCACTTGAAGGGGCAGCTGGAAACAGAATGTCAATTCAAATCTTGAAACAAACTGTAGAAGCAAAAACCAGAAAGCTATCAGCTCGCTGGACTTTTGAATCTGCACAGGACGCACAGTCACAGCATGGTATCGACGTTGAAGCAGAAATTATGGCTGCTTTAGCACAAGAAATTACTGCTGAAATTGACCAAGAAATTCTTGGTTCACTTGCTACACTAGCAGGTACTGGTACAGATACATTTGACCAGGCTGCAGTATCAGGTACAGCTACTTTTGTTGGCGACGAACATGCAGCACTTGCAGTTCTTGTTAACAGAGCAGCAAATAGAATTGCACAGAGAACACGTAGAGGCGCAGGTAACTGGGCTGTTGTATCTCCTGCAATCTTAACTGTGCTACAAAGTGCAACAACTTCTGCGTTTGCAAGAACAACTGAAGGCACATTTGAAGCTCCAACAAACACAAAATTCGTTGGCACATTAAATAACGCAATGAAAATTTACGTTAATACATATGCTGCAGACGATGATGTACTTGTTGGTTACAAAGGCTCAAGCGAGTCAGATGCAGCGGCATTCTATTGCCCATACATCCCGCTAATGAGCTCAGGCGTAGTGCTTGACCCAACAACATTCGAGCCAGTCGTATCATTTATGACACGTTACGGATATGTTGAGTTATCAAACACAGCTTCATCGCTTGGTAACGCAGCTGACTACTTGGAAAAAGTAGAAGTAACAGCAGCAAACCTAAGCTTCAGCTAAGATTAGCAATTATAAACTTCAAAATAGGCCCTACGGGGCCTATTTTTTTGACTCCTAAAAACATACCTTTTTCCTTTTCGGATAAATACTTGTGTCAGATAGTGTGCCGCAAGGCGGACTTATGCTGTTACCCACAGCGTAGCTCATAGAACGGGCATAGGACTACTTTAAAAGGAGAAAACAAATGGGAAGACCACTTAATAAAAGATTGTTTGGAGTTGCAGGCGTAGGTCCTACAGCAGGCGGATCTGAAATCAAAATAAATTTTCATAACGGCACAGCCGTTAAAGAAGGTTATATTGTAAAGCAACTAGGTTCAAAGAAATTTGTATGTGAAGAAATTGGTACAGGTGGATTATTTACTTGTACATTAACAACTGGTGCATTGCCTGCTAACTTAACAGCAGGACAAATGGCTATTTCATTCAAAATGGACGATGCAGAAACATACACAGTAAGTAAAATTTCTGGACGTAAAGCAACATTGTCAGCACCAAGTGCTACAGGCGCAAACGCCTATGACGGCACAAGTGTACCGTGGAACTTTGCTGCACATGCTACTGATGATGGCGCGGCACAAATTGAAGAAGCTGGTGATGATAACACATTAATCGGAACTGATGACGACGACTTCACAGAAGACGCATAAGGACTAACTTAATGGAACGACCGATAAATGTTTTTTGGGATTTTTTAAAGAATCTAAAAGACTTAGTAGTTTCAGTTAAAATTGGAAAAGCTGAGGCAACACCTTACGGTGTTGTCTTAGCCCAACTTAGTGATTCAGAATTTGAAGTAAAAGATGAAGATGGCAATCAAGGTATTTGTACACTTGTTGCAAAGAAAATTGAAGATTTAAAAGAAAACGAAATGTCTATTTGGGCATTATGTTGTAAAACAGTCAACTTTACATTTGTTAAAAAAATTATAGATAATATTATGATAGATTTTGACAACATAAAATACAGTTGGGAATTAGACCACGACTCAACACAGACTTATGTGTTACTTAGGAAGATATAGATGTCAAAAGTATTAAGTATAAACAACGGTAACTATACTGTAAAAGTAGAAGCAGGAGGACAAATACTCCTAGACACTGCAAGAGGTTCTTTTGTAAGCGGAAAGCCTGCTGGAACTGTAGTTATACGCGGAAGTTTAGAAGTTGAAGGAACAACTACTACAGTAGAAAGTAACGATACTTTAATTAATGACAACATACTTACACTTAATAATGGACAAGCTGGTGCAGGAATCAGTGCATCAAAAAATTATCAAGCTGGAATAGAAATTGATAGAGGATCTGAATCAAATGCAAGTTTTGTTTTTGATGACAGCGTGTCTTGGAATATAGGCGGAGATAGCGGAACTGGAGGATTTAAATTTTTTACAGGCAGTGGAGATAAAACCACACTAGTTGTAGACGGGATTAAATCAAATTCATCATTGTTTATTGATACTGGAAATAATGCAATAAGCGTTACTAATTCATCATCTTATGAAACAAACGTATTTCCTTATTCAGGTGGTAGTATTACTGGCGGAGCAATAGATGATGATATAATTCCTAATGCTAAGGCTGTTGTTGATTATGTAGCGTTTGCTACAGCTACAGCATTGCAGGACAGAATAGAAGAAGGTACTTCAACCAAAACTTTTGTTGAAACGAAAGATTTTGAAGTGACAGGCAGTGCAAGCCAAGTTAATATTGGTATTGATAATGTAATAAAAGCATCATTTTTTACTGATTCAATTGAACTAGGAGATGTAGTTATTCAAGGAAGCCAAATTTCGACTGCTAACAGTAACGAAAATTTGCGTTTAGAATCCCAAGGAACAGGTGGGGTACAAATAAATGATAAACTAATTATTACCTCTACATTACAAGGTGATGATCCTGCTGTTGATCCATTAGCACCTAGCAATGGATCGGTAATTTATACAAAACCAGAAGGCAGTGGTGGAACTGGACTATATTTTGTAAATAGTAGTACTACACAAAGCGAATTGATAAGTAATAATAGATCATTACTTTATAGTATGATTTTTTAAAGGAAACAACATGGCAATAGTAAACGCAAGATTAACAGGATCACAACTAAATGTACTTACAGTACCAAGTGGAAAACGTTATGCAATAACTAATATATTAGTTTGTAACAATGCTTCTAGCGGATCGCAAACATTTGATGTGCATTTGATTGCTAATTCTGGAGGGTCTATAGGTACACTTGATAATGCCGTAACAAGAGTAATTGCAAATTTAACATTACCATTTGGAGAAACGTTTACATTTGACAGTGAAAAAATTGTACTAGAAGCAGGCGACACTGTATCCTTAGTTGGACACGCAGATTTAGCAACCACAGTAAGTTATTTGGAAGTGTAATGAGATTAATTAAAGCTCAAAATACAAATTTGAGAAACATCTACGGTAAAGGTGTAAAGTATGATGTAAACGATCAAGTCATACTTGACAGCACAAATACTGTGTTAGTTCCAAGTGGAACAACAGCTCAACGACCTTCTTCTCCAGTAAACGGACATATGAGGTACAATACAACTGACGCAAGATTTGAAATATACGAAAATAATAAATGGGACGGATTAAAAGTAGCTGCTCCATCAACTGCTGCACCTATTTTACAACAAAATTTAGGAAGCGGAGATGCAGTAGAAACTATCTTTGGACCACTTAATAGCGGAGATACTTTTTATCCTGTACCGGCAGCTGCACAAAATGTTCTGGTGTTTGTGGAAAATGTTTTTCAAATATCAGGAACAAACTACACACTAGTACAAAACCCAGGTGCTCAAAATACAATTACAAATATAGTAAGTGTTGGTGCTACTACGGTTATAGAAACAGCGACAGCACACGGATTTACTACTGACGATCTAATATATGTTAGTGGTGTTGAAAGCACAATTGACGATGCAGTAGAAAATTTGAACACTGATGATTCAAGTTCTCCAGGCAGTCATACTATTACAAGTATCCCTTCAACCACAAGAATAGAAATTGCTGTTGACACAGCAGGTGGTAATTTAGCAAATTATGTATCCGGTACTGGATTTATATTAAAATCAGGTACCTCTACAGGACCATATTTGCCAGGTTACTATTTACAGTTTACATCTGCACCTGACCTTGATAAACCTATCACAGTACTACATAACTTCGACAAGTAATACAATAAATACTGTGTCGGGAGAATTAATTTGGCACAAGTAGGTAGAATATCCGGTCCATTATTACAGGACAATCTTTTAAGAAACGGTTTAGATCTTGCATTTCGCAATGACTCTGGAACCACACAACTACTTTATCTTGATGTAAGTACCGGCAAAGTAGGCATTAATAAAAATGCCCCTATTGTAGAACTAAACATCGAAGGCGATGCACGTAGCACTAATTGGAATACAACTGCACTTACAAGTTTGACAGGCTATGAAATAAGCAACAATAATATTAATGTTCGTTCTGGAAATATTAATTTAAATGCTGGAACAGCAATAAAACTTTCTAATCTTCAAACAGAAACGTTTGAAGTCACAGATAACACTATTAGTACATATGTTTCTAACGCAAATATTGATTTACGTCCTTGGCAAGAATATGAATTAGATGAAAGCGACCCTTTCATTGCAGATCTAAATGCTACACTTTTACAAGTTTCAGGGGGTCAAATTGGCCCTGGCAATGCAGACTACGAATTTTGGACTACAGTTTTACCAAGCGGATTTAAAAGAGGAGACTGGAACGAAAGTGGCAATATTGACATTGACGATGTTATAGGCTTCCTATCTTTCACAAGAGGAAATGTTAGCCCACCAAGTGCTGCATATGATCGTGGAATAGCAATAATAAATGCAAAATTACCTACTGTAGAAAGTTTAGCTAATACTAATGTCTCAGGAAATATACATGCAACTGGTAACATAACTACTGACGGAAATATAATATTTGGAGATCAAAATACTGATAGTATTATCTTAAACGCAGAAGTTACATCTAGTATTATTCCTGCAGCTAATAATACGTATGCATTAGGAGCACCAACAAAACGTTGGGACTATCTTTATAGCACACTTATAAATGGAACAAATGTTGTTACTAGCAATTTTAATGTAAGCGGAATAGATCCATTAACACTTAGACAGGGAAACATATTTTGGGTTGCACAAAACGGTGATGATACAAATGTAGGAGATCATCCAAACGGTCCTTTTAAAACACTTAAACATGCTCTTGACGTTGTTGATGCAAGCACACAAGGACCTGTGACAATCCATGTAATGCCTGGCGGATATGAAGAAGAACTTCCTTTGGTTGTACCTAGTAATGTAACTATCAAAGGCGAAGATTTTAGAAATACAATTATACGTCCTACTAGTGCTGATCAATCAAAAGATGTTTTTCACCTCAACGGTGAAACAACTATTCAAAATATTACTATAAAAGATTTTTATTATGACAGCGGCAATGACACAGGTTATGCATTTCGATTTGCACCTAATTGCATAATAACTTCAAGAAGTCCTTACATACAAAATGTAACAGTAATTACACAAGGTACAACTACAAGTGCAAGTGACCCTAGAGGCTTTGCAAGTGGCGATGCAGGCAAAGGTGCATTAATAGACGGCGCTGCTGTACCAAGTGCTAGTAATGAAGCAAGTATGCTTTTCCATTCAGCAACATTTATTACTCCGGGAGTTGATGCTATTACAATGACTAACGGTGTTAGGGTAGAATGGCTAAACAGTTTTACATATTTTGCTAACAGAGGATTATATGCAAAGAACGGAGTAACAGGACATTTAAGCACAGACGGATCAACTGTACAGTATGGTGCTGAAATTCGTTCTATTGGTTCAGCAAGTGTATATGGTAATAAAGGTGCTGAAGCAGACGGTAATAATTGTATCATGTATCTTATTGCACATAACTTTGCATATATTGGTGTAGGAAAATTTGTTGATAATGATCCAAGTAGATCTATACAAGCAAATGAAACAGTAGAATTAAACAGCGGTAAAATTTATCACGTATCACAAGATCATGGTGGTGACTTTAGGATTGGCGATCAATTCTTTGTTGATTTTGACACTGGTACAACTAGTTTAAACCTTACTGCTGCCCAAGTAGATACTCTACAAACTTTAAATATTACTGACAGTAGCGGCACAACAATAGTAACTCCGGCACTGATTGATATTGGCAATTTTAGAATATCAGACAATAACATTGATTCTTTATTTGGCGCAATTAATATAGATGCAGCTACAGAAATTGCTTTTAAGAATGATGTAAACTTTAAAAAGAATTTAAGTCTAACTGGTAATATCAGTGTAGGTAGAGAACTTATAACATTTGGCGATACATTTGGACAAGATACTATTGATATAAACGCTGATATTTCAAGTGATGTAGTACCTGATATAAGTGGATATTATAATCTTGGAAGTAGTTCATACAAATGGAAACAAGGATATTTTTCAGAAGCAAATATTGCTGACATAAAATTCAAAGATACAACTGTCACAACTAATATTTCAAATAGTGATCTAGAATTACAAGCCAATGGCACCGGCGAAATATATCTACTAGATGCTGATTTAGAAATAACAAATGCTGCAACAGTAACAGGATCAACAACTTTAAAAAATACAAATATTACTGGAAATGTTGTATTAGTAGGCGATTATAATATTACCGATAATTTTAATCTAACAGGTAATTTAATAGTACAACAAAACTTTAGTGCAGTTCAAGCAACACTAGAAAAAGTTAACATAAAAAATAATGTTATCGAAACTTATTCAGGAAATGATAATTTAGATATTAGAGCAAGTGGAACAGGAAATATACTGTTTGATGAAAGTGTTATAATAAACAAAAATCTTACAGTATCAGGAACCACTACTGCTGTGGATCTAAATCCTGCAAGTGTAACAGCTGATCTAAGTACAGGCGATATAGATATATTTGATAATATAATAACTACTACAAATTCAAACAGTAACTTAGATCTTAGAAGCATAGGATCAAGTACAGTGCAATTGGAGCAGATACTGTTAGACGGTGCAAATATAAGTTCCGCAACCAATATAATCTTTGAACCAACAGAAAATTTAGTTTTTAATACCAACAAAGCATTAAACTTACCTAGTGGAGATATTTCACAGCGTTCTCAAACACAAGGTGATGTACGATTTAACACAGAAAAAAATGTGTTTGAATTGTATATAAATTCTGCTGTTGCACTTGGAGGTGTATATTCAGATAACTTGTTTACAAGTGTATTAGCACATCCTACAAACAATACACTACAATTAAACGTTGCCAATATCAATGTAGGCAGTTTTGACAGTGACGGCATTAATATCCACGAAATGCAGATTGAAGACATTAATATCAATGCAAACACAATTGGTACAAATGTAAGTAACAGTGATTTAGAATTAGTACCAGACGGATCTGGAGATGTTGTTATAGATGATATTACATTTGACGATAATGCTATAAAAAATACAGCAAATAATGCAGTAACACTATTAAGTAATACTGCAACCGGTTACTGGAAATTTAGCGGAACTGGTACTATACGTATGCCTTTTGGAGACAATAGTACACGCCCTTCAACACCTGAAATAGGATTTACAAGAATCAACACAGTATCTAACGAAATGGAATCTTGGAACGGTACTGTTTGGGAAACATCAGCTGGTAGGTTTGATAGTATCTCAGTTGAAGATATGGAAGATGAAGCCCTAGTTCAGTCTCTAATCTACGGCTAAACAGCTATTATTTACAAATCATATAAATACTAATAACGCTGCAAAGGATTGACCAAATCCGTAGCGGGACAAACTGTGGTTAGCCGGCAAAGAGCATCAGCTGAAAATTAGGCTTGTGGGACAGGATCCCCGTGTTAAGGAGTAGAGATGGCAGTTGGTCGCATATCCGGTCCGCTCTTAAAGGCAAATCTCATTAGAAATGGGATTGATTTAGCTTTTGAGACAGACCTATTATACTTAGATGTTAACAACCAACGTGTTGGTATCAAAAATAGTTCTCCTCAGCACGAGTTAGATGTTACAGGAACATCTAGAGTAAATAATCTAACAGTTACAAACCAAGCAACATTGGGCGATGTAGTAGTACAAGGAAATACTATTTCATCCAATCAAACCTATTTAAATTTAGGTACGCTAGATAATGTTGTATACCAGAATAAATTAATAGTAGATTCTTTAGAGCTAGAAGGTAATACTATTAGCACTAATGACTCAAACTCAAATTTAGAATTTAGACCAAACGGAACTGGTACTGTTGAAGTACTTGCAGATATGAATGTTACTGGATCGCTACACGCTACTGGTAATATTAGTGCAGACGGTAATATTACAATAGGTGATACTAGTGCAGATACAATTAATTTTAATGCAGAAGTTGCAAGTAATATTATTCCTGATGCAACAAACACATATCAGTTAGGAACAGATCCTGCAGGTGGGGGCAAACAATGGTCTGATATATGGGTTAATAATTTTAACGCAACATCAGTAACTGCAACTGCATTAACAGTCAACGGCGTAGATTTAATATTAAAACAAGGTAACATAATTTATGTTGCAGAAAATGGTAACGACACAAATGACGGAGATCATCCTCAGGCGCCTTATGCAACTATTGCAAAAGCACTAAGCGTAGCAACCGGCGGAGATACTGTGCATGTGTACCCCGGAGAATATACAGAAGTATTTCCTTTAACTATACCTGTAGGCGTAACACTAAAAGGACATAGTATTAGAAGTGTTAATATTTCACCAACTGTGGGAACAAACAGTAACGATGCATTTTTATTAAATGGCGAGAGTACAGTTGAAGACTTAACTGTAAAAGATTTTTATACAGGTTATGCTTTTAAATTTGCACCAGGATTTACAGTAACATCAAGAAGTCCTTATATCAGGAATATTACAGTTCTTACAAAAGGATCTGTAGTTTCTGCAGATGACCCTAGAGGATTTTTACAAGGCGATGCTGGTAAAGGTGCATTTGTTGACGGTGGTGTTGCAACAGCAGGTTCAAAAGAAGCTGCAATGTTATTCCACTCAGTAACATTTATTACTCCGGGAGTTGACGGCTTAGTTGCAACAAACGGTGCAAGAATTGAATGGCTTAACTGCTTTACATACTTTGCAAACAGAGGTTTATATGCTTACGACAGTGCAGCAGGTTTTGCAGGCGACGGAAAAACCAGGGTAAGATTAAGCGGAATATCAGGTACATTTGCAGCAGGTAATACTGTAACATTTACATCTACAGATTCTTCTACAGTAGCAGCTGTAACTGTAGAAAGTGTTGATAATGATATACTTGTTATTGATGGTAAAAACACTAGTCTATTAGGATTTGATACTACACCGCAATCAATTTCAAACGGCGCAGGTGCAACAGCAACAACAATTGAAAACGTAGACATTAGAGATTTTGGCGCAGAAATTAGAATGATTGGTTCTGCAAACGTTTACGGTAATTACGGATTGTACGGTGACGGACAAGGTATACTTGTTTACGCAATAGGACAAAACTTAGCATACATAGGTAATGGTAAAGAAGTTACAAACGATACCGGCAGTGTTGTACAAGCAAATGAAGTTGTAGAACTTAACGGCGCTCAAATAAGATACAGTTCAGTTGATCACAAAGGTGATTTTAGAGTTGGTGACTTATTTCATGTTAATCAAGAAAACGGTTCTGTAGACTTTGCTGTATCTTCATTAAACATAACACTAACAGACGGTGTTACATTTAATAACGGTGGCGATACAACATTTATTAATGGTTCTAGAATCGATACTGGAAACATTAGAATAAGTGGCAATACAATTGAAAGCACAACAGGAGCACTAAATTTTGTAAGTGCAACAGACCAAATTAATTTAGAAAATAATGTAAGTGTAACTGGTAATATTGATGTTACCGGCGATGTAACAATTGGTGGAAATATTACACTCGGCGACAGCGGCGATGATAATTTACAAATTGTTGCAGGAATAGCAAGTGACCTACGCCCTAATACTACAAGCACTCATAGCTTAGGCACAAGCACTAACACATGGGCAAACTTGCATGTAGATGAAATGTTTATTGATGATATAATTGTAAACACAAACTATATTACAACAACAAATTCTAATGCAAATTTAGAACTAAGAGCAAACGGCACAGGTAAAGTACTAATACCTACAAATAATTTACAAGTAGATAATAATATTCAAGTTGACGGTACTGCAACTTTAGCAAATACAAATATAACAGGAACAGTTACATTAGTAGGTGGTCATACACAGACAGGTAATGCTGATGTCAGTGGCGATGTTACAGTTACACAAGATTTAACTGTAGGAGCAGCCGCACAGTTTGAAGAAATTAAAATTGATGATAATATTATTACTACAACAACTAGTAATGCTGATTTAGAACTACGTGCAAACGGTGCAGGAAATATATTGATTCCTAATAATAATGTTATAATCAGTAATGACTTACAAATTTTAGGAACTACTAGTTTTGTTGATTTAATATCAACAGGAACTTTAACTTCGTCACAATTTAATACAGGTGATATTGTTATTAGAGAAAATTTTATTACTACTACAAATAGTAACAGTAATTTAGAATTAAGAGCTGCAGGTACTGGAAAGATTGTAGTTGACGATTTAACATTTGGTGCTAGTACTATTACTAGCTCAGCAGATATCACTCTTACACCTACTAATGGCATAGTAGATATTGATGCAACCGGAGCTATAAATTTACCATCAGGTACAACAGCACAGCGTCCTACACCAGTAGCAGGACAATTTAGATTCAATAGCGAACTTGTAAGATTTGAAGGATATGACGGATCAAATTGGATCAAGCTAGATGGTTTACAAGATCTAGACGGCAATACTAAAATTACAGCTGAACTTACGCCTGGAGCAAATGATAATAAAATTAGATTTTATATTAACGGTGGTATTGTAGCAGATATAGATGCTAATAGATTTAACACTAATAGAGTAACCGTAGATGACATAGAGATAGACGGTAATAGGATAAGTAGTATTACTACTAACACAGATTTAAACTTAATTGCAAACGGCACAGGACAGGTTAAATTTGAAAACTTTGGTGTTACTGATAGCACTATAAAAAATAATGTAGCTGATGCTGTAACAGTATTTGAAAATACAGGCAACGGATATGTTAAGTTTGACGGAACTCAAGGTGTAGTGTTACCTGTAGGTGGAAACGCCACTCGTCCAACAGGTGCAACCGGAATGATACGTTTTAATACTGATGATTCTAGAGTTGAATTATACGACGGAACAACATGGGTAAGTGTTGCAGGTGCTAGTGGTGGTATTTCCTTTGCTCAAGCAGAAGAAATTGCAATTGAGAAAGTATTAATTTTTGGATAGATAAATGGCAACAATATTAAAAAATACAGTAATAAAAAATTGTGGCACAGTGCCTGTTTTAATTTATGAAACATTGCCGACCACAAGGGTTACAATTCTAGGTTTAAGTTTTACAAATCTTACAGATCAATTTGTATACACAGATGTGCTTATAAAAGACGATACAAGCGTAACTGGATATTATTTGAAAAACAGTATCTTGCCAGCAGGAACAAGTCTACGTGCAGTAAGTACAGGTGAAAAACTTGTATTAGCACCCAGCAATCAATTACTAGTAAGAGCAAGTGTAGATGACTCAGTAGATGTTATAGTCAGCTACGTGGAGATAACATAATGACATACTATATTGGAACAAGTCCAACAGACGTAATTAACGGTTTTATTAAAAGATACATGTACGGCTTGCGTAGAAATGATGACGGAGAATTATTTTTAATTAAAGTTGATCAATTATCAGGCGGCGACGAAAACATTGCAATAATCAATGACATTGGTATTGCTGCTGAAAACTATTTAGATTTTGAAGAAGGAATTGATTTCCTATCTGGAATAGATGAAGATCATGAAATTGTAAATGATAACCTAAGATATCCTCAATTTAAATGGGACAATAGAAGTCTTACATATTTTATTGATCCTGTTGACGGGCAGTTTATACAAAGATTGTCAGAAACTTATACGTACCCAGATAAAATATCATCACCTGCATATGGTGAAGGCAATGATTCACTTGTTATAAAGACCAATACAACCCCGGACGGAGCATACTAAAATGGCAGAGTTTAGTTTAGATAGATTTAAATTTAGATGGAAAGGTGATTGGACTACCGGTGAACCTTATAGAAGAGACGACATTGTACGTGTTGGTGGTAAAAGTTATGTATGTTTAATTGCACATACATCATCGGTTTTATTTAGAACCGACTTACTTGCTACACTTCCTGGATCTAATCCACCTGTTCCGCAACCTAAATGGGTAGTAATGACTAGTGGCAGAACATTTTCAGGCAACTGGGCAACTGCTACAGCATACAACAAAGGTGAGATTGTAAACTATCAAGGAAGTTTATATACATGTAAGAATAGCCATACTTCTACAACTTTTCCTGCTGATGCTCCGACAATAGATGAAAGTATACCAATATCAAACGAGAATTGGGAACTGTTTATTCCAGGACAAAACTTTTTAACTGATTGGTCTGGCGCCACAGATTACGGATTGAATGTACTAGTAAAATATAATGGTATTGTTTACAAGCCAATAAAAACACATAATAGTGGATCTACATTTGAAGATAATGAAGATAAATGGGAAATATATTACGAAGGATATAATTATAGGGCAGCTTGGTTACCAACTACCAAATATGTAACAAACGATATTGTAAAATATGGTGGTAGTGTTTTTAGATGTAATGAAACCCATACATCTGGAGGTTCACAAATTGACGAAATAAAATTTACTTTAGAATTATTAGGAAGCCAACATGACAGTGAATGGAGTGACACTGTTGTTTACAATCAAGGCGACATAGTCCGCTATGGCGGAACATTATATTATGCAGTTAATAATAATTTAGATAGTAATCCTAGCCAAGGTCAAGTATCCGATACTGATGATAGTACAATTAATTGGATTATTCTAGCCAAGACTTATAATTTTAAAGGACTTTATAATACAATAGATTTATCAACACAAACTATAAATGTAAAAGTAGATGTAGATACAGTTACTAGCAAAGCCCAAGGTAATTTTTATATTAATGGTGTAGAAAAAAATCAAATATCATTAGTGAGAACTAGAACATACATTTTTAACCAATCGACAAATTTAAATGCTACATACAACAACACAACAAATCCAATTTGTTTTAGCACAAGAGAAAACGGTATTGCTGGCGGCGGAACATATTTTGAAGATGACTACACAGGGGCAGTAAAATACATTTTAGATGGCTCTGAAGTCACAAGGCAAAATTACTTTGATAATTTTTTAACCTCTACAAGTCGACAGGTTTCTTTGACTATTCCGGCTGCAAACACGCTTAGTTTATATTACTTTTCAGCAACAAATTTAGAAATGGGTGGTCCAATACTTAATACACCTGCATTGACAACTATAGCAGAATCCGACAAACAATATAAAACAGGCGATGTTGTACAACGTGGAGGAAACGTTTACTATGCAGTAAGAGATGTACACCTTTCAGACGGCGACGGGTCTAGTATTGATTATCTTGATCCTGAAGTTTGGGAATTACTTATACCAGGAAAACTTTTCAGTGCTGGATGGACTGCTAATAGATTATATAGTATTAATGAAGTAGTCGTGTATGCCGGTACTGCATGGGTATGTAATTTAGAACACACTTCAACAGATAATAATTTTCCAGGTGATAACGGTTCCGGATATGATTATTGGGACACCTTAATACAAGCAGGACGTCCAGGAGCTTTACAAAGTAAAGGCGATCTAATACAATATGGATTAGCTAGAGAACCGATAGGTGATTTATCTACCCTTGGAGAGAAGCGTTTACCTATTGGACAGACAAAACAACTGTTATCAGTAGAAAAAGATAGTATATCTGAAGAATTAGAAGCATTTTGGAGAGGATTAGCAAACGATACTGACACAATATTTGTAGCAAAACACGGTCAAGACGAAAAAGATTTTGGATTTAGTTGGAGATCACCATTTAAAACTGTAAGACATGCTTGTGAATATGTAGAGGATAATTTTACCGCAGGAACACTAGTTAAAATTTATGTAGCAACTGGTAGATTCGAAGAAGTTGGCCCTATAAGTGTACCGGCTGGATGCGTTGTAATGGGAGACGAATTGCGTTCAACAACTGTAGTAGCTACAGGACCAAAAACAGCTTATCAAAATACATTCAAATATATTCAAGAATATTTAACAAGGTTAAAACAGTTATTCCCACAACTTATACAACTGCAAAACGCAACAAAATATGAATCAAATACTTTTGTACAAGACAAAACAGGACCTATAGCTGAGGTATCATCTATCTCAGTTATCAATCAACTGATAGATGACTACGAAGCATTTATTGATGCAAACGTTGGCAGCGGCTCGGCACCTGCTGTAACAGGATCTAATGCACCTACAACAAGTACAAGTGATGTAAATGCAGCAGCGATCTTATCTAGGAACGTAGAATTTATAGCAAAAGAACTTATACTATATGCTAAGGCAGAATATCCAACCGATACCTTACCAGAAACAGAAATGCGTGAAGATATTAGACACTTGATTAGAGCATTTAGTAGAGATTTGAATTACGCAGGCAATTGGGCAATATCAATGTCAGCAAGACGCTATTATAACAGTGTACTAGGTTCTCAACTAGACGACTTATTGTATATGAGAGACACTACTGGTTTAAGAAATATGACTACCGAAGGTTTGAAAGGTACTCTTAATCCTCCAGGAGTTTTTGCACAATACCAAAAACCGACAGGAGGTGCTTTAGTATCATTAGATCCGGGTTGGGGACCAGCCGATGAAAGAGTCTGGATCAATAATAGATCTCCGTATCTACAAGGTGTAACTAATATAGGTACAGCATGTGTTGGACAAAAAATTGACGGTGCACTACACAATGGTGGTAATAAGTCAATGGTTAGCAACGACTTTACACAAGTATTGAGCGACGGAATTGGTGCTTGGGTTACAAACAATGGTAGAGCAGAACTTGTGTCTGTGTTTACATACTATTGTCAAATTGGATATCTTGCAGAAAATGGCGGAGTTATAAGGGCAACAAATGGCAATAATTCATACGGAAATTTTGGAAGTGTTGCAGACGGAAATGATCCTAACGAAACACCAATTGCTGTTACTGTTAATAATAGAGAAAATAATGCTATTATTAAAAGTGCAATAGCAGGCGGATCTAACGATGAATTAAAAATATTTGAATATACAAATTGTGGTGAACAGTATTCATTTGCTGATGCAGACATTACTGGAGCAGGCGCAGATGCTGATGTTGAATACACAGATTTCAGAAAAGGTGCATTATTTGAAGGCAGATTGGAAAACACTAAAGGTTCGGGAAGTGAAGGCGGATCTGGTTATACAATTAGACAAAACTCTGCACAAGTTGATTTAAGTACATTAACATCAATGACTTTAAATGTTAATGAAGTAACACAATTCGCAAGTGAAATTTTAGGCATGAGGGTAGTTTTAACTGCTGGTACTGGAGTAGGGCAATACGCACAAGTAGCAGCCTATGATCAACCAAGCAAAGTCCTTAGTGTAGTCAAAGAAAGCGATGGAACTCCAGGATGGGATCATATTGTACCTGGCACAACTATACTAGGTGCACTAGACAGTACAACAACTTATAGAATAGAGCCGAGATTAACCTGTTCAGCTCCACCGTTTGTAGCTAACACCTACAAACCACTGCCAAATGCAAGAACTTGGGCAGATATAGATTTTGGCGGAACCACAGTAACTTACACAGGTATATCACTAGCTGAAGGAACCGGCGCCGTTGACGAAGAAGCTGCCGTAATTACAGCATCTGTAAATATAGTAAGATCAGGAGATACTTACACAGCAGCTATAATTAATCCAGGCGCAGGATATGCTGTAGGAGATAGTCTTGTAGTACCAGGCACTAGTTTAGGTGGACTAAGTCCTGCTAATGATTGTACTGTAGAGGTATTAACGAACAGTAATGATAGTACTAATAGTATTTTAACTATTAGTGTAAAAGGAACTCCTAGAGGAGGAAGATGGGTTGCACTTACCACCGATGGCGTTTTTGGATACAGTGATGATGGCGAAAATTGGTTTGAAGGTAATTTACCGTTTAGTGGCACATTTGTAAGAGTTTTAGCTTTTAAAAATAGATTTTTAGCTGTATGTACAAACAGTAATAAAATTGCTTACAGTTTAACAGGACAAAGTTGGACAGAACGATCACTACCGGTGAACGCAGAATGGAAAGATATTGTATACGGATTAAATGCATCAGGCACAGGCTTAGACAACGGAAGATTAGTTCTTGTTGGGTCAGCAACACAGTCTGCTTTATATAGCTCAGACGGATTAACCTGGAGTACCTCTACACTTCCTGTAGGAGATGACTCATCAGGTGACGAGTGGCAGGGTGTAGCATATGGACAAGGTACATATGTTGCTATCACAGGATCACAATATAAAGATGTAGCATATAGTACAGACGGTATAAATTGGTCGAAATACGATAATGTTCTACCAGCAGGTGATTTTGATTTTACAGACCTTGTATATGGAAACAATAGATTTATTGCATTTTCGTCAAAGGGCGACACGTTAGTAAGTTTAGATAAAGGAGCAACTTGGATATCAGGAACCGATGCTCCAACTATTGATGGTTCTACTGCAATGAATTGGAAAAGATTAAAATACGGTCAAGGTGTATTTGTAGGTATCTGTGACACGGGCGGACAAGTTATTGGAGATGATAATACAAGTGGTCCAACAACATTTTTTGCAACAACAGAAGATGGAATATTGTGGACAGAAAGAGCATTTGAATATGAACAAAGTTGGTCGGCATTAGCAATTGATGAAGATGCTTTAGTACCAGAATGGAGAATATTATCCGACAACGCAACAAATAATTCTGTAGCAGTAGTAAATGTAGGTTCAACTGCAAAAGTAAGATCTGATATAGTAGTAGGATCATTTAGTAGTGTAAAAATATGGAATCCCGGAAGTGGATATACACAGTCAAATTTACCACAGATAACTGTTACTGATCCTAATTTTGTTACCCAAGTTGAAATAGACGAAAGAATAGGTAGCGGTGTTTTAGCACAGCCGGACTTTGTAGATAGAGGTACAGGTTACAGGACTAGCACAAGTACAATTACAGTTTCAGGAGACGGATTTGCTGATATAATTCCGCAGGCAAACTTACTAGTGCTTAATGGTGTAAACTTACCTGTTCCAGGACCTGGAGCACAAATAAGATTGACAGGAATATTAGACACAACCACATCTGACCCGAATGATTTAAAACTATTCACAGCAGTCGGAGCAACAGATTTAGGTGATGACGGATCCGGAAATGGAACTCGCAAAGTGAAATTTACTATTAGTCCTACATTAGATAACGAGTTTAATCTAGCACATTTAACAACTGGTACAATAAATTTAAGATATAGTCAATGCAGAGTTAGCGGACATGACTTTTTAGATATTGGAACAGGTAATTTTACACAAACAAATTATCCAAACCTTTATGCCGGAGGGGCTTTCTTTACAGCAGCTCCTGAAAATGAAGTATTAGAAGTAAATGGCGGTAGAGTATTTTATGTATCAACTGACCAAGATGGTAACTTTAGAGGCGGCGAACTTTTCGGAGTTAACCAAGCGACAGGTGTTGTTACAATTAGTGCTGAATTCTTTGATCTAGACGGACTTTCATCACTAGCACTAGGTGGTGTGAGATTGGGTGGTACTGGTACGGTTGTTAATGAATTTAGTACAGACGTAACATTTAGTGCAGATTCAAATAATATTATTCCAACACAGAAGGCTATTGCAACATTCCTTGCAGATAGATTAAGTGTTGGTGGTTCTGATCTTGAAACCAACGCAATTACTGCAGGTCAGGTTAAAGTAGGTACAGATCAAAATATAGTAGACATACTAGGTGGGGGATATTTAAAAATTCCAAGAGATGTAACTTTTGATGGAGCTGACGCCCTAGGCAATGTAACAAATACCCACGGTTCTTTGTTAGCGCAGATTATGTTTTTTAGATCTTTTAACAAGAGTGAACAACAATGATAAATATAGTAGTGGAGCAATAAATGGCAGAGTTTAAATTAGGTAGATTAAGGTTTGTTTGGAAAAACGACTGGGCAGCAAGCACAGTTTACTTCCAAGATGACGTAATAGCATTTGGAGGAAAAACTTATATCTGTGTGCTTGGACACACAAGTTCAGCAAGTTTCTTTAGTGACTTTGACATAGTGCCTCCAAAATGGAATCTTGTAAGTGACGGTCAATCCTGGAAAGGCGATTGGCAACCACAGACATCTTATGTATATGACGATATTGTAAAGTACGGCGGTAGATTATACATATGTCAAACTAACCATACTAGTGCAGAAGATTCAACTACTGGATTAGAATCAGACATAGGCAAATGGGAAATTTTTGCCGAAGGAAATGATTGGAAAGGCAACTGGACAGTCAGTTTTGATTATAAAGCAAAAGATCTAGTTAAGTATGGAGGTACAACATATGTATGTAATACTGCTCATATTTCTGCAGCTAATGAGGCAGCAGGTCTTGAAGCTGATTTATCTAAATGGGACGTTTTTAATCAAGGATTTGAATACAAAGGTGTTTGGTCAACACCTACTAGATACAAAGTAAATGATGTAGTTAGATTTGGAGCAAACTCTTACATTGCTACAGCTTACCACACATCTGCTGCAAGTTTTGGTACAGACAGTGCTTATTGGAATAGATTTGTTGACGGATTCCAATTTGAAAATGTTTGGTCATATGAAACATCATATCAAATTGGGGATATTGTAAAACACGGTGGTAACCAATATATTGCAATAACAGAAAATTTAAATAAAATACCATCAACACAAACAGATGACTGGAAGTTGTTTTCAGAAGGATTTAGGTATAGAGGCGACTGGGGAGATGATTCTTCTAACGTAGATTATCTTATAGGTGACCTTGTAAGATATGGAGCTTATACTTATAGAGCAATTTTAGATCATAATGGACAAGAACCGCCTAATGCTAGTTATTGGGAAAGATTTAATACAGGGCTTCAATGGCGCGGCAGTTGGTTAGATGATCAATATTACAATCAAGGAGACGTTGTAAGATACGGTGATAATTCTTATGTGTGTGTTCAAAATCATGTTGCAGAAGGTGATGACTTTTCAACTGAAACTAGAGTAGGTGCAGGCGGCGGAGCAGAAAATTCTAGACCAGATTTAGATGTTGCCGGTGCATACTGGAACTTAATTGCTGTAGGTAGTGAAACAAGCGTACTTACAACAACTGGAGATTTAGTTTATTACGGTGGAGCAGGACCAACAAGATTACCAATCGGTGACGACGGACAAGTTTTACAAGTTAGTTCAACAGGCATACCGGAATGGGCAACATTAGATTATGTTGATGATGTATATTATGTTGCAGAACATGGCGTCGATAGTCCGGCACCTATTTACGGAAAGTCAGTTGACAGACCGTTTAGAACAATTAGATATGCAACTCAGCAAATTGAAAAAGGTGCAAAAGTACCTAATGCAGCGAGACTTTTAGAATTAAACAGAAGATTTATACAAAGAGAGATTGTAGAATGGACAGATTATCAAATTACAAACGGTACTAGTCCTTTTACAACAGATTTTACTTACAACAGTACTAAATGTGAAAGAGATATGGGATTATTAGTAGATGCATTTATTTGGGATTTAACACATGGCGGCAATGTAAGAAGCCGAGAAGCAGCTCTATCATATGTGAATGACACTGGTGGATCACCATACCTAACACAAAAAACAGAAACAAAAGCAAGTATTGCATATGGACTTACAGTAATAGAAAAAGTTTTAAAACAAGAAGCCCCGACTACAAATTATCAAACAGAAAATGGGGATAACTCAACAGCTATTGTCGCTCAATATTTTGAAACAGGATTAGGCAGACAAGACAATGTTGAATACGAAAGCACAGCAACAGCAGCATACAGTGGAACATCCGTTAGTAGCGGAGGATCCGGCGGCGGCGGTGGTGGCGGAGGAGGCTACTAATGGCAACAATATTTGAAACAATCACAGAACTAAGTGGAATAGTAACTGACGCAATCACTGCAGGAGTAGTTACTAATATCCCAGCAAGACATATTAGAACAACACTAGTTAGAGTTTCTACAGGTTCTTATAAAGAAGTACTTCCGATAATTGTTCCGGCAGAATGTTGTATTATGGGTGACGAACTACGTGCAACAAATGTACAACCTAGAACAATTTATAATAGTGCTAATACTTTGACAAGCATAGATGACTTCCAATATACATACGAAGGCGTAAAGCACATGGAAAGCATTATTAGCAATATTGTCACTGGTGCAGCTATTACACCAGAATCTGGAAATACACAAACTCAAGACCAATCTTGGCCATATGCAGAAACAGCAGTTGTGGCTCCTGCTGTAAAAAAATTAGCAAGATCTATAAGAAGAAAAATGGATTATGGATTAGGAGTAAAGAACGAAGCAACTTTGACTCCATACTATAATATGAGTGATCCTGCTGATGGTAAATTGCGTGACCTAAATTTATTAAACAAAGAATTTATACAAGCAGAAATTGTTGGATTTATTAAGAATGGATATCCTAATTTAAAATACAGTAGAACAAAATGTAAACAAGATGTTGGATTCATCCTTGATGCTTTAGCCTATGACCTAACATATGGCGGCAACTGGCAAACTGTAAAAGCTGGTGAAGCATATTGGGAAGCAACTAACCTACAAATTAATTCAAGTGAAAAAACAGCAACACTAGCCGCATACGGGTATCTTAGAGATCTTGTACAAACAGTTGGTAGAAATATTACAGTTACACCAGTATACCAAAGTGATAAAACTCAAAGAGCAGGGGTAGCTGGAGATACAGGAGCATCAAATAGAGCAAGAGATCTAGTAATTAATATTATTGATATTATAACTAATGGCTCTGGCACAGTTGCTACTACATATCCAAGTTTATCAGGAACATCTTCAATAGTAGCAGATAATTTTGCAACAGCAACAGACAACCTAGAAGTAATACAAGACAAAACTATTGATTTTATTAATGAAAACTTTGGATCTTTTAAATATAGATCTTCAAAATGTCGTAGAGATTTAGAATTAATTATTGGTGATATTTCATATGATGTTGCACTTGGAACAAATTACAATGCAGTTTTTGCCGGACAAGCATACCAACGTCCAATTAACGCCTATAATTTAACAAGTCAAAGAGTTGAGACTGTAGGTGCGTTACGTAAAGCAAGAGACGATTTAAAAATTAGTGTAACCACTGATGGATCTAGTGCTGTTGGTTCAAGTAACTCAAGTACTAGAATACAAAATGCATTCAACGAAATTGTTGATATAATTAACAATGGCAGTGCAAATGCCGATACACTTACGTTTCCAAGTCCTGCAGGTGTTGATCAAAATAGAGTAGATGCAAAAGATAACCTTATTGCAAACAAAGAATTTATAAAAGATGAAATAATTGCTTGGATTGCTAACCAAATTACTGTTAATTCAGGTAATGCTGGTAGTATTTGGTACCAGTTTCAATATGATGCTGTAAAATGTGAAAGAGATGTTGGATTTATAATTGATGCAATGTGTTATGACATTTTATATGGCGGAACACAAGCCACAACCAGAATAGCACAATCATATTTTACAGAAGGTTCAGCGTATCCAGCAGGACAATCAGCACAAACTGCTGCAGCGTATGATAGACTTGCAACTGTGATGTTTTATGTTGTGCAAGAAGATACAAGTTCTTGGACTAAAACTACTACTGAAGTACAAACAACTCCGGGTACACCTGCAACAGCAACAGAAGGTGCATTGATACGCGATACTCAAATGCAAGTTATCGAAGATGTAATCACAGCAGGAAACTTAAATAGTTTACCAGCAATTGTTAAACCGTCTATAACTTGGGCAGATGCAGAATATCAAACTGCATTTAGTGATATAGCAAGTGATACTAAAGATGTTATTAGATCAGTTACACAATATATCACAGATACCTATAACACTTTCAAGTATAATCATGCTAAATGTTCAAGAGATTTAGGAATCATACTCGAAGCTGCAAAATATGATGCTCTTTTAGGAACAAATTTTGCTAGTATAAATGCAGGATTAAGTTATCTTAGAGCTCCTAGCACTAAGGTATTAGGAGAACAAAAAACAGCAACACTTGCAGCAAATGAATTTGCTAGAGCTCAAATTAACAGTTACATGCCTGATTCAACTGCACAACAAGGTATCAACGATACTTGGGAATGGGTCCAAGATATTATTTGGAGTGGGAGTCCTGAAGGCGGTGTTAAAGCCAACGAAGATATTGAAGTATGGAATGCTATACGCCAATTAGAACTTAATAAAGAATTCATTGTTGAAGAAGTATTAAATCACGTAGATAACACCTTTAGAGATAGAGTATCAGCAATTAATATTAACACAGACGAAATAGTAATATCAGATACATCTTGGTTGTCAACAGGCATGGGAATAAAATTCTTTGATGATGAAACAGCAGGTGATTCAACTAATGCTGTTAATAATGCAAACTTACTAGAAACATTAACTTACTATGTAAAAGACATTACAAGTGCAACAACATTTACAATTTCACAAGAACAATATGGTACTGCAACAGTGTTTACTGAATACGGTGAAGGATTTGTTGTAGCAAAATCATATGCATACAATCGAACATTGTGTGCTAGAGATGTAAGAGAATATGTTAACGGAATGAAGTGGGACTTACAATGGCCACAAGAATGGAATAGAAGTTACAACTTAACTGACGTCTCGTTAGATGCTAATGGTACAACTTCAAGTACTACTGTTAATACTCAATTATATCTAAGTGCTTTCTACAAAAGTAGCCTTGCAGCTCGTTATTATGTCAATAGTGTTATTGGATCACAAGAAGAAGATTTCTACTACTTACGTAATGGCACTGGATTAAGACTACAAACACTTGATGGGTTACGCGGCGACTTAGGTCCTGCAAATGCATACGGTACAAGCAGACCAACAGCAGGTGCATACGGGTCACTTGATCCAGGTTGGGGACCAGATGATAAAAGAGTGTGGATTAGTGCAAGATCACCTTATATACAAAACTGTACAACATTCGGTTTTGCGGCAATAGGCCAAAAGATTGACGGCGCATTACACAACGGTGGTAACGATTCAATTGTTTCAAACGACTTTACACAAGTCATATCAGACGGTATCGGCGCTTGGATTACTAATAACGGTAGAGCAGAGCTTGTGTCTGTATTTTCATATTACTCACACATAGGTTACTTAGCAGAAGCTGGTGGACGTATACGTGGTACAAACGGTAACAACTCTTACGGTACTTTTGGTAGTGTAGCTGAAGGTGTTGATCCTGATGAAACTCCTGTAACAGCAATTGTAGATAATAACAAACAATATAGAGCTGTTATAAGTAATCTTTTTACAGACGGAGCAAACGAACTATTACAACTAGAATATTCACATGCTGGTAACGACTATACTGAAGCTAAAATTAATATATTTGGAGCAGGAGATAGCGAAGAACTTGTACAAGAAGATTTTAGAGATGAAGCTGTAAACAATGTGAGGATCATCGAAGTTGATGATTCTACAGGAAACCCAGATGCTACAGCAGGTGGTAGTGGATTCTTAGTAGCAACAAACACAGCACAAACTGGTACAACATCAAGTATTTCACTTGCAGCTACAGATGGTAACTTATCAACTGCATACCCTGGAATGAAACTTTATATTACAGGTGGTGCTGGCGTAGGTCAATTTGGGGTTATAAGCACATACAATTCTGGTACTAAACTTGCTGAGGTTATTAAAGAAACAGATGGTACAGCAGGTTGGGATCATGTAGTTCCTGGTACAACTATTGTTGCAGCAAATAGTTCTTCAACTTATTTGATTGAACCAAGAGCAGCATTTACTTCACCTACTCATAGTAACACTGTTGTTACAGGTAGTCCTAATGTTACAGGCGGAGTAGTAGAATTTATTGAAACTTCAGATGAATATACAGGCATAGCAGTAACTACACAAAGTGACGGTACTGGTGCTACATTTGATGTCATACGTAATGGCGAAAAATACTATGTAGCAACCAATGCAGCAGGAACAGGATATACAAGACTTGACACAGTAACTATAGTTGGTACTAGTATAGGTGGCACAACTCCTACAAATGATATAACAGTTACAATTACGGCTGTGAATGCAAACACAGGTGCAATTACAGCGTTCGACTTCGCAGGCATAGGACGTCGGGGAAATCTAGCATTATTCAACGGTACAGGAACAGCTGGATATTATAGTACAGATATGGGTGCAAATTGGTCAACAATTACACTACCAACTAACGCTAACAACGGCTGGGATCAAATTGCAAGCGGACGTATTGACGACGGTACAACTACATTTACACAAAGTAAAGCAGTTGGTGTAGGTATTGCAGGCACTGCACTAGTAGCTATTATTTCAGATGATGGAGATTCTTGGACAGCATCAAGTCCTACAGGAATTCAAGCAACTAATTTGACAGGTGTAACGTTTGGACAAAGTGATACAGCTATATCAAGATTTGTTGCAATTGGTGATAATGATAGAGACGTTGCATATTCAGATAACGGCGGCACAAGTTGGATAACAACTACAGACGCATTGCCAAGCACAGGTTATACAGCAATACAATACGGCTTAGGATTATTTGTTGCAGTAAAAGCAGGAAGCCAAGAAATGGCATATTCCGCAGATGGTATTACATGGACAACAGTAGCAACAGGAATGCCAAGCACAGATGATTGGACAAGCCTAGCATTTGGTAATGGTAGATTTGTTGCAATAACAAGTGACACAACAGGAGTTGCATATAGCATAGATGGACAAAGTTGGACTGCTGTTGCAGGTGCTCTTGTAGGAACTGTAGGTAGAAAAATTAAATACGGTCAGGGTATGTTTGTTGTGACAACAGATGATGCAAATCAATTAAGTATCTCTGAAGATGGTGTGTATTGGCCAAGCGGAGGATATACACTTACTGGCGCAGCACTACCAGCAGGCGGAACATCAGGTGTAACTTTTGGTAACAATGATAGAGATCCAAACTTCTTTGTAATACCTAGTGCAGCAACAACAGTTCACGTAAAAGCAAAAATTGGTGCTACTACAAAAGGTAGAGTTGGTGTTGCAAACCAACAAGTGTTTGAAGTAAGGATTACAAATCCTGGTTCAGGATACGGAGCTACTGCTCCTACAATAACAATTACTGATCCTAATAATATTAACGATGTACTGACAACAGTTAGATTGAACGACGGTGTGTTAGCACAACCAACATTTGTAGCAAGAGGTAGTGGATTTATCACAGCCACAGCAGAAGTAGATGCTACTACAAGTAATGGTTCTGCAGACTTCTTACAAGATGGTCAGTTTGTTGCTGTAAGACGTTTAAGTGCTACTCCAGTAAATGGATCTAACATAGTGTTTGATAGTCTTCCAGGAAAAGTGTTCAAACTAGTTAACACAGTGTCGCTGGTAGGTCTTATTGACGGCGATAAAACTGCTTTCTTACAACTTTCGCCTAACATGGAAATTGAAGATGCTGTGCCTGATGAAGATCCAGTAACAATGAGAATTAGATTTAGTCAAACACGACTAACAGGACATGATTTCTTAGACATCGGTACTGGTAACTTTGCTGATACAAATTATCCAGGAACTCCTGTAAACGCACCAAAGGCTGCTAATGAAACAGTAAGTTCAAATGGTGGACGAGTGTTCTTTACAAGTACTGACCAAGACGGTAACTTTAAAGTTGGTGACTTGTTTAGCATTGAACAGGCAACAGGTGTTGCTACACTGAATGCTGAAGCATTTAATATTGCAGGACTACAGGAACTGTCGTTAGGTGAAGTTACACTAGGTGGTAACTCTGCAAGTGTTACTGAATTTAGTACTGATCCGTTCTTTACTGCAAATAGTGATACTGTTGTACCAACACAAAGGGCAATTAAAGCATACATTGAAGCACAAATTGGTGGCGGCGGTGCATCTCTTATTGTTAACAGTGTAACTGCAGGTGACATATTCATTAACGGAACACAAATTACAACAGTCAGTGGCGCGACGATAAATATAAAAGCAAACGTACAGTTCCAAGGCGCAGTACTTGGTACACCGTTAGCATACAATTACTTTTTAAGATAACATTGGAGGATAAACATAATGGCAAACGGAATTTTAGGTACTTCGGAAGTTCCAGCAACAACTGATACAACTGTGTATACTGTACCAGCAGATACATTTTCAGTAGTCACACTTAACGTAGTAAATAGATCATCAGCACCTAGACTTGTTAGAGTGGCAATGTCAGCATCGGCTACACCAACTGCTGCGGAATATATTGAATATGATGTTGAAATTTTAGCAAATGGTGTTCTTGAACGTACAGGATTAGTCTTAGATGCAACAAAAAATATTGTTGTATATGCAGACAGTTTAGGTTGTTCAGCAGTAGCGTTTGGTTTAGAAACTGCAACAGCATAAACAATATAAATATATTTAGGAGAGTATTAAATGGCAAGAATAGTAGCAAAAGGAGTTCAACCAACACCGACATTTGTAAAAATGCCGAACGTGGAAGTGATCGCTGCAATCAATGCAGATTCTAACAAAGCATACTGGATAGATACATCTGCAGCACCAATAACTTTAACTTTACCTGCAAGTCCTTCAATGGGTGATATATTGAGAATTTTTGATGTGCAAAATACTTTCGATACTAATAATTTAACTATAGACAGAAACGGCAAACCTATTATGGGAGCTAACGATAATCTAACAGTAAATACAGAAGGTAGTGCATTTGAAATTATTTTTTACAATGACACACAAGGATGGAGATTGTTTACAATCTAATGGTAAGGTGAGACAATGGCAACATATAACAGTTTTAAAAGAATAGACAGGCAAGCAATTGTCGACGGTCAAGTACAAGGGTCAGACATTGCTCCAGGAGCAGTAGGAACAGCCGAACTTGCTACGGATGCTGTTACATCTCTTAAGATTGCAAATGGAGCTGTTACATCTGATAAACTTGGATCAACAATAAATCTATCAACAAAAAATATAACTTATAGATCTATAGTAAATAATGATTTTTCAGGTAGTGCTAACATATCTGAACCTAAAATGGCAACAGGAGCTGCTGAAGTAAACCTAGGTTATACTCCTTTGTCAGCAGCAGGAAATAACGCAATGTCAGGCAGATTAGCTGTGGTAAACGGCAGTGCTAGTAGTCCGAGCATTAGAGGTAATGACACAAATACAGGTATATATTTTGCAGACAATCAAGTTAAATTTACCATAAACGGAAGTGATGCAATGACTATTGACAGCTCGGGTAGAACTACGTTTCCACGTAAGCCTATGTTTGCTGCTGCAGGTCAACCAGGTTGGTTATATACAAATAGTTTTGGTGGTGGCGTAGGTGAAAAAGAACTTAATAGTACTATGAATTGGAACTTAGCCCACCAGTATGGCGGTTCAAACTTCAACACCAGCAACGGACGTTTTACAGCCCCTGTTAGTGGATGGTATCACTTTAGTACAATGTATTATTTTTATAATGATAATAACAGTACAAGTAGTTACGTACACACATTCTTTAGAAAAAATGGAAGTGTAAACACAACACCTGGTAGCAGAATTCCTTACAATATAAACATGCACGGAAACACAAACAGTTACGATGACGGTGCTTGCTATAATAGTATACAATATCTAAACAGTGGCCAGTATGTATCTTTAGCATGTCGATGGCATCAAAATAATTCAAGAATACATGCTGGACACCAAATTTTTAGCGGACAATTGATAGGATAGATAATGGCAGATTATAATAGTTTTAAAAAAATTAATTCGGAAGCTATAGTTGATGATTCTATTGCAGCAACTGATATAGGCACTGGACAGGTTACTACTGGAAAGATTGCACCTAGTGCAGTTGCAACAGATAAATTTGCTAGTGGTGCTGTATCAGGAGATAAACTAGCTAGTACATTAGATATTTCTGGCAAAACAGTTACATATAGACCTATTGTAGACGGTGATATTGCTAATGATGCAATTGCAGGAACACAGATGCAATCTGGTGCTGTTATAGACTCATTAGGTTATACTCCTGTCAACACTGCCGGCGATACAATGACTGGACAAATACAAGTTGCAAACGGAACTGTTCTTGGTAGTAGCGGTGCTTCCACTAGCGGCATAAGAATAGATGCACAAACAATTAATATAAGAGAAAACGGCACTGATCGTATGTCTATTAACAGTAGCGGTCATCCTACACAAAGCAACCATCCAGCTTGGGAAGCAAGTGGTAACGGCGGCTGGAGATATGGAAATAGTTATGGCGGTGTAAGTAACTGGCGAGAACTAGACGACATGGGCTGGAACTTCAACACTACCGGTGGTATTACAACATCTAACAACTGTCGTGTTACTGTTCCTATTGCAGGATATTATTACGCATATTTGCAAACATATTGGTACAATGACAGTAACTCAACAAATGGATATACACACTTTAAGATTGGGTTAAATGGAGGCAACGGTGAATTAAGTGGAGGCAGAACAAACCACCAAATGTACGCATACGGTTTGAGAAATAACCATGCTCCGGGAATTATGACGTCTTATGTTCGTTATTTGAATGCAGGACAGTATTTAACACCTTTTCCATATTTTGGCGGAAACCAAGGCAGACACCACGGTAACCACAGTTATTGGTGTGGATATTTGATAGGATAAACAATGGCATCATATAACAGTTTTAAAAGAGTAAATTCAGAAGCAATCATAGATGGAGAAGTTGTTACTTCAGAATTCGCAGGAACAACTATTGGAACAACTGAACTTGCAGATGGATCAGTAGTTGAAGATAAAATATTAGACGGTGCAGTGTCCGATGTTCAATTAGATAGTAATTTTGATATTTCCGGCAAGACAGTTACATACAGGGCAATCGCAAATGGTGATATTAGTAGTAGTGCAGGTATTTCTGGAGCAAAATTTGCAAGCGGAGCAATAGCTGGAAACTTAGGTGGAGCACCACTTAATAAGGCTGGCGGAACAATGTCCGGTCAACTGAAAACTACAACTGGTAGTACTGGAGCACCTGCTGTTTATAGATCAGGTGACGCTGATACTGGTATCAGTTTTAGCGGAAATAGTACTTCAATATCTGCAGGAGGTCAAGTAGGTGTTGTAATGAATACTAATGATACGCTAACAAAACCTAACAGTGTTGCATTTCATTCACCTGGAACCAGTGGCTGGCGGTATGCAAACAGCTACGGCGGTACAGGATGGAGAAGTATGAACGGCAACTTTGGATGGACTGGCGAACAAAGAGGCGGAAGTAACTTTAATTACGGTAATGGTAGATTTACTGCACCAATTGCAGGATTTTATCAGTTTCAGTTTGAAACATATGCACGTAATGACTCAAATAATACTAGCGGATACTATCATATGAGTTTTGGTGTTAATGGTGGCAACGCCATAGTCGGCGGAAGAACTCCGCATGGAATATATGGCCATTCAAATGCACAGAGATATTATCCAAATGGCACACACGTGGATTTAGGAACCTATTTAAACGCCGGACAGTACGTAGAAGTGCGTGTATTTTGGGCCAATAACCAAACACGCTTTCACAGTGCTCACAGTGTGTTCAATGGATACATGATAAGCTAAATAACTATGAGGATAAACTTAAAATGAGAAATATAGTATTTGATATTACAGACAACGAACAAAAAGTGTTAACACGATATTGTATGGATCCACAAGATTGGATTGAAAATGCAGTTACACATCTCGTTGAACAAGCAAAACAAAAAATTTATGATCAAGAGGTTGAAAGAATTCTTGCAGACCCTGACATAGGGACACTTGTAACTGATAGAAATGAAATAGTTGCAATGTACAGTGGACCACTAAAAGGTAACCCAAATGGTTAAAGGAGAGTTATAAATGTCCGTACAATACACAGTTCAAATAAGTGACGCTGATTACAAAGCTCTATGCTTTGTAGCAACTAACCCTAATACATACATCGACGAGCATGTGACAGAATATATACGTCAAATGAAAGAAGATTTAGTTAAAGAAATTATTAAAAGTGAACTAGCTAAACCGGGTATGAGATCTATACCTGCAGATAAGGAAGAATTACTCCGGACAGCAGTTATAAAAACACAAGTACAAATAACTCAGGAAGACACACAACGCATGGAAGCAATGGTTCTGAATCCTGATGCACACGATTCAGATATTGGTCAATCTGTAGATTTACCGTAATAATAAAAATTTTTATGATATTAAAAAAGCCGCTTAAAGCGGCTTTTTTTTATTCTTCTGTATCAGTTGTTTCTTCTACAACTTCATCCTCGGTATCTTCAACTTCGATATCTTCAACTTCGTAGAAGTGTTTCCTTAGATATTCGTAATGACTATCTGCATCATTGGCTAGTGTTTGAATATAGTCTTTCTTTTGATCCCAATAATCTTGCAACTGTTTAGTATAGATTTCAGGTGTTTGTCCTCGTCTTGACAAAATTAGATCTTCTAAGATTTTTAATTGGGTTGGGTTTGAAGGTATACAATTATTGCCAACAAATATGTCAGGGATACCTCCCATTGATAAGTCACCTTGCATAGAATGAGACTGTAATAATGAGTTGGCCATTACCGCAGGTAAACTTTCTATACTATTATTAAACTTAGGATCGTCTAGTCTAGGATCCATTCTTATATATTCTCCAGCTTGCCTCCAATATTCTGTATCTCTTCTGCTAGATAGTGTAAAGTGATAAGCAACAAAGAACTTAAAACCAGTCATGATTTGTTTTACAACATAGTTAAAGTGATCCACATGCGCACGATTTACTTGTTCATAATGTAATGTTTCGCATAGTCTAAGTAATATTTCCTGTACACTTAAAAGACCTGTAGATTCTAAAGGTTCAATAAAACCGTAACTTAGACCAACACCGACAACATTTTGCGACCAACATCTATGCATTACGCCATTGCGTATATCAATATGACTAAATTCTTCAATTTCTTCACTACGCTTAGGTTTATGAAGTTTCATTCTGTCGCTGTTGAGATATTCTTTAAATTCTTCTTCGGCTTCTTCTTTGGTTAAGAATTTTGGATCGTATACATAACCTGCTCCAATTCTATTGTAAAGAGGAATATTCCAAATCCAACCATTGTTCCAAGCAGTACAGTTTGTTACATTTTCCATTTCTAATTCTTTATCTGTATACGGAACATGACATGTTATTGCACGTTTGTTAGGTAACCAGTCACTAAAATCTTCAAAGAAAGTTTCCATAGCTTCACCGAGCAACAATGATTTAAAACCAGTGCAGTCAATAAATAGATCTGCTTCGAGTTGGTCGCCATCGTCTAATTGTATATATGAAATATAACCATCTGCATCCTTTTCGATCTTTTTAATTTCTTTTTTAACATGTATTACGCCATTAGGTAGTGCAATTTTATCACGTAACATGTGTCCAAATTGTATAGCATCAACATGATAAGCTACATCCGATTTCCAACTAAAGTTAGGCAATTGTCCATCTTTGTTGTCATATATTTTGTTATCATATATAAACGGCATACAACTATAAAATGACTCATAAAAATCGTTTTTAGGTGTATCTGGATTCAATGATTTTTTTACATACCAATCTGTAGCACCTGCTTGTGTGTTTTGCATATCTTTCACACCAAACGGATAATAGTATTCTTCGCCTTTTTTATAAAAGTCAGTAAACTTAATACCTAATTTATAAGTAGCTTGGCAATCTGCCATCCAGTCTTCATCTTTTAAACCTAAAAGGTCTAAGAAGCTGTTAATAGTTCCTAGAGTTGATTCTCCTACACCTATTACAGGAATATTTGGAGATTCAACTAATGCAATCTCTTTATTAGGAAATTGTTTTGATAGTACTGCTGCTGTCATCCAACCTGAGCTTCCACCACCGCAGATTATGATTTTATTTATAGGTCCTCTCATTTTTTAATTATTCCTTCTTTCTTTTCGTTAATTGTTAACCAGTTAAATGCGATAGTAATCCTATCGTCGTCTGTAGTATTTACACCAACTCGATGATCCAACCATCCAGGAAAGAGTATAATCATTCCTTCATGTGGAGGGTAATAAATCTTTTCAAATGCTTGTTTGCCTGCCGGAAATAATCCTTTTTGTGTAAATTGAACAGGATTACGTATCATTAGATCTCCGTCTTTGTTGTTGGTTTTGTGGTAATATACACCACTAATAAAACTATCTGTATGAGAGTGCCATTCTTGACTTTCTCCTTTAGAAGTTATGTTAAACCAACTATGACTCAAGAAAATTTGGTTATTTATAAAAGGTTTTAATTGGTCTACATATGCATATGTGTGCTTTGTTATGTAGTCTTCTAAATTTTTTAAACCATAGTCGTTTATAGTATTCCATCTGTGTGAAATAGTAGTTTGTACAGGATCTTCCCATCCTTTAGGAGTCTCCCAGGAATCTTTTTCTTTAATTTCGGGCAACTTTTGTTTAATTTCGTTTTGAATTAAAAAAGTTTCGTCAAACGATCCTTTATGTACATACACAGGAGTAGGAAAAGTCCATTCAATCATTTCTTATTCCTTGCTTTGAATTTTTTTGTCTTGTAATAATTACTAGAGAAAGAAAAATGGTATCCATCTTTGCTAACAAATTCTTCTGCACTTACAACATGCATTTTGATTTTTAAATTCTTATCTGATAATGGAATACATTGCACCAATGGATCACCTGCATTAATCGTAAAGCTGTTAGGATACAATTTTTTAGAAACAACCATATTTACATTTGTAGTAGATTGGTGCTTATACTCTACCATTCCATTAGGCACAAAATAATTGCTTTGATGATGATTCCAAAATGAATTTGTAAATAAAAATTTGACTCCTGTTTTTTCTTTTATTCTCCAAGGACTGACTAATTTTATATGTGCATACCCGTCTAATCCTGCACCCCACTGAATAGGATTATGTTGATCTGCAGCATCGTCGGGATAAGTTGAAGGTATACCGCTATTAATCTGTATTTGGAAATCCCTCCAAGCCGGTATAACAAAACCTGCTTTAAAATAGTCTACTACTCCCGGACATGTTTTCATTGTGCCTCGGTCAATGCCTTGAAATGATACAGTAGTGTCTAATTTTTTCCACCAATTAGGAATCACATTCTTTGATTCGACTAATGGAAACAACTCTGGTAAATCTGGTATGACTGTAAAACAGTCAAGTACTATTGTAGAAGGTTTATTAAATATACTGAACATGTGTATACTTACCTAAATTTTTTCTTGCTGTGAAACAACCTGGAATAAGTTCCGTGCCACAAGGTTTTAGTCCAATACCTAAACTTATTTGCGTTAGTATAATCATCAAAACTAATATCCATGCTCCAGTCATCTCTCTTAAATGGATACACTATCATAAGAGGTTCACCCGGTTTTATAGTAAATTGTTTCTTAAGTCCTACTCCTACAAAATTAACAGCATCGTCGTGTTTATCTGTATCTACTATAGCAGGAAGCATTTTATAATTCTTATTTAATGTAAAAAATGGTTGATAAAAATGACAACTATAACCCGGAGGAGTAATAACCTTCCAAGGATTAACAAGTTTAAAGTAATGACTTTTAGCGTCATCCATTACAACAGGTGCTTGACCAAAGGGATGTCCTGATACATAGTCATCTGCAGGACAAACATGGTGTGCTCGACGTATACCGTCTCTATCTTCTTGAAATCGTATATCAGTATCATAGGAATTTAATATTACATAACCGCATGTTAGATAATCACGTACAGGCACACATTTTTTAATTGTAGGCACATCTTTTGCTTTTACGTCTCCGTCATCATGATCGAAGTGCAATGGAATGTCTTTGTACCAATTAGGAATAATTTTAGAAACGGGAACTGGCGGATAATGTATCTCAGCTGATTTATCATAAGTTACAAATTTAATAATTTTTTCTGACATTACTTATATACCTTTTTTGATCTAAACAATTTAGTGTATGCACCTTGTATGTAATGAAACAATTGACTATACATTTTTCCTGTTTTAAGAGTCATTTCCCAGTTGTCTCTTTTGAACGGTACTATTTGTACTAGTTTTTCACCCGGAAGTATTCTCAAATCTTTTTCTTTTGTATATGCCATTGTTGTAATAACCCAGTCGTGTTTATCTGTGTCAATGATGCCTGGCATAATGGTAAACTTCGAATTAAAATCATAAAATGGTTGCATGATCAAACAACTATAACCTGGCGGCGTTACTACTTTAAAATCTGTCTCTATTTTAAAATAAGCATATGGACCACCGTCAATAGGCATACATTCCTTAGCGTATACACTAGGATTAATTTTTCTTAGGTTCGGTCTTTTGTGTTGTGTAGTTAATTCTAAACCTTTTTTAAATTGTACAACTTTTTCTTTTACAAATGTTTCCCAAGGATTGTGAATAATATACCCGCTATTCATCCAATCCATTACAGGAGCACAATTAGTAACATTAAATTCGTTATTGTTATCTATACTATCTAACCACTTAGGAAGATCTTCCGATATGGGCATCGGTGGAAAATCTTTCATAATTTGTGGATCGTCAGTATAAAATTCTATTTTTTTCATTATATTTTTGCCCTTACATTTCCAGAAACTGTTATGCGGTATTCGTCTTGATAATGCGGATATACTTGATGTTGCAATTCCGCAGGAAATACACATATACTTCCTTCAAATGATTTGTCGTTCGCAAGTCTAAGTGTTTTTATAGATCCTAACATATCAGAATAAACAAATTCGAATTGCCCTTGATATCCTTTTCCTAAATTCCATTTTTCAACATCATAATTGCTATCTTTTGTTTCAGGCAAATTAACCCAAACGACAAAACTAAACATTCCGGAATGTCTATGTAAAGGTATAAATTCTCCGGGTCTTTGGTAATTTATCCAAAATCTTTCAACTTCAAACTCTCTATTATCTTCTGCTACATATCTGTTTAAATTATCTAAATATTCAGGATATATAGAACACAGTTTATGACATATTTTTAAAACTTCTTGTTCTAATCCTTTTCTACTAGAAGACGGCTCTTGAAAAAACAATTCCTTAGGAACATCTAAATGAAACATCTGTAAGATATCTCCTGTTCTTTTTTCTAAACTTTTTTCTATGTTATCTATGCCTTTTAAACAGTCTTTCTTTAGCATATTATACACAAAAGGATTCAGTTTGTCAAGAAAAATTCCTATATTAGGCAATTCATTACTACCAGTTGACACATCTTTGTTGATCATTAAAGGTCTCCTTGAAGTTCCATCATTTCAGTAGCACTTCTTACAATACTTGCCTGTGTAATCCTCCAATTATCGTAGTATGTATTGTTATTTTCAATATATGCACCATGTAATTGGTTGCCACTGAATATAACACAACGGTTTGGCTTTGCTGGAATTATTTCTTTAATTTTATATTTAGATATATCTACTATAAGATTAGCACCTTCTTTGTTTTCAATTTCTTCATTTTCGTATAAAGCTGTTCCACCATCAGACATATTATCAATATAGATTAACAAATTTACCATATTTCTATCATAATGGGGATGGTGTTGCATAGTTCCGGGTAAGTTCTGTTTTTTGTGCTTGAAAACGTTAAATGCTAGACTTTTTTCCATAGCCACATCGTCCCATCCTACTAATCGTCCTATAAGTTTATTGAGCGGTTCGAGTCTTGCATCTATCATTTCTTTAGACGGTTCCCAATTAGCAAAAGCAGGCCTACAATCATAATAATCTTTATAGTTTCTACTCCATTTACTCATTTTCCAAGACTCAACAGGCATATTTTCAAAAAGCGACTGTATTTGATCAATGTTTGTATAAAAGTCATCTATACATACCCAGTCTTCGTAATAAGATATTTTACTATCAGGATTAATAGCAAATAGTTCTTCAACAATAATAGGAATAGGCATTGTTTTTCCTTTCTTTAAAATCCATCTTCGTCGTGATCTGTTAATTTCATCATAACATTTACAGCATTAACAATTCTAAGATTATTTGAAGTGTGTTTAGGTGCAGAATGATCTAACCAACTAGGAAATAATACTATGTCACCTTCTTCTACTTTTACTTGATACCTGTCATTAAACATACTATCAGGCAAATAATTAATATTTTTTGTAGGCATACCAGCACGTATCATTTTGTAGTTTGGATTCAAAAAAATAGTTCCATCATCTTCGTCATCAATATGTACAAAATGTGTAAATGCATAATTAATATTTGTTGCTCCGCCCATATGATCATGCATCCATTCTTCGCTATTATTAGTGGTAAAATTATACCACCCTTTCAATTTTATATCCCATGGTTGTTTCATGTCATAGCCTATTTCTGATAGGATAGATTTTACATCATCAGTATACCTATTGTAAATATATGGCCAATGTATCATTGCACCAGAACCTGGTAAGTAATCTGTATAAATCTGTTGTAGTCCACCGTTTGGTCCAAGGTCTTTAAATTTAGGATATACATGCTTCATTAAATAATCTTTAATCTCGGCATGTTTAGTAGCCTTAGTTTTATAAATGTAAAACGGAAAGGGGTTAATTTTTTCAATCATGATGTTACAACATTCTTAAATAAAAATTCGTTTGGATTTCCTATAGTAAGATTCATAGCTATTGTGGCTCGAATTACTTTGCTACGTTGATATGGAACACTATGCCTTAAGTATGACGGGAAAAATACTATATCTCCTTCAGCAACAGTGGGAGAATAATAACCTTTTCGCCAATCTGTCGGCATATCTTCTCCATTGCAAGGATGCATATTTCTTAGATAAGTATGGTGAATAGGATTGTAAAAGATAGTAGGCTCGTGTTCGTTAGGGTCATAAATTAAATAATGTATAGCACTATAAACAACTCCGGGAAATCCTCCCATATGGTCGTGTTCTTCTTGGCTACTTCCTTCTATACCTACATTGTACCACAAATCAACATCAGTTACCCATTTCTTATTTTGATTGAATCCTGCTTTTTTTTGAAAATTTACAATAGTAGAATTATAATAGTCTATCCATTCTGGACCTAATTTTTCTAAACCTTCAAAATAATCACTGTATAAGTTCAAACCTATATTGTTAGGCCCTGGCAACTCTTCTATTTTAGGCATAACATCTTTTAAAAATTTTTCTTTTATTTCTTTGTGATTTGGTAAAGTTACTTTGTATATAGGAACTTCAAATGCATTAGATTTTATTATCATTGTTGGCTCCAATTAGAGGTTATTGATAAAATTGAAGATAATTCTGTAAATTGTGCATTGTTAATAAAAAAAAGTAATGAGTATCTAGGTAAAGTTTTTACGTTGTAACTGTTGGGTCTATGCCACTGTAGTGCATCGTATGCAACTAACCTGTTAAATTTATTTCCAATATTTACAGTTTCAACAAATTGAGATCTGTTATTTTGTAAATCCTTTAAGTATTGATCAGTAACAATTTTTTTAAGATTTAAATCTTTTCGAGATTGGTAATCTTTTACTGCAAAATCTTTAGGTAAAGTTTTATCAAAAATACTTGTACCTGTACTCATATTAGGTTCTTCATCGTTAAGATATACTAATCCTGCAAAATCAATGTCGTCGTTGTGTATCCATCCTTTGTTAGCTTCATCAACGTCATATAGGTCATTTTTATGAAATCTTATATCTATTTCAAATTTACTCAAACCATAAAAAACTTTATCAGCTATGTTCTTTGCAAAAAACTTTGCAAATTCAACAGCCGAAGAATTGTTTGCTTGTAACAAATTATCTGTTCTTAAACCAGGCCAAGATTCGTTATTAGAATATTCTAACGAATTTCCTAGCTCTATTATAGGCTGTATATTATCAAAAAAATTATCAATAACATGTGTAGAATTTTTGTATCTATCCATACTACTACTTATTAGCCAAAGTTGCTTGCAACAACAATCATGACTGTATAAGTATGAGTATGAAACATGAACTAGCGCACCCCTTAGAAAAAATATCTTTATGGCCAACCCATATGTTTAGATATAGATATAGAGATTGGCCTTATGACAAGAAAGCATTAGTAGATTGCATACGAGAAGAAGAAAAGTTGCAATCTAAAGACATTGATAGTAATGTTGCATTAGGAGTCAAATCAGCGGGACTAAAAGAAAGTAAATTTGATTTCTTACAAAAAGGAGACAAATATCCTATTTTAAAAAAGTATAGCGAATTTTTTAGTGAAGCATTAGCAAACGTTGTCTTACATGCGTTACCTAGTATAGACCAAAGATTATCATTGCCTCCACATGTAAAGGGAGTTAAACCGGTAGTATTTGAATCTTGGTATCATGTTACTAATTCTAGTGGCGCACACGGCGTTCATTGTCATCCAGGATCTAGTTGGGCAGGAATTTTTTATGTACAAACATCAGAATGTAAAGAGCTTAATGGAGTAAACCGATGGATTAATATAGATTCTAACCGTGGGCCCGGAGACTTGGGAAGCTATTGGTGGAACACTGAAGCGGTGTACTCATTTTATCCAGAAGAAGGAACTTTAATACTTTTTCCATCTTGGCTTTGGCATGAAGCTACTGCTTATGTAGGGAAAGAGGATAGGATATGTATAGCATTTAACAGCGTAATTGTAGACACCGAAGATAAAGTTTTAATCGGAGACGCTTGATGATTAATGTCTATGATGAATTTTTAGGCGCTTCAGCAAGACAGGGTATATTTAAACAATGTCACAAGTTATACTACATGATGGGCGAGTTAGATCGAGAAGATTGCCCACCAACTGGAATGATAAGTGAATTAAAAACTACTGATATGATTTTACCAGAAATTATATCTGAAAAATTAAATCGACCAGTTTCTTCCTTAATAAGATTTTATGTAAACTATTATGCATCTGGTGAAATACCGTATTTTCACGATGACGGCGATTGTATAACTTGTTTGTATTATCCTAACATTATAGACGATATTGATGAAGGCGGAGAAACACAATTTTTAATAGATAATAAGATAACAGCAGTACCACATGCTTCAGATAGGCTGATAGAATTTGACGGACGGATACCTCATAAAGCGACAAGTTTTAGATCTACTTATAGATTTACAATAGCTGCAAAATATACTAGGAAATTTGGAGAATAGTATGAATAAGTTTTTATGGAAAATCACCGATACATGTATAGATTATACTCCAGTTACAATTATAAAAAACGCTATTACTAAAAAACAAGCTAATGAAATAGCAACTCAAGTGATAGAATACAGTAAAACAGATCATAGTAAACAATTTCAAGAATTTACAGAAGATAATAATCCTGGCACTTGGAGGGGATTTCCGTTAAATGCACCAGATAATGTACCAGGTTTAACAAAAGAAAACAAAGACATAATTCAATCTACAATTATGGAAGCCGGTAAGCATTATCAGGCTAGCTGGCCTGATGCGCCTGAAATAAGAGTAACAACGTGGCAACGTAGCGTTTTTAGTGAAAGTGATGTGGATGTAAATGTATGGTTTAACATAAATCAAAAAGGTTCTGAAAATATGATACATGCACACCATGGATCGTATTACAGTGGTGTTTTTTATTTCCAAGCAGAAGGTACAGGAATTATTAGATTATATCCTGATAATTACCTTACCGGAAATACGCATCCTATGTGGCCGTACAAAGGAACAATGACACACGAGCCAGAGGATGGCGACTTATTATTATTTCCTGGCCATCTACAACACGATGTAGCAGCCAATCCTATAGATAAACCGAGAATAAATTGTGCTTTTAACATAGCATTGGCCCCAAGGACAGTTCCTAATTAATACGATAAATATAACTGTGTATTAAGGAATTATATAGATGTCAGATCAAGCACCAGTTGTAGATAGAATACGAATTATACCAAGACCTAACGATTTTCTTGATCGTCAAGTTGGAAATAGTGGTGAAGTATTCTTTGACAAGCAATCAAAATCTTTAAGACTTTTTAGCGGCGATACACCGGGCGGATTTAAAGTTCTTACACCTGCTAATATAACTAATGAATTATATCAGTCTGGAATTTCTACTGTAACTTATAATGTTACTGTGGGTTTAGATCCTAGCGGTATAGAATCCGGAAACAAATACTTTATAGATACAGTGTACAAACCAGCACTAAGTTTAGTAGTAGGCTATACTTATGTTTTTACACAAGATGATCAAACAAACGAATTTTATCCTAATGCACAAGGCGGCACTGTTAATCAACATCCTCTGAATTTTAGTTCCGATAATCTAAATGGCGTATTAGGAGGTGGAACTTCATATACTAATGATGTAATTTATAGATTAGAGGGTAAAGAAGTTACACAAGCAAAATATTGGGAAGACTTTGCTACAAGTACAAATAGAAGTGTACAAATAACAATTACCAGTGCCACACCAAAAACTTTATACTACTGGTGTCAACAACACCAAAATATGGGTAACACTATAACAGTTGCAAATCCAGGTACAGGTGCCGGAGGAGGAACAACTGTTGATGTCAGCGAAACAGTACCCGATTCTCCATCAGCTGGAAATATTTGGTTTAATTCTACTAACGGAAAAATTTATGTATATATAGATGACGGTGATAGTCAACAATGGGTACAACCAGTAATTCCGGGAGTTGGCCAGGCACAACAAGGCGTAGTAAATGCTTTTTCATCAATTAAACTATCTGATAGTTCTCAAATGGATGCTGTTGGACAAGATACAATTACATTTGTAGACGGTCCTGGCATTGAAATTACTAATGATAGTACAAACAACACTATTATTATTAGTGCTACAGCTACCGGTGGTGGTGGTGGTGGCGTTGACCTTACAGCTTTTAGTGTGGGCACTGAAGCATCAGCATCAGGTGATGGTGCTATTTCTTATAATAACTTGACTGGTGTGTTTACATATACCCCACCAGATTTAAGTTCTTATCTTACTAGTATATCTGGATTGAATATAAGTTTATTAAATAACGACAGTAATTTCTTAACATCTGCAACTTTAGATACAGTTACTACAGCAGGAGCAACAACCACAAATAATATCTCAGTAGGTGATGTTACAAGCAGTGGAACAATTAGTAGTGTAGCGGTTACAACTACAGGTGATATTACAGTAGGTGGTGATCTTGTAACTTCAGGATCAGGCACACCAGAATTACAATCAGATAACGAGATACTACTTACTGCTGCTACACGGGTGCAAGTAAGTTCATCTCCCTTCAAACTTGCATCATTGACGCAACTTGCAATTAACGCATTAATTGCTGCTAATGGCGATATTGTATATAACGCTGATACTAATAAATTTCAAGGATATGAAAACGGCGCCTGGGTTAATTTAATATAGGATGAAACATGTCTGAAAAATATTATCAACTAGGAACACATACTGCTGCACAATGGCAAGAGTTACATCAAGAATTAATTGATGATGGTAACCTCTATGAAGCTGTTCCTGTAAGACAGGTGCAAGTTGAAGATGAAAAATTACATAGTCCTACTAGAGGAACATACTTGTTAACAAAAGAAGAAGCAGACGAACTTAAAACAGATTCTAGAGTTAAGTTTATTAACATTGATTATTCTAAATATGAAGAATACACGCCGCCAAAAGACGAATTGCAAGCAACTAGGCCAGCACTAGTAAACCGTTATACCGGTACTGTTAGAAACTATAGGGAATTTGAAACATCAAATACTTTACCTAGCACCCCAACTGCGGCTGAGGTTAATCGTACAGGATATCAAATTACTAGACTTCAGCAAGTTTCACAAAGTGATCCCTGGCTTGATGGAGCATTGTCTGATAATGATGTAGTAACACAAGCCGTACAAGCAAGGGGAAGCGGTAAAAATGTAGATGTAGTTGTTGCAGATGAAGGTATGTGGATCGGACATCCTGAATTTCAAAATAATCCTGTATTAGAAAGTGACGGTACAACAGCAATAGAACTGCCAACAGATTTTGGCGGTAATATACTTCCGGGCAGCGGCACTTGCACAGTTTTGGATTTAGTTTTAGATAGTCCGTACTATATTGACCCAGATTGGTTCAACGCTAGTACTGATCCAGAATACAACAATGGTCCTTTTAGCGATGTAGTCGGCGATGGCAGTAATTTTTTTAAACGTGAAGTTACTGTTAATGGTGTAAGAATTATGGCAGCAGGTGCAGTTGGAGGCCAAACAGCAGTACCAGACGCATTTGTTGAAAAAGTGGCACGTATGTTTGAACTGTTTACAGATCCAACAGGCACAGGTATAAACGAAACAGAACAACGAGCATTAATAAAAAATTTAAGTGGTGACACAGGAACATATCATGTAGGCAAACCAACAATACAAAGAGTAGCAAGAGGTGCTGGTGCAGACTATA